>Ga0101944_10000427_pt1 | contig 124993 bp, 95 predicted proteins | sample DewCreD2012metaG_FD_75245 | JGI IMG/M metagenome (GOLD analysis project Ga0101944, IMG submission 75245) | Hot spring sediment bacterial and archeal communities from British Columbia, Canada, to study Microbial Dark Matter (Phase II) - Dewar... ...
TGTGGACGAAATGGACAAGAAAATCAATCCCCTTTCGGGTGAAGTCCACTGGGTCCACAACGTCCATCTCGTCCATGGTTTGATCGAAAGAGCCGCGTTCAACTGCCGATTTTAGGATAATCGGTCTCCTCGGCGGCCGGCGATGACATTGATCCGTAGAATCACGGCTGTCCAAAACGACTCCTACGCAGAGGCCCCATATCACAAAGGCGCAACAAAGAAATTTCGAGGCCAACAGCGACCGCGGTAGGTCAGCGTAGATCCCTTCCTGAGTTCAACACGCAGGACGCTTGTTCTAGAATTTCGGCCGAATGTGACGGTGCTCGGCACACCCGGAGAATAGCCCAGGCCGCCCGATGGGATGGTCTGAAGGGATACCTGACGAACACCGCGCTGCCGCCCGGGGCGGTGATCGAGAACTACGGCCAACTCTGGCAGGTGGAGAAGGCCTTTCGGATCTCAAAGACGGACCTGCGCATCCGTCCCCTGTACCACCGCCGACGCCGCCGAATCGAAGCCCAGGTGCTCGTGGCCTACGTCGCCTACACTATACAAGGAACTCGAACGCCGCCTATACCTCACCAAGGTCGCGATCAGCCCCCAACGCGCTGCCGAGCTGACCCAGACCATGTACGAGATGTCTTTCCGCCTGCCCAACGACCCACAAGAACGTCGGACATTGTTGCAGATGGACGAGGAACAGCGGCGGCTGTACGGCCTCTTTGCTTGATCGGGTGTCCCAATGTTGAAGACAGGCCTTTTGTCCTGTATTCGGCAGTTCAGACTCGAGTTACACGTTCCAACTTCTGCACGTCGTGGACTTTGTGGACAAAGCGGACTTCATCCAAACGGGGATTGGTTTTCTAGTTCACTCCTTCCACAAGGTTCACGATTTCCACTGTTTGCCTACAGGACTTGGATTCTGTTTACCGAATCTAGTTTGAATAGTGTGAAATATGCGAGTTTCTTATTGACATTTGGGCGCGCTTATGGTATGTTCTCCGCCATTCTTGCGGGCGGCTTTTTGCCCGTAACCAGATAAAGGCCATGGCATCGAATGAGTACGCAGGACTATAAAAGTACGGTCAATCTTCCCGAAACCGCCTTTCCGATGCGCGGGGATCTGGCTAAACGAGAACCGGGCTGGCTGGAATCCTGGGACCGAATGGGGCTATATGAGCGCATACGCGAGCAGTCCAAGGGACGTCCGAAGTTCGTGTTGCATGACGGTCCGCCGTATGCGAACGGTGAATTGCACGCGGGCACGGCGCTGAACAAAATTCTGAAAGATTTCATTGTCAAGTCGAAGCAAATGAGCGGTTTCGATGCCCCCTATGTGCCGGGCTGGGACTGCCATGGTCTGCCTATCGAATACAAGGTTCTGAGCGATTTGGGCGATGAAGCCAAGTCGCTTTCCCAAGTCGAGATTCGCCGGCGCTGCCGGTCTTTCGCGCTGAAATACGTGGACATCCACCGCGAGGGATTCAAGCGTTTGGGCGTACTGGGCGATTGGTCGCATCCGTATTTGACGCTGAGCCGGGAATATGTGGCCACCATCGTCCGTGTATTTGGGGAAATGTACCAGACGGGCGCGGTATCGAAAGGCCTAAAGCCCATTTATTGGTGCGCGGCGTGCCAGACGGCGCTGGCCGAAGCCGAAGTCGAATATGCGAACCATCGTTCGCCATCCATCTATGTAAAATTTCCGGCGGTCGCGCCTGTTCCCGGTCTCGATGGCCCCGTCTCGTATGTAATCTGGACCACGACACCTTGGACGCTTCCCGCAAATCTCGCGATTTGCCTGCATCCCGAATTTGAGTATAGCGCGGTGCGTGCCGGGGGTGAAACGCTCATCATGGCGACCTTCCTGGCGCCGGCGGCGCTGGCCGATTGCGGTATTGAAACCTTCGAGACCCTACGCAAGTTCGAGGGCAGGGAACTGGAAAATCTGACATACCGGCACGTGATGTTTCCCGACCGGATCTGTCCGATTATCCTGGGCGATCATGTGACGCTCGATGCGGGAACGGGCTGTGTCCATACCGCGCCGGGCCACGGCCAGGAAGATTATGTCGTCGGCGCGCGTTACGGCATCCCGCCGCTGTCGCCGGTGGACGGCGCCGGGACATTTACCCATGAGGCGGGTCCTTATGAGGGAATGAACGTTTTTGACGCCAACGCGCGAATCGTCGCCGATTTGCAGGCATCGGGGGTTTTGCTGAAATCCTCGGCCATCGAACATAGTTATGCCCACTGCTGGCGGTGCGCGAATCCGGTCATTTACCGCGCAACACCCCAGTGGTTCATTCTGATTGATCACAACAATCTGCGCCAGAAACTCATCGAATCCATTGACCAGGTGGAATGGGTGCCGGCTTGGGGCAAGGAACGCATTCGTTCGATGGTCGCGCAACGTCCGGATTGGTGCGTCAGCCGCCAGCGGGCGTGGGGCGTTCCAATTCCGGTCTTCTATTGCGAGACATGCGACGAGGTCTATGCCACGCCACAGAGTTTTGCCCAAATTGAGGCGCTGGCCATGTCGGCGGACGACGGCATTGACCGGTGGTTCGATCGTGACGCCGCCGAATTGATGCCGGATGGAGCGAAATGCGCGAAGTGCGGCGGCACGCACTTCCGCAAGGAAACCGATATTCTCGATGTGTGGTTTGATTCCGGGGTTAGCAACCGTGCCGTTTGCGAAAACCGTCCCGACTTGGGATGGCCGGTTGACATGTATCTTGAAGGCAGCGACCAGCATCGGGGTTGGTTCCAGTCCTCGATTATTCCGGCGGTGGCCGTAAAGGGTAAGCCGCCGTACCGCACCGTCGTCACCCACGGTTACGTCGTGGACGGCGACGGCAAGAAAATGTCCAAGAAACTGGGCAACACGATGCAATTGACGGATCTGGTCGGCAAACTGGGCGCGGATATCGTGCGGTTGTGGGTGGCCAGCGAAGATTACCAGCAGGACATCCGCATCTCGAACGAAATTCTGACAAGGCTACAGGACGCCTACCGTCGCATCCGCAACACGTTTCGTTATATGCTGGCGAACCTGTACGATTTCGGCGCGGAAGACGCCGTGCCGCTCGAACAGTTGGAGGAAGTGGACCGCTGGGCGCTGCACCGGATGCAGTTGTTGCGCGCGCGGGTGCTCAAGGGTTACGCGACCTATGAATTTCATGGCGTTTATCATGCCGTCCATAATTTCTGCGCCGTGGACTTGAGTGCGTTCTATTTCGATATTCTCAAAGATCGTCTTTATACGTTTGCGGCGAAGTCGCGCGAACGGCGGGCGGCGCAAACGGTTTTGGCGGATGTGCTCGTGGATCTCCTCAAACTGTTCGCCCCCGTGCTGCCGTATACTTGCGAAGAGGCGTGGCAGCACCTGCCGGGCCATCTCAAAACTTCCGACAGCATTCATCTGGAACACTTCCCCCCGGAAAAGCCCCAGCACCTCTTCTCCGGGGAAGCCATCGCCAATTGGGATCGTTTGCTTCGGCTGCGCGCGGTCGTATCGAAGGAACTTGAAGACAAACGCCGCCGGAACATCATCGGATCGTCGCTCGAGGCTTCCGTGACGCTGTATCCCGGCGATGCAGAGACCGAATCGCTCCTGCGGACCTATGCGGCACAGTTGCCGTGGGTGTTCATCGTGTCGGCCTGCACGGTGGCGCCGGTATCGGATGAAGCGTCCCGGACTGAGGAACGCCTGCTGGCCGTTGCCGAAAAAGCACAGGGCGCCAAGTGTGTCCGTTGCTGGAATTACCGCGAGTCGGTAGGCGCCGATGCCGCGCATCCGGGCCTTTGCAATCGTTGTGTCGTGCAATTGGGAGAACGACAGGCATGAACAAAAAAGAAGCCAAGAAGTTTGAAAAGATGTTGTTGGAAGACTTGGGCCGCTTGAGCGATGGCATTCGTAAAATCGAGGAAAGCGCGCTGCATGAATCGGTGCGCGAAACCACCGGCGACCTTTACAGTTACGCGGAAACCGGCACGGATAACTTCGAGCGCGAAACCGCGCTCAACATTGCCACGGGAGAGTCGCAGCGGCTCCGCGACGTGACCGATGCGCTTCAGCGTATTGCCAACGGGACGTACGGCGTGTGCGAAGGCTGCGAGGAGCCGATTCCGAAAAAACGCCTCGAAGTCTTTCCGGCGGCCCGCTATTGCATCAAGTGCAAATCCAAACTGGAAAAGGAAGGGACGCTCTAGCCCCGCTTTTCATGAGTCCGAGAAAAAAACAGATCCTTTGGATTCTAGCGGTATTTTCCCTTGTCGTTGTGATTGATCAAGCGACCAAGGCCCTGATCATCGCATATTATCCGGAAGAAAAGATTCTCCGTATAGGCCCCAAACCGGAATTTTTCCGCATCAGCCACCAGCGCAATCCGGGGCTTGTGAACGGGCTGTTCCGCGAAAGCCCGGTGAAGGCGATGGTCGCTCCCATTTTGGCCATGGGCGTTCTGGCCTATCTTTCCATACATCTCAATCCCCGATCCAAATTGCAGTCCACGGCGTTCGGGCTTATCGCGGGCGGCGCCATCGGCAATATGATTGATCGGGTGCGGCTCGGATCCGTCACCGATTTTCTGCAGTTCCATTTTTACTTCATCCCGTTCGATTTTCCATGGAAATACTATCCGGCATTCAATGTGGCCGATTCGTGCATCTGCACGGGAGTGGTTGCGCTGCTAATCACATGGTATTTCATCGAGGAGCAGCATGTACCCGACGCTGCTTAAAATCGGTCCGATCACCCTGCACTCCTACGGATTGATGATCGCGCTTGGTTTTTTGGCCGCGTTATATGGCACCCAGCGCGACGCACAAAAACGGGGCATCAATCCGCAGACCATACAGTCAATGGCATTCTGGGCGCTGTTGGCGGGTCTCGCGGGCACGCGCCTATTGCATATAGTCATGTTTCCGGGCGGCTATTCGTGGCGGGATCCGATCGGCTGGATCGCCATTTGGCGCGGCGGCCTGGTATTTCAGGGCGCGTTGCCCGTTGCGGGCATTTACGTTTATCTGGCCTGCCGTCATTACAAGGTTCCCTTTTGGCGCATCGTGGATTGCGTGATGCCCTACATCCCGCTTGCACATGCCCTGGGCCGGGTAGGCTGTTTTCTGAACGGCTGTTGCTACGGGGCGCGAACCGATCTGCCGTGGGGCGTTTGTTTTCCACGCGTTCCATGGGACTTCGCGGAACCTGCAAAGGGCAGCCCGGCCTATCTGGATCATTGCCAGCGTTATAGTGAATTGTCCATGACGCACGATCACTGGTCCTATGCCGTTCATCCAACCCAACTATACGGCGTCGCCGGATTGTTGTTTCTTTGTGGGATTCTTCTGCTCTGGCGCAACCGGCGTCCCTTGTTCGACGGATTTACCATGCCCATCTACTTCATGCTGTATGCCGTGGGCCGTTTTTGGGTCGAATTTTTTCGCGGGGATCACAACCCGACCGTGTTCGAGGCGATCAGCCAGCAGCAATTGTTCAGCATTTTCTACTTCGCATTCGGCGCGGGGCTGTTTTGGGTATTGCATCAACATACGGCGCACAACACCCGTTCCCAATAACGGGTGAAATCGGTCTTTGATTTCGATTTCCGCGCATACGCCGTAGACATCATGTAGGCTTTCCAATACTTCGCGGGACTACGGCGTCCACCTTGTCCACGGAATAGGCCGGTATTTTTCGGTATCCCTATTCAGATTCCCCATCCGGGTTGAAACCGGGAACGGAGGGATTCAACGTGGCCGAATAGCGCTTTTCCGGCAGGATTGATCGTCCAAACAAACGGATTCCTCGTCCCACACACCGCGGTTGATATGGCGGATAATCTGGAAACCGCTTTCGAGTAAGTGGATACGCGCGAATTCGCCATAGGTTCCCTTTTCGTGAAAAGTACGCAGAAACGCTCCCAACGAAAGATACCGGACATTCGGGTAACGTTCGTCCGTCTCGAAACTGAACCGGTGGACGTGGCCGCAGAGATAGAGAATATCTTTGCCTGAACGCCCCAAAACTTCACGGAGACGTTCGGCATTTTCAAGACGGCGGAACGGGTTCGAGTGATAGCCGTGGGTTGTATGCAGGATCGGATAATGCGCGGCGACGACCAAGCGGGGCCCGCATTCACCGATCAACCCGGCCACTCTGTCTATTTCCGCGTGCGTGATACGGCCGCGCGCGGAAAAATGACGGGGCGCAACAGTCGGCACAAGCAACAACGGTGTGCCGCCGGGCAGTGTGGCCAGGGCCGGATAACCCTGATCCGGAATGAATGGGGCGAAGAAATGTTCAAAACGCCGCGTGCGGGATGCACGGAATGTGTACACATCGTGATTGCCTGGCGCCAGGTGCACGTTCAATCCGTGCGCGCGCAATCTTTCCACAAAATGCGCCGCCATCCGAAACTCGTCATCCAGCGAGGTTGAGGAAAAATCGCCTGTGAACACCACGGCGCTCACACCCGTCGCGGCAACGTCATCGGCATAGGCTTCCGCACGTTCGAGCACAAATTCATGGCGCCGGCGCATGAGGACCGTGAGATTTCCCCAAAACCGTTTGTTGGCCAAGAGGAACGGGTTGAATATCACACGCCAGAAGTGGATATCGGCGATATGCGCAAAAGCGTCACCATTCATCCGCCACTAAACCTCACTCAGCCGAAAAAGGCTGATGGTTATTCGGGCCAGCGATCTCAATCCAATTCCGCCAGTACGCGTTCGGGTGTCGCCGGTCCGTCATTGACGGATAACGGGGCCGTGTCCACGGCCTCGTATCGCCGCCGAACGGCGTCAGCCATGGACGAATCCGCGTTGAAAAGGGCCATGGGACGCGGCGCGATGAGCGCGGCGGCCGTGTGCACGTCTCCGATTGCGCGAATGCAGGGAACGTAATGCTGTTTTTCCCACATGGCATCGTTGTTGATATCGAATTGTCCGCCATCCATCACGATACGGCGCACGTGCCCGTCAACCGCCGCCGCGAACAGGCTCCAGATTCCGCCTTCGCCCAGGCCAACGAGATCCACCGCGCCCGACAAATCACGCCGCGACCGAAGGTAGGCAAGCGCCGTCAGCACGTCCTGCACCCGGCAGGCCGTATCCGTGGGCTGGAACGTATCGTGAAACTGCCCGGTGATGCGGGGAGACGCATTTCGGATTAGCGGCCTGTGCTCGCCGATCAGAAAGGCGTCAACCGCCAGCACCGCTTTGCCCCGCGCAATCAATCCGGCCACAAGTGGCCCCGGCCCGCCCTTTTCCATGTCCGCAAGGGCGGCTTTGCCTTGGCCATGGACGATGAGCACCGCATCCTGCTCTTCAGGGCCATACGCCCGGTACAGCAACGCGGGCACGGCATCGCCCGCCGCTTTGCGCGAAAGAATCCAGCGTTCGATCACATAGCCTTTATCACGCCGTTCCTCATAGCCCATACGTTCGCATTCCAGATCGTTCGCGCTGGGAATGCACGATCCCAATACATGCCGGAGCGATTCACCATATTCCGCGCGAAACGCGGAAGCCTCTTCCCTGTTTTTGGGCAGAATCGCCTCCCACTTGGCCTTTGTGGAGAGAATGGTTTGGGATACGATATCCATGAACGAGGGCAAGCCGTCCGGCAGTTTCTTGTCCGGAAACACCCGGAGATCGTCCGTTTTTTCGACGGTAAACGCCGGCTCCTCGAATTTGGCATAACGTTCCGGTTCGTTCAACAGCCATTTGCCGAAGAAACGGTACATCGCCTCGCGGCTGAGTTTGTTGTAATTGTGATCGGCGTCAATATGGACGTTTTCAACCCGGTCCCCCGCTTCGTACAACTCGTAAACGCTGCGTATCGCGGGAAATTCCACACGCGGCGTTTCGCGGGTCCAATCACCCGTGGCGGACACCATCAACAACGGACGGGGAGCGGCCAGTGCGCCGATTTCCATGTTCGAGTTGTTGAAACGGATAATGGGCGCATTTTCACAAAGACATCCCCCCTGCATGCTGTGCGAAATCATATTGACCGGCGCGGCGGCTTTGATGCGTGTATCTACGGCCGTCAGCGCGAATGTCTGCGTGCCGCCGCCGGAAGCCCCCGTGCAACCGATGCGTTCCGGATCCACATCCGGCAACGATTGCAGGAAATCCACCGCGCGGATACTCGACCAGAGTTGAAAGGCAAAGGGGTGAATACCCCATAGTTTCCATTCGCGCTTGCCCCAATTATGGGCAAACTGCGCGCTGTCGTTGTAGCCGATCATATCGTATGAGAACGCGACCATGCCCATCCGCGCGAGCGTAATACACCGGCCGGGAACGGATCCCCGCGCATCGTCGTTCAGACGGCCATGCTCCCAATGCCCATGAGGATTGGCGATACCGGGAAACGGCCCTTTGCGGCCCAAGGGACGGTACAGATTACCCGTTACCAGGAAGCCGGGCCGGGCTTCGAACCATACCTTCTCGACACTGTAATCCCCGCGTTCAATGCGGCCGAAAACGTGCGCGTTCAAGGGCGTTTTTTCCGGCAGGGGAACGAGCCCCGATGACAGTAGAATACGCTGTCGAATTTCATTCGCGGCGGCCTCCCATTCCTCGCGTGAATGGAAAACAGGCATCGTGAACACGGTGTCGGTATGCCGTTCCCTCTCGGCGCGACGATCAGGCGCCGGCTGGCCATTTTGCAGAACGCACATATCGCCCATCGCGGCGCGCGGATCGAATGTTTCCTTGCGGCTCAAGGCGATACCCGCCACGTTCGGCGCCAAATCGAGGGCCACCGTGCCGGTTTTCAGTTCGGCCTCGCCAATCAGAAACCACGCATGGGTGGATTTCTTGTCCTGGTCCGCCGGGCATTTTCCTTCTAGAAGACGCCCTGCGATTGTAGCGCTTGTATCCTCGTTTTCCGGCGCCCATAGCCATACCCTGTATGTCCCGTCCACGGGAATGACAATACCTTCCGCCGGAACATCGCACGCATTCAGCCAGATCACACCCGATTCTCCCATGGCCGCCATCAAAGCCGCCGCCAGCATCGTTATCATGCAACGTACCTCCTGTCCAAAAAAGATCATACGCATCCGGTTTACGGAAACCAATTTCGCCGTAAAAAGGCGATTAGGGTTCGCTTGACCAAACGGAGCGTAGTTCGCTCGCCTCCAGACGTATCGCTTTGGCCCGGCCATTGCCGCGCACCGCCAACGCGCGATTGTCCTCCGGTAGGATAACACCCATCGGCATGTAGACCGCGCCGCCGTTGCCGAAGATCTCGATTGAGGTACGATCCACAAGCAGTTCAAGTTGAATCCGATCACCGGACGCTTTCAGCGGGGCCGACTTTTCCAAACATATCAGTTCTTGTTTGGCTGCTTGGTAGACGATAGGAGTGCCCCGTATGTCAAACGTGATCTCGGTCGCGCCGCCCAGTTCCATCTCCGCAACAATGTGAAATAGTTCGCCGCTAAAACCGGCAAGGAGATTCGTACCGTCAGAAATGGATCGGTCCGAAAACGTGAAAGTCTCCATGTGCAAACGTTCGATTTCGCGGACAGGCCAGGCAAACAACCGGGGCCCGGCATCCGTACTGCGCAGGGTGAGTTCGCAGGGAAAGGTCATCATCTGATTGAATGGCATACCGGGAATGGACACCGTTCCCCAGGCAATCTGAATGCGCCGCCCGTCTTCCGGCGGGATATTATTGAACGTCTGTGATGCGTAAAAACAATTGCCCCAATTGAAGCGCTCCTTGTAAATTTCCGTCTTGAATTCCCGGCCATCAAATTCACCCACGCTGTATTCGCCATTGGCGGCATAGACCACCCATTTCGTGCGTTCCACAACGCCGTCTACGGCAATCGGGAAAATCTCCGGGCACTCGAAATACTCCTCGATCCGGCTTTGGAAGGTCCATTGTTTCAGGTCGGGCGACGTGTGGAAGGCAATCCCGTTTTTCCTGCCTTCCTGTTCGTCGTAGACGGCCATCACCCATTGGCCTGTGGGGACATGCCAAATCACTTTGGGATCGCGGCCCTGATGCACGACGATCGGATTCCCCTCGTAATCGGTAAAGGTGCGGCCACGGTCGTTGCTGAACGCGATGCACTCGCCGCGCCCCGTGCTTGTAAAAACCGCGACAATCACGTCTTCATCGCCCGTCTTGAATCCGGTTGTGTTGCCCACATCCACAACCGCGCTGCCCGAAAAACACCAGTCGCCGTAAGCCTTCGGATACAAAGCTTCCGGCAGTTCCGTCCAGTGGACGAGATCGCCGCTGACGGCATGTCCCCAGTGCATATTGCCCCAGTTCCATCCATACGGATTATGCTGGTAATAAAGATGATACTCACCCTTGTGATAGACAAGGCCGTTCGGATCGTTGTTCCAGCCCCGGCGGGATGAAAAATGGAATTGCGGGCGCCATTTTTCCCGGTAGAGACTGTCCGATCCACGAATAACGTCGTCCTGGGTTATTGCATTGAGGACTTTCGAATCCTTCGGCATGGCATCCACGCGGATTTCGATTTCATGGCCCGCGAACGGCGCCATGTCGCAGAACACCCAATAGTCCGGTTCGCCTTCCGCAAGTTCAATGTCGAATTCGCGCAAAATACGGCCTGCCGCCGCTTTTTCCGCCACAGACAAAATGCGCAACCTCCGCATTTCGGATCCATTCTTGACCGGGAGGTTCAGATAACGCTTCTGTGCTTTCATCCGCATGGCCAACTCCTTTACCGGCGCTTCGTCGCAAAGCATGATCCGGTCAATGTTAATATGGCCCCATCCGCCTGTATGTTGATCGATAATTTTCAATACGGCCTTCTTGCCCGCAAATTCCGAAACGTCCCATGTCTGCCATGATAGCCGTTCGCTGCCACCGGGTTTATCGTTGGGTCCCGTGGCCGTCCGTACAACCGAGCCATCCACGATCAGATCCATGCATGTCCGGGCCGGATGTTTGCCCCCGCCTATCAAAAAGCACAGCAGGCGGCGTTCGATGACAAACGGCGGAGAAGTCAGCGTGCCGGTTGCGCCATCACCCATGTGAAAACTGGTTGCCAGCCGTTTGCCCATGTATCCGCTTACCGGCATCTGACCCGGAAGCGCGCCTTCAGCGGGCCCCTGTCCGAATGCCTGGCCTTCGACGGACCAGTCCCCATAGGAAACGTCTTCAAAATCCGCAAGGATGATGTCCTCACTCCATGCGCCGACACTGAGGATCGTCAGACACAATGCCCAAATGCCGGCTGTTATCACCCAACCCGATCGCTTCATTTTCGACCTCCCAAGGCAGGCCAGCCGTAATGTCTCAAGAAACCTTGATTCGGCCGTCGAAACCTGTGGCCTGTTCGCAAGCCGTGGATGTCGTGGACTTTGTTTACGAAGTGGATAAAAAACCAATCTTTCGGGTGAAGTCCGCTTTGTCTACAAGGTTCACGACGTCCAGAAGTCACGAACAAAGAAACTTACCGTCGCGCGTGTAATTCAATCACCCAATCGTTTTCAGTGAGTACACGCGGCTTCCAAGGCCGATTTCCTCGGCGCACTGAACCTGTAAATACGGGTCTTTGCCGTGAATCCGTTCGAAGAGATGATTGCCCTTGCCGAGTTTCATGGATTTCGGCAGCGAACTGGCAATGAAATCCTCCGTCCGCACAAGATCCAGGCTGGCTTGTTCGACGGCGACGATATCGGTCGAGGCGAGAATCCCAACATCGGGCACGAGTGCAGGCGTCGAAAATCCCCAGCAGTCGCAGAACGGCGTGATGTTGAGCATCACGTTGATGAACAGCACGCGGTCCGGCTCGAAGGTGTCGAGAATGGCCTTTGTCGTCAGGGCCATGCCGCGCTGAAAGTAATAGGTTCCTTTGCTGTCAATTTTGATCGCGCCTTTCGGACACGCCAATTCGCAATGGCGGCAGTAGCGGCAATGATGATCGAAGTAGTGGAGATTTCGTTGGGCATCGAAGGTAATCGCGCCGGCTGATGGGCAATTCTCGACACATGCCCGGCAACGCGTGCACTTGTCGGAATCCCATTTGAATTGCTGGCCTTGAAGACGGTGGATCTGGCCGCGGCTGTCGCGCGCGACGCACCCCATCGCGAGGTTTTTGATCGCCGCGCCGAAACCGCTGTTGCCGTGTCCCTTGCCGTGGCTGAGCACGATCATCGCATCGGCGTCAACGATGTTGCCGCAGAGATGGACACTTTTGAGCGACCGGTAGCCAATCTTGCGTTCATACGAATAGGTGTTCGCGATGCCCGCCGCGGCAATCAACGGCGCGCCGAGGACTTCCTCGGTATATCCGCGCCCCTTGGCGTGGTGCATCGCGCCGGAACCGTCCGTGATGAACGGGTTTCCACCGGCCTTCTTGACGGCCTCGACCACGATGCGGATGAACAGCGGGTGGATCGTCGTGAAACCTATATCGGAGCCGACGTGAATCTTGATCGCGACCTGCTTGTCGTGGAACATCTTGTCGAGCGGGTAGCGCGCCAACTGTTTCTCGAACTTGACCGGCAGCGTGGCGTGCCGTCGCAGTTCCTTCACCTTGCTCGACGCAAATGTCACAACCGAGGATTTCTTTGCAGACATTCGATATCTCCTTGTGTGGGCAACCGACCAGCCGTCATGCCCCAGCTTCAAATTCATCCATGAACCGGGCGAACCGGTCGAAGAGATAGCGGCTATCGTGCGGACCGGGGGACGCTTCGGGATGGTACTGGACGCTGAAGATGGGGTATTCGCGGTGGTCCATGCCTTCGATGGACTGGTCGTTCAGATTGGTATGGGTGATGCGGACCTTGGCCGGATCGATTGAATTCGGATCAACGGCGAAACCGTGGTTTTGGGCGCTGATTTCGACCTGGCCGGTGATATGGTTCAGAACCGGCTGGTTGCCGCCGCGATGGCCGAACTTGAGTTTGTACGTCGTGCCGCCGTAGGCATGGCCGAGCAATTGGTGGCCGAGGCAGATCCCGAAAATCGGCACTTTGCCGAAAAGACCCTGAATCGTCGGATAGAGATACGGCAATGCCGCCGGATCGCCGGGACCGTTGGACAGAAACACGCCGTCAGGCTTTTGCGCAAGGACCTCGTCGAGGCTCGTCGTGGCGGGCATGACGATGACGCGGCAGCCGACGGCTTCGAGCCGCCGCATGATGTTGTACTTGATGCCATAGTCCATGGCGACGACGCGGTACTTGCCCTGTGCGTTTGGATTCCATTCGTAGGGCTTGTCAATACTGACCGCCTTGACGTAATCGCTGCCGGACATGGGCGGCGACGCGAGCGCCTTTTGGACAAGGCTGTCATGATTGAGATCAACGGTGCTGATGACGGAACGCTGCGCGCCTTTCGTCCTAAGAAGCGTCGTAATCTTGCGTGTATCCACGCCGTCAATCGCGACAATGTTGTGTCGCTTGAGGTATTCCGGCAACGAGATCTTTGCGCGCCAGTTGCTCGGCGTCATGCAGCACTCGCGCATGACGAACCCTTCGACGAAGGGCTTGCGTGACTCGACGTCCTCGTCGTTGCAGCCGTAGTTGCCGATCAGGGGATAGGTCATCGTGACGATCTGCCCGGCGTAGGACGGGTCGGTCAGGATTTCCTGATACCCGGTCATGCTGGTGTTGAACACCAGTTCGCCGAAGCTCTCGCCTTCCGCGCCTACCGCGTTCCCTTCGAACACGCTTCCGTCTTCAAGAGCCAATACCGCTTTCAATGGCGCTTCCTTCTTTAAGGATGTTGATACACCACGTTTCCGTCGCAAATGGCCGCCATGACTTTCCCGCGCAGTTTCTCGCCCGCGAACGGTGTGTTGCGGCTCAACGAAGCAAACGCCGCCGGGTCTACGATCCATTCCGCTTTTGGATCGAAGATGGCCATATCCGCCGGGCCGCCTTCCGCCAGCGCGCCGACGGGTAGATTGAGAATGCGCGCAGGCGCGATCGTCATCAATTCAATGGCGCGATCCAGCGAGACGACGCCCGTTTCGACCAGACCGGTCACCACGAGTCCCAAAGCGGTTTCGAGTCCGACGATGCCGAACGGCGCGAGGTGAAACTCGACGTCCTTGTCGGTGAAGGTGTGCGGCGCATGGTCCGTAGCGATGCAGTCAATCGTGCCGTCGGCAATGGCGGCGCGGATAGCCGCCACGTCCGCGTCTTCACGCAGCGGGGGATTCATCTTGGCGTCCGTGCTGAATCGTGTTACCGCCTCGTCCGTCAGCATCCAATAGTGCGGGGCCGTTTCACAGGTTACCCGTACGCCGTTTGCCTTGGCTCGGCGGATAATCTCGATGCCCTCCGCTGTCGTCACGTGTTGGATATGAATTTTCGCGCCCGTCAGTGCGGCGAGCCGGATATTGCGATCAATGCGAATTTCTTCCATTTCGCGCGGCATGCCCGGCAGTCCCAAACGGGTCGAATTATAGCCTTCGTTCATGCTGCCGCCGTCCATGAGCGACGCATCCTCGCAATGAGCGAGATAGGTCAGGCCGCACATGTCGGCATATTCGAGGACGCGCCGCATGACCCAACTGTTCGCGATGTCCGAGCCGTCGTCGGTCACGGCGACCGCGCCGACGTCCTTGAGTTCGCCCATTTCGGTCATTTCCTGGCCGGCGCGTTCTTTGGTGGCGCAGGCGCTGGGCCAAATCTTGATGCAGGCCGTCTCGCGCGCCCGTCGGATCACGAACTCGACCATGCCGGCGTTATCTATCGGCGGCGCGGTATTCGGCATCGGCACGACGGACGTATAGCCGCCGCGCGCTGCCGCACGGCTTCCCGATGCAATCGTTTCTTTCGACTCGTAGCCCGGTTCGCGGAAGTGGACGTGAATATCCACAAGTCCCGGGCAGACGACGCATCCGGCGGCATCAATCGTCCTGCCGCCTTTCAGGCCTTTGCCTATACGTTTGATCTGCGTGCCTTCGACCAGCACGTCGGCCATTTCGGAACGACCGGAGGCGGGATCGATGACGTGGCCGTTTACGATGGCGAGGGTCATGCGTTGTCCCCTCCCTTGGGGCTGTTGACGAGCAGATGCATGATGGCCATGCGCACCGCGACGCCATTGGTTACCTGCCGCAAAATGACGCTTCGCGCGCCGTCGGCCACTTCCGCCGCGAGTTCGATGTCGCGGTTGATTGGCCCAGGGTGCATGATAAGCGCGTGCGGCGGCGCGAGCCGGAGCGATTCCTGATCCACGCGGAACAGGCGGATGTATTCGCGCACGCTGGGAAACAGACAGTTTTGTTGTCGTTCGAATTGGATGCGAAGTGCATAGATGACGTCGGCGTCGCATATCGCCTCGCGCAAGTCGGTCGTTACCGCAACGCCCATCCGTTCGATGTGGGGCGGAATCAGCGTGCGCGGACCGCACAGCGTGACCTGCGCGCCGAGTTTTGTCAGGCACCAGATATTGCTGCGGGCGACGCGGCTGTTCGTGATGTCGCCGATGATCGCCACACGAAGGCCATCAAGTTGCGCATTGGGATCTTGCCGCACGGCGCGAATATGCTCCCGCATGGTATACGCATCGAGCAACGCTTGGGTCGGATGCTCGTGGCGTCCGTCACCCGCGTTGACGATATGCGACGGATGCCGTTGCGCGAGGATGTGAGGCGCGCCGGCGTAACTGTGGCGGATGACCACGATATCGGTGTGCATGGCCTCGATGTTCGCCAGCGTATCGTGCAGCGTTTCGCCCTTGACCGCGCTCGACGCCGAGGCCGTAATGGACAGGGTGTCCGCGCTCAGGCGCTTGGCGGCCAGTTCAAAAGATGTCCGGGTCCGTGTGCTGGGTTCGTAGAACCAGTTGACCACCAGCCGCCCTTGCAACAGCGGCACCTTCTTGATGCCGCTTTCGCGCGCCGATACGGCGGCGAACTGCGGCGCGGTATCCAGAATCAGCAGAATTTCTTCCCGCGACAACTCCTCGATGCCGAGGAGATCCTTGCGCGTCCAAGCGGATTTTGGGGCCGGCGTCATGCTTCGCCTCCCTCTTCGGCTGCCGCCGGATGGCGTTCGAGCAGGACCATGTCCTGTCCGTCCATCTCCCTCAGGCGGACAGAAATCCACTCGTTCTGTCCGGTGGCGACGCTCCATCCGAGGTAATCCGGCTGAATCGGCAACTCGCGCCCTCCGCGGTCCACAAGACAAGCCAGTTGAATGCGCGCCGGGCGGCCATAATCCATGACTTCATCGAGCGCCGCCCGAATGGTGCGTCCCGCCGCCAGAACGTCGTCAACGAGGACAACCGTTTTACCGTCAATGGGGAAGGCAAAATGCGTCGTGCCGCCGCCAATCTTGACCGTTCCCACCCCCGCCCGCAAATCGTCGCGATAAAGCGTGGTCGCCAACGATCCAACCGGCGGCGTAACGCCGGTCATTTCGCCAATCTGCGCCGCCAGCCGCTCCGCCAGCGGCCGTCCCCGGCTTAGAATTCCCAAAAAGGCGAGCGACGCCACGTCCGCATTGGCCGCAACGATTTCCTGGGCCATGCGGTGAATGGCGGAGGCCATGGCGTCCGCCTCCATCACGACCGTCGTTTCACACACGGGTCCGTTGTCTGAATTCATGGCCAATCCGCCGCCGTCCGGGCAAAAAAAATCCCAGCCGCATGGCTGAGAACGTTCATTTCATGGCACGCTACGCGGCGTGCGCCTGTTTTACACATATCGGCACCCACCTTGTCGTTTCCAAGCAAGAAGGATTGTATCAGCCCTTTCCGGAAAAATCAAAAAACGCCCTATTGCCGGCATGATTTCATGCGCCTTCGCACGGGGTGCGGCGATCAAAGCGCCAAGTTCAGCAGGATGCCGGCGGCAAGACTCGCGGTAATCATGACGGCCATGCTCTTGGCAAGGCCGCGTACGCCGAGTTCGCGGGCAAGGACGATGAACGTGGCAATGCACGGGAAGGACATGGCGAGAACGGTCACGCTGATAATCAGTTGCTTCGGTTCGAGATTCAGCGAACCGAGCATGCCGACGGCGATGTCCTTGCGTAAAAATCCCAGCACCAGCGCGAGCACGGCTTCCTGCGGCAATCCGAATAGCCGCATAACGGCGGGGCCTAGGGCATCGGCCACGATATCGAACACGCGCACACGGTTCAGCAGGTTCACGATCAGGACGCCCAGCAAGACGAACGGCACCGCCTCTTTGAAGTATTGTTGAATGCGCGTCCACATCTTGAATCCTATTGCGCGGGGCGACGGCATGCGGTAGGGCGGAATTTCGAGAATGAGTTCCGGACTCATGCCCTTGAGCATCGCGTTCAGAATCCAGCCCAGCACAATCCAGACGAGAAAGAGCGTGCCGTACACACCCGCGACGTACCATCCGCTGTGATGGCCCAAGATGCCCCACATCATGGCTTGAAGACTCGCGCACGGCACCGCGATTGAAACGAGCGTCGCGGCAATCCAACGTTCGCGGGGGCTTTCAAGGACCCGCGTGGCCATGATGCCCGGCACGTTACAGCCCAGTCCCAGCAGCATCGGGATAATGGCCCAGCCGTGCAGTCCCATACGGTGCATGATCGTGTCGAGCAGGACGGCCAGGCGCGGAAGATAACCGAAGTCTTCGAGGAGGCTGAGCACCAGGTAAAAGGCCAGCACATACGGAAAAACCATGGTCACCGCGACGTACAGCCCCGTGCTCAACAAACCGAAGGACTGGACGAAATCAATTTCGCCGGCAACGAGCGTCCCGATGAACAGTTCGTGCCAGAATCCGGACGGCTCGAGGCTTGCGCTCAGGCGCACCAGCAACGGTTTCCAGAACAAATCGAATGCCGGATCGAAAATGAAGGCGATCAGTCCCTCGCCAATCATGCGGATGCCGGCAAAAGCCAAGAAGAGCATGAACGCGGCAATGGGCAGGCCGGTTTCGGTCCGCACAGAGGCATCGCTCAACAACTCGCCCAAGGTATGATGGCGGTGTGTAAGCGTTTGGACTTCGTTGACGATTCGTCCCACTTCGGTCCATCGCTGCTCCTCGGTCATGCTGTCATGCGTGGGGACCGGAGCGGAGGCCAGGTGTTCGAGCAGGTCCTTGATCCCCTCACCCGTCACCGCCACAGTCGGCACGGCGGGAACACCGAGGAGTTCCTGCAACTTGCAATGGTCAATGTGGATGCCCTGATGCCGGGCATCGTCCCATACGTTCAGCGCGACGACCATCGGCAGGCGTTGTTCAAGCAGATGCAACGTCAAATGAAGGTTTCGTTCGAGATTCGTCGAATCCACGACATTGATGACCGCGTCGGCCTCTTCGAGCATTTTGACGGCGATTTCCTCGGCCTTGCAGGCCGCTTCGAGACCATAGACGCCGGGCACATCGAGGAGCAGCGCCTTTTCCGAACCTAGCATCATGTCGCCCTGGGTAAACTCGACCGTTGTGCCCGGATAGTTGGCCGAAATCGCCCGCACGCCGGTCAGCCGGGAAAAGACGACGCTTTTCCCGACATTTGGATTGCCCATGAGCAGGATTCGTTTCATTTCGAGATCTCGACGAGAATCCGGTGCGCGACGCCGTGTCCGAGGGCTGTTTGCGATCGGCCATGACGGACAACGACCGGACCGCTGCCTGCCCGTCCGCTGATCTTTTCGATAAGCACGCCCGGACGTATGCCCAACGACTTCAGCCGATGGTGAATCTGATGTCCGCCTTCGACGGCCACAACCAGCAACGGCTGGTTGTTTATTGCATGATCAAGGGGCACTGGCTTCTCCACGTAAACAACTCGCTTTCTATTGAACAACAAACCTTGCGGGGCTTGTATTCTCCATGGATCAATGCGGCGATACGCCAAACGCGGCAATTGTACTCGTAATCGCGGGAAAACTCACGCGCCAGACGTCCGCCGGCACGTTTTCCGATATCTGAATTTGCAGGCGCCCTGTGCGGCCGCCCTCTTCGAGCAATTTTTCCGTGCAAAGGCGGATGGCATCCGGACCTGCGAGATGGACCGATGATGGAAAGTTGACGCACAGCCGCATCCATGGCCAATGCGCCACGGCCTCCGCAACGCTTGTATCATTGTCCGGCGGCGGAGACATCGAATCGAGGCCCCGCAAGGGCGATTCGGCGATGGCCTGCCACAATGCTTTCAAATCGCCATCCGCATGAACGAACAACGGTACGTCACGTCCGGTATCCGCGAGCATGCCGGCCAATTCATCGTAGGCGCGAACGCAATAGCGGCGAAAATTGGCGTCACCGATCGCCGGGGCCGTGATGTTGTCCGGAAAATCAACATAGGGAATGGGCGCGTCACCCCGGATTGCTTCACAAACAACGCGAAATATCCCGCGCTGAACGCGTTCGATTTCCGAAATCACCTCCTCCATCAGGTCCGGCAATTCCGCCAGATGGATGCACAGATCCGACAGGCAGACCCATTGCACCCATAACTGCTGGTAGGGGGTTCGGGATACCGACACATGGGGCAAGCCGTCATCTCCCAATTCACGCACGACGCGATAAAGTCCCTCACAGTCGAGCCGGACCCGTATATCGCGGAAATACGCCATGAGGATGCGGTAGTCCTCCGGTTCCTTGATGTAATGGCAGGCGGCGGCGGAGGTGCCGTAAGCCGGTTCTATGAGGCGTTCTTCATAGAGGCTGCCTTCGGGCGTAATCAGCGTATGGCGAAAACCGGGCCGCCCGCCGCGGACAATATCCTCGCGCACGAAACGGCAGTTGGGCGCATCGAGGGCATGAACACCTGTCCAGACCAGCAGACCCATGTTTTCGCGCCCGATGACGGACCATATCGCCTCATTGGGCGCGGCGAGTCCGCTGTATTGGACAAACGGCACACGATCATGCGGCCGCCCCTGCGCCAGCGCCAGCATCCGCTCCCGCATCGTCATAGCCCATTCCCTCCGGTTGATTCATGGGAAGGGATTGTACCTTCCGCGGCAGGCTCATGTCGCGTTTGAAAAATTTCCACGAAAATCAGAATCCTTTGGCGTGCGCCCGATGGCTGAACGACGATGGGAATTTGGGGCCGGCGGAATGGTACACTTGCGTTCGTGCGGTCGAAACAGGCAAAGAAAGGGTTCGACATGGCAAAGGCAGCAGGAAAACGGTTCAAAATTGCGTGTGTGGGCGCGGGAAATGTCGGCGCATCGGTGGCGCAGTACTGCGCGGAGATGGAATTGGGGGATATTGTCCTTGTGGACGTGGTGGAAGGTTTGCCACAGGGCAAGGCGTTGGATTTAACGCAGGCGGGCCCCATCCGCGGTTATGATGCCGTTGTGACGGGCAGCAACGATTTCGGGGCCGTGGAAGGAGCGGACGTGGTAGTGGTAACGGCCGGTCTTGCGCGCAAACCCGGCATGACGCGGCTCGATTTGCTCTCGAAAAACGGCGCCATCATCACGGATGTATGCGGCCACATTGCGCGGTGCGCGCCGGAAAGCGTCGTCATCATTGTGACGAATCCGCTCGACGTGATGACGTATGTCGCGTTGCGCAAACTCGGTTTTCCGCCGGAACGGGTGGTGGGCATGGCCGGCTGCCTCGACAGCGCGCGCCTGCGCGCGTTCGTGGCGATGGAACTCGGCGTCAGCGCGAAAAACGTGGATACGATGGTCCTGGGTTCGCATGGGGACGACATGGTGCCGTTACCGCAATACACAACCGTTTCCGGCATTCCCATCACGCGTTTGCTGCCGCCGGACCGAGTCGAGGCGCTTGTCAAGCGCACCCGCACCGGCGGAGGCGAAATCGTCGCCCTGCTCAAGACCGGCAGCGCCTATTACGCGCCGGGCGCCAGCGCTGCGCGTATGGTGCAGAGCATCGTCCGCGATGAACGGCAACTCTTGCCCTGCGCGGCCTATTTGAACGGCCAATACGGTCTCAATGACCTCTACATCGGCGTGCCGGTTCGCCTGGGTAAGAATGGCGTCGAAGCGATCGTCGAACTGGAACTCTCCGAAGACGAATTGGCCGCTCTTCATCAATCCGCCGAAGAAGTGCGCACCGGCATCCGAAGCCTCAAAGAAGTCGGCGTCTTGTAACATAGACGTCATACGACTGCGTACGGGAGGGCAGGGAAAACCGGAAAACCGATTTGCCCTGCCCTTATCCTTTTTTTGATCGTACTGCTGTCCAAAATGAATCCAACGCCGGGAACGCAAAGGAACGCAGAGAGGGTGTGAATCAATGACGAAACCCGTGGCGCAGACTGTCGAGTCTGCGCAGATCCACAGAAAAAGCCCTTGTTACGAAGACGGGACAGTCTGCGCCACGTGATCAATCTTTTTTCAAAAACAAGGATCGCGTAGCCGCGCGGCTGGAAACGAAATCGCTTTCGCCAATATGAGGTCTATGTCCACGGGCCGAGAAGTTGTCATGGGGGAATCTCCTCAATTCTCCGAGTTCTTTGTGCCTTTGCGTTGATGATGGGCCTTCGTAATTTGGACAAGAGTGTTTTGATCGAGTAAATCCGTGCAGGATGGAGCGAATACATTCCCTTCCTCCAGCGAACCACCTTGCCGCCTGAATACCCAATCGGATTGAACCTGGATTCGCCCGTCGAAACCTTTGTCCTGTGCGCAAGCCGTGGACATCATGGACTTTGTGGGCGAAGTGGACAAAAAGCAATCCCTTTTCGGAGTAAGTCCACTGCGTCCAGAAGGTCCACGATTTCCAGCAGTTAGAACGTAGAACCCGATTTTGATTGCCGAATCACGGTTGAAAATTATCTTGATAAAAACCATACCTTATGGTAGGATTTGGCCGTTGTTGGGGAAAGGCTGAATATGCGGAGGAGAAAAGTGTAATGAAGCGGAGAATCACAGGTGTAGTGTTATTTGTTGTGTTGGCAATCCCGATGGCGGTGCAAGCGGATCTGCAAAACGTCCAGGTCGGCGGCGAAGTCCGGCTGCGCGCGAATTTCGTGTCGAGTACGCTCGCGGCTCCCGGTCCCATCGAAGTCCGGTATACCCCGGCGGAATTGGCGGGACGCCCTATCGGTGGCCCGTTTGCTTTTCCGAACAACGGATTGGGCGCGGTCAGTTATCTGAGTTGGAACCGGCGTTCCAACAACACGAATTTCGTTGAACAGCGGACGCGTCTGCATGTCAGCGCCGATTTCACGGACAATGTGAACGCATTCGTCGAATTCGACAGTTACGACGTGTGGGGCGAGGATTTTCGCAGCGATTACCTGACCGGTGTGGACAGCCGTTCCACGACGGGCCTCACGCCGACGCTACTCGGTCCCGACGGCGACGTGAGCCTTTACCAGGCTTATATCGAGGCGCGAGAATTGTACGGCACACCGCTGGCCATCCGTATCGGACGTCAGGAATTGAGTTTCGGCAGCGAGTTCCTCGTCGGTAAAGGCGACAAGGCGCCCTTGTTCCGAGGGCTTTCCTTCGATGCCGTGCGGCTGACCTATGCCGGCCAGACCTTTACCGTGGACGGCTGGATGAGCAAACTGGCCGAGGGTAGCCCCGCCGAAGAAGACGGCGACGTGGACTTCTACGGCATCTACGGAACCTGCAAGGCCATCGAGAATGTCGCCTTCGACCTGTATTGGCTTTACCTTCGCGACGCGCGCGCGCTGCCGTCCGATCCAGTTGGTCCGGCCGGATTCGATCCGACATACGATCCGACCGAACTCCATACCATCGGCGCACGATCGGCCGGCAAAACCGGCGCTTTCGATTTCGAAGCAGAAGTCGCCTATCAATTCGGTGATATGGATCAAGCCGGTTTTACGTTCAAGCCCGGACTGTACGGGGATCACGACGCGGATGCGGACGCGTGGGCGGCCAAACTGGAAGTGGGCTACAGTTTCGATTGCCCGTGGAAACCGCGCCTGTTTGTCGGCGGCGTCTATTTCGGCGGAGAAGACAACCGAACCGTGTCGGCCAATCCCTTGTACCCCCGATCGAGCGTCAGTTTCAACCGCCTGTTTTCAAACCAGATTTACAGCGGATTCGTGGATCTGAACAACGATTTCTCGAACGGCTATGACGTGCGCATTGGCGTGTTGACCTTCCCGATGGAAAAATTGGTCATGCTGTTGTGCGTGTCCTATTTCGGCGCCGACGACACCTTCGACATGCCCGTCGCCGGCCAGCCCAGCAGCGTGACGAAATCCAGCGGCAGCCACATGGGCACGGAGTCCTATCTGGCGCTCTTCTACAATTACAGCAAAGATCTCCAATTCGACGCCGGCTGGGCGCACTGGTTCCGGGGCGAAGGCGCCTTCGACGGCAACTTCGTCGAGTGGAACGGATATATGCTCAATAAGGGCAGCGCACACAACGACGGCGATTACATCTACGTGGGCTCCACGCTGAAATTCTGATTCGTCAACCCCGCAAAGCCACAAGGCAGGCCTTTACGCCTGCCTTTCTTCTTTGCTTTCAGCCTGGATTCGGCAGTCAAGATCGGATTCTATGTGCTATCCTCTGGACATCGTGGATCTTGTGGACGAAATGGACAAGAAAATCAATCCCCTTGCGGGTGAAGTCCACTGGGGTCCACAACGTCCATCTCGTCCATGGTTTGGTCAAAAGAGCCGCGTTCAACGGCCGATTTTAGGTTCAATCACATTGCCGTTGCGGACAGACGAATGTCGCGCATGCGTTTTTCGTTTCCGGCGGGAATCGTGAGGACCAGGTTCGACGCGCCGGAAGCGATGGGTTCGATGCGGGCATCCGGGAAAGGCGGTTCCGCGTTCGCAAACCGGCGCGCGGGCAGAAACACGATTGTGGGGTGTGTGATGGAAGGGTTCTCGTCCCAGACACAGGTGAATATGCCCGTCTCCTGATCAAAGGCATAGTCACGCAAGATTCCCGCGACCGCCATGGGATACGGACGTTCCAAGGTTTCGAAATAAGCCGTCTGATCGATTTTGTCGTGCGAATCCCAATACGTATCGCTGCATAACGTGCGCTCGATTTGGCGCTGCACCGCCCGGGCCACGGGCAGGACTCGCGGCGAACCATAGAATGCGCCCCATTCGCCGATCAGTACCGGCATGTTCAATCGCCCGGCGATTTCCATGTGCCGGTCGAAGATGAAGCGGAGGCGTCCCTCGTCCGCTTTTTCCGGCGTTGGCCCGTCCGTCACGATGTCGTAAGCGTGCGGAGCGAGCGCCTGTTGCGGATCGGGCGTTCCATCCGGCAACAGCACTGGCGGCAAGTCGCTGGGCACGCCCTGGTTCGATGATGGCGACGGTTCGATAAAAAGGATATGTCGCGAATCCACGCTCCGAATCGCATCAGCCATCCGCTGATGGAAGGGGCCTAGTTTCTCCCGTTCGAACCTTTGAAATACGGGGCCGGCTTCGTCCACGGCCCGCCGAAACAAAGCAATATCCGACAATAGCCCAAACAGCGTCTCGCGGTTCAGAGGCAAATCGCGTGTTACCTCGGCCAGCGGTTTCATGACGGCCGCCGCCGCTTCCAAAATCGGCGATCCGATGAACGGTTCGTTGAGCAAGTCGTATCCCACGACAGCGGGTTCGCCGGCGTACCGTTCCGCAACCATTTTCCACGCGCGCGCCAGATGGTCTTGCAGACCGATGCCATCCGGCGCGGGCGCGTTTGCCCAGAAGTTGTCGAATGCGGACTGCACCGCGCCGCTGACCAGATAGGCGTCGCTCCAGACGAATCCGAGCGAGGCGTGCGGGCGTCCGTTGTCGAGCGTTGCCCACGCCGGCGCACCGTCGCCCCGGCACTTCCCCTCGCCCCACAAGTCCTGATGCAGATCGAGCAGCACCCACATGCCGTTGTCGCGTGCCCATGCAACGCGTTCATCGAGCGCGTCGAGGTATTTCTCGTCGTACACGCCGCATTGCGGTTCGAGCGCCGCCCAGAAGATCAGCAGGCGAATGCAGTTGAATCCCCATGACCGCATCCGGGCATAGTCTTCCGGGCCGTCGTTGGTGAAATACGGCGCGCTCTTGTTCCCTACGTTGATGCCGTGCAGGATGACGTGCCGGCCCGACTCGTCCACAAAACGCCCGTCGCGAACCGACAGCCATTCCGTCGCCTCCGCTTCGCAACAAACAGCCGCCGCCATGCACAACGTCAATCCGGCCGCAATCCATCTGGACATTGAGTGCCTCCTCATCGTTCCGTTGATTTGTAACAGTAGACGAGTCCATCCTGGTTTCGGTGTCGGAACGCGGCAACAACGTGGAAACATGCGCATGCGATGGGGTATTCTTGAGGCGTTTCCGGTGGACGTACAAGGACAATCCCATGGCAAACCAACGCGAGATCATTTTATCCGGCATCCGGCCGACGGGCCGCCTGCATTTCGGCAATTATTTCGGGGCAATCCAGCATTTCATCCGCCTGCAAGAACAGGGGCATTGCTGCTACTACTTCATCGCGGACTACCACGCGCTGACCACGATCTCGGAGCGCACGGATTTCTACCGGCAGACGATTGATATGCTGCGGACCTACGTGGCCTGCGGACTCGATCCGAAGAAATCGATCATCTACCGGCAAAGCGATCTGCCGTGTACCGCCGAACTCACGCTGTTGCTCGGCATGATCACGAACATCGGTTTTCTCGAACGCGGCACGACGTACAAGGACAAGTTGGGAAAACTCGAAGAGACCCCCAACGTCGAAGGCAATCCGTTGTCTTACGGATTGATGGGCTATCCGGTGCTGATGGCGGCGGATATCCTGATCGTGCGCGCGGACAAGGTGCCCGTCGGCGACGACCAGCGCCAGCACGTCGAAATGGCGATGGATATCGCGCAGCGCTTCAACCACCGTTTCGGCGAGACGCTCAAAGTTCCCGCGGCCGTATCGCGGGAGGCGCTGCGTCTGCCGGGTCTGGACGGCTCGGCGAAGATGGGCAAGAGCGACAACAACACGCTCGATTTGCTCGACGATCCGGCAACGGTCTTGAAGAAAATCAAAGGTGTTCAGACCTCGACCGAACCGTTGCCGCTCGACACGGACAGCGACGATCCCGATGTCGTAATCCCGCGCATGCCGGCCAGCGTCGGTGTGCTGTACCGTCTTCTGAGCCTTCTTGCGCCGAACGAGGTTTTCCTTGATTTCCTGGGCAAGTACCGCCGCGGCGAACGCTTTTACGGCACGTTGAAAACCACGCTGGCCCAATACGTCTCCGCGTTCAACGCGCCTATTATCGAACGTTTCAACGATCCCGCAAACAACGAGGAATCCGTGCGGGCCTTCCTGTGCGAGAACGCCGAACGCGTAACACCCGTCGCGCTGGAAACCGTCGAGGCATGCCGTGAGGCGATGGGCATCGGCCGCAGCCTTTACCGGGCGTGAAACCGTATGCGGCGGCGCATTTTCGTTACGGGCGCGAGCGGGCGGCTGGGTTCCGCCTGCGCGCGCATGTGGCGCGAGGCGCACGACATCATCCCCTTCGATTTACACGCGCCCGGTGATGCCAGCGATTCCTTCATTACGGGTTCGATAACCGACCCGGACGCCGTCGAACGCGCCATGGCCGATGCCGATACGGTGGTCCATTGCGCGGCCATACCCGGAACGCGGAAACCTTACCACGCCCTCGTCGAAACCAACGTCTTGGGCACGTTCAACGTGCTTGAAGCGGCCGGGCGCAATCCTCGCGTCGAACGGTTCGTATTCATATCGTCGCTGATGTATCACGGGCTTTCGGAACCGCCGTTCACAAACCGTCCGCTCTACCTGCCCATTGACGAGGGCCATCCTTCTTTGGCGACGGATTACTACGCGTGCTCGAAAGTCGAGGCCGAGTATTGGTGCCGCTCGTATGTGCGACGGTTCGGGAAACCCGTCGTGACGATCCGCCCGCCCTACATCGTCGGCATGGAATCGCTGGATTCGATGGCGGCCCAACCGCCACCCGATTATCCGCATTTGTGCGATTACATCGGCGTGACGGACCTGGCCGAGGCGATTGAACGCGCGATCGAATACGAACCACCGGATGGATATGACGTATTTCTCGTTCACGCCGAAGATCAGCGTAGTTCAACCCCTTCGCTGGAACTTGCCGAACGCCACTTTGCCGGCGTGCCCCTTGACCGCGCATGGCTGGAAACCTGCGGCGGCTTTGGATCGTTTGTCCGGTACGCACGCGCCATAAACAAACTCGGCTGGCGACCCAAATTCCGATGTGCGCGTTGAGCACACGCACGCGCAACCGCGTCCCGAAAACCGGAAGGCGCGCTATCGGCGCGCCAGCGCTTTCGCTCCGATATCGGTTCTGAAATGCGCGCCATCGAAATGAATCCGATAGACAGCTCCGTAGGCCTTTTCGATGGTGGAGGCGATATCGGATCCAAACGCCGTCACGTTCAGCACGCGGCCGCCGTTTGTCACAAGGCCGTCCGGTGTCTGTTTCGTGCCGGCATGAAAAACCTTGACGCCCGGCATGCGCTCGGCTTCTTCGATGCCGCTAATCATTTTACCCTTCGGATACGACTTCGGATACCCGCCGGACGCCATCACGACGGTCACGCAGGCGCCCGGATTCCACGAGATTTCCATGGTGTCAAGACGGCCCAAACAACAGGCCTGCATGACGGGTACAAGGTCCGTCTGCAATTGCGGCAGCACGACCTGCGTTTCCGGGTCGCCGAACCGGCAGTTGAACTCAATCACACGCGGTCCCGCCGCCGTAATCATGAGTCCGGCGTACAGCACGCCCTTGTAGGGCATGCCTTCGGCGGCCATGCCGGCCACGCAAGGCCGCAAGATGGATGAGACGATTTCTTCCATCAGGCCGTCTGTAACCACCGGCGCCGGCGAATACGCCCCCATGCCGCCGGTATTCGGTCCGGCGTCCCCATCAAGCAATGGCTTGTGATCCTGGCTTGCCATCATCGGCACAACCGTTTTCCCGTCGCAAAAGGCGAGGATGGACGCTTCTTCGCCCATCAGGCACTCCTCGATTACGATTCGCGATCCCGCCGCGCCAAAAGCACCTTCAACCATCGTTTCCCGGATGGCATTGACGGCTGAATCCCCATCGCGGGCAACAGTAACGCCCTTTCCCGCGGCCAGTCCGTCGGCTTTGACGACAAGGGGCGCCCCTTGCCGCCGCACGTATGCGATGGCCTCTTCCGCATCGTCAAATTCGGCATAGGCCGCCGTGGGAATGCCGTGGCGTTGCATAAAACGCTTGGCAAATATTTTGCTCGCTTCCAGTTGCGCCGCCGCGCCGGAAGGACCGAACGCGGCAAGGCCGGCTTCGTTGAAACGATCCACAATGCCGTCCGCCAGCGGATCTTCCGGACCCACAACCGCCAGCCCGATCCCATGGGAACGGGCAAAATCCACCAGGGAATCCGTCTCTTTCGCTGAAATGTCAACACATTCGGCGTATTGCGCCATGCCGGGGTTGCCGGGAGCGGCATAAATGGTCTCGACAAGGGGACTTTGGGAAATCTTCCAGACAAGGGCGTGTTCACGTCCACCGCTACCGATCACAAGGATTTTCATATATCACTCCGAACTGAGGATAAGGGTTTAGGATTGAAAAGATTAGAGACAGCCCGAAATATCATTCACGCGATTACCAATCCAAAATCTGTGCACGTGGTTCTATTCTTTGGGCGGTTCCGCGCCCCGGAGATAATCCGCAATGAACCGGTCATAAGCGGCCGTGCACGCAAAGGCTTCCTGCGCAAGGCGGAAACGCGTCGCAAACGTGACCGCCCCTTCGTGTGCGCGCATCTCATGGAGGATCGTTTTATACCGCGCCGGATTCACTACCACCGTCACATAGCGGAAGTTTTTCGCCGCCGAACGAATCATGGCCGTTCCGCCGATATCGGTTTGTTCGATAAGTTCTTCGACCGTGATACCTGGCTGCCGGGCCAGCAAATCCAACGGGTGCTGGTTCACGGCGACGAAATCAATCCATTTGTAATCCATGGCCTGCATCTGTTCGACGTGCATTTTTTTATCGCGTATGCCGAGGAGACCCGCATGAACCTTCGGATGAAGCGATTTCACGCGCCCATCCAGCATTTCGGCGACGCCGGTGAAGTCCGCAATGCTCGACGCGGCGATACCCGCATCCCGCAACGTTTTCAGCGTGCCGGCCGTCGCAATAATCTCGACCTGGAATTCACTCAGCACCCCTGCCAGTTCCACCAGTCCCGTCTTGTCATAACAACTCAGCAACGCGCGTGAAATCTTCACCATAGCGCATCCTTTCCGGCATTTTCGGCCCGCGTTCACAGCCCATTGTTCACGCCGTAACCTCTTTTGTCGTATCATACTGTATTGTTTTTTCCAAATGCGAACCCGGCGTGGGCAAACGCGAAAGGACGGTCCATGAACGGCCATAGAGGATCTTGCAGGGTATTTTGTGCCCTTTTCGTATCATGTTTTGCCCCAATGACCGGCGTACTGGCCGAAATAACCTGCGAAGGCGCTTACGAGGGACACCTTCAAGGAATTGCGCTTGAACCCGGAAAGGCCATTTACTGGTCATTCACCAAAGCGCTTGTCAAAACGGACCTCGAAGGCCGCCGCCTGGCTCATGCCGCCGTGCCCTCGCATCATGGCGATCCCGCCTGGCATGACGGCAAGGTGTATGTGGCGGTAAACCTCGGACTGTTCAACGAAGAACCCGGCAAGGCCGATTCATGGGTTTACGTCTACTCCGCTGACAACCTTGCCCTGTTTGCCCGACACACCGTAGCCGAAGCGGTTCATGGAGCGGGCGGCATAGCGTGGCATGAGGGCCGTTTTTTCATTGTCGGCGGCTTGCCAAAAGGATACAAAGAGAATTACGTGTACGAATACGATGGCGATTTCGTCTTTATAAAGAGGCATATTCTCAACAGTGGCTACACGTTTCTGGGCATACAGACGGTCTGCCGCTGGCAAAACGGATGGTGGTTCGGATGTTATGGCGAACCCAAAATTTTGATCAAGGCCGACGACGATTTTCATGTTCTGGGAATCTTTCGCGAGGACTGGTCCATCGGCATCGAAGGTTTTTCGGATACGCGATGTCTAAAGGGCGCCACGGGAAAGGCCGATGGGAAAGGCCTCTATTGGGGCAAATTGACACTCGATACGCCCGGAAAACAATCCAATCGTATAGCCGGATCCGAGCATCAACCGTCCCAAAACCTCGTTGCGCCATGACGGCATGCCGAATGGTCAATCCGTTGGACAAGGGAATTCGCCACATCGATCGCCCTTTAACCCATGGACGAGATGGACTTTGTGGACGAAGTGGACTTCACTCCCAAGAAAATGGGCATTCTTGACCTTTCGTCCACAAAGTCCACTACGTTCATTGTTTGACCACATGACTTGAATCTCGAAGGCCGATTCCCGGCTCCAGGCCGGCCAGCAAGAACAATCCTCTCGATGTATGAATTTTTTTGGGGTAGAAAACACTTTACATTTTATGTAAGACACTGTAAACTTATGCGGGATATAATGCTTAGCCGGACCGGAACGCGGAAATTCCGCACGGGAGGGCCGCATTTGACCCGATGCCGGACAGAAGCCTTTTGGCCGTAGTGACGGTAAGTGCGAAAGCGTCGCTGTGGGTGGCGTTTTCATGAATGAGGAGGCAGCAATGCGAACGAAAGCGGTGCAATGGAAGGGATTGCCGGGTCTGCTCGTGGCGATGGCGGCGCTCGCGCCGGTCATGGCCTCGGCGCAGGTGGAAGTCACGTTTCCCGACAAGAACTTGGAGAGGGCCGTTCTCCAGGCGCTCGTCCAAGCCGCCCCGCCCATCTTGGATACCCAGTTGCGCGGACTGAATGCCTTGAATGCGCCCTATCGCGGCATTACGAACTTGTCCGGAATCGAATATTGCACCGAAATCAAGTCGCTGCAGTTGCAGGGAAACGCCATCACCGATATTTCGCCGCTGGTTTCATTGACCAAACTCGAGGAAATCTATTTGCGCGGAAACCGGGTTGTGTCCGTGGCGCCGCTGGCCAACCTTCGCCAACTACATTTTGTGTTTCTCGAAGACAACATGATTGTGAACATTGCCCCCTTGGCAAACAACCCCGGCATTGACATGGAAGACGTCGTCAACCTGACGGGCAACGAACTCGATCAGATGGCGTACTGTACCCATATTCCGAGTATGGAGAGCCGCGGCGTCACGGTTTACCGGTCCGGCGCCTGTGGCATCCGGGTGGTTGACATTCCCGATACGAACCTCAGCCGGAAAATCCGCTGGGCGCTGCTTCAGTTGTTGCAGCATTCGGCCACGGCCAGCGAATTGTCGCGCATCCGGTCGGGCGTCTTGTATGAAACGGACTTGGCGTTGCTGACCAAACTGGACGCTTCGAACGCCATGATCGCCAATCTGACCGGCATGCGTGCCTGCATCAATCTGGTGGAACTCAATCTGGGCGGCAATCGTATCACCGATCTTTCGCCGATGAGCACCCTTACAACGCTTACCCGCCTCAATTTGTCGAACAACGCGATAAGCGATTTGCGGCCGCTCAGCCGCCTGTTCGGACTTTCCAAACTGGAGATCCAAAATCAGTTCATCGAACAAACAGTACAGGGCGTCCTCACGAAAACCCGCGTACTGTCGAACCTTTACGGCATCGAATCCCTGAGCGGGCTTACCCAACTTTATGCCGCCAACAACGACATTTCCAGCCTTGCCCCGGTGCGTTCCATGGCGTTCATGCAGGTTCTTTCCGCGAGCGACAACAACATCTCGGATTTGTCGCCATTGAAAGATATGACATCCCTGCTATCGCTCGATCTGGGCAGCAATCAAATTTCCGATTTGTCAGCCTTGTCCGGGCTTACCGATCTCCGGCGGCTTGTGCTTCCCAATAACGCCATTGTTGATCTGTCGCCTATTATGCCGCTGACCAACCTCATCATCCTCGACCTGTCGAACAACAACATCACCGATATTGGACCGCTTTCCGCGCTGGTCTATCTCGAAGACAACACGCTGATTTCGCCGTCCCAGATTTATCTGCACAACGATCCCGGATATCCGAACCGGAACCGCATCCGGAGCGTAACGGCACTGGCGGGTCTTCCATCGCTGGCCGTCCTCACCTTGTACAATAACGACATCGGCGACATCAGCGCACTGGTGGGCAACGCCGGTCTGGGTGCGCGGGCCACGGGACAATTGACGCCGGATGTGTTAGATGTGCGCGGCAACCAACTCAGCCAGGAAAATCTTTGCACCGATATCCCCATTCTGCAGGCGCGGGATTTGAACGTTTATTTCGACGGCAAATGTTGCGACGAAACGTTTCTGCTGTTCACGAAGGTTCGCGATGCCGGCACCGGCGCTGTCGATCCGCCCGAAGGCGCCCGTTCATATTGCAAGGGCGATCAGAAACGGGTCACGGCCGTTCCGGCGCCGGGATTCCGGTTCGACCATTGGGAAGGCGACGCCAGCGGCACCGAAAATCCCATTACGGTCACCCTCAACGCCGACACGCAGGTAATCGCCGTGTTCGGCAATGAAGCCCAGCGCTACACGCTCAATATCGTCGTGGATCCGCCAGGCGCCGGAACGCTGACTCGCGATCCGGCGCCCGATACCGACGGCAAATACCCCAGCAATCGCCAAGTTTCCGTAACCGCTACCGCCAACACGGGTTTTGTGTTCAATTATTGGAATGATAATACGGCGGATAAAATCAATCCGAAAAAGGTCACCATGGACGGCGACAAGACCCTGACCGCCCATTTCAAACCACAGGGCAAACTCTACACGCTGACCACGGCGGTTTCTGGTAACGGAACGATTACGCCTGAACCGGGTGTGCATACCTATGAAGAAGGCACACCGGTGCCGGCCGTCGCGGTGGCCGCCGTCGGATGGCGATTCGATCATTGGGAAGGCGCGCTTACCGGAGCTGCCGCCGGCCATACCGACACCGGGCAGGGCGTGGTGGAAATTACGAAGAATCTGACGCTCACCGCCGTCTTCGTCAAGGACGGCTACGACTACACCCTCGCGGCGGTGGTGGAAGGTTCGGGCGCCATCACCCTGTCGCCGATGTTGCCGCCGGACGGATTCCAGCGTTCCAGCGATCAACTCTACCGGTACAAGAAAAACACGAACCTCCAGGTGCGAGCCGTGCCGAACGCCGGCAGCGCTTTTGACCATTGGACCGGCGATCTTTCAGGCGACCGGGATCAGGCCGAATTGTTGATGAACGGCGACAAGACGATTCGCGCGGTGTTTGTCAGCGGCACGATCCGCCGGCTCACCCTGTCGGTCGAAGGTGAAGGCCGCGTGTCGCCACCCGAAGGCGAATACGCGTATGTGGACGGGAAGCAATTGACGCTGATCGCCACACCGGAGGCCGGCTGGCGGTTCGAAGAATGGCAGGGCGACCTTGGAGGCAACGCGAATATCGCCGCGCTGACCATGGATGCGGACAAAAATGTCACCGCGGTGTTCACTCCGTTGCCGGCCATTTCGTCCATAACGCCCAGTGCGGGGGCGGTGCGGGGCGGTGAAACCGTAACGATTTCGGGACTGCGGCTTTCGGACGCCAGCGCCGTGTTGTTCAGCGGTACACCGCTGGAAATTCTGGCAAAGTCAGACACATCCATTACAGTCAGAACACCGGTATCCACCATCGCCTCGCCCAATCCGGAAGGTCCTGTGGATATCGTCGTAACGACTCCTCTCGGCGATGCGACCCGCCTTCAGGGCTTTACCTACATGGGCCAGCCATCCATCGGGTCCGTGCAGCCCGCGAGAGGATCTGCGGCGGGCGGAACCCGAATCCTTCTGCGGGGCAAGAATCTCGCCATTGCCCGTCAGGTCCTGTTTGGCGGAACGGCCGGCGTCATCGAGGAAACGTCCCGCGAAGACACACGGCTCTATGTAACGACACCGCCGCATGCGGCGGGAACAGTGGACATCGAAGTGCGCAGCGCGATGGATCCCGTCGTTCGCGCCGGCGCTTTCCTCTTTGTGAAGGTTCCGCGTATCTTTTCGATCTTCCCGAACCAGGGTTCCGTGGCCGGGGGCGACATGGTGCGGATAATTGGAGATGGACTGGCCAACCCGCAGAGCGTGGCCTTTGACGGATTGGCGGCGGCCGTATCGGCCGCCGGCGATACCGAGTTGACCGTGGCCATCCCCGCGCATGCGCCCGGCACGGTTGATGTGTCCGTCTCCAACGAGGGCGGAACCGCAACGCTGGCCAGCGGATTCAACTATTTTGCGAGCGCGGCGACATTGACCTGCCGCGTTACCGCCCTCGGTTCGATAACGCCCATCACCAACGCGACGGTGCGTCTCGACCCGGTCGGACGCGTCATGACGCAAAGCCAATACGGCGATTATGTGTTCACCCATGTCCGCCCGGACCACTACACGGTCGCCGTCTCGGCGCCTTCCTACAAGCCCAAAACCGTGGCCGTAACGGTTCACGTGAACGAAAACGCCCTTGTTGAAATTCGTTTGGAACCCGACGACAAGGACGCATCGGATTGCGGCGCGATTTTCAAGCGCCTGGATACGCAAATTGCCGAAACGACATTGCCGCTGAGCCTCGAAGACCAGCCCGCCTCGAAAATCACATCGGACAGCCGCTTGGCCATTCGCTTCGGTTCGGTGGACAGCGTGGATCCGCCAACCATATGGGCAGCGCTCACCACGAGCACCGGAACGGTTTCCGGGGGCGCATGGCGCGCCACGATACCCGGCGACAACCGGGACGGATGGGTTGTTTTTGCCCCTGAGTCGCCATTGCCGGCCGGTGAAATCGTTACGCTAACCGTAGGCGGTGTCTCCGCGAAAGGCGCCCTGATCGGTCCCGTTTCACATACGTTCTCGGTGGCTCACGACAATACGGAAACCGGCGGCAACCTGCGCATTCAGGAAGATTTCAATGTGCCGCCGATTCCACCCATAGCGGCCAATGCCCGCTCTTCTGTCTACCGGATACTGCCGACCGGCGTTTACGATGCGCCCGTAACCATCCAAATCCCCGTATCCGAAGGTACGGACGCCGCTGCGATCGATGTGTTCTACTACAGCGAATCCGCCGAACACGAAGGCTGGCATCGCGGCGGCAACGTGGCGGGATGGATTGTTCCGAACAGCGTCCGGCTGGTTCAGTCAAATGGACAGACCTACGCCGAGATCCAAATCAATCATTCCGGCGTGGTCCAGATAGGCCAGCGGATGGCCTTCGGCGCCGCGATTCCCTTCGATGTGCATGCGACCGGGTCGCGCGCCGCGTGGCTTGCATTGATCGGGGTCGCGGCCGCGCTGACCGCGCTGCTGGCGCGGCTGTGGCGGGGAAAAGCACGGGCATAGGCCGAAATGAACATGTTCGACAGACGGCGTCCGTCAAGACGGGCGCCGTTTGCGCCTTTGGGGCGATGTAAACGGGAGGACACATCATGCTGCGCACCGTGGATCACTATTTTGGGATAACGGCGTCCGGATCGAACGTCCGCCGCGAAGTAATGGGCGGATTGACTACATTCGCCACGATGAGTTACATCGTTTTCGTTCAACCGACCGTACTCAGCATGGCCGGCATGGATTTCGGTTCGGTGTTGATGGCGACATGTCTCTCGTCGGCTTTTGCCTGCGTGCTGATGGGCGTATTGGCGAAGTATCCGTTTGCGCTGGCGCCTGGCATGGGAGAGAATTTTCTTTTCGCTTTCACCGTCTGCTCGACGTTTCCGGGCGGAATGGGATTTTCCTGGCAAGCCGGCCTGACGATTGTGTTCATATCCGGTATTTTGTTCATGCTGCTTTCGATATTTCGCACGCGCGAAATGATCCTCGCCGTTTTGCCGCAATGCCTCACAAACAGTATCGGCCCCGCTATCGGCCTTTTTATCGGGTTCATCGGACTGCAATGGGGGGGCATCATCGTGCTCAGCCCCACCACGATGGTGCGGCTCGGCGGTTTTCATACCGGTCCCGCGCTGTTGACATTATTTGGCGTTCTGCTGATTGCCGTACTGCACGCGCGCGGCATTCGCGGCGGCATTCTTATCGGAGTGCTGGCCAGTTGCGGCATCGGCCTTATCACCGGCATCATTCCCCTGGCCCGTCCTGAGGTTGCCCTGAACTTCTCGACTTTTTTCCAACTCAACGTTTCGGAACTGATAACCCGCTGGCCGGACGCTCTGGTCGCCATCCTCCTGTTTTTTTTCCTCGTTCTATTCGACACCGTCGGCACGCTGATCGGCGTGGGCACACAGGCCGGTTTCGTTGACGAAAAGGGCCGGCTTCCCCGCGCCGGGCGCGCCTTTTTCGCCGACGCCATGGCGACCAGTGTCGGCGCGTTGTTCGGAACCTCCACCGTCACCAGTTATATCGAAAGCGCGGCCGGCGTGGCGGCGGGCGCCCGAACCGGCCTGGCGGCCATCGTGGCGGGCGTGTGTTTCGTGCTTGCCATTGCATTTGCCCCAATCATTCACATCGCCGGGCAGGATATAGGCGCGGCGTTCTACAACCTGAAGCCCTCCGACCTCCACGTCAGTATGTATCCCGCGGTCGCGCCGGCTCTGATATTCGTCGGCTTCATGATGATGGCGCCGCTGCGCCGCGTGCGATGGGACGACGTTACGGAAAGCCTTCCCGCGTTTTTGACGATTGCGATTATGGTGTTCGGCTACGGAATCACCGAAGGTATTGCGGCGGGGTGTGTGTCGTTTGCCGCCATCAAGTTATTGTCCGGCCGTGGCCGGGAGGTCCACGCGGTCATGTATATCATCGCGCTGGCCTTTGTGTTGCGTTACGCGGTGCTCCTGTAGCAACGGTCGAACGCCCCGCATTGCCGCATCCACGCGAGCGCCTGCTTCGCACGGGCGCTTCCGGTATGATGCCGAAGGAAATGCTCGCGCCCCGCGCGGGCGATGGCGGCGGCCGTGTCACGATGGGCAACGGCATAGGCGAGTTTCTCTTCCAACTCGCGCATATCGTCGAAAAAGACCGCATTGCAGCCGTCGGTAAAACCGTGCGGGATGCGTATCGGCAAACGTTCCGCAAGTAGCATGCAACCGTGGGCGGGTAGTTCCCAATATCGGACCGTGTCGAATCCCATCCCAAAAATATTCAAGCCAATCCGCGACGCCTGCATCACTTTCACATAATCGTCCTGTGAAAACGCCAGACTAAACGATTGTCCGGTCAGTGATTCAAGCCGTTCAAGATAGAGCCGGCGCAGGCCAAACTCGCGATGGCCCGCCCAAAACAGATCATAGGAACGTTCTTCCGGCACAAGGGACGGCACGCGCCCATCCGGGTAGGCGAACGGCAGCGGAAACACATTGGGGCCATAATCCGCGCCAATCAGCATTTCTCGTTTGAAAATACCCGCAAACGACGGGATGCCGAGGAATTCGGCCATGTCCGCACGCCTGTCATCGCAAGTGTCCTGGGCATCGAGCAGGAAAACCGGCGTTCCGGCGGCCGCTTGCATTATGCGGCGCGCGGTCGTGCGCCGCAGGAATTGCTCGATGTCGCCATACAACACGGCATCGAATACGCCCTTGCCCAATGCGTCCAATACCGCATCCAGCGTCAGCCGTGCGCCCGGCCGGTCGAATATACAAGGATAGTTCGCCATTGTGGCGGGCGGTTGTCCGTGGAGCGATGGTTTCCACGGGAACTCGACTACATTTTCATCTCCAAGGATCGCACAGAGTCCGTCGTACAGGATGTCCAACCCGTAGTGCGGACGCGGATGGGTGATAAACAAAATGCGAGGCGAACAGAGCGGCGGATTCCATGGGGGGGGCGTGTCAGGCGGCTCTTCGATGCGCGAAGGCGAACCATACCCGCTCAATTGGACCGAAACGCTTTCATCCGGCGCGACATGCTGAATGGATCGCAGCAACCGAACGGCCATGCCGGTGTTTCCGATGCGATGCCAGATTTCCGCCTGTGCCCGATAGGCGCTGTGAAGATGCGGAGACAGCGCAATCGCACTGTAAAACGACCACTGGGCCGTCATCAATCGTTTCAGGCGTTGCTCGTCGGTCATGTCCGGCGAAACCAGCGCCAATTGGCACAAGAGAATCGTTGAGTGAATGGCTGTTGCCACTTCGGGGTTTTCGAAACAGACCGGGGGGATCTGTTCGAGGATTTCCTGGGCCTCTTCCGGATGCCCGGCGTCGAAACGGGCGCAGGCGTGTTCCAACGGATTGTATTCGGGCCGAATCGCCGTGAACCGATAGAGGGAAGCCAGCAACGCCTGGCGCGCCGATTCATCCGGAGCATAGAGCCGCCGTCCTTCGATTACGAGATACTCGCCGTCCTCCACGGTTTCCGGGTCGTCTTCAGCAACCGAGCGATATACGCCGTAAAGTTGAAGACCGGCCGCCTCCAGCACGGCACGCATCGGTTCAATATCCACTCCGCGGCTCGAACCGCGCCAATAGGCCGCGTTGGCGGCTTCGACAATCACATAGCCATTCATCGCAAGGAGGGGGGCGAGCACAGAAAGCCATTCTTCGGCGATCTCGCTGTCGGCATCCGCCATCGGCAGGACAATCGCATCAAAATATCGTGCTGGAAAGGGCAAAGCATCATGGACCGGCCACGGCAGAACTGAATCGAATTCCGGCATTTCGCGCACCGGATCCGTCAGGGCGTGCAGTTCCACCGCACCGCGCCGGCGTAATCGTGTTGCAAGCGCGCCGTCGCACGCATTGGCCACAAGCACGCGACGCGCACATCTTGGCACGCGATCCGCCAATTCCGACAAACGTTCAAGATTCATGATCGTCCTGTACTTCAATCCGACCCGACTATACCCGATCAAAGGTTTACACGCCAACGGAAAGACATGTTTTTTGCATGCGGGCGTTCAAGCCGGTAGCATGAACGAAAATGCGGAACACGTCTTATGCTTCTCTACCGGATATTTGATATTTTTTTCTTCGTTTTCCATTCCATGCTGATCCTGTTCATCCTGTTTGGTTGGGTATGGCGTAAAACCCGGCGATGGAACCTGCTTGTTGTTATGTTGACTGCGGCATCATGGTTCGGTCTCGGCATCTGGTGTGGATTCGGCTATTGTCCCTGCACCGATTGGCACTGGCGCGTGCGTTGGACGCTCGGCGACACCGATTTGCCATTCTCCTACATCAAATTTCTGATTGATCGGGCCTTCGGATCGGATGTTTCCGCCTGGTGGGTGGATGTCGCCACAGTAACGGGATTTGCCCTGGCCGCTATGGCCAGCATCGCCACGAACGCCCGCGATTACCGCCAAAGCAAGCGAAAAAACGACCCATGCCACGTTGACTCGCCCCGATAGTACGGGTATTCTCGCCACATCTCCCGCATCATTGAGGAAGATTGAACGTGCAAACACCTCGTGAATACTTGGCCGATCTTGAATTTCATGGCATCAAACTGGGGCTTGAAAAGATCCGGGCGTTGCTTACCGCCGCCGGCAATCCGCATCGCGCCTATCCGGCCGTGCATATTGCGGGCACAAACGGCAAAGGCAGCGTGGCCGCCTTTTTGGATGCCATGCTCCGGGCAGCGGGATATCGCGTGGGACGGTTTACGAGTCCGCACATCGCCGCCGTGAACGAGCGGTTCACCCTTAACGGGGAATGTATCCGCGACGAAGAACTCGACGATACCATTTCCCGGTTTCGCTCCGTTGCGGAGCGGATGGATTCGCCGCCGACTTTTTTCGAGATGACCACCGCAGTGGCGTTCCGCTGGTTTGCGGATCGGCAGGTGGACGCCGCTCTGGTAGAAGTAGGGATGGGCGGGCGACTGGATTCGACCAACGTGGTCGAACCGTCCGCCGCCGCCATTACGAATATAGGCTTCGACCATACGCAATATCTGGGCGCGACGCTCGAAGCCATTGCGGCCGAGAAGGCGGGGATTATCAAGCCGGAAACACCACTCGTGTTGGGTGAAATCGAACAAGGCCCACGAACGGTGATTCTGGCCCGCGCGGCGGAAGCGCATTGTTGTGTCCGCGAATGCGGGCGCGATTTCCGCTACAGGATCGAAGGGCCACCGCTCAATCCGATTTTCGCATATCGCAGCGATATGTGGAACATTCCGCCAACACCGCTCTCGCTGTCGGGCCATCATCAAGGAACCAACGCCGCCGTGGCCGTTGCGCTGGCGGAACAAATCGCACCGGTATTCCCGAAACTGGACGATCGCGCCGTCGGAGCCGGGCTGGCCTCGGCCCGTTGGCCGTGCCGCCTCGAACGCGTGCTCGACAATCCGCCGGTCATTATGGACATTGCGCACAATCCCGATGGCGCGCGCGCGGTCGCCGGCGCGATTGATAGGGGCATCGTCCTGTTGGCCGTATCTGCCGACAAAGACGCCGCGGCCATGATTGAAGCATTGGCGCCCGTTGCAACCCGCTTCGTTTTCACCCGCTATACCGGCCCGCGCGCCATGCCGCTCGAACGGCTTTGCTCTGCGGCCGGCGGGCGTCCGCATGACGCTTTTGCTTCGATTGCGGAGGCTCTCCCCCACGCCATCGCCTTGGCTTCGCATGATCGCCCGCTGATCATCACCGGATCGATTTTTACCTGTGGAGAAGCCCGGACAATCCTTGTGAACCAATACGGCGCGTGTCCTCTTCAATTCTGAACATCGGCCAATCTCGAAGAGGCTGGCGGCGGGCGCGAAGGGGACGCCGTATCGGGGACTCCGGACATTATTTTAGATCGCAAGGCAGGCTGTCATACAATGAAGTAGGCTTGGGAGGATTTAGGCAGATGCCGAGGGAATCGAAGAACAAACGCATCGCGGTGGTTATGGCCGGTGGATCGGGCGAACGTTTCTGGCCTTTGTCGAGGCAGTTGCGTCCGAAGCAACTCTTGCGCCTGACAGGCAGCGGCATGACCATGATTGAAGAATCGGTGGCGCGGCTTACCCCGCTGATTCCGCCCGGCAATATTTATGTGGCGACGAGCCGTATTTTGGTGAAACCCATCCGCGACGCGAAACCGGGGGTGCCGGATGAAAACATCATTGCGGAACCCTGCAAACGAAATACGGCCGGCTGTCTGGCTTACGCAACGGCGCACATTCTGGCCAAGGAAAACATCGGGGCAGACGACGATTCGTTTGGAAATCTCTCCATGGCTGTTGTAACGGCCGATCAGAGCATCGGCGACGCGGAGGAATTCCGGGCGACGGTTTCAGCGGCATTGGACGCGGCGGAACGCGAAAAGGCGCTGGCGGTCATCGGTATTGTACCCTCCCGCGCGGAGACCGGTTACGGATATGTAGAGACTCCGGACGACGGCCGTCCGCTGGATGGATTTACGGAAGGAATCCCGGTCTACCGTGTCGGCGGATTCCATGAAAAGCCCGATGGGGAACGTGCGCGCCATTTTGTGGCTTCAGGACGATATTTGTGGAACGCGGGCATGTTCTTCTGGCGCATTGCGGACTTCATGCGCGAACTGGATACGGCATATCCGGCCTTGTCCGGGGCGGTTCGTTGCATGACTCAGGCCATGCGATCGGGCGATAAATCCGAAGTCGCCCGCGTTTTCGAGCAACTCGACAATATTTCAATAGATATTGCATTGATGGAGCGGGCCCGGAACGTATTGGTAGCGCGGGCATCGTTTCCATGGGACGACGTCGGGGCATGGCCAGCCCTTGAACGCACACATACGCCCGATGCAAACCGGAATATCGCCGCCGGGGACGCTATTCTGATTGATTCGCGAGACTGTATCGTTTATAACGATTGCGATTCCCCGTCGGATCGTGTGGTGTCACTTGTCGGCGTGGAAGGCTTGGTCGTGGTAGCAACGCACGACGCGGTACTCGTGATGCCGAAGGAACGCGCACAGGATGTCCGCGAAGTGGTGTCCGAGTTGAAAAGGCGTGGCGCACCGCAGATCTAAGGGTTCATCGGAAACAGCCTGCGTCCCGCCACGATCTTGCGCACGGGCAGTCATTCGGGTAGAAAAAAGCATCCATACGGGATCGGAATGGCATGAAGACCTATGTTCACAGCCGTTTCATGAGGCTTTTCCTATTGCTTGCGGCCGGTCCGCTGATCCTGATTCTGGGCGCCACGGCGTGGCACGCCTATACGCAACAAACCCAGCGGGCGCTTGCCTTTCTGCGGCATGACCTTGAAGACACGTCCCTTTTAATCGCCGCGTTCGTAAATGAAACCGTCGCGTTCTTGTCCGCCAGCGGCCGGATTTCGCTCACTCTTGATAATAACACGGCGCGGCGCCCTTTTCTTGAAACCATCCTTTCGTCAACATATGCGCCTGCTGCTCTGCGCCTGCTAGATCCCGGCGGACGGGAAATGGCCCGCGCCGGAAATGCGATCTTCCCCGAACTTGCCGGATTCGATCCATCGGAGCCTTCACTTGAACCGCGTCTATTGCTCGCCGGATCGCCCGAAAAAGATCATCTATTTGCGGTCATTCCGATCGGTGTGGGCGGCACACTGGCCGCCGTTCTTCAGGCGGAAATAAATATTGGGCCGATCTGGAAAAGTCTGCCCAAAACGCATCTGGAGCGAAACCAGCATTTTTATCTACTGAGTCCGGAAGGCCGCGTGCTGGCCAAAACCTGGGATGGCGACATTGCCGCTCCCGTTTCATGGCCGCAGGTTGACGGTTTCGGGACCAGCCTCCAAGGAAATCGGGCGCTGCGGGCCGCTTTGCCTTGGGTGCTATTGGGCCAGCCGCTGACCATCCTGGCCGAACGGAACGCCCGTGACGTGCTGCAGCCGTTAGTCTCGACCGTCCGGTACGCGATTGCATTGGTGGTGTTATTACTCGGTTGTGTCGTGGCGGCCGGTTTTTGGGTGATTCAAAGGCTGACGGGACCGGTGCTCGAATTGCGCGACGCGGCCTGTGCAATCGAGGCCGGTGATCTTTCGCGACAGGCGCCAGTCCGCTACACGGACGAAGTAGGTGAATTGGCCGATGCCTTCAATCGGATGACGGCGCGTTTACGCGAATCGTTGCAGCGTCTCGAAGAAGAAGTGGCGCAAAGGACCGAAACGGAGGAGCATCTCAAACATTCTATTTCCATGTTGCGCGCAATGTTCGACGCGACCGTGGACGCGGTCGTGATCGTCGCGGAGGATGGGCGCGTCGTCAATTGGAGCACCCATTTTGCAACGATGTGGCATTTGCCGGAAGGCGGACACGCCAACCTGCGCGCAACGGATCTTTGGCGGCACATCGCGAATCAATTGGCCGATCCCGAACGTTTTTTGTCGTCGCGGGACGGTGTAAACGACGGAAACACCTACGGGACTGTGCTCTTGAACACCCTGGACGGCCGGATCGTCGAAGAATACGCCCGCCCCAACATGGTGGACGGCGCGGCCGCCGGATGCGTCTGGTGTTTTCGAGACGTCACCGAGCAAGCCCGGCGCGAACGCGAACTGCGCGAAAGCGAAGAACGGTTTCGCGCCATCTTCGAATCGGCGCACGACGGGATTTACCTGAAAAACCGTGACCTGCGCTACACGCATATAAATCCGGCCATGGAGCGAATGTTCGGCATCCCGGCCTCGACGCTCATCGGCCATACAGGCGACTCGGTGTTTGGCGCCATGGGCGGCATCCGCATTGCCGAGGTGGATCGGCGCGTTCTGGCCGGCGAAATCGTCGAGATGGAAGATACGCGAAACTTGCCCGAAGGAAACCGCACCTTTCACGTGGTCAAAGTGCCGATGCGCAACCAAGCCGGGGAAATCGTGGGGCTGTGCGGCATTACACGCGACGTAACAGCCCGGAAAAACGCCGAAGACGCCTTGCGCGAAAGCGAAAACCGCTATCGCCTGCTGGCCGCCAACATAACCGACGTCATCTGGACCATGAACTTCGATTTGCAGTTTACCTATATGAGTCCTTCCGTAACCGCCATGCAGGGGTATACTGTCGAGGAGGCGATGGCGCGACGGCTGGAGGATTATCTGTCCGCTTCCTCGATGGCGGCCGTCCAAAAGGCATTTCAGGAGGAACTCGCGATCGAACGCACCGGCAAAGCCGATCCAAAGCGTTCCCGCGTGCTCGAACTTCAGCAGCGCTGCAAAGACGGACACATGATTTGGACCGAAGTGACGGTCTCTTACTTGCGCGATTCATCCGGAACGGCCACGGGCCTTGTGGGTGTCACCCGTGACATTTCGCAGCGTAAGAAAGACGAGTTGGAGCGCGCCCGACTGGAATCCCAAATTCAGCATACCCAGAAACTGGAAAGCCTTGGCGTGCTGGCGGGGGGAATCGCGCATGATTTCAACTATCTCCTGATGGGCATTCTCGGATATGCGGGACTGGTCCTTCGTGAATTGCCGCCCGACACGAAAATGTACCAGCGAATCCAGCAAATTGAACAGGCCGGGCAACGCGCCGCCGATCTCGCCAAACAACTCCTCGCCTATTCCGGCCGCGGCAAATTTGTCATCGAACCCATTGATTTGGGCAAACTGGTCCAGGAAATGGCCCAGTTCATCGAGGCCGGCATATCGCGAAAAGCCGTGCTCCGATACAATTTCGCCCCTACCTTGCCCGTCATCGAAGGGGACGCCACCCAGATTCGGCAGGTCGTCATGAATCTTATCACCAACGCTTCTGACGCCATTGGGGACAATGTCGGCGTCATTTCGATTTCCACCGGCGCCATGGAAGTCAGCCATGAATATCTTGCCCAGACCTATCTGGACGACTCGCTGGAGGGGGGGCTGTATATCTTTCTTGAAGTGTCGGATACCGGTTGCGGAATGGATGAAGCGACCAAGGCCCGTATCTTCGACCCGTTTTTCACGACCAAATTCGTCGGCAGGGGACTCGGCCTTGCCGCCACACTGGGCATTATCCGAAGCCATCACGGGGCCATCAAAGTCTACAGCGAACCGGGCGCCGGCGCGACGTTCAAGGTCCTCTTTCCCGCCGCAAAGCAAACAGCCGAAGCCGCCCCGCCTGTTATGGATACAACGCCATGGAAAGGATCCTCGTCATAGACGACGAACCGATCGTTCGCGATGTCGCCGCACATACGCTCGAACCGCTTGGATTCACCACTATCGTGGCAAGCGACGGACAGGAAGGCGCCGAAACATTCGAGCGCCATTGCCATGAAATCGTCCTTGTGCTTCTCGACATGACCATGCCCCGCCTGAGCGGAACCGAAACCTATGAACGAATTCGCGCGATTCGTCCGGACGTGCCCGTGATCCTGTCCAGCGGTTATAACGAACAAGACACCGTCGCTCGATTTTCGCGTCAGGGTCTTGCGGGATTTATCCAGAAGCCCTATCAGCCCAGCGAACTCGTAGGAAAAGTAAAACAGGTCCTTACGGGGCGTGTTCCTACGAACACGTGAATCCCGAATCGCCCGCTGAACGGGATTTCCCTGATCAAGTCCTATTCAGGTTCACGCTTCGATCGGTTCGGCTTCGCGCAGAATAGTCACATCATGGACGCCGGCCCCGGACAGACCGTTCTGGAGCGCTTCGAGCGCCGTCTGCTCGCCGTGAACCAGCCGCACCTTTTGAAAACGCCGGCCGAACGCCAAGAGTTCGCCGCGTCCCGCATGGGCGCTGAAACCGTTCATGATGCGCACTTCGGCGTTCAACGGATGTTCGACGCCGAAGATCTTGATACGCGGTTGTCGTTCGACAATGCGGCGGCCGAGTGTGTTCTTGGCCTGGAATCCGACTATCAGGATAATGTTCCGTGAATCTTCGCAGTTATTCTTCAGATGATGCAGGATGCGTCCGTGCTCACACATGCCGGCGGCGGAGATGATGATGGCCGGTTCGCGCAGGGCGTTGATGCGCATCGAATCTTCGGCGCGCGTCACATAGTGAATCTGCTTCAACCGGAACGGATCGCCCGCGTGTTCCATGAAGCCCCGAATCGTGGCGTCAAAGCATTCACCGTGCATCCGAAACACTTCCGTGATATTCACGGTAAGCGGGCTGTCCACATACACCGGAATTGAGGGAATAGCGCCGCGCACTTCAAGGTTCTTTAGGGCGTAGATGAGTTCCTGCGCCCGTTCGAGCGCGAAACTCGGTACGATGATCTTGCCTCCGCGTTGAACGGCGCGGTGGACGATTTGGGCTAGTTTTTCCTCCATGGCTTCGATGGGTTCATGATCACGGTCGCCGTAGGTGCTCTCCATGATGACCATGTCCGCCCCGTCCGGCTCCCAGGGATCTTCGAGTATGGGCATGTTTTTACGGCCCAAATCGCCCGTGAACAAAAGTCGTTTCGCCGTTCCGTTTTCCCGGCAGTCCAGGCACACCATGGCCGATCCCAGCACGTGCCCGGCATCCTGGAGCGTCACTGAAACACCGTCTGCCACCTCGAATTTCCGCCCGTAGGGCATACATACGAACCGCCGCATGATGGCATGCACATCGGCATCCTCATACAGCGGCGGAATGAATTCCCGGTTCTTTTTAGAAAGCCATTCGGCGTCACGCGCCTGAATGTTTGCGCTATCGAGCAACATGATGCTGCACAAATCCCGCGTGGCGCAGGTGGCATACACCTGCCCGCGAAACCCGTTTTTGGCCAGAATCGGCAACAGGCCGCTATGATCGATATGCGCATGGCTCAACACGACGCTGTCGAGAGACCGGGCATCGAACGGGAAATGCCGGTTCTTGAAATCCGACTGTTTGCGCCGGCCTTGAAACATGCCGCAGTCCAGTAAAACGCGTGAACCGTTGACTTCGACGAGATGTTTGGAGCCGGTGACGTCTTCCGCGGCTCCGAAAGCCGTAATTTTCATTAGCCGCCCGCCTCTTTGTCGCGAATACGCGGTGGATTTTCACGGTAATGCGCGACGCATCGCTCAATGAGACGCCGCGGATTCTCATCGAAGATGATGTGCGCGCCGGTTTTCTTTCGAATGACGGGCAGAAAATCGTCCACATGATCCGCGATGCCGCCCGTGCCGGTCAGCACGCCGATGGGGCGCCCCTCGTCGTAGGCGATGGCAAATTCACCGAGCGTGCCCGATCGCCCGCCGACAATAACGACGATATCGCTGCTTCGGACCCCGACCACTTCGCGTCCCATAAGGCCGCTTCCCGTGTAGATCATCACATCAATATGATCAATGGGACTTCCATAGCGGGAAACATGTTCATCGAGGCTCAAACCGGGCGAAACACCGACGGTCAACCCGCCGCGCTCCTTGCATCCAATCACCGCGTAATGCGGCAATCCCGGGCATCCGCCCGTAAGAATGGCGCAACCTTCGTCGGCGATGGCGCGTCCGAGTTCCATGCACTTTTCGACAATATCCGCGGCCATTTCGCCGCCGGCCGATCCCATGACGCCTATCTTGATTCGCGGTCCTTCTGTGCTTTGCATGATCAACTCCGTTTTCCTGCGGGTCCCATTTCCTTGATCAGTTCTTTCGCATGGCGGAGACTGGCCTCCGACACAGAACCATCCAACAGCCTGGCCACCTCCTGAATGCGCGTCAAACCCTCGGCGCGTTGCAAGGTTGTTACATTGCGATCCAGGATCGTTTCTTTACTGACGTAAAAATGATGTTCGGCGGAGGCGGCAATCTGCGGCAGGTGTGTAATGCAGATCGTCTGATGGGAAACGGCAAGGCCCCGGAGTTTTTCCGCCACATTTCGGGCTATCTTCCCCCCCACGCCGGCGTCAATTTCATCGAATACGAGCGTGGGAATGCGATCCGCTTCCGCAAAGACCGCCTTGAGCGCGAGCATGATTCGGCTGATCTCGCCGCCGGATGCCACTTGGCGCAGAGGCCGTGGTTTTTCGCCCGGATTGGCCGCCAGCAGAAATTCGACTTGATCCATGCCGGAATGCGTCAGGCCGCCGATCCGGATGCTCGTCTCGAAAAGTCCGCCTTTCATGCCTAATTCATGCAGGACCGACATGACAAGTTTATCAAGTCTTCGTCCGGCCGCATGGCGCTTTTGCGAAAGTTCCGACGCCCGATTGCGGAGTTCCATTTGGATGGCATCGCGTTTTTCCGTAAGTTCGGCCAGCCGGTGATCGCGCGTGTCGAAGGCTTCCAGTTCGGCGGAGGCTTTTTCATAATATGCGATTACCGCCTCGACGGAACCGCCGTATTTCCGCTTGAGATCGCTCAACAGCGACAAGCGATCGTTGATCCGATCGAGTTCGGCCGGATCGAACTCCAGACGGTTCGAATAGGCGCGCAATTCCGCGGCGCATTCTTCAATTTCCGCGCGAACCCCCGACAGGCGGCTGGCCATGGCCTGAAACCGATCGTCAATGCGGGCCAGTTCCTGCAAATCGGCAAGAGCGGCATCCACGGCCGTTATGGCAGGCATTTCCTCGGACTCGTACAGGGTAGCCAAGGCGCCCGAGGCCAGTGAAAAAATCCGCTCGGCATTCGCCATCCAATTGCGCCGGCTTCGCAGATCTTCCTCTTCACCTGGCTGGAGTCCCGCCGCGTGAATCTCGTGGGTTTCATGCCGTAGATAGTCCATACGCCGGGCGCGATCGCGATCTTCCATTTCGAGTTCCGCGATCGTTTTTTCGATGGCGCGCCATTGCGCGACTTTCTCCCCCACTTCCCGCACCATTTCTTCCGTGCCCGCGAAGGCATCCAGCAACTCGATCTGGCGATCCGGCTTGAGCAACGACTGGTGTTCATGCTGGCCGTGCAGATCCACCAGTTCATCGCCGATTTCGGCCAGCAGCGAAACAAGCACCAGACTTCCGGATACATAGGCCCTGCTGCGTCCTTCAGCCGTGATGACCCGCGACAGAACCAGTTCGCCGCCGTCCCATTCCAAATCATGGTTTTTCAGGAGCGCTATCAGGCGGCGCGAAGGTTTGGAAAGGCGAAAAACGGCGTCCACGCGGGCTTGTTTCGATCCATCGCGGATCATCTCGGCGGATGCACGCCCGCCCAGCACCAACTCGAGCGCGCCGACGACAATGGATTTTCCCGCGCCCGTCTCCCCCGTCAATACATTCAACCCCTTGCCGAGTTCCACTTCCAACTCGTCAATCAGCGCATAGTTCCGTATGCGTAATGTTTCCAACACGGCGCGGCGTCTTACTCCCCGGCTTCCAGGACCAAATGCGCGAGAAACTCCCGGTTTCCCGCCGGTCCCAACAACGACGAGGGTATCACACCCCGCGGCGCAAATCCCAACCGCCGCGCCGCTGTCATAACATTCTCGACGGCCTCGGCGCGAACCGTCTCATCGCGCACGACGCCTCCTTTTCCGACATGCGCGCGTCCCGCCTCAAACTGGGGTTTGATCAGGACCACCCCTTGCGCATTTTCGGCCAAGAGCGCTTTCAGCGGCGGCAGAACCAGTTGAAGTGAAATAAACGAGCAATCCGCCGTAAAAAAAACGGGGCGCTCCGGCAAGCGGCCCGGGTCGAGATGCCGTATATTCGTGCGTTCAAGAACCACGACGCGATCGTCTTGACGCAATGACCATGCCAATTGGCCATAGCCGACATCCACCGCATATACACGCGCGGCCCCGTGCTGAAGAAGACAATCCGTAAAACCACCCGTGCTTGCCCCGACATCAATTGCGATCAGACCCTGCACATCCAAATGGAACCGGGAGATCGCCTCTTCCAATTTGAAACCGCCGCGGCTGACATAGCGCGGCGATGGGCGAATGTCAAGCAGAATATCCGGAGCGACCCGCACGCCGGGCTTGTCCAGCACTTCGCCGTTCGGGCCCAGCACGGTTCCCGCCAGGACAAGCGCTTGCGCCTTCGTGCGCGTTATGCCCATGCGTTGCTGGACAACCACGTCCAGCCGTTCCTTTTTTCCACGATCCGATTCGCCCATAACGGCTCAAATCATTCGTTTGTTGCGGCCGGGCGCTTGAGGCGTTCCAGCCTTTCGGTTGCGTCCCTGTCGTATGGATTGAGTTCGAGCGAGCGCGAATACGCGCGGGCGGCTTCCGTTCGGTCCTGGACAGCCTCGAATGCCGCGCCCAGTTTGACATGGGCGCGGGCGCTGTCCGGATGGGCTTGGACAACGGCCTGCCATTGCGCGACACGTTCCTGCGGACTGAAATGCCGGATCAGCAGCGTATCGAATCGTTCATACGACATGAAATCGGCGGGAGCCAGTTCAAGTGTTTTTTGGGCGGCGGCCAAGGCGTCTTGGAAACGGCCTTGTCCTTCACGGATCTGGGCAAGCGCCGCATGGACTTCCGGGCTTGCGGGAGCGAGTTGTTCCGCCTCCCGGTACAAAACACCGGCCTCTTGCGCGGCGCCCCGTTTTTCAAGCGCGGCGGCCAGATAAAGCCGCGGCAAAGGCAGCCGTAGAAATCGTTCGGCCATGGCCCGCCAAATCTGTTCAGCCGTATCGCCGGGAAAGGTTTCTTCCAGAAAGGCATGAAGGGTCAAGTAGCGTTCGAGCGTCATCGGCTGCGCATAGAGGGCCTTTCGAAAGGCTTCGAGCGCCTGTTTCATGCGGCCCTGGCGTTTGAGAATGTTCCCCTCGTTCTCCAACGCCATATCGAGGGCGGGATTGAGCGAATAGGCCCTTCGATTGGCGGCAAGCGCCTCGTCGAGCCGTCCATCCGCCTCAAGCAAACCGGCATAGGCAAGCGTGCCTTCCGGATCGTCGGGATACCACTTCAGAAAATCCTCCAACGCACGCCGCGCTTCGTCTTTTTTGCCTATGCCCATAAGCAGGTGTGCCTGAAGACCCTTCAGATACCGGCGCGGACCCAGCACGTTCAGCGCCTCTTCGACATCCTTCAGCGCGCCCATGGAATCGCCTTTGGACAGAAGAAGTTGGATACGGCGATATCGCAAATAGTTATCGTTCGGGCGGCGCGATATGGCGGACGCGAAGGCCGTGAGCGCATCGCCGGTTCCATCCGGGCCAACGAGTTGGGCAAGCGCTTCGGAGCGTTCTTTCAACGCCTGATTGCGCCGGACGGTCGTACGTGTCAATCCTTCCGGCTGCATGGCGTAGGTATTCACCGTATGACTGTGTTTTACCCAGGGCGACATGCCAATCCGTTCTTCGCATTCGGACTGGCTCAACGGCTTGGCGGCGGAAATGTCCAGATTGGGGAACCGTGCCGGAAGGACTTTGAGTATCTTTTCGAACACGCTGCGCGCCAGGCGATAATGTCCATCCGGGTTCAAATGAACGGCGTCGTAAAACCGGTCAACACCCGGAACGCCGCAGGGACACCCTTCGGCGATGTCGCGCTCCGCATCCACGAGATAGACGCCTTTTCCTTCCCATGCCGCCGCCACGGCCTTGACCGCGTCATTGACAAAAACATTGGCCCGAACGATGCACCAGTCCAGATCGCGGGCCCGGCGCAACAGACGATACGCCTCCTCGCAACGACCCGTCATAAAATAGCAATATCCAAGGCGATGGCACAGATTGGCCGATGTGTCGCTAAGAGCAAGGGCTTTTTCGTAAAGCGCCGCCGCTTCCCCGAACATGCCGGCGTCATCCCGTTCAAGTGCCTGGTTGTAATACGAATGGTAGGCATCCTTGTCTTCGGTTGACAGAGGCGGATCATTATCCGACTGGGACGGTTCCCAAAACAGGAGATTGGAGGCCACCGTGCAGGCAATGGTGGCGGCCTTTACAGAAAAAGCCGCTTTGCACATATCCTCAAGATTGCGTTTATAGTGGCGGTAGACGGTTTGTGCATGGGATGAGGCCGGTTGAATCGAGCAATACCACGAACCGAGATCGTTCAGGTTGAGGACGGCGGATTTTTGGCGAAAAAGCGATGCGCCACCAGCCAACTGGACCAGTCGCAAGCCAGACGCCCAGGTCTTTGCACGAATCACGGCCAAGCTGGACGTGTACGGGTGAGTCAGCCAGCTCTGTGCGCCAAAGGGACCGCATATCTCATTGTTGCCCATATAAATGACAAAGACGTCCGGTTGTAATGCGGCGCACGCCTTCGCGGCGGGATACATTACGTTCGAATTCATACCCGATACGGCCGCGTTGTACACCTCGAAACGGACACCCGGAAAGTTCGCGCAAAGCATGGCATCCAACATCCGCCAGAAGGCATAAGCGCAATCCGGAGGCGCGCCGTTCGCCGCGGAACCGCCAAACACAAAAATCCGAAAGGCATCCGGATCTTTTACGGCCGGCGCCTGAAATTCATACTGATCCCACGGCACGATGCTATCCATCGGCATGCTGAAGAATTGTCGCAGGTATTCACGATTGGGCAGGAAGTAGTCCTTGCCGGCAATGGTCCGGCGCACAAGGAAATGGGTCGAAGTCCCGTATCCCGCCGCCCGTAACGCCGTTTCCAGCACGATCAGCAGCGCCACGGCCGCCAGTAACATTACAGCGGCCGACAACAATACACGGACAATGCGCCGGAAAAAAACGGAGCGATTTTTGTTCGATCCATTTTGCGCGGAAACCATCGAATTGTCCTTGCCTGCGCTAAATGCCAGAGAGTCCGTGAATAAATAGCGAAATTCGTGGCGCAGACTGTCAAGTCTGTGCGGATATACCGAAAAAGGCTCTTTTGCGCAGATTCAACCGTCCGTGCCCGGCGCCGGGTCATTTTCTACGAACGCCAAGTCATTTCTGTTTTTGGGTCTTTTAACAGGATAACAAGCGTGTGCAAGATAATAAGAATTTCCCTCAAATCGTCTCAAGCAAGGCCGTGGCCCATGCGGAGATGGCTTCGCCAAGTCCTTCAGGGCCAACGCCCTCGTTGGTCTTGGGCTTGACGGACACGGCAGAGGGATCGAGTCCGAGCGATTCGGCAAGGCGCGCGCGGATGCCAGCGAGGTGCGGATTCAGACGCGGATGTTCGGCAATAACGACGGAATCAATGTTCACAATCCGATAACCGGCGGCGCGAATGCGTTCAACGGTCCGGCGCAAGAGATCCATGCTGTCGGCATCTTTGAAGGCCGGATCATTATCGGGAAAGGTCTGGCCGATATTGCCGAGTCCGGCTGCGCCAAGCAATGCGTCCATGACAGCATGCGCGAGCACATCGGCGTCCGAATGCCCCAAAAGGCCGCGGCTGAATGGAATCGAAACACCACCCAGGATAAGCGGACGTCCTTCGACCAGCCGGTGCAAATCGTATCCGATGCCGATGCGCATGGCAAAAAACCTCAGATTCTTTTCCGAATGAATTGGTCCGCCCAGGCCAAGTCGCTGGGAGTCGTAATCTTTATGTTGGCCGGCGAACCCATCACGAGTTTGACTGGCGCCCCGGTGCGCCGGACCAGCGTGGCGTCGTCGGTGCCGATATATCCATCCCTTCGCGCTTGCGCATGAGCGGTGCGAATCACGGGCACACGAAAAGTTTGGGGCGTCTGACACATCCACAGAAAACGGCGATCCGGCGTATCCACGAGAAAACCATCCTCATCGCCTTGCAACACGGTATCAGTCGTTGGTATCGCGACGGTTGCCGCTCCGCAGGCAAGGGCTGCATCAATGGAGGCCATAACCGAATCAAGGGGCACAAACGGACGCGCCGCATCATGAACAACGACTATTTCCGTATCCGGTTCGAGCAATGCCAAACCGCGTTCAACCGAGTCCTGCCGTTGCGCGCCTCCTTCGGCCACGGTCAGCGCCATCCCGGGAAAAGCCCGGAGCAACGCCTCGGAAAACACGCCGCGCCACTCCGGCGGCGTCATAATCACCGCGCGGTCCACAAAACCCAGTGGAGCGAGCCGCTCCAGCGTACGAACCAGCATGGGCTTGCCGGCCAGTTCGACCAGCGCCTTCGGACCTTTGCATCCGAGTCGCACGCCCATTCCCGCCGCCGGGATGAGCAGTTGCGTCTTCATGCAACGATACCGCTCAACTTACCGAAAATCATCCGGCCCGCCGCGGTCTGCAAGACGCTTGTGACGACAACCGACACGCTGCGACCGATGTATTCCTTGCCACCGTCAACCACCACCATCGTGCCGTCATCGAGGTAACCGACACCCTGGAACGCTTCTTTGCCTTCCTTGAGGATTTTGACCTGCATCTGTTCGTCCGGCAGGACAGCTGGCTTGATGGCATTGGCAAGATCGTTGATATTCAGGACCGCGACGCCTTCGATCTGGGCCACTTTGTTCAGGTTGTAGTCGTTGGTCAGCACTTTCGCGCCATAATCCTTGGCAAGGCGAAGTAGTTTCCCGTCCACTTCGCGGATGTCGGGGTAGTCGTCCTCGACGACCATGATGAAGACTTTGTCGGAATTCTCCTGCATGGCCTTGAGGATATCGAGTCCGCGGCGTCCTTTGGCCCGGCGCAACACATCCGCGGAATCGGCGATATTCTGCAATTCCCGCAGGACGAAGCGCGGAACGATCAACGTTCCATCGAGGAAACCCGTCTCGCATATATCCGCCACGCGCCCGTCAATGATGACGCTCGTATCTACGACCTTGGGCGTACCGAAACGGACTGGGCGTTTATGAACGGCCTGGATGAGCGATTCCCAATTCGAAGCACGGGTCAACCCTAGGGAAATGCCGCTGAATCCGAATAACAAGACAAGCGTGGCGATCAGAAAGACCCGAACATTGGGTTCGGCACCCGGAAACCACATGAGAATGTACTGGCCCAGCGCGTAGCCCATCAACATCGCCAGAACAATCGCGACAATCGCCGGTGAAATGCGCTCGAACAATTCCTGCGTAATAAGACTCAATAAAATCAACACCAAAGCGCCGATGCTGCCGCCCACCAATCCGCCCACGAACAGCCACGGTGTGGGATTGATCGGCTTCAGGGTGTATTCGCTGACCTGATCCGTAACGTAACGGGCCCAGATGACGCCCATAATGATACAAGCCAATATGAATAAAGAACGTACGATTTTTACAGCCATATGCGTGCCTCCCTTGTCGTTTGTTGGAACATTTCCCGGCGCCTTCGCCACGCGCGGGATCACTCCTTCCCCGCCACCGCTCCCGGTGAATTCCCCAATAGGGGATTGTGCCTTGTTTCCAATCGCCTCCTTTCTTTCTTGCGTCATGAAATCCCTATATCTCCATGCGTTCGATACACGCGGAAACCAGCGCCGCCAATTTCGGCTCTATACGGTTGGCCACGGCGATAATCGCATTGATGTCGGCCGGCTTGAGCGCATCCGGCAGGCATTCGTCGGTAATCGCCGAAAAACCCAGCACCTTGAGTCCCGCATGCACCGCCACAATCACTTCCGGAACGGTGCTCATGCCCACCGCGTCCGCGCCGATAGTCCGCATGAACCGGTATTCGGCACGGGTTTCGAGGGACGGCCCCGGACAAGCAAGATAGACACCGCGCTGCAAGCGCAAACCCTGTTCCAGCGCCACGCGATCGGCCAATGCGGCCAGTTCCTTCGAATACGGTTCGCTCATGTCCGGAAAGCGCGGGCCCAGTTCGTCGTCGTTCGGTCCGATGAGCGGATTGTCGCCCATCATGTTGATGTGATCGGTGATGAGCATCAAATCCCCGGCCTCGAATTGCGGGTTCAAACCTCCTGCCGCATTCGAAACGACCAATGCCCGAATACCCAGAGCCTTCGCCACGCGAATCGGAAACGTCACCTGCTGAAGCGAGTAACCCTCGTAAGCATGAAAACGACCAGCCATGGCCATGACAGATTTGCCGGAAAGCGTTCCAAAAACCAATTCGCCCGCATGCGAATCCACGGTTGAAGACGGGAAATGCGGAATCTTGGAATATTCGATCCGGCAGGTGGCCTGAATGCGGTCGGCCAGTGTGCCAAGGCCGGTGCCCAGCACAATACCGATAACCGGCGAGCCATCGTATGAAACACGTATCGTCTCAACCGCTTCCCGAATCCGATCGCTCAATTCCACGCGCGTTTCCTGCCTTTCCTATGTTGAGATAAATACCGTATAAATCCAACAAGTTTCACTTTTCCCGCGTATTCACCAAACCTCGTTGAGGGTCCTTCTAGCAAGCCCGCCGGCTTCCGTTGCGCAATCGGGCCTCGGCTTCGTTTTTCGCAAGACCTCGTATTTCAACCGTTTTTTCGCGTGAAGCCATGCCGCCCACTATTGCGATATCGCGTTTGGCCAAATCAAGCCGTCCCGCCAAGTACGCCACCAGCGCCTTGTTCGCTTCACCGTCCACCGGCGGAGCCGTTAGCGAGACACGAATGCGGCCGTTTGCATCAAACGCCAGCGCGTTACGGCTCGCTTTCGGCTGCACGCGCACATGTAGCCGTGTGACATCCTGCGCGGTCATAGCGAAAACAATGTCCTAAAGCGGCCCAACCGCAATGTTTCCAACAAGGATATGATCTCTTTGTTCGCGGCTTCTGTGCAAGATGTACAGACACCCCGATCATGAAAACGAAAACGTGTCCTTTTCACTTCGTAAATTATCCATAGTTTTCGTCTTTGTGTCAAACCGCCAATATAGCGTAACGTCAGCCAAAAAGGCCACCGGGGCACCAATAAAAAAACTGGCGGATTCAACCCGCCAGATAAAAATGATGCTATCGCCAAATCAGACTCTACGCCGAAAGGACTTCGTCGTAGTATTCCGCGTAACATTCCACGTGCCAATACTCGCCATCGACTTCAATCACATCGCCGAACTGGAGTTCGACATCTTCGAATGGCTCATTGCACAACGTACAACTATGCATGACCAGTCACCTGCCTTTCCTGAGAATTCGCCCCTTTCCGGGAAACGTTTGTTACATAAACGGGGCGGTTTATAGCACATCCAACACGAAATGTCAAGAAAAAAATTCAAAAAAAATTTCAAAAAAATCCCGACAAAATTTAGACAAAAAAATCCGAGAAAAAAAACGGCCATTTCTTTATTTTTTTCTTGCCAATCCGCGAATAGTGTGGTAAACTATAAGCGGCGGATTATAGCGCAACGATAGGGCAAGGCGTATGGCCGCTTCGTGAGCGCGCATGATATGCCGGGGCGCAGTTTGCACAGCGCGGGAAGCGTATGAGGTTTGGGCATGAGCCTCATGACGTTGACGAGGTTGATCGGCCAAGGGGGAGTTCCATTTATCACAGCGGCCGGAAATTTTGTGTCGCGAATTCTCGCTGGATGCAAACAACAGGTGGACTGGTTTGCTCTTGCCAATAAAAATCATCTTTGGCGCAACCGAGGCTTTCTCCGCTTATCGGAAGAAAGTTGATGCAGGTATATCGTAGGGCATAACGAACGTGTTGCCGACACGGTCCCGGCCAGTGTCCGGGCGCCGCGCCGACGTCCAATGAGGAGGGACTGGTGATGAGTTGCGGCAGAAATTTTCGAACGTTGAAGGATTCGGGGTTTTCATTGTTGATGATCTCCATGCTATTTCTGATCTCAGCGCCTGCGAAGGCGGGTTCGGGATCGGATGGAGTCGATCCGTGCGAACCGCCGAACGTATCCGTCCGGGGAACGATGAACGTCACGAACAACACCGGACAAGACGCGAACGACATGCACTTCTACATGTATCAAAACGATCAACCGAGCGTTCATGTCGTGGGCGCCAGCGTCAGTTGTCCAGCGTTCGGTAACGTGGACGTGGGGCTGGATTCCGGCGACAACCGGCATGTCCCTCCCGGCCAAGGCGAGCCATACCACGGCGCGTCGGCGGATTTGTCCGGCGGCACGGTCCCGGCGGGCGCGACCGTGCAGGTCGAGGTCGAATTGTGTATGAACGAAAAGAACTGTTTGAAGATCAAAGGGCCGGAATGGACCAGCGACGGCGCTCCTCTCCCGCAGCAACCCCCGGGAGGCCGGGTAAACGGGGGCTGGCGGGTCGGGCAGCCGTTTCCGGGAGGCAACGGCGGTTCTCCCCAGGATCCGGGCGGCGGTGGACGCGGCGCGCAGGAAGGCTTTGGCGGCGGAGACGGCAATCATGTCCACATGATTTGCATCGAAAACGACGACGACACGCTCTGCATGCTGTTGCGGGAATTGAAGGTCCTTGCGTCGCAGATCAATTATCCGGACATCAATGCCATAGACTGGAGCCGGGTTGACCCGGTGAAAAACGACAAGGGCGAACCGCCCGTGGTAATCCAGCCGCGCGGGTCATGGTGCTTCCCCTTTGAAACGGCGGGCTCCTACCTCAACGGGCATGTCTACCTGCGGATGATTACCTTTATGGTTCCGTGCGGCAAGAGCGCCAAAGAGGGCGGCGAGGAGGGCGAGCCCATCGTGGTCGGCGATCATCCCAATCCGGACATGAGCGAGGACGCGGACCTTGACACGCTGTGGGATGCTTGGGAATACAGTTACGGGCTGGATCCCACAGACGACGGAACGACCGATCCGAAAAACGGTCCGTTCGGCGATCCGGACGGCGACGGCGTCACGAACGCCAAGGAACAGCAATTGCTGACCCATCCCATTGACGCGGCCAGTCCGCCCACCATCAAATCTGGATACGATTTGCTGCGCACGGTCGAACCGATGGTCTGGACCTTCGGCGAAGGGGCTTTGCCCTCCTTGCCCGCTGGCTTCTTCGGCCCCGGTTCCGATCCGTTCACAGGCACAATCGCGCTGCATGGCCTTCCGCTGGGCCAGTCGCCAATATGTCCCGGCGATCTCGGCGCAACGGATACCATCATCCGGCGTTCGACAGTCGCCGCGTTTCCCGGCGTGCCTTCGTCCGACATGGTACAGACCGAGATCGTGGCGCTTTCGCTGAAGACCGTCGAGCCGATCCGGGTGACATCGGGCGGCGGCATGGTGGAGTCGTTTTTCGATGTGTTCATGACCATCGATCCGGGCATTCCCGTGCCCGGCGGCATGAACATAAATAAAAATCATGGAAACGGCGGGGACTGCATGCTCAACGTGGCGTTGATACCGCTGTTCGTGTTTACCGAAGTCGGCAACCCTTCCAACCAATTTGAACGCTTCGGTCCCGAATTCGGCGCGATGGATATTTTGGGCGCAACAAATGTCCCGTGGCAGCAACTGATGCCCGAAGCACGCTTGCCGGAATGCTGTTCCGAATTCGTTCCGGGCGCCGATCGCGGAATCGTCTTGCCCTTTACGCTGCTCGGCAATCATGTGAGTCACTCGCTTCAAGCCGCCTATGCCGACACGGCGCCGGGAGCCAGCGATGTGCTGGCCGGCCACGATCTGTTGATGTCGCTCGCTGGAACCGAGTGTACGTTCGGCTTCGGCCTTCCCCCCATTCCGGCGGATTTCTTCGGACCCGGTTCCGATCCTTTCGAGGGACAGGTATCGCTCGAAGGACAACCCCTGCCGGGCGGAACACCTTGCTCCGGCGATCTGGGCGGAACCAGCATTATCCTGAAGCGCGGCGGACCTGCCGTACTGCCCGAACCAAGTTTGGCTGATACGATACCCATCGAGATTGTCGCGCTGTCGCTCAGGAGCGTTTCGCCTATTCAGGTGGATTTGCCCCCGCCGGAGTCGTTTTTCGACGTGTTTGTCAGCATTTCCAACCGAATCCCCTCGGCTGGATCCATGCAGATCACGCGCAACAATGCCTTGGGCGGCACATGCGGCCTCGATCTGTGGCTCTATCCGAAATTCACCTTTGTGCAGGTGGGCAATCCCTCCATTATCAAGGAATTCGACGGGCCGGCCTATGGTTTCGTGCTTCACCTGCGCGCCGAGGATGTGCCATGGATCAACGAAAGCAAAGGATTGGGCTGGCCGGCCTCGTGCGCCAGCAATTTCGCCGAAGGCGTATTGCCATACGTCAAGAACATCGCGGGCGTTTCCGTGCCTTTCTCGCTTGAAGGAACGGGCGCATCGTTTTCGTTCCAACCGTCGGATATGAGCGGCGACTCCGACGGCGACGGCCTGACGGACTTCGAGGAAGGATCGCTGGGGACCAATCCGGACAATCCCGATACGGACGGCGACGAACTACCCGACGGATGGGAACACGACAACGGTCTCAATCCACTCGTCAGTTCCGGCGAAAACGGCGCGTCGGGCGATCCCGACGGCGACGGCCTGACGAATCTCGTTGAATACCAGACGACGGGCACCGATCCCGGCAATCCCGACACCGACGGCGACGGCCTGCCCGACGGGTGGGAGCACCAATACGGCCTCAGCCCGCTGAACAATACCGGAAACGACGGCGCGAACGGCGACCCGGACAACGACGGATACACAAATATCGAAGAATATCAAATTGGATCGGATCCGATGGACCCGAACGATCCGCCCCAGATTCCGATCCATGCTTTTCCCGCGGCGCTTACGCTGGCAATCCTCGGACTCTTGTTGCTGCGCCGGAAGCAACGCTCCTGACGACATTTCCCTTCCGGAAAAATCCAGAAGACAGCCAGGAAGGATTATCAGGCGATCTTCACGCGACGTCCTTCGACCCGGACGCGGCCTTCGGCGAACCATTGGAGGGCGCGGGGATAGATTTCCCGTTCTTTCGCCTGAACGCGTTCGGCAAGAGTGCCGGGTGTGTCGTCGTCTAATACGGGTACGGCCTCTTGGATGATGATGGGGCCGTGATCGTATTCCGTGTCCACGATATGGACCGTCGCGCCGGAGATTTTCGCGCCGTATGCAATCACGGCCTCGTGAACATGGTGGCCATACATTCCCTTGCCGCAAAACGCGGGGATCAGGGCCGGATGAACGTTGACGATCCGGTTGGCGAAGTCCGGCGGAACGTCGAGCAGACACATATACCCCGCCAGCGCGACAAGGTCCACGGGATGGCGGCGAATTTCCGCCCATGTCGCCGCCCGGAACGCCTGTGCGTCCGGAAAATCCCTGCGCACGATGGCCGTGTGCGGAATACCGTGATTACGCGCGCGGACCAGTCCATAGGCATCGCGTTGTGAAGCAATGACACAATGCACTTTTGCGTCGAGTTCGCCGCGTTCGATGCAATCAATGATGTTTTGCAACGTCGTGCCGCCGCCCGACAACAAGACAGCCAATCCAAGCGACATACCACTCTCCCCGTCCGTCTCCGGGCGTTTCGCCGTGCTCTACTTACCTTCGCATTCGGCGTACCGCCATAAGGATACACGCGGCGGCGGCGAGGCTCAAGCCGGCAAAACCAGCCAACGGCAGGGGGAATTGCTCCGTGATGACTGTCAATGTGGCCGGAGTGGTCGTCAGCGTCATCGGACTATCGTCCGAAATCTCGCAGACATATTCGCCGGCATCGGCGGACGTTACCGGGTCAATCGCGTAAACGCTCGCCGTGCCGTTACCCGGAGCGGGCTGGTTATCTTTCAGCCAATGGTATTCAACGGTACCGGTGGCGCCCGCTACGGTGACCTCGAACGCGCAGGATTCGCCTTCATGCCGGGTCACGCTTTGCGGCTGCGACACGATCGTGAGCATGTTTTCCATGCCGACAAAGGCGCTGTTCGATTCCACGCCGGTTCCCTTGGCGTCCGTCACGGCGCAGCGGTAGGAGCCGATGTCTTGCGCGTTCATCGCGGCAATCACATAAGAGGCCCCCGTCGCGCCGGACAACGGCGAACCGTTGCGCGACCAAAGGTAACTCAGCGGGGTAAATCCACCGTCCACGGAGACTGTAAGCGTATACGGCTGGCCGGCGGACAGGATGGCGCCTTCGGGATGCCCTGTTATGGCCAGCGGGTTGGCCACTTCGAGGATCGCGGGAGACGACTCCATGCCGCCCTGGACATCCGTTACGCGGCATACATACATGCCCGCGTCGCCGAGGGCGGCCGAGGGGAAACTCAACGTAGCCGTGGTGGCGTTGCCCACTTCCGCCTCGTCATGAATCCACTGGTAAGTGACCGGCCCGTAACCGCCCGACACCGTCACGGACATGGAGAACGATCCGCCGGCATAGACATAGCCGCCTTGGGGCTGTTGCGCGATGCCCAACGGGGAACCTACCCATAAGGCCGCCCCATTGCTCATGATCGGTTCCATGTGAAAATCATCGCTGACCGCACACCGATACACGCCCGTATCCGCCGGTTCGAGATCCGTCAAGGTCAGAGTGGACGCCGTCGCATCGGAAAGGATCACACCATCCTTTCGCCACTGGTAATGCCGGGAACCATATCCGCCGGTTGCAGCCACGCTGAATTCATGCGACGCTCCAATCGCATACACACCGCCGGCAGGATGCGACACAATCTGGATCGCATCCGCGACGCGCACCACCGCGTCCGCCGTCAGAAGCGAATCAATCTGATCCCTTACCAGGCAGGTGTATGTACCGGAATCATCCGGCGAGAGCGGAGACAACGCCAGCGATGCAGCCGTTGCGCCGGAAATATCGCCGCCGTTTTTCCGCCATTGGAAGGACACAGCCCCCACTCCATTTTCCGCTACAACGGACAGCGTATGGGATTCGCCGGTATAGGCATCCTTGCCCAGAGGCTGTTGGGTAATTTGGAGCGGATCGCCGACGCCGAGTTCGGCGGGATTCGACGCCTTGGGCGTATCCCAGGCATCCCTGACCACGCACAGATAGTAGCCGGCGTCGTCGGGCTGCAAATTATCCTTCTCGTATAACGCCACGGTCGCATCGGGAATGGGTTCGCCGTCCTTGAACCATTGATACGAAAGCGAACCACCGCCCCCGCCGGTAGCCGTCACGGAAAAGGCATGCGACGCGCCGGTGTAATGGAAACCGTCAAGAGGCTGGCTGGTAAAGGTAATCGCGTTGCCCACATTGATATAGGCCACGTTCGATTGCCGCGCCGTCCGCAAATCCGATACGATGCAATTGTACCAATCGGGCGAACCTTCCGGCGTCGGCTGCGTCAGCGGATCGAACCGCACGAAATTCCCCACCCAGCCGGTCATCTCGACGTTGTTCTTGAACCAGCGGTATGAGATCGTCCCAAGACCGCCTTGTGGAACTACGGTAAGCACGAGCACGTCGCCCACGTAGGCGTTCTGGCTTTGTGGATGCACGGCAATCGTGAGTGGTTCCGCGACCAGGACCATTGCCGGCGCGCTCACCACGGTATGTATGTCATCCGTCACCGCGCACGTATATTCGCCCGCATCCGCCAGTTGCGCATTGGCAATTGAATAGGATTGGGACGTGGCGTCCGGGATATCCATCCCATAACGGCGCCATTGATACAAAATCGTGCCCGTACCGTGCGCGACTTGGACCTGCATCGTGTGCGATTCGCCCGTGTACAGATTGGCGCCTGCCGGATGGCCGGTGATGGCGACCGGATCCGACAGTGCGATTCCGCCCAGCGCCACCGAGTCGTCCACCACTACCGTCCAGACCTGTCCCGGGCCCAATTCACCCGTGCCGCCGACCAAAAGGGATGGATAGCCCGGAATCGCCAGTTGAAGGCCCGTCGCTGTCGTCGAACCGGTGTTCGCGACCATGATTTGATGGAAGCCCGCGAACACACTATCCACGCCGGAAGCAAACTTGACCAGTTCCGGTCCCCCGGTAAACAACAGCCGGGCTTCGGTTTCGGTCTTATTCCAGTAATTGGACTCGCACAATCCGGATGTCGCGGGACCACCCACCAGCGTCGGAATAAGCGGCGCATTCACCGATGCGCTATACGCGCTGGCGCGTTTCAACAACGCATCGTTCGTCGTCGTGCCTTCCACAATTGACCCGGGCGTATACAACGGACGATTGGCCGAAATACCTCCGGCGGACATGTTCGACACAATGGTGCATTTTCCATTTGTGGCCGCTGTCGCATCGGCATTGTTTTCCGCCTGAACAGTAAGACTGTTGGCTTTTACGACCGATCCGTGCAGTTTGACCATGCCCGGCGCGCCCTTGCCGCCTCCGCCGCCCAAATTGCCGCTGCCGCCGTTGCCGCCCTTGCCGCCCGGACCGCCCGTGCCGCCCATGCCGCCGGCGCCGCCCGTGCCGCCCGTAAGATTATTCGTCCCCGCCGGATTTGGAAAACACGATGCCGCGGACCTGTACTGACACGAACTACTTTCTCCCGCACTGCCACCGCCGCCGGGCGATCCGGAGATTCCAGTCGAACCATTGGGACCATTGTCGCCACCCGATCCGTTTAAGCCTGAACCCGGTGTCCCGGCCGAAACAGACAACGTCGAGGAAGACGAAACTTGCAAAATACCGCGAGCCGCAAGCACCAGCGCGCCACCACCATCCGCCCCTGCACCACCCGTTCCGCCGACCCCTCCGGCGCCACCGACCCCTCCGGTACCGCCAGCACCACCGCTACCGCCAGTTCCGCCCCCGCCTCCGTAAGCGGCAACCAAACATCCACTTCCACAATCAATTATGAGAACATACTGTCCGGCGCTACCGCCGCTGCCACCTCCGCCGGACGCCCCACCACTTCCACCGCCGCCGCCACCGCCACCACCGCCGCCGCCGCCACCCCCACCACCGGAACCTGCTGCGAGATCGAGCGTGTTCGCAGCCAATGTAAAGGTAGCATTCGTTCCTGTTTGACCTTGTGTTCCTTGTGATCCATTCCCGCCAACGTTACTTCCACCATTTCCTCCGGTACTTCCATTATTTCCCGTTGATCCATTGAAATAATGAGGCCCACAATTTGTGAATGAACACCAGAGGTAGTAAGCAATACCGCCGGGTCCACCGACGGCCGACGGTCCATTGCGTTGCGGACCTCCGGAACCATAGGCGCCTCCTCCGCCGCCACCACCACCGCCTCCGGCTGTTCCGCTGTTCAAATCCACACGGCTTTCGAATCCGCGCGCGCCGGGATTGCCCGTCGTGCCCGTGCCGCCCGTGTTGCCGTTCGTGCCGGCCAAGCCCGGATTGCCCGCCGTGCCCGCGCCGCCGGGTGCGCTGGGATCGTTGTAACCGCCTGGACCGCCGCTCCCGCCACTCACGCCTGCGCCACCGTTTCCGCCCTGTCCGCCAGTACCACCCGCGCCGCCTGCGCCGCCCGCGCCGCCCGCGCCACCGCCGAGTTTGCCCGCCGGGACGATGAGGTTGGCGCCGATGAACATATCGCCCGTCGCGGCCAGGGAAAGGGGCTTGTGTCCGTCCAGTACAACTGTCACACCGGACGGAATATTGACGGACGCCAAATCAAACACGCAAACGCCGTCGGTCAGACGGCCGTTTTTCGTGAAGGGACCGCCCGCGTCCGTGCCAGCAGCCGTCAGCGCGTCGGTGTTGATATTCAGGGTCGTTCCCGCCAAGGGAAGAAGATTACCGTCCGTTCCGTCACTCTGATAGATGCTCAGCCCGCTGCCGCCGGTATCGAACTGAATCGAAAACAGCGCCGAGGCGGTGTTGGCGTTGCCGGCGGCGTCAGTAGCCGCCCCCGCGCCAATTTGCGCCGTCACTGCGCCATTATCGTAAGGTAACAGGTCGAAGAAATAAGCGGATCCGCTGCCGGTGAAGTTGGTCAGCAGCGCATTGGCTACGATCACATCGCCTGACGTGAAACCGGTCACGGATTCTGAAAATGTCGCGGTCACGCGAATCGGCACGGCCGATGTCGGCCCGGGAAGCGCGGTCGAGTCCAAGACAACCGTCGGTTGCGTCTTGTCAACCGTATAGACTTGTCCCGAGGCGTACCCCGCGGCCTGATGCCATGCGATATCGTAAACACTGGCGCCGTTCTTGAGATCAATACCCAGTGATCCGCTGCCCGTGCCGGTGGACACGTTCACCGTAAAGACCGTCCCGCTGGAGGCGGAGACGCCCGTAATGGCGGCATCGGCGATGCTGCCCGCGTGCAATTGGAAATCGTTCACATCCACGCGCCGGACGTATTCGCTGAAAACGACGGTGAAATTGACGCTCGATGCGCCGGTGGGATTGGCGGAGGCCCGGGTGATGCCGGTACAGGACGGCGCGGTCGTGTCGGTCAGCCAGTACTGGTAATAGTTGGCAAGACAGTTGTTGAACAGCAGTTTGTAGCCGTCGGGATTCAAATGGACGGCATCGCGCCATTTATTGCCCTTGCTGAGTTCGGGTTGATCCATCCGGTCCGGTGAGTTGCCGTAATCCGACCGTCCGCCCGGATACGGAAGATAATCCGGCGGTGTTTGTCCTGGTGACGGAACGGTCAACGGACCGAAAACCTGGCCATACGACGCCCGATAGCCGTACTGAAACTGAATGGTTCCAAACCCCTGGCAATAATCGCACCGGTCCAGATTCTGGGCCACCTGCCGCTTGTAGACGCTGCAATCCACGAACAGCGAGTTCAGTTTGACGGTTGCCTGGCGGTTCGCCTCGAAATTGAACGCATCGGGATCGAGTTCCATCGCCATCGGAATCGCGAGATTGATATAGTTGAACTCCTCCAATCCATAGGTGCAGGGTTCCGTGAAGTTCAACTTGTCGTAATCGCAAATGAGCACCTTGACCGGGACGATTTGGCCGTTCGATCGTTGCCCCGTGGCCGCCATGTTGATGATGCGGCTCACCAGAAGTTGCGTGTTGTCGCGGATGGTCGCGTAACGCGCGTTTTTCTGTTCCTGCGTCTCGCTTTTCCACTTGGTCACCCACATGTCGTTGCCGCCGATGCTGACATGGACGATATCAATCGTTGGATTCATGTACAGGCTGTACGCGATGCGTTCCATGTAGGTGTGATCATTGCCGTCCCATGTGGGAAAGGTGCTGGTCGGGGGAACGCCACTGCCGTTGTTCTCGGCCCAGCCTTGCGCCGTGGTGCCGCCCAGCGCCGTGTATGCGCCGTACACCTCATACACATTCGTGCCGTAATTGAAGTTGAGCACCTGCTGGAAGGCGCCGGATTTCCAGGGCCATTGTGCCCAACTGTCCCCCACCAGCAGGATGCGGCGGGCCGCATCGGCCTCCGAGGCCCCTAAAAACAAGGCCAGAAAAACCAGCAGTATTCCCACCCGCCTCCCCATCCCCCGGTATCCGCGTACGATCACATATCCCATCCGGATTTCCTTTCGCCGACTACTCGCTGGTATGAGTTCGAAAAATCAACCCGATCGCATGGCGCAGACGGACAAGTCTGCGAAATAGGGCCTTCATTTATACGATCCACACTGACTCGGCAGTCCGCGCCACGGGTTGTGTCATTATTCGCAACCTCTATGACTCCAGTCGAATTATACCCCGAATACATTGTAATTACAATAGGTTTAGCCGGAAATTTCGGCTGTTTTCACAGGTATTGGGTAGATGGAGGCAATAATCGCCAACAGAAATGCATGTGCAGGCCATCAAGAACGAAAAAACCACCCGCCGTGCGTATAAGTTCATTCAGCCAAACCTGTTATGTCGAATTTGATCGTTTTCGTCCCCAAAAACAATCACGGGTGCGCGAGACTATCGAAAAGGGCGCGTTTGGCTTCGTAGCGGGTTCTGAACGCCTGCATAAAAGCCGCATTACCGTGCAGGAACGCACAGGATTCGTAGGCCGAGGCGGGCGGCGGTTTTTTGGTTTTCGCGCCGGGAAAACCGACATGGTAACAAACGGCATTGGCGATATGAATGACCTTGAGCAGAGTGGTGTCGTCTTTGGCTTCAAGCGGGGTGTGGTGCATCTGGATGCTATGCACGATGGACGTGGGGAGATTCCATTCACCGGACGCCCATGCGCCGACGAGGCAATGGTTGGCGCCTCCAAGCACTTCCTGTTCAGCATGGAATTGGCTGAGATGCCGGTCGTCCATGACAATCATAACCTCGCGCGCGGCTTCAGGCATGGCCTGCCAGATAATGGCCTTGCCGACATCGTGTAACAGCGCCGCCGTAAAGATGTCGTCCGCTTCGATGCCGCGCAATTGAAAACATTCGACGAGTGTCTCCGCCGCAATGCCGCAGACAAGGCTATGGAGAAATAGTTGGTTGACGGCTTGGCCACGGAGGGTGCGCGCGCTGAAATGTTTCATGACGGAAATGGCGAGACTAAGCCGCTCGATTTCACCGAATCCAAGCACCACAACGGCGTCTTCGATGGTTTCAATAGTCCGGCGAAGCCCATAGAACGGTGAATTGACGGTGCGCAGGAGTTTCATGGCCAGCGCCGGGTCGCGTGAAATCACGGCGGCCAGTTTGGCCGCTGTGCCTTTCGGATCGCGCGTGATGCGCATGATTTGCGCCACCGAACCGGCCAACGTCATCAGTTCCGTCAGCGCCCCGATGCGTTCGAACACCTCCTCATAACTCAGCCTGACCACCGAATCCGCCATCCTCCACCCAGTCCATCTTCATTGTACCCGACATCGCCAAAAAGGCTCAACTCGCTCAAGTAAATTCGTGCATGAGGCAACGTATCACATGGGAACTAGCGCAGAAGATTTTGAGGTTCATGTGTTCTTTGTGGTTAGTGGGGACTTTCGGCTGGCGTTGGTACGGAAATTGAAGAACTGTAACGACAAAGTGCGTATAATTATGCTCATCTACGGCAGAGATGTCGAGGCGGATTCACCGGACCCGCCATTAAGTTGGCCGGAATGGGCATGGGCCCATGAGATTTCAGATCAAGAGGAAGGGCCTTGAGTCTGGCCCGGAAAAGAGAAGATGAACAACGAGCAGTGGTATGAACTCCTGTTTCAGAACTACGGACAGAAGTATGACAAAGAGCCCTTCACGCAAGGCACGCAGGGAGAATGCGATTTCATCGAAAAGGAACTTCAATTCGACAAGTCGTTGAGGATCCTCGATGTCGGCTGTGGAACCGGAAGGCATGCGATCGAATTGACAAAACGGGGTTATCACGTAACGGGAATCGATCTATCCGAATCGCAGATTGCCAGGGCGCGCGCGAAGGCAACGGAACAAGGCCTCGACATAGCGTTCTTGCGGCATGACGCAAGGGATTTGCCTTTTCAGGCCGAATTCGATGCGGCCATTATGCTATGCGAGGGCGGATTCTCATTGATGGAAACGGACGAAATGAACTTCGCGATACTGAAGAGCGCGACACGCGCCCTGAAAGACGGCGGGCTATTTCTGTTCACTGCGCTCAACGGGCTGTTCCCCTTGTTCCATAATGTGGAGGCATTCTATGCCGAAGCCAAACAGGAGGGCGCGAGCGCCTGCAGGAAGAACCGCTTTGACCTGATGACATTTCGCGATTTCAATATCGTGGAATTCGAGGACGATTCCGGAAACCAGAAAACGCTTTCCTGCAACGAACGATACTATGTACCCAGCGAGATCACTTGGTTGCTGAAGACGATCGGTTATGGCCGAATAGAGATTTTCGGCGCGAAACTGGGCGCTTTTTCGCGGAATGACGCCCTGACGCCGGAGGATTTCGAGATGCTCGTGATTGCGCGCAAGCAATGGCCTGAGGCGGCCCAGCCGCAATGTCCCAATCGAGAAATTCTCTTGTAGGCGTTTATCGGCGCGCTTTGCCGATCTTCAGCAGGACGGCGCCGCGTCCTGGAACTTCGACGGTTATCGCGCCTTCGGCGGACGGCAAGTCTTTTTGCAGCCACAGGTCGCGAACCGGTTGGCGGCCGTGGATTCCGATATCGGCCCATGAAGCCGTAACGGGGCGCTTGATGGGACCGCGATTGAACAAGGCCACGGCGGTCGTTCCGTCGAAGAGGGGCCGCGCCCAGACTTCACAGACGCCTTCCTGTTGGCGGCGCGTTCCAGCGTGTCCAAGCGGATCTTGATCTACATCGAGGACTTCGTCATTCGTAAGCAGGGCACGGGTGAAATCGTCCAATTGCACCAGATCGCAGCCGATAAGCAGCGGCGCGGCCAGCATGCACCACAGGGTGATGTGCGTGATTTGGGCATTCGGCGAGAGCCGGGTCGGTTCGACGTTTGGCCCCCACCCGACTTTTCCCACGACGAGCATGTCGGGATCGTTCCAATGGCCCGGCCCGGCGTAGGGCGCTTTGTCGCTTTGTGCAAAACCGATGGCCGACACGCTTTCCCAAGTGTCTCCGATGTCGTAGGTGGTTCGCCACAGATTACCGCCAACGTCCGCGCCCCACGTCCACACCTCACCCATTCCATATTGGCAGATGCTGAAGACGATGTCCCGCCCGCAACGATCTAGCGCTTCCCGCATGAGGCGGTAAGGCTTTTTGAGTTCCTCCAGTTCGCCGCTTTTCGCGATATCGCGATAACTGCACCAATCGTATTTTAGATAGTCAATGCCCCAGGACGCATAGGTATTGGCGTCTTGATATTCGTGCCGGTAACTGCCCGTGTATCCGGCACAGGTTTTTGGCCCCGGCGACGAGTAAATGCCGAGTTTCAAGCCCTTTGCATGGACATATTCCGCAAGGGCGGCCATGTCCGGGAACCGCTTGTTGGTCCGGATTGCGCCGTCCACATCACGGTCGCCCTCCCACGAATCGTCAATATTAACATATTGGAAACCGTGCGCGGCGAGTCCGCTCGACACCAACGCGTCTGCGGCGGCGCGGACTTTTTCGTCGTCCACGACCACGCCCCAGACATTCCACGAATTCCAGCCCAGGGGCGGCGTCAACGCCAGCATGTTGTCGCCGCCGACGATCATCAATGTACGAGATGTTTTTCCCTTCGGCCCGGACACCGTCAGCAGGACTTCCGTGCTTCCCGCTGTTTCCAGCGAGCCGGCGATGATGCCTGTCGTCGAATCAAGCGAAAGCCCGGCAGGAAGGTTTCGAGCCTCGAACGTAAGCGGTCCTTCACCCGTCGCGGGAATCAGAAACAGAAACGGACGCCCGGGCGTCGCACCGGTTACGCGCGGCCCGTGAATGGCCGGCTCCGCCTTCTCGCCGGAAGCGATGGGGGGAGGCGGTTCTGCTTCAATGCCGATAGAGACCGGCTTCTCCTTCGCGTTGGGCGCGAGCGTCAGTAACGCCCCCGCCCAATCGGCATGATCGCTTCGCGTGCCATCCCCTCCATCGAGCACCAGCAGGAGAAGATGACGCGCGCCTCTGAGATCGACCGAAACGGCCTTCGGAGCATCCGTGGCGCGCATGAGGCCCGTTTCAAACGCTTTTCGCCCGTCCACCCACACCTCGAATGCAACCGATCCCTGCCCGCGAGTTTCATCGTCCACACCGGCCACAGCGTCGAAATGCAACGCCGCGCCCTTGAGATCTATCAGGAATTCACTCATCGCATGCGTACCGATCCCATGCGGGTATTCGACACCGCCCAGCGTAATCGGAAATCCCATAAGCGATTTGCCCGCTTGCGGTCGTTTGAATCCTTGATTCATAACCGACAAGTCGAGGGACTCAAGCCACAGACCGTTCTTCGGGGCTTTTTTGATCGTCAAATCGGTTCCGTCGGCGTAAGGCACGGCGAAAAGCGCCGCCAGAACGGCCAACCTATGCAATGCGTTTTTCATGGGGAACCTCCTGTTGTCCCATCGCGCTTGGATTCATATTCTGACGCGGGATCTGCCCACCACCCAGTCTCTTTTCGGGCTCGTGTTCGTCATCGTCATCGTCATCGTCATCGCTCTAAAACTCTACGCGATTTTTGCATTCACTTAATCATTGAATTTCAATTACTGCTGTCCAAAATGAATCCAACGCCGGGAACGTAAAGGAGCGCAGAGAGGTTGTGAATCCATGTCGAAACCCGTGGCGCAGACTGTCGAGTCTGCGCAGATCCACAGAAAAAAGGCCTTTTTACGCAGACTGGACAGTCTGCGCCACGTGATCAGGCTTTTTTCAAAGGCAAGGATCGCGTAGCCGCGCGGCTGGAAACGAAATCGCTTTCGCCAATATGAGGTCTATGTCCACGGGCCGAGAAGTTGTCATGGGGGAATCTCCTCAATTCTCCGAGTTCTTTATGCCTTTGCGTTGATGATGAGCCTTCGTAATTTGGACAAGAGCGAATTTTAATTGATTGAGCAAGTTGTCCAAAACTTCTTGTTGTTGATAGAAACCAGAATTTAAGATACGGGCAACGGCAAGCGGGAAGGCGGCTGGCGAGGATGCCGCCCCTCTCCGTCACGTACAGGACCTTATCCACCACGGACAATCCGGGCCGTATTGGTTACGTGAGCGGCATCGCCGGCTTCCAAGGAAAACGTGTTTGCCGACGAAGAGGCGCGGCGAAATTCAAAGCAAGCGGCTTCTTCAGAATTTCGCACGAACAACTTTCCGTGGGCGATGACGGGATGGTTCCACGTCTTGCCGGTGAGGGCTTTGAAACTCGCTACTTCATTGAATCGTTCCGGAATGGCTTGGACAAGGACAACATCTCCCGCTTCGCTCAGGATCAGCGCCATATCCATGTCGGCGAGCAGCAACATCTGCCCGCTGTAGCGTTTGCCGTCCCACCGGCGCTTGCCGGTCTTCATGTCCACACACACAAAGCGTTCGCCATCGAACCCGTAACAGTCGCCTTTGTGCATGACGCCGTCATTGAAATAGGGCCGGAAACTCTTGCTGCTCCACTCTTCGCCGACCTTCCATTTGCCGTCCTGTTGTTGAACGCGCAGCAGTCGCGATCCCGTCGTGCCTGTTGCGCCGAGCATGACGCGTTCGCCGTCTACAATCAGCGGCTGAACGCAGCGCGGATTGGTCTTCACTTTCCAGGGATACTCCCACAGCGGCTCACCGGTTTCGGGCACGAACGCCTGCATGCCGAAATCACCCGCCATGATAATTTGCGGAACGCCGCCAATCCGGGCCAGATGCGGCGACGCGTAACTGTCCGTGCCGTGTCCAGCGATCCACGCCATCTCGCCCGTCATTCGGTCGTAGGCCACGACACTCTTGCCGTCGCCCCCGCTGGTAAACACGTAGACGCGATCGCCCACGACCAGCGGCGAACTCGCGAATCCGTATCCCGGCACACCCGTATCCGCGTCCTTGGTGACCTCGCGCCTCCAGATCACAGCGCCCGACGAGGCTTCCAAACACTGAAACACTCCCGTCCCGCCCTGAACATATAAACGTCCCCGATCGAACGCCGGCGTCGCGCGCGGCCCCAAACCCATCGTGTCCTCGAAACACGCGTCAATCCGGTTGATCCAGACCGGATCGCCGGTCGCGGCGCGATAGCAGGTCACGAGTTCCTGTCCGCCAGACTGTTCCTGGGTAAAAAGATAATCCCCCACCGCGATGAATGAAGACCATGCCGGACCGACCTTCCGCCGCCACACCTCGCGCGGCGGCGTGCTCCAGTCCGTCGAGAACGTCACACCGGTAATACGGCTTTCGCGATCCGGACCGCGAAACGCCGGCCAGTCGCCCGGACCGGCTTCTGCGGGCAGCGCGGCGATTCCTTGAACGTCCGGATGTGAAACGGCCGTTGAACGTTCCGCTTCCGTGGCCGTCCAACGCCATGAAACGATTGGCGCGAGATTGCCGCCGATGGTATCCACGCGCATCGCCATGAACAGGCCCGTACATAGGAAAACGAAAGCGACGGCTATCCATCGTTGCTTCTTCCAGGCAAGCCGGTACGTGATTGTGAACAACGCCGCGGATCCCAGCGTCATCGCCGGAATGGCGTACGCCAGCAACATTGCGCCGTTTCGTTCCTGGGTGAACACAACCAAGAGCAACGCGGCGATCAGCAGCGCCAGTCCCGACAGTTTGTCGCGAAGCGGTACGCGGCTCGCCGCCAGCCACCAGACCAGCAACAGCACCACGGCCGCCAGCGGGACAATCACCCGTTCGATAAAACTCTGGATGTTGGTCGAACCGAGCGTCCGGAATCCGAAGGCCACCGCACAATACGCCAGGATGATCGCGATGGCCGGCCAGAGGCGCAAGCGTGTGCCAGAACGCAAACCGCCGTCGTTGTTTCCTGCTTCTTTGGCCGTTTTCTCTTGACTTGAGGGATTGGACATGGGAAATCCTCGCACTTGTGCCATTACGCTTGTCTTCTGACTGCCGATACACGCCGCAGGATTCAGTCGAACATGCGGCGTGTGCTGGCGCGGGCAATTACATGGCTCAGCGGCGGGCAAAGCCGGTTTATATGGTACATGATTTTGGCTTCTGGCGATACGAGCACCAGCCGCCGGTTGTGTTCCACCGCGCGAACTATGGCGGCGGCCACTTTCTCCGGCCCGTAGTTCCGGCGATTGTAGATACGCTGCAAATGCTCGCGCAAGGCATCGGCATTGCCCGTATTTCGCAGCCGCGTGGATTGCACGAGGTTCGTCTTGATAACGCCGGGGCACACGGTCGAGACGCCGATGCCGGTTCCACGCAAATCTTCGCGCAAGGCTTCCGAGAATCCGAACACGCCGAACTTGCTTGTCAGATATCCGGTAACATGCGCCGCCGGCCAGAATCCGTACATCGAGGCGACGTTGGCCACGTGTCCCCCTTGGCCGCGCTTGGCCATCGCGGGCACGAAATAGTGGCAGCAGTGAATGACGCCGCGCAGGTTTACGCCAAGAACCCATTCCCAATCATCCAGCGTCAGATCGAGAATACCGCCCACGACGTACACGCCCGCGTTATTGACGAGGACATCCACGGCGGGCACAATCCGGTGGACTTCATTCGCCAGGGCTTCCACTTCCGCGGGTTTCGATATGTCCGTTTGGCGTGCAAGGATACACGCCGAAACCTTGTTCACTTGGCCCGCCGTGCGATCCAGTTCTTCCTTATTCACGTCGCACAACACCCGTTGCGCGCCCGTTTGGGCAAACGCAAGCGCCGTCGCCCGGCCAATGCCGCTTGCCGCGCCCGTAATCAGCGCCACGCGCACCGCTTTCACTCCTTGTCCCGTTTGCCTCATTGACCGCAGTATTTGCCATCGCGGACACAACTGCAAACCGGCGGCCGGCGTGATCCCGGCCATTGAATCCGGTATTCTTCCCTGTGGTTGTCCGAAGGGAAACGGGATCGAAACACAGGAAGGAGTATTGACATCATGGCCAAGATTTGTTTTCTGGGTGCAGGCAGCACGGTGTTTGCGAAGGCGGTCCTGGGCGACTGTCTGCATGTCGAATGCTTGAAAGATGCGCAAATCGCGCTGATTGATATCGATCCCGACCGGTTGAACGTTTCGCAAGTGATGTTGAAGAACATCAACCGTACGCTGGGCACACGGGCGGCCATCGAGGCATACGATGCCAAAGATGCGCGCAAGGCGCTCGCGGGCGCGGACTACATCGTCAACGCGATTCAGGTCGGCGGCTACGAGCCGAGCACCGTGATTGATTTCGAGATTCCGAAGAAGTACGGCCTCCGCCAGACGATAGCCGACACGCTGGGCATCGGCGGCATCTTCCGCGCCTTGCGCACCATTCCCGTCATGCTCGATTACTGCCGGATCATTGAAGAAGTCGCGCCGGAAGCCTGGCTGCTCAATTACACGAATCCGATGGCCATGATTACCGGCGCCATTCTCAAGGCGACGGGCGTCAAAACCGTCGGCCTGTGCCACAGCGTCCAAGGCTGCGCCAGTCATCTCTGCTGGGAACTTGGCCTGCCGAATGACAACCTGAAATGGAAAATCGCGGGCATCAATCATCAGGGCTGGCTGCTCGAAATTTCTCGCAACGGAGAGAACCTGTATCCCGAAATCAAACGCCGCGCACAACTCGATGAATATATCCACAAGGACACCGTCCGTTTCGAGATCATGAAACGGTTCGGCTATTACGTGACCGAGTCGAGCGAGCATACGTCTGAATATGTGCCGTGGTTTATCAAGTCGCGCGCACCCGAACTGATTGACCGCTTTCATATTCCGCTCGACGAGTATCCGCGGCGTTGCATTGACCAGATCAAGGGCTGGAACGGCATGCGCGAGTATCTGTTGTCTGACCAGCCCCTCAATCACGAACGCGGCGGCGAATACGCCTCGTATATCTTCGAGGCGATGGAAACCGGCGTGCCTTTCACGCTGGGCGGAAACGTGTTGAACAAGAACTTGATCACGAATCTGCCATTCGATTCATGTGTCGAGGTCATGTGCGTGGTGGACCGAAACGGTGTCACCCCTACCCACGTGGGGGATTTGCCGCCGCAATGCGCCGCGCTGACGCGCACGAATATCAACGTACAGGAACTCGCCATCGAGGCCGCCCTGACCCGAAAACGCGATCATATTTACCACGCCGCGCTTCTCGATCCGCATACCGCCGCTGAACTCACGATTGACGAAATCGTGGCGATGTGCGATGAATTGATTGAAGCCCACGGGAATTACCTCCCCGAATACCGGTAACGGTTCGGCGAAGGCATCGCATGGGTTTACCGGAAGTTTTTTGTTGCCCTTGGGCGTGTTGTGTTACTTTGAATTACTGTCTCGCGAATTGGAGGAAATCGCCAATGGGAACTCGAAAACCGGCCGTGGCCGGCCAGTTCTATCCCGGATCGCCGAACGAATTGCGCCGGACTGTCGAGCAGTGCCTTGCGATTTCCGGCCAGGAAGCCGCTCCGGAATCCGTGGCGGCGATTGTCGCGCCGCATGCAGGCTATGTCTATTCGGGATCGACGGCGGGGTTTGCCTACGCCCGCGTGCGGGGCAAGCGCCCCGGCCGCATCGTCCTCATGGGATGCAGCCATCGCCATGCGATCGGAACGGCGTCCGTCGCGATGTACGACGCGTACGAAACGCCGATCGGCGCGCTTCCGGCTGACCGCGCGTTTGCGGAACGCCTGGCCTCTGAATGCCATTCGGTGTCGGATGAGCCACACCATTACGAGCATTCGCTGGAAGTCCAGTTACCCTTCATTCAGATTGCGATTGGCGCCGTTCCCGTTGTGCCGGTGCTGTTTGGCGGACCGCCGGGCGAATGGCACATCCGTTTTGGCGAACGGCTCGCGGAACTGATTGGCCCGTCCGATTTGATCGTCGCATCAACGGATCTGTCCCATTACTTGCGCGAAGAACAGGCCCATCAAGTGGACAAGCACACGATGGATGTTCTGCTGACCCAGGATTGCGCGCGGTTCGCGAAGGCGCTGGCCGGCGATTCCTGCTCAATGTGCGGAGGCGCGGCGGTCGTGGCGGCGATGGCTTGCGCACTGAAACGCGGCGCACGCGAGTGGTCTGTCCTCGATTACCGGACAAGCGCGGAAATGTCAGGCGATTATTCGCGTGTGGTCGGATACGCGGCCATTTCCATGGAGTCGGAACCGTGAACGTTCGGGACATCAGTGAAGCCATCGAAGAATTTGCTCCCCGGGAACTGGCCTATGAATGGGACCGCTGCGGCTTGGCCATCGGCGATCCCGAATGGGAAGTGAACCGCGTGATGCTTGCCCTGACGGTTACGCCGGCATGCGCCGAGGCCGCCCGGAGGCGGCGCGTCCATCTGATCGTGTCCCATCATCCCCCGATTTGGGAACCGCTGAAAGCGCTGCGTATGGATGATCCGCATACGCGGATGTGCCTCGAACTTGCCGGAGCGCGCATTGCATGCTATGCGGCCCACACGAACCTCGACGTGGCGCCGAACGGCGTCAACGATGCCTTGGCGGACGCGCTCGGCCTTGTCGAACGCAAACGTTTGTTCGTCGAACAAGGTCTCCAAATCAAACTGGTCACTTTTGTGCCCGCCACACATTTGGCGTCCGTGCGTGAAGCGATCTGCGAAGCCGGCGCGGGCCTGATCGGCAACTATTCGCACTGCTCGTTCAGCGCGCCGGGAACAGGCACGTTTCGTCCAAACGAACTGGCCAACCCAGCGGCCGGCGAACGCCTGGCCTTGAACGAAGAAAACGAGTGCCGCCTGGAAGCGCTCGTGCCCCGGCATCATCTCCACGGTGTAATCAAGGCGCTGTTACGCGCACATCCCTACGAGGAAGTCGCCTACGACGTCGTACCGCTCGAAAATCTTGATCGAAATACCGGCCTCGGCGTATCCGGCGAACTGCCATGCAGCATGCCGCTGGGCAAGTGGGCGCGACGTGTGCGTTCCGCGCTTGGCGCCGGACATGTCCGCATGGTGGGAGATCCGGCAACGCCCGTCCGCACCGTAGCCGTGATCGCCGGCGCGGGCGCAAGCCGCATCGGCGACATCCCCGGCGGCATTGACGCTTTGGTCACCGGCGACATCGGATATCACGACGCCCTGCATGCGCAGGAAAAAGGACTTTCCCTTATTGACGCCGGACACGCCGCCACTGAACGCATTATACTTCCCGTCCTTGCGCGTTTCCTAAAAAAACGTTTCAAGACGCTGAACGTGTCCACATGGGACGAACCGGAATGCTTTCACGTCGTCCCGATAAAGGGTTGAATCGTTTCGCATGCCGGTAAAAAAGCGCCCCTCAAACAAACCGCTCAAGATCCTCTATGCCTGTTCCGAACTTGCGCCGCTGGTAACCTCCGGCGGACTGGGCGATGTAGCCTCGGCGCTGCCCCGCGCCTTGCACGCACAAGGACACGACGTGCGCATCGCCATTCCCTGCTATCGTTCGATTCCGCAGGAACATCGCGGGGATCAATATGGCTTGTGCGTGGCCGAGTTGGGCCCCAAAACCCAGTGGGGCGCATTGCGGATCAGCACCGTGCCCGGATCCGACATCCCCCTGTACCTCATCGAGCATGAAGGTTATTTCGGACGCGAACATCCCTACGGCCACGGCGCATACGAATACGAGGACAACGCGGAACGATATTGTTTCTTCTGTCTGGCGTTGTTACACGCCATTCCGCAGACGCATTGGAGGCCCGACATCGTACATTGCCACGACTGGCATACCGCGCCGATCCCCGGCTATATCAAGACACGGCTGGCGCACACCGATGCATGGCGGGGCATGCCCTCGCTGTTCACCATCCACAATCTCGCCTACCAGGGCCGTTACAAAGCGCGCTACCTGGAAAGCACCGGCTTCGGCTGGGATCTTTTCACGCCGGATTGCCTCGAATTTTACGGCGACATCAATTTGATGAAAGCCGGCATTGCGTTTGCCACAAAAATCAATACGGTCAGTCCGCGCTATGCCCAGGAAATCCTCACCCCTGAATTCGGCGAAGGGCTGGATGGATTTCTCCGAACCCGCCAGAACAGTCTGCACGGTATTTTGAACGGTGTGGACTATACTCAATGGGATCCGGCATCGGATCCCCACATCGCCGCACGGTATTCCGCCGCGGATCTGACCGGCAAAGCCGTTTGCAAACGCGCCCTGCAAAATGAACTCGGTCTGCCGCCCCATAACGCGCCGCTATTCGGAATGGTTTCGCGGCTCTATTGGCAGAAAGGCCTGGACCTGATGGTCAACGCGGCCGCTTCCATGCTCCAAGAAGATGTTCAAATCGTCATCCTGGGCACAGGCGATCCGTACTATGTCGAACCGCTGCGCCGTATCGAAGCGGCCCATCCTTCACGCATGCGGGTCCTGGTCAAATTCGACAATGCCCTGTCCCATCGAATCGAGGCCGGCTCGGATTTCTTCCTCATGCCCTCGCACTACGAACCCTGCGGCCTGAGCCAACTTTACAGCCTCCGCTATGGAACCATTCCCATCGTCCGCGAAACGGGCGGCCTTGCGGACAGTGTCGTTCCCCTTTCTCCGTCGAATATCGAAAACGGGAAGGCCACCGGCATCGTTTTCCAGCCAAAAACCCCCGAAGCGCTTCTCCAGGCTTTCCATCAGGCCATCCATTTATACAGCCAACCTGACGTGCTGAACGCCGTCCGTCTTACCGGCATGAAGCAGGACTTCTCCTGGGAACGTTCCTCAAAGGCCTACGTCGAACTCTACCGCCACGCTATCGCAAGGCCATAAGACACATCGCGCCGCCGTGGATTGGGGAAAAACCTTATTCGTGCACGCCCCACAAGAGATTGTGAACAAATGACAAAACCCGTGGCGCAGACGGTCGAGTCTACGCAGATTTTTCTGAAAAAAGCCCTTTTCGCAGACTGGACAGTCTGCGCCACGCGTTTTTTTCAAAGGATCAAAGCGTTTGTGAAAAATAGCCTTCGGATTTCATCATTTATTCAGAATCCCAACATGTTATAATGGGATTACGCCAGTTGAAACCACAACAAAAAAGGAGGACTTCACAATGAACTTACGAAAAGGATCGGGGGTGGTATTGTTGTGTATGTGCGCGGCAGCGTTGGGCGGGTGTTCGAACATCCTTCAAGGCCGGGACGCCGAACTGCTGGGCAATTGGCATGACGAGCAAAACGGCGACGATTACACCTTTACCAATGCGGAAATGACCATCCTGACGGACGGTTACACCATCAGGGCCGATTACGGTGTGGATGCGTCCGTGACGCCGCATCAATTCGACATGAAGATCAAGAACGTTACCGGCGGCGATGACGCGGAAACTATAAACGCCATCGTCAACTTTCTGCGTTTTTCCGGAATCGTCGTATTGCAGGGCCTGTATGAGATTGACGGCGATCAACTGCGGTTGGTCGTCGCGCCGAAGTTTCTCGGACGGCCCGAAGTTATCCCGGCCAGCCAGGACGATCTCTTGAATGCCTTGCTTATCGAGGCCACACGGGTGATCGAACAACGTTAAATTTGGATTCGGCAGTCAATACCTGTGTTCTGTTCACAAGCCGTGGACATCGTGGCCATGTGGACGAAGTGAACAAGAAAACCTATCCCTTTCGGGTGAAGTCCACTTTGTCCACAAGGTCCACAATGTCCAGATGTCAGAATGCAGAACCCGATCATGACTGCCAAATCTGGGATGAAAGAACGGGCGGGAACGGATTTGATACTCTTTCGTGATATATGAAAAAGTCTGCCGCACAGTGAAACGAGACAGCGCTACGGGAGGCGAGTCATGGCTGGATGGGTGTCGTTGATGGTCGGTTGCATGGTGAATTGCGTGGCGGTGTTGCCGGAACCGCCGCTGTGGGGGCGCACGGGCGTCACGCTGTACGTCTCGAAACTGGGCGATAACTCGGACGGCACGTCGTGGGCGCGGGCGTTCACGACCATCCAGGCGGCATTGGCCGCGGTCCCGGACGACAAGGGCGGTCATCGCGTCATCGTACGTCCAGACATTTACATGGAGCCGAACCTCTATACGGCATTCAAGGGCGCGGAAGGCGCTTACAACCTGTTCGTGGGCGACGTGGACGGCCGCTACGGTTCTGGAAAGACCGGCCATGTCATTATTGATTCCGGCGATCCCGAAAAAGGATTCAAAAGTTACGACTGGTGGGGCACGTTGCGCTCGTACAAGAAGGGCTGGTCTAAAGAACACACCGAGGAAAGTTTCTCGGCGAAATGCTGGGATCGCTGGGTCTTGCGCAACCTCTACGTTACCGGCGGCGACGGCGGTCTGATGTGGGATCTCGTGGACGATCTCGAACCGTTCACCATCGTCGTCGAAGACTGCATATCGTTGGGCCGCGCGTTCGGCGGCGGTGTTGGAAACTGCCTTTCGCGAACGGAGGAACCGATCGTGTTCCGGCGGTGCCATTTGGCAGCGCTCGACTGGTGGGGCGACACGGCGGCGGCCTATGTGCGCGTCGAGAACGAGGCGATGCTCGACCGGCCCGACGTCTATTTCGAGGACTGCACGATGGTGAGTCCGCAGTGCGCGCTCAAGGGTGGCAATTACGGATTCCACACGTTCACGCGCGCGAAGGTCACACGGTGCAAACTGATCGTGCTCAATTTCTCGCAGCCCGCCGGCACGCCCAGCGACGGCATCGTAACCAGCATGCAGAACGGCAAATACTTCCACGTGGACTTCGAGGACTGCACGCTCATGGGCTACAAGGTCTTCGGCGTCAAGGTGGACAAGGATTCCGTCGGCGACATTCCGTACACGACCAAGGGCGACGTGCGCGCGTATGTCCAGTTCCAGCAGGATCTGCCCAAGGGATTCCATCGCCTGAACGCGTGGCCGGCGGATATCTTCACTTCGATTGCGCCGCCATCCCCGCCAGCTTCGCCGATTGCGATCAAGAAAGAAGACGCCATCGTCATGCGCGACATGTGCGAAGTCACGCCCGTGATCTGGAAGGACCGGTTGTGCATGTTCGAATGTGTGCGGCCTGGCGCGGGGGGAACGAGGAAGGACTACTATCTGCTCCTGCGCGATGTCGAAACAGGGAAGGAAATGGCCCGGTTCGCGGAAGGCTACGGCCTCGCCAACGCCTTCGTACACGGCGATACGTTCTACGCGTGCGCGTCACGCTGGGGCGACGACAACAGTTGGAACGACGTCACGATATTCAAGTCGAAAGACCTGGAAACGTGGGAGAGCACCGTGGCCATCCGACAGGAAAAGGAAAGCCTGTTCAACAGTTCCATCTGCGCCGGTCCCGACGGATTCGTCATGGTGTACGAATCGAACGATCCCACATATCCGGCGTTCACGATCAAGCTCGCGCAATCGAAGGACATGGAAACGTGGACGAAACTGCCCGGAGCCACATTCGGCACAAACCGCTATACCGCCTGTCCGAGCATCCGTTACGCGAACGGCTACTATTACGTGCTCTATACCGAACACCGCACGCCGCTGTGGCGTTTCGAGACCTACCTCACGCGGTCGAAAGATCTGAAGACATGGGAGTTCAGCGCGGCCAATCCCGTGCTCGCGCCCGAAGGCGTCGAAGAGGGAATCAACAACTCCGACCCGGAGACAATCGAATACAATGGCAAGACTTTCCTGTATTATGCCGTGGGGGATCAGCAGACGTGGATGAACATCAAGCGCGCCGTGTATCCCGGCACGCTCGCGCAATTTTTCGAGAGTTATTACGCGACGCCCGGTATCGTGGACAAAGGCACGGCGTTCGCCGCGCAACAGCCGCCCGCCGAATCGCCGGATGACGCGCGCGACCGCCGGACGGCGTGGTTCCGCGACGCGAAATTCGGGATGTTCGTCCATTGGGGCACATACGCGGTCCGTGCGAAGAACGAGAAAGGCGTCTGCGCGACGTGGTCCATGAACGACGACCAGGTGCCCGTATCCGAGTATGCCCAATACGCGGAACGGTTCCAGCCGGCGAAATTCGACGCGAACCAGTGGATGGGCATCGCGAAATCCGCCGGCATGCGTTACCTGATCTTCACGTCGAAACACCACGAAGGCTACAGCATGTTCGACACCGCGCTTTCGACGTACAGCGCCGGAAAAGGCAAGCCGGGCCGCGATTTCGTGCGCGAACTGGTGGCCGCCGCGCGCGCGTCGGATATGCGGATCGGGTTCTACTACTCGATGCTCGATTGGCATCACCCCGACTACGCGGCGAACTTCCCGAAATACGTGGACGAGTTCCTGTTTGGACAGGTTCGTGAACTCTGCACAAATTATGGGCCGATTGATTGCCTTTGGTTCGACGGCGAATGGGATCATCCGATAGCCGAATGGAAGAGCGAATCGCTCATCGCGGAGATCCGCGCCCTTCAACCCAACGCCCTCATCAACGACCGTGTCGGCAAGGACGAACGCGGCAGGAACCGCCTCGTTGACTTCTACACGCGCGAGCAACCCGTCGAAATTGACAAGGCCGCGGAATTCGAAGGCCGCACGGCCATTCCGTGGGAAGCCTGCATGACCATTGGGGAGTCGTGGGGATACAAGGAAGGCGACGCGCCGCTGAAGAGCGCCGCCGAATTGATCCGGCGCCTGGTGGATATCGTCAGCCGGGGCGGCAACCTGCTGCTGAACGTCGGGCCGGACGCCGACGGCGAGATACCCGCGCCGATCGTCGAACGCCTCAAAGCCATCGGCGCATGGCTGAAAGCCAACGGTGAATCCATTTACGGGACAACGGCATCGCCCTTCGCGATCCTGCCCGCGGGCAAATGCACCGCGAAAGACAACCGGCTGTACGTCCATCTCGAAACGCACCCCGGCGGCCCACTCGCATTACCCGGACTGCAAAACGCCATCCGCCGCGCGTGGTTCCTGAAAACCGGTGAACCGCTCCGCTTCGATAACGCGGGTAAGCAAGTCTACCTGCCCGAAACGCTTTGCGACGACGCCGTCACCACCGTGGCTATCGAACTCGATGGCCTGCCCACCGTGAAATAATGGAAATCAAACCCATGGCCGTGACGTTGTGAATGTATACGGAAATCAAGGCCGCCCCATAAGATTGAATGAGCGCAACCAAACCGTTCGGAACGGATACGTGTAAAGGCAGGAAATGACATTCGACCACCGAAAACGCATTGTGGTATTGCTGATTGGATCAATCGTGGCGTTTCTGGCGCACGGGGCCGGGAAACCGCCTTTGGATTGGCCTGAATTTCGGGGGCCGTCTGGAGACGGCCATGTCCCGTTTCGGCCAAACGAAGAAATGGATCTGCCGCTTCATTGGAGTGAAACCGAAAATGTCAAATGGAAAACGGAAATACCGCCGCAGGGCTGGTCTACGCCTGTTGTGATGGATGGGCGGATTTGGCTGACAACGGCATCCTTGGAAGGCCACGATTTCTTCGCGATTGCCGTGGAGGCCGAAACCGGTCAAATCGTTTTCCACGAAAAACTGTTCCATTCGGATAATCCGGAACCACTGGGAAACGACGTCAACTGCTATGCGTCGCCGTCGCCCGTTATCGAAAAGGGGCGGGTATACATTCATTTTGGCAGTTATGGAACCGCCTGTCTAGATTCGCAAACCGGGACGGTCCTCTGGCGCCGCGCCGACCTTCCCTGCCGGCATTTCCGTGGGCCGGGATCGTCGCCCATTCTATACGGTTCCATGCTTGTGCTGACATTTGACGGGGCCGATGTGCAATATGTAACAGCGCTGGACACGAAAACGGGCAAAACCATTTGGAAGACCGATCGGACAACGCCTTGGCCCGATCTCGATGCCGACGGGAAACCTGTCCGGGAAGGCGACTTCCACAAGTCATTCACGACGCCGATAGTTGTCGAGGCCGGAGGCGCACCCCAGTTGATTAGTCCAAGTTCTTACGCGGGGTATGCCTATGACGTCCGCACGGGACAGGAAATCTGGAAAACACACCACCCGGCTTATTCGCCTGCGGTCCGTCCCGTCCAAGGCAATGGATTGGCGTATGTCGCAACCGGACGCGGAAACGCGGAATTGTGGGCGATGCGCCTTGACGGACACGGCGACGTCACCGATACGCATGTGGCGTGGAAAGTCTCCGGTAAAATCGTGCCGGAGGAGCCTTCGCCCATACTTGCCGGCGATTTGCTCTACCTGATCAGCAACGATGGCCTTGCAACGTGTCTTGACGCCAACTCGGGCGAACAAATCTGGAGCGAACGATTGGGCGGAAATTACATGGCCTCGCCCATTTATGACGGTTCCAGGTTGTATTTTTTCAGCACACAGGGCAAATCGGTGGTGCTGAGAGCGGGCCGAACTTTTGAAATACTCGCCACGAATAAACTCGACGCCGGCATGATGGCTTCCCCGGCCGTCGCGGGCAAGGCCCTCTTCCTCCGCACGAAAACCCATCTTTACCGCATCGAGAAATAGGCTGTTTGATTAGGAGCAAAATCCAAACGAAAAGGGGACGCTTTCGGCATGGCCGTAAGACACGCGACATCAACTTATCGTAAACATCGGCCATTTTGGAACAATCGGGACGTGATAATCGCCTGTTATCCTGTCAAAAGGCAAGGAGATCTCTCATGAATATTGGAGTCGCAATCTTCATGCTGGCGACGGTCCACACCGCCGGAACGACTACAACCATCGCCATTCCCCTGCGACCGGATCCGCCGATCGCCGTGGACGGCATCCTGGACGAATGGGCCGTGGTTCCCAATAAGCAGGCGATTGATAAACCTGATCAAGTTGTATGGGGTTCGGGTAATTGGCAATCACCCGCGGATCTCAGCGGCGCAATCTATCTGGCATGGCGGGCGGAATGCCTGTTCATTGCCGCCGACGTGACCGACGACAGCCTTCGCCAGACGCGCCGCGGCGACGCCATCTGGCAGGGCGATCACATTGAACTCTACATGGATGCGCAACCGGACTTGGATCCTTCGCGCGACGCATTCGGCGATGGCCAGTTTCAGATTGCTTTGAGTCCGGGAAACTTCCTCCATTCCGGCGATCCATTGGCCGACTGTCCACCGGAAGCGTTTATCTATCGTCCGCACGGCACGCCCGTTTCGGGGATAGTCGTCGCCGCCCAACGGACCGCCTCCGGGTACTCCTTGGAGGCGGCGATCCCTTGGAGCATCCTGGGCGCCGGCAGGCCGGTGGAGGGCACTCCGCTACGGATCGAGGCGGGGATCTCGGATACGGACGGGCCGGATGCACGGCAAGAATCGCTCATGACAACTTCGTCCGAGAAATGGGGGCATACACGATCACGGCTGCTTGACGCCGTGCTGGCGAAAGCGGATGGAGCCGCACCGGAATCTGAACCGCCCACAATCCTGTTCGATACGCTTCAAATCGAACAAGGCGGCCAGCAGACATTCCGCTTTGAAACGAAGCCTGTCCCGGATGGGAAACAGGCGATCCTTGCCTTCGATGCGCGGCTTCATACGGAACGCCCGGCCGGTTTCACCTCCGCTCTGCGGCTGACGCTGAACGATAAACCGGTCACGATGGTTATGCTGGCGAACAAGCCCGCCCGGGTGAAATCACGCGGAGGCGACGTATACTCGACGGGCGGCGGCAACGTGTTCAACGTATTCTACGCGCCGGATTACACGAGCGTGGACGCTGACCCGCACTATGGCCTGCTCGATGGCATCAAAGCGTGTTCGTTCGAATGGAACGTCACGGACCTTGTCCACGCCGGCGTGAATACGCTAATCCTCGAAAACGTTGCGGCGGCTTCCGTAAAAAAACCGCTGATTGCCGCCAATGGCCGCATGGTATTCCGCTTGCCACCGTCCGCCGCCAAGGAAAAAGCCGGTCCGCCGACAGGCGAATTGCCGTTCATCGAACCACGCATGAATCCCGTTGCTTATGATGTGGAGGAAAAACCCGATGCCGTCATTGAAGTCACAATCAACGGCGAGACATTCCCCATCGTAAGCCAGTTCTCGATGCCGGTTTCCGCATGGACGAACACCTCATGTACGTTCTTCGATCACCAGCGAGCCATCGAGCGAGTCCCGGAAGCCATCATTGTGCGTGACACCTGGACGAACCGGACCAGCGACAATCTTCCCTTGATGCACCGGCGCCAGGTGGTCCTGGGCGAACGTCTCCGCAAAGTCTGGCTTTCAGGGCTTGAACAAAGTACGGGAAGCGGTTCGCGCGGCGATCCCTCCAATCCCACGACCTTTGCCGCGACGGAGAAGCGAGGGGTTGGACTACTGCCGATTGATGATGTGTTCCGCATCCATATCGCGAATTTTGCGGCCGGCGGCCATGCCGGCATTGCCGACAACAGCCTGGTCTTGCGTCCGGGCGAGGCGTACACGGCGGAGTGGGCCATCATTCCGAGCGATACACCGGACTACTGGACGTTCCTGAACGCCGCGCGACGTCTGTTGGGCGCCAATTTCCCAATCGAAGGCGGGTTCGCGTTCCTGCGTTCCGGCCCCTTGACCGACGTGTGGTCCGATGAACAGGTTGCGGACTTCCTACGCTTCAAGAGCGCGCGCTGGGTATGCGCCTCGATTGACTACCCGCGATACAAAGGCCGGTACACCCACGGCGTCGCATTCCAGGAAGTCTCGCATGACAATTACACCGCTTCATTCAGCCGCTGGCGTTCTCTCGTACCGGGCATTGAATGCCTTGTATACTTCCACTGTTTCATTGATGTGCTCGACGAGGCGCCGGAACGTTACGCGGATGCGCGCCTGTTGCGGCCCGACGGCCGGCAGGCCGATTACGGCGAGCCTCACGACCGTATTTTCATTCCCATGGAGACGAACCGTTACGGCCCCGCCATTGAGAAGAACATTGACGTCATCTTCGACGAAATCGGCGCCGAGGGCGTCTATTGGGACGAGCACGAGTACAGCCGCTGGCACTACCACTATGGGGAACCGTGGGACGGTTATTCCGGCGATATTGATCCGGTGAAATACACCCTAAGCGGTCTCAAATCGTCGGTGACGTTGTTGTCGGAATCGTGGCGCGTGGCGCTGGCCAGACGCATCCTGCAACGCGGGCCGCTCGTTGGCAACGGGCCGCCGATCACGCGCGCGATGGCCGCGCTGCATTTTCCCTGCTTTGTGGAAACCGGCAGCATCACGCATTGTACGCAGGCGCATCTGCACTCGCCGATAGCGCTCGGCGATCATCTGACCGAGCGGAACGAAACGGACGCGTATGCCGTAATGCTGGCCGCATTAGATTACGGTTGCGTCTACCATTGGTACGGCGACGTGACCGTGATTCCGACACATCCGCACTTGACGCAATACATGTTTCCGATTACACCCGTCGAGTTGCATGAGGGATACATCATCGGACAGGAGCGGATCGTCACCAAAAAGAGCGGTTGCTACGGATGGGGCGATGCTTCGCATCACGAGACGCACGTCTTCGACGACACAGGCCGGGAAAAGACGGATTATCCCGTACCCTCCATCGATCGCGACGGCAAACGATTCAGCGAGATACGGATTCCGGAAGGGTGGTCGGCGGCGGTGGTGCGCGTAAACTGATAACGGCCCGCCACGCCGGGAATGCCGGCGGTCATTGCGCCCGAAGGAGAAACTCGACGGCGGCGCGATCGGGAATGCCCTGCTGGCCGCCGGGTTGCGTGGCCTTGATCGCGGCGGCGGCGGCGGCAAAGCGGATAGCATCGGGAATTGCGTTTCCGGCCAGGATCGCGGCGGCGTAAGCGCCGTGGAACACATCGCCGCAACCGGTTGTATCCACCACTTCGACCATAAACGCCGGCTGATGCCGGACGCGCATGTCCTTGCCGCCTTCGATATACCAGCAGCCGCGGGCGCCGTCCGTCACGGCCGCGCAGGCACGCTGCTGCGAGAGCGCAAACACAACGGACTCGATGTCGCTCGCGCCGGTCAATTCGATGGCCAGGCGAATGGGAATGATCAGGTGATCCGCCAAAGCGATGACCTCGCGCACCCCGGCCTCGTTGGCGTTTTCAATATCCGCAATGACGGGGATGCCGAACCGCCGCGCAATTTTACATGCCTGGGCAGTCGCTTCGGGCGCAAAGTGGTCCACGAACAGCGCCCGGCTGGCGGCAATCAGATCGGCGCGGACATCACGGACCCATGGCGCGACGACTTTCTCGCGTGAATACAGAATGGTGCGTTCGCCCGTTGTGCGATCCACGAGGATGGTCGAATGAAAAGGCTCGGCGTCCGGATAGCGAATTTCGTCCAGCACGCCGATGCCCTCGTTGCGCAGGATCGACCGGGTAAAATCCGACAGTTCGTTCCGGCCCAGGAACCCCCCATACATGCACTTGGCGCCCATACGGGCCGCCGCAACCAGCGCCGTGGCGCACAGCCCGCCCCCCTGCCGGCGGCGTCCTATCACCTCGGCCTTCGTGCCCGGATGCGGGAAATGGGCAATTTCAATGAGATCGTCCACGGCGGCGATCCCAAATCCAAATAAATCGTATACTTTTCCCGTCACGTCCGATGCCATAATCAATCTTTTCTTTTCAGTCCGGCAAAACGGGCGGATTATAGCACACGGTTTTCGTTCGGCCAATTTCCCGAAATCCCGAAATGCGCATTTCACATGCGTCACCCCGCATGCGTACAATAAACGTCATGTTGTGGCATTGGATTCAAGCGAAAGAGGGTATGTCGTTCGTGCGGAACGGGAGGCTTATGCGCGTATGCCGGTTCTGTCTTGCGCTGCCGTTGTGGGCAAGCGCGGCGTTCGCGCAATACGGCGGCGACACGGCGCCGTTATGGGCGCAGGCGTCCATCTACCGGGACGAATGGGGCGTTCCACATGTTTACGGAGAGACGCCACGCGCTATGGCGTTTGCCTTTGGATACGCCCAGGCGGAAGATCATCTGGAAGCGATGCTCATGGCGTACCGGGTGGCGGGCGGGCGGGCGGCCGAAGTGCTGGGTGAAGCCTTGGCGCCGTCCGATGAGTTCGCATTGAAAATGGCGCATGCCGACATGGCGCAACGCGCGCTGGCCACACTCGATCCGCTGACAATCGATCTATGCGAAGGTTTTGCCGTGGGCGCCAACGCGTGGATCGTCGAACATCCGGATCGCGTGCCGGCCTGGTGCGACGGCGTCCGGCCGCACGATCCCCTGGCCCTGATCCATTGTTACCTAATGAGTTTCGCGCCGTTCGATCTGCCCAATGCCTGGCGCCGCGACCCGCCCTCCCTCTCGGGAAACGCATGGGCCATCGCGCCGTCCAAAACGGAATCGGGCGAGACGCTTCTGGCGATCAATCCGCACACGCATTATGACAGCCCGTTCCGATGGTACGAGGCGCACCTGAATTGCCCTGGAATCAATATGGCGGGCGCGACATTATTCGGCCTTCCGGTAATCCTTCAGGGGCACAACGAGGCGCTGGGCTGGGCGTTGACGCCCAATCAGCCGGATTTTGCCGACGTGTATGTCGAATCGTTCGGCATGCAGAAACGTGATCCGCGCATCCTCAACCTGCCGCCGATGCCGGACGAGGAACGGCTTCTGCAGGAACTGGCGCTCGCCACGGCCCGTCCGTACTATGTGCATACCCCCCATGGCGCGGACATGCGCAGCGTATCGTGCATGACCGGCCCGCACGGTCCGATTGTCGGCGCGGACAAAGGCCATCCCTGCGGTTATCTGGTCGGCGGATACGAAGATTTTGGGGCTATCGCCCAGTTGATGGAAATGGCGCACGCACAGAATCTCGGCGAGTTTCTGGCGGCGCTGGCCATGCACCAGTTGCCATGCTTTCATATTGTCTATGCGGACCGGGAAGGAAATATCTTTTATCGTTACAATGCGAAAATGGGAGACAAACCCGTCGCGGACGGCCCGCCTCCCGAACCGCCCCCGCCCCCAAAAGAACCTGAACCCGGCATGCCCAATCTTGCGCCGCCCGACCGGCCGCCGGCATCGAAACAGCGGGAACCGGCCATTATTGACTGGACAGCGCCCTTGGACGGCGCCAATCCGCTGTTTCGCTGGCAAGGGATCATCCCCCCCGATGCGCTGCCGTCGCTGGCGAATCCTCCTTCGGGTTATCTACAGGCCTGCGGAACGCCGCCTTGGGCGGTCACGGATGGGACGGGCCTCGATCCGGCCCAATTACCGGGCTGGTTTTCGCGTGACCGCGACTCGCTGCGTGCCCAACGGGTGCGGCGATTGCTGGCCATGGGAAAACGATCGTTCCGCGATTGCCAAGCCATGCTCTATGATGTGGTCGCGCCGGGCGCGGGCGATACCGTGCGGCGTTTGATCCAACTTGCGGATCAACGCGCCGATTTCGTGAATAACGCCCACCCGGATCTCGCCGCGGGCATTGATCTCCTTCGATCCTGGAATGGATTGGCGGACACCGCCAGCACGGGCATGACGTTCTACCATGCCTGGTGGACATCGCTGCGCCGCCATTTCCAGCAGATGAACGGCATGGATGTGCGCGCCCCCTGGCAAGCGGACGACGCCCTGATGACCGCGTTCCAGGAAAACAGCGAACCGTTTCAGGAGGCCATCATGAACGCGGCGCTCGACGCCGCCCGTACGATGCGAAACGAATTCGATTCGGTATCGGCGCCATGGGGCAGCGTCCACACCCTCACCCGCGGCGCACGCGAGGCCGGGCTGGCGGGCGCAACAAGCGGCGAACCGATTTTTGTCGCCTCCGATACGGCTTTCGACGCCAAAAAGTGGCGCGTGACCTACGGCTACGGTTTTGCGATGGCCGTCTCGTTCGGCGAAAAAACATCCGCCGTCTCGATGGTCCCGTTTGGGAGTTCGGAGGATCCAAAATCCCCGCATTTCGCGGATCAACTCGACCTGATGGCGGAACGCCGTTTCAAAGTCACGCGATTTGCCCTTGAGGACGTTCAGCGCCACGCGACAAGCGCACGCGGCCGTTCTCTATGCCTGCGACCCAAGGGAACCGGAGGCCAGATTGTCCTGACATCCGAAGTCCCCATCGAAGCACGCCTGAACGCCTTGTCCGAACCGCCCGCCTCCCCGCCCGAAGGCCTCGTGCCATTCACCGTGTACATGGAAATCGAAAAAGCGCCCAAAGCCTCCCCCGTTCACGCCCGGCTCGAAATTCCGGTGTCCCCTGTGCTGTGCGCACGCGAAAACCTGCCTTCTCTCGCCCTCTACGCCTGCGATGCACGGCGCGACTGGGTACGTTTGCCCGCGCAAACGCTGGACACCGAATCGCGAACCTTTACGGCGGACGATGAACAGGGACCCGCTGTTTACGCGATTCTCGGCCCCTCCGAATTCCGGGCCACACGGCTTGCCATCCCCGGTGAAACGCCCGGCAATCCCCCCTCCGAACCGGTCCAATTGCCCGGGGAAATGTCCTTGGACCCCTCCAATCAACCCGGCAACGCCCCCATACCCGACGAAACCACAGCGGCCTCAACCGAATCCAATCCGCCCATGCGGGGTGTTCCGCCGAAACATTCAAAGGCGCCGATCGTCATACCGCAAGAGGCACAACAACCCAAAGCCGATACGCCCCCAAAACTCGAATTCGTTCCCCCGCCAAACCAACAAGGCAAACCACAAGCCAATCCATCCCCTCCCTCCCCGAAGCGAAATTACCGATTCGATGGATCAAAATCCAAACAACGGTTCCCTGACCGCCTTTGAACACTCATAAACCTTGATTCGGCAGCCAAGATTGGGTTCTGTGTTCTACCTTCTGGACGTCGTGGAATTCCATGTGATCGCCGTGCTAGACTTTTTTATATCGGGCTGTAGATCGAATGCGGTGAATTCCCGGATTGTGCCATGCGGTTATATCCACTTTTTCTCAAGATAGCGGGACGGCGTTGCGTGGTCGTCGGCGGCGGCACGGTCGCGCGGCGCAAGGTGGCGTCGCTGTTGGATTACGGAGCGCGGGTGACGGTTGTCAGCCCGGAGTTGTGCCACGAACTCGAAGACTGCGCGTCGCGGGGCGAAATCGAGGCAATCCGCCGGGGTTTCGAGGCGGGCGACCTGAACGGCGCCACCTTGGCCATCGCGGCCACGAACAACGAATCCGTCAACCGGGCCGTGCTCGAAGCCGGGCGCGCGGCGGGCGTCTGGGTCAACGTGGTGGATGTGCCCGAATTGTGCGATTTTTACGTGCCGGCGTCCATCCGGCGCGGACCCATCGAGATTGCCATCGGCACGTCCGGGCAGTGTCCGGCGTTGGCCAAACGGCTGCGTATCGAGTTGGAAAAGGTTGTCGGGCCGGAATATGAACCCTACGCGGAACTGTGCGGACGGTTGCGCACCGAGTTACAGGCCCGGGTGCCCGAAGCCGGACGCCGGGTGGCCGCGGAAAAGGAATTTCTGGACAGTCCGGCCCTGTCTCTGCTGGCCGAAGGGAAGGTGGAAGAGGCCGAACGGGTCATGCAGCAATGTCTGGCCCGCTGGCTTGCGCCGGAAGGACGATGAATTGAACAAGGTCTTGCGCATAGGCACGCGAGGCAGCAAACTCGCCTTGTGGCAGACGAATTGGGTAGCCGCGCAATTGCGCGATCGCTGGCCGGATATCCGGTTCGACATCGAAATAATCAAAACCGTCGGCGATCAGGTGCAGGACCGTCCGCTGGACCAGATTCCCGTTTTGGGCGTGTTTACGAAAGAACTCGACAACGCATTGCTGGAAAACGGGATAGATCTCGCCGTCCACAGCATGAAGGATCGACCGACCAGTACCCCGGAAGGCATCACAATAGGAGCGATCCCCAAGCGCGAAGACCCGCGCGACGCGTTTATCGGCAAACAGGCCGCCCGATTGTGCGACCTGCCGCCCAATGCTGTAGTCGGCACGGGCAGCCTGCGTCGGCGCGCCCAAGCGCGGGCGATACGGCCCGATTTGTCCTTTACCGCCCTACGGGGCAACATAGATACGCGCCTGCGCAAACTGGACGAGTCGGATTCGCTGGGCGGAATAATTCTCGCCTATGCGGGCGTTCACCGTTTAAGTCTGGAAGAACATGTAACGGAGATTTTCGACCTGCCTCAATGGTTGCCGGCAGCGGCGCAGGGCGCTTTGGCGATTACGGTGCGGGACGAAGATGCGGATGTGTTGCAGGTAGTCGGCGCCATTGAAGATAAATCCTCCCGTGCGGCCGCCATCGCCGAACGGGCCGTGCTGGCAAAGCTGGGCGGCGGATGCCACGTGCCAGTCGGCGCCCATGCGGACGTCAGGGATGAACGTTTGACCTTATCGGGACTGATTGCGGATTTGGATGGCTCGCTTCTGCTTCGGGAAACGGTCGAGGGCGCGGCCGGACAGGCCGAGGCTTTGGGCGCGGAATTGGGGAATAGGCTGCTGGAACGCGGCGGCGACAAAATCATGGCGAAACTGAGAGGTTGTGAATAAATGACGAAACTTGTGGCGCAGACTGTCGAGTCTGCGCGGATTTACCGAAAAAGGCCCTTTTTGCGCAGACTCGACAGTCTGCGCCACGCTGCTGGGTATTTTTTCACAAACTCTGAGTGCGGCACAGGAAACCATCAATGAGCAAAACTGACGGCAAAATATCACCTGCGGGACTTGTGTGGTTGGTGGGCGGCGGCCCCGGCGATCCGGGATTGATTACGGTCAAGGGGCTTCGTTGTATCACCGAAGCCGATTGTCTCGTTTACGACAGCCTGTGCAATCCCGTCCTGCTCGACCATGCACGGCCCGACGCCGAACGTATTTATGTCGGGAAACGCGCGGGAAGCCACGCGATGCCGCAGGACGAAATCAACGAGGTGCTCCGCATCAAGGCGCAGGAAGGCAAACGCGTGTGCCGTCTCAAGGGCGGCGACCCGTTCGTGTTCGGGCGGGGCGGCGAAGAAGCCTCGCATTTGCACAAGCATGGCGTGCCTTTCGAGGTCGTGCCCGGCGTAACCTCGGCGATTGCGGTTCCAGCGTATGCCGGCATTCCGGTCACGCACCGCGAAATGACCACGTCGGTGCGCATCATCACGGGCCACGAAGATCCAACGAAATCGTCGAGCGGCCTGGATTGGGCCGAAATCGCGTCAAGCCAGGCCACGCTCGTGTTCCTGATGGGCGTCACGAACTTGCCACATATCGCGGGACGCCTCATCGAGAACGGACGATCCCCGGCGACGCCTGCCGCCGTCATCGCCAACGGAACACTGCCCACGCAACGCACGGTCGTGGCGACGCTGGAAACCATCGCGAAGGCCACCGCCAAAGCCGGTCTGAAGCCGCCCGCCATCCTGGTGGTCGGCGAAGTCGCGGCGTTGCGCGAAGAACTGAACTGGTTCGAGACAAAGCCGTTGTTTGGACGGACCATCGTCGTCACGCGCGCGCGGGCACAGGCATCGGAACTGGCGGCCGCGTTGGAAAATCTCGGCGCTGAAGTCATTTCCGCTCCCGTAATTCGCACGGAGAGTCTCGCGGACTCCGAGCCGATGCGCAAAGCCGCGCGCGAATCGGGCCAGGCGGACTGGATTGTATTTACCAGCGTCAACGGCGTTGACGCGTTTCTCGACGCATTGGACAAAGAGAGCATGGATGCCCGCGCACTGGCGAAGGTTCGCCTGGCCGCCATCGGTCCTGCGACGGTCGAACGCTTGCGGGCCCGTGGATTGCGCGCGGATCTGATGCCCGCGAAATACGTCGCCGAGGCATTGCTCGACGCACTGATCGCGGAGGCCAAAGATGTGTCGGGGCTGACGTTCCTGCTGCCACGCGCCGATTTGGCGCGTCCAATGCTGGCCGAAGGGTTGCGTGAACGCGGAGCGACAGTCATCGAAGTGGACGCGTACCGCACGGATGCCGAAAACGATTTGCCGGTAAATCTGGTGAAACGTCTTGCGGACGGCCAGATCGATCTGGTCACGTTTAGTAGTTCTTCCACCGTGCGCAATTTTGTGGACGCATTGCCCGCCGAACGACGGGCGGAATTGATCCCCCTCATCCGTGCGGCCAGCATCGGACCCGTCACGTCCGAAACGCTCCGCGAGATGGGTATTTCCATTGACGTAACCGCTTCCGAGTCCACCATACCCAGTCTGGTAGACGCCATTCGGGAAGCGTTTCAGAAAACGAGGTCTTGAACATGATAGGCATCAGCAAGTTGTATTGCGGGGGTGTGGAGCCATCCGACGCGCTGCGTTACGGACGAAAGGCCAAGGATCTGCCGAGCCACCTGCTCCAATTTTCCGAGGACAAGAAACCGATCGTCGTGTGGAACTGTACGCGGCGCTGCAATCTGAAATGCGTTCATTGCTATTCGCATTCGCAGGACATCGAATACGCCGAGGAAATGAGCACCGAAGAGGGCAAACGCCTGATTGACCAACTGGCCGATTTCGGCGCGCCGGTGATTCTGTTCAGCGGCGGCGAACCGCTGGTCCGCAAAGACCTCTTCGAGCTGATTCAATACGCGACCTCGAAGAAACTCCGCGCGGTGATCAGCACGAACGGCACGTTGATCAAGCCGGAAGTCGCGAAACGCTTGCAGGATTTCGACCTGTCCTATGTCGGCGTCAGTCTTGACGGAACGGAAGAGGTAAACGATCGCTTTCGCGGCATCGAGGGTGCATTCGCGCGCGCCGTCGCGGGCATACGCAATTGCATGGAAGCGGGGTTGAAGGTCGGCCTGCGTTTCACGATCAACGGCCGCAACGCCTCCGAAATCCCGGCCATTTTCGATCTGGTCGAAAAGGAAGGCATTCCGCGCATCTGCTTCTATCACCTGGTGTATGCCGGACGCGGCAGCGAACTCATCAAGGAAGACCTCGATCATGAGGAAACACGCCGCGTCGTTGATTTGATTATAGACAGGACCGCGGATCTGCACCGCCGCGGCCTGCCCAAGGAAGTCTTGACGGTGGACAACCACGCCGACGGCGTATACCTCTATCTGCGCCTGCTGCGCGAAGATCCCGAACGGGCGAAGCAGGTGTTCGAGTTGCTGCAATTCAACGAGGGCAATTCGTCGGGCCGCGGCATTGCATGCGTATCGTGGGACGGCACGGTCCATCCGGATCAGTTCTGGCGGCATCTGGCGCTGGGCAACGTGCGCGAGCGCAGTTTCGGCGAAATTTGGACCGATGCGGGCAACGAATTTCTCATGAAACTCAAGGACAAGAAGAAGTATGTCACGGGCCGTTGTGCACGCTGCAAGTGGCTCGATATTTGCGCGGGCAATTTCCGGGTCCGGGCCGAGGCGGTCACGGGCGACGTGTGGGCGCCCGATCCTGCCTGCTATCTGACCGACGAGGAGATTGGCATTCATGCCGCTGGATGAACTCGATCGCCGGTTACTCGACGCCATCCAAAGCGAGTTCCCGGTCGAGAGCCGTCCGTTCAAATCGTTCGGCGATCGTTTTTCAATTTCGGAGGACGAAGCGCTGGATCGTATCCGGCGGTTTCAGCGCGATGGCGCTATCCGGGAAATCAGTCCGGTATTCGATCTGAAACGGCTGGGATATTCGAGTACGCTGTGTTCGGCGGAAACCGAACCGGATCGGGTCGAGGAAGTGGCCGAAGCCATCAACGCCTATTCCGAAGTCACGCACAATTACCTGCGCCAGCACGCTTTCAACATCTGGTTCACGCTGATTGCGCGAACCCCCGAAGATATCCGGCGAATTCTGGATGAAATCGGGGCGTTACCCGGCGTCAAGCGCGTGATCTCGCTGCCGTCGCGGCGCATGTTCAAGATAGATGTCCATTTTCAAACCGGCGCGAAGAAAGAAACCGGACATGCGGCAAAAGTTCTGCCTGAAGACACGGGCGCCGTTGTGCCTTTGCAGGATTGGGAGATGCGATTGATCAGTTCGCTGGGTGAACCGTTGCCGCTGATCGAACGCCCGTTTGCCGCCGTCGCAGAACACGCCGGTATCACGGAAACAGACGTTCTTGACCGCCTTGCCGCGTGGAAGATTTCCGGCGCGATTCGCCGTTTCGGCGCGCGCGTGGCGCACCATAAACTCGGTTATGCGGCCAACGGCATGAGCGTGTGGCGCGTATCGGATTCCGAAGCCGAAGCGGCCGGCCAAATCATGGCGAAACAACCCGAAGTCAGCCATTGCTATCTACGGGAAATGCCGCCGGGATGGGACTATAACCTCTACGGGATGATTCACGGAACCACCGAGGACGAAGTGCGCGCCGTGGCCGCGCGGATATCCGAATTGACAGGTCTGCGCGACTACGATGTGCTATTCAGCATCCGCGAATTCAAAAAGAGCGTCCCGCGGTATTTCAAGGAAAGGCAGGCGGCCCCGTTATGAATGGACATCCCCATGGACACGGCAACCCGGATGAATTTGCGCCGCGCCTGATCGCGTGGGAACTGACGCGCAGTTGCCCGTTGAGTTGCAAACACTGCCGGGCCGCCGCCCATCACGGTCCCTACGAAGGTGAACTGACGTTCGCGGAAGTCTGCAAAGTCGTGGACAGTATCGCACCCCGATTCAAGCCGATCATGATCCTGACCGGCGGCGAACCGATGTTGCGGCCGGACCTGCTTGATATCATCCGTTACGTTTCCGGAGCCGGCATGCGGCCGGTAATGGCGACTTGCGGTTCGCTGTTGACCGAAGAAAATGCGGCGGCCATCAAAGAGGCCGGCGTCGAGCGGATCAGCGTGAGTCTCGACGGGCCGGACGAAGCCAGCCACGACGCATTCCGCGGGATTCCCGGCGCGTTCCAATCGGCCATGGCCGGACTCGAATCGGCCCGCCGGGCCGGACTCGAATTCCAGATCAATACGACCGTTACGCGTTCGAATGTGGGCCGGCTCGAAGCGGTGCTCGATCTGGCGATTACACAGGGAGCCGTTGCCTTCCATCCATTCCTCCTGGTTCCGACGGGCCGGGGAAAAGGGATCCAGGACGAAGTCTTGGGCGCCGAAGAATACGAGCGCGTACTCAACCGGATTTACGATCTCAAGCTGGCGAGCGCCATTCCATTCAAACCAACCTGCGCCGCGCACTACTACCGCGTCCTCCGGCAACGAGAAGCCGAAGCCGGGCGTACCGTCACACGCGAAACACACGGGCTCGACGCCATGAGCAAGGGTTGTATGGGCGGGCTGAGTTTCGCGTTCATCGGACATCGCGGCGTCGTCCAAATCTGCGGATTTCTCGATGAACCGGCGGGGAACCTCCGGGATGTGGACTTCGACTTTGCCCGGATCTGGGACGAATCCCCCCTGTTTTTGAAACTGCGCGACTTCGCCAACTATAAAGGCAAGTGCGGCGTGTGCGAATATAGACGCTGGTGCGGCGGATGCCGCGCGCGCGCGTATGGATTGACCGGCGACTATATGGCGCCGGAGCCATCCTGCTCGTTCGAGCCCAAAGGCTGGCGGAAAAGGATGGCGAAACAGGCGCAAGACGATGACAGGCACTAACTCCGCTGCAAGATCGCAAGTCATGGGAGACCTGAGAAGATGGTTGTAGCGTTGCACATCGCCTTCTATCTGGGCTCATTGCTGTATGTATGCGCGGGCGCCTTGTCCATGACCTACTTGTGGCGGGGCGATGCCCGCGTTCTCCGTTACGGCATCTGGATGGTTTGGGGTGGCACGGCCGCCTTGTTGGCCATGTTCGCGATTCGCGGTATTTTATACGGGCGTATTCCGCTGACCAGCCTGTCCGATTCGCTGAGTCTGTTCTTGATCATGTCGGGCACGCTCATGGTTTTCATAACGCGCAGGGATAATGTGTCCACCCTGCTTTCGTTTTACTTGGCGCCGTTGGCGGCGGTCGGCCTTGTCAACGCCGTTATCGCGCATCGTTATCTTACCGAAGCGCCTATGCTCTTGCAGCGCGCCCCGCTGGTGGTTCACGTCGGCCTTGCGTTCCTGGCCTATTCGCTCTTTTTTGCCGCGGGCATGACCAGCGCCGCCTATCTCTGCCACATGAGCCATCTCAAGCATCACCGCACGACGTGGCTGACCCGCCGCATGCCGTCGCTGCAGGAACTGGACACGACACTCAGCCGCCTGTTGTTGTACGCTTATCCGCTCTTTGTTCTCACGCTTGCGCAGGGGCTGGTCTGGGCATGGATCGATCCCTCGCCGCTGGGACCGCAATGGTGGCTTGCGCCCAAGGTGCTCTTGTCCTTCGTGATGGTCCTGTTCTACGCATGCGCGGTCCACCTTCGATTCGCGGGCATGTTGCGCGGGCCGAAACTATCGTATCTTGTCCTGTTCGGATTCGCCGTCCTCTTGATTCTGTATATCGGGCTGTCCCTGCTGGGTTTGCGCGGTTACCATTTTTGGAGCGAGCAGGCATGAGCCTTGTTGCTGTCGGATTGAGCCACCATACCAGTCCCGTCGAAACGCGGGAGCGGCTCGGATTTCCGGCGCATACGCTGCCCGGCGCGTTGCTGCAACTTTCAAAACGCCTCGACAAAGCCGGCACGGTCATTCTCAGCACGTGCAACCGGGTCGAAATCTATGCGCATTACGCGGGCGAAGCGGAGTCCGCGCGAAACGAAATACGCGCATTTCTGAGCGAATGGCACAAACTGCCCGTAGAGGAATTCAAGGACGCGCTTTACGAGCATGAAGGCCGCGATGCCGTGGGACATCTTTTCCGCGTGGCATCCGGGTTGGACAGCCTTGTCATCGGCGAGACGCAGATCCTCGGCCAAGTTCACGATGCCTACATCGCGGCGCAAACCGAACAAACCGCCGACAAGGTCATCCATAACCTGTTTCAGAGTGCGTTTACGGTCGCCAAACAAATCCGGTCGCAGACGGCCGTCGGCGAAGGGAAAGTGTCCGTCAGTTCCGTGGCGGTGGATTTGGCGGCATCCATTTTTGGTGATCTGACCGGCAAGGCGGTGATGGTTATTGGTTCCGGCGAAATGGGTGAACTTACGCTGAAAAGCCTTGTTACCCACGGCGTCAAATCGGTAATCGTCGTCAACCGGCATCCTGAACGGGCCCAGGCGCTCGCCGCCCAGTATAACGGCGAGGCGCTGCCGTTTGAGACGCTGAGCGATCACCTGCACAGGGCCGACATCATCATCAGCACCACCGCCGCCCCGCGCACCATCCTTCACGCGGACCATTTCCACCATGCGCTGAAATCGCGGCAGCAGGCGCCGCTGCTGGTCATTGACATCGCGGTGCCGCGCGACGTGGACGCGGATGTGGGCGAACTCGACAACGTCTATCTCTACAACATTGACGATCTCGAACAGGTCGTCAACGAGAACATCGAAGTGCGCCGCCGCGAAATCGAGCAATGCCTGGCCATCGCCGAGCGCGGCGTGGACCAGTTCATGCACTGGATGGGATCGCTCATCGTCGCGCCCACCATCACCTCCATGGCAAAGGAACTGGAAATCATCCGGGAACGCGAAACGCAAAAGACGCTGGCTTCTCTGCCGGACCTGACCGAAAAACAGCGATATGAAATCGAATACTTGACGAAACGCATCGTCAACAATATCCTCAAGCGACCCATGACGGAGATCAAACACGAAGTGGGACATCACGATCCGGGAACGGTCGTGCATTTGGTAAAGCGGCTGTTTGGCATCGAGGAAAGTATGTAAGAAACCGGGAGAAATCCGATGAGTTTTCCGCAAACGCGGCTTCGCCGCCTCCGGCGCAATGCGATTTTTCGGCGAATGGTTGCCGAAACGGTGCTGGCGCCGGACAACTTGATCATGCCGTTGTTCGTCGTGCCGGGAACCGGCATAAACAAACCCATCAAATCCATGCCGGGCAACGCGCAACTGTCCGTGGACAAACTGGTCGAAGAGGCAAAGGCCATTGAACAGGCGGGCGTTCCGGCGATTATCCTTTTCGGCATTCCATCGCACAAAGACGCAATCGGATCGGAAGCGTATGCGCCGGACTCGATCGTCGCGCGCGCCATCGAGGGCGTCAAGAAAGCCAATCTCGAACTTTGCGTCATTACGGATGTGTGCATGTGCGAATACACCGATCACGGCCACTGCGGAGCGATCAAGACGAACCGCGACGGCAAGCCGGACGTGGACAACGACGCGACCCTCGAATTGCTGGCGAAGGAAGCCGTCGCCCACGCCCGCGCCGGCGCCGATATGGTCGCGCCGTCCGACATGATGGACGGGCGCGTCGCCGCGATCCGCGCCGCGCTCGATGACGCCGGCTTCAGCGATACGCCCATCATGGCGTACAGCGCCAAATACGCCTCCGCGTTCTATGGGCCCTTCCGCGACGCCGCCGAATCGCCGCCACAATTCGGCGACCGGTCGTCGTACCAGATGAACCCGCCGAACGCACGCGAGGCGATGCGGGAAATCGCGCTCGACATTGAGGAAGGCGCGGATATTGTCATGGTCAAGCCGGCGCTGGCCTATCTCGACATCATCGCGCGTGCAGCGGAACGGTTCGACGTGCCTATCGCGGCGTACCACGTATCGGGCGAGTTTTCGATGGTCAAGGCGGCCGCCGCCAACGGCTGGATTGACGAGAAACGGGCCGCAATCGAAATCCTAACGGCCATCCGGCGCGCAGGCGCGCAACTGATCTTGACGTATTGGGCCAAAGAGGCCGCCAATTGGCTGTGAACAAGCGGAGAGGTTATGAATAAATGACGAAATCCGTGGCGCAGACTGTCAAGTCTGCGCGGATCTACCCCAAAAGGCCCTTTTTGCGCAGACTCGACAGTCTGCGCCACGCTGCCGGGCAATTTTCAATAAACTCCGAGAGGTGACGAAATGAAATCCGATGTATCCGCGAAATTGTGGCGTGAAGCGAATGAGGTTCTTGTCGGCGGCGTGAACAGCCCCGTCCGGGCCTTCAAGGCCGTGGGCGGCAATCCGTTCTTTGCCGTTTCGGGCAAGGGCGCCATCGTAATGGATGCCGACGGCAACGAATACATTGATTACGTGCTTTCCTGGGGGCCGCTCGTCCTCGGCCATGCGCATCCCGTCGTCGTCGAAGCGGTGCGCAAGGCGCTTGAAAAGGGTTCGAGTTTCGGCATTCCGACCGAAGCGGAAATCCGGCTTGCGGAACGGATTCGGCGGCTCATGCCGTCTATCGAAAAAGTGCGCCTCGTCAACAGCGGCACCGAGGCGACGATGAGCGCGATCCGTCTCGCGCGCGGATTCACGGGGCGAGACCTGATCGTGAAACTCGAAGGCTGCTACCACGGCCACGCCGACGGCCTGCTCGTCAAGGCCGGCAGTGGTCTCGCCACGCTCGGCATTCCGGCGAGTCCCGGCATTCCGGCGGCCTATGCCCAATGCACTTTGACCGCGCCGTTCAACGATTTGGAAGCCATGCAGGCGATCTTCGACGCGCACGGCGAGAACATCGCCTGCGTCATTCTCGAACCCGTCGCCGGCAATGCGGGCGTGATCCTGCCCGAACCGGGTTATCTGCAAGGTCTGCGCGACATCACGAAACGCCATGGCTCCCTCCTGATTTTCGACGAGGTCATGTGCGGTTTCCGCGCGGCGCTCGGCGGCGCCCAGGCGCGTTACGGCATCACGCCCGATCTAACCACGCTCGGCAAGGTGATCGGCGGCGGCTTGCCCGTCGGCGCCTACGGTGGTCCGGCGGCCATCATGGACCATCTCGCGCCGGTCGGGCCGGTGTATCAGGCGGGAACGCTGGCCGGAAATCCCTTGGCGACGGCCGCCGGTCTGGCGACGCTTGAAGTGCTCGCACAACCCGGCGTATACGAAACGACGGAGAAAGCGCTCACCCAGTTGAGCCATGGACTCGCCGCCATTGCCCACGAAGCCGGTATTCCGATCTGCCAAGCCCAGGCCGGTTCGATGGGATGTCTCTTCTTTCACGAAGGCCCGATTCGCAACTACGCCGAAGCCGCGCAATCCGACACAGCCCGTTATGCGCAATTTTTCCGGGGCATGCTCGATCGCGGCGTGTACCTTGCCCCCTCGCAATTCGAAGCGTGTTTTACCAGCGCCGCCCACACATCCGACACGCTGGACCGCACGCTGTCCGCCGCGCGGGACGTATTCCAAACACTCTGAAGGCGTCCGCTTGGCGTCCGATTCATCTTACCCGTGCAAGGCCCAGAAGAGGTGGAAACACAGGGCCGCCACAATGGCCGAACAGGGAATTGTCAATACCCATGCCCACACGATACGGGCGGCGACACCCCATTTGATGGCCGAAAACCGGTTGGTGGCCCCAACTCCGATAATGGCGCCGGCGATCGTGTGCGTGGTGGACACGGGAATGCCCAAATGCGTGGCGATAAACAGTGTGGCCGCCCCGGAGGTTTCGGCGCAAAATCCGCCGACGGGTTTGAGTTTGGTGATTTTCATGCCCATGGTTTTGACGATGCGCCACCCGCCCAGGGCCGTCCCGAAAGCCATCGCCGCATGACAAGACAAGATAATCCACATGGTTTTCCAGTCCGTCATCGAGAGTTGCAGATCCGGGCTGAAATAACCGGCTGCGACTAGAAGCGCGACAATCAATCCCATCGTTTTCTGTGCATCGTTGCCGCCATGTCCCAATGAATACAACGCGGCAGAGAACAACTGGCCTTTCCGGAAAAAAGAGTCTATGGTGCTGGGACGCCAGCGGCGAAAAATCCACGCGACGGCAACCATCACGGCAAAAGCAAGAACAAACCCCATCAGCGGCGCCAGCGGAATGTATTGGACGGTAAGGAATACTTTTTCCCATCGGATGACGTCAAGCCCATGGTACGCGATTCCCGCCCCGACAAAACCGCCGATGAGCGCGTGTGAGGAACTGGTCGGCAAGCCCCACCACCACGTCAACAGATCCCAGACGATCGCACCTACCAGCCCCGCCAGCACTACATAAACATAAGCCGGATCCATCGAGTCAATCACAACGATTTTGGATACCGTATCCGCCACGCGCGGAGCAAACACGAACATCGCCACAAAATTGAAAAAAGCCGCCCAGAACACCGCGATGCGCGGACTGAGCACACGGGTCGAAACGACGGTTGCGATCGAATTGGCGGCATCGTGAAAGCCATTGATGACATCGAAAATCAAGGCCACGACGATCGTCAGAATGACAATGGAAATCAACATAACATCAGGAGGCCTCGATGATTATCTTTTCGATGATATTGGCCACTTCTTCGCACCGGTCGGTGGCTTTTTCGAGACGTTCGAAAATTTCTTTCCATTTGATAATCAGCACGGCGTTGTTTTCTTCCTTGAACAGGCGCGTCAGCGCCGCGCGCAGGATGGCGTCTCCCTCATTTTCAATCTGGTGTATTTCAATCAGCCGCGATTTGATGGACTCGGTTTCCTTGAGACTCCGCAGTCCCATCAGGGCGACTTCGATCGCGCGCGCCGCCTTGACCAGCAGCCCGGCCAATTGCCGGGCCTCGGTCCTCACTTCGATCAATTCGTACAGGGCCATGCGCGACGTGGTTGCGTCCACGGAATCCACCACGTCGTCGAGGCGCTTGATGAGTTGATGGATGTCCACCCGATCGATCGGGGTGATGAAAGTGCGATTCAGCGCATCCACGCATTCGTGCGTCAAATCGTCGGCCTGATGCTCGATATCCTTGATGCGCGCGGCCTGCGTCGTCTGATCCACCTGGCTTTCCGCAAGCGCGCGAAACGCTTCGCAGGCCTCGATGGTCAGGCGCGCATGCTTTTCGAAGTAGTCGAAGAAACAGATCTCGCGAGGCAATAATCTTCTGAACATGTTTCGATTCCTTAATCCGGTTCCAGCGATGTTATTCGCACATGGATCCAACACCCCGGCACATGGCCCGCATTATATCAAGCCGCCTTCCGTGAATTCCATGCGCGACAAGGCGTCAACAAAACATTTCCAGGTATCGCGCGCCCCGGATAAAGCCCTGTTCGCGGCTGAAGGTGCTGTCTTCGTGCTCGATACTGATAACGCCTTCGTAATGGTTCATGCGCAGATGGCCGATATACTCGCCCCAGTTGATATTGCCAAATCCGGGAATGGTATACCGCCACCAGCCGCGCGCATACACTCCCATATACGCGCGCGCCTCGGCGTCCACCAGCGTGTCCTTGCCATGCGAATGAAAAATTCGGTCCGCGAACATGGTGATAGGCTTGAGGTGGCTGCACTGCTGGTGTACGAGATGCGACGGATCATAATTCAGTCCGAAATTCGGCTCCTTGAACGTCTCGAAGAGGCATTCGAAAGTGTCTATGCCCTGCAGGCAGGTTTCAAAATAGTTTTCGACGGCAATTTTGACGTTTTTCTCTGCGGCATAGGCGATGATGGGACCGTGTATTTTCGGGAGGACTTTCCGGATGGTGTTGATTTTCGTCATTCGGGGCGCGGCGGATCCCGTCTGCATGCAAACGACCGGCACGCCCAGCAAGGCCGCCGCGTCAATCAACTTTCTGGCAATCGCTTGCACTTCTTCCGTTTTTCCGGCTTCCGTTGCGTCCATGTAATTCGCCAGCGCGGTGATTTCAAGGCCACCGCGATCATCGAGCATCTTCTTGAGTGTGTCCGCGCGCGCCGGATCGAAATTCATCGGGTCCAGATGGGGACTCCCGGGTTCGGCAACGACTTCCAGACACCGAATGCCCGCCTGTTTCGCAAAATCCAATACGGCCTCGATAGGTTCGCCCCCAAACGGCGCCGTAAGCATCCCGACGCGGATACCCTGGGGTTTCACGGCCCTGGATTCACTTTCCGCCGCGGCAAAGGCCATACCGGCCGCTTCATTGACCGTGGCCACACCCACCGCGCCGGCCGTCGCTCCTAAAAATCCCCGCCGTGACAACGCATCCATGGCCGTTCCTCCTCGTTCATTCCACAAACAAGAACCGGCAAGAGCCTAATTCAACCCATATTCATCAGTCAAAAACTCGAACGCACACGAACGCACATACACAACAAGAAATCCCCCGCCGGAGCAATCCCTCATCGTTGAATTATCCAGTCAAAAACCAAACTTCAGAACGGACTGAACTTCCTGTCCAGCGGCTACGCCCCAAAACTTCCCATCCATGTTCAGATGAGGAAAGATGGCGGAGAGGGCGGGATTTGAACCCGCGGCACACCTTTCAGCGTGCACACGATTTCCAATCGTGCTCAATCAACCACTCTGACACCTCTCCGAAAGGGAACACATTGGCGATTCGATTATAGATAGGGATTGTCACGGATGTCAAAGCAGCCGTGGTTTCTTTATTACCTTACGGTGTGGCTTCTATCAACAACTACAAGAAGTTTTTGGGCAACTTTCACAACCAATTGAAATACAATGATTTGTCGAGTGCGAATACAGCGGAGTTCTTGCCTCGATTACGATTACGATGACGATGACGAACACGAGCACGAAAAGAGACTGGGTTGTGGGCAGAGCCCACGTTGGTATTAAAAGCATAAATCTTGAGAGTACCGAGTTCTTGGATGCCTGAAGGTTTCATACGGCAGTGCCGATTCGCAGATCGGCCAACGAAAACGCCACATGCGCTGTAGAGCAGCCAAGCCGCGCCTGGCCCGCGAAGCGAGCGCTGGAATTTGCACATTTCGGTTCAAAGGATCTGGTTCGCGACAGTCCAAGAAATCCGTCACGTGAAATTTCGCAAAGTCCCGAAGGGACGATTCGAATATAGCCCAGGAGGAACACCTGGGACCCGGTAAAACGCCGCGAGATAGTCCCGTAGGGACGTATGAACTTAAAATCGGCAGTTGAACGCGGCTCTTTCGACCAAACCATGGACGAGATGGACGTTGTGGACCCAGTGGGCTTCACCCGCAAGGGGATTGATTTTTTTGTCCATTTCGTCCATAAGGTCCACCACGTCCAGAGGATAGCACATAGAATCCGATCTTGACTGCCGAATCCAGGATGAAATCGAGATCATGGAAGGCGCAACGGCGTTATGTAAAGAGTTCGTTGCTTGCGCGGTGGGCGGCCTGGGGTCGAATGCGCGAACGATGTTTATGGAACTGTGTAAACGACTTCAGACGTCCCTACGGGACTATGATGACGCCGCCACGAAATCCCAGGACTGGCGTCCTGGGCTATTCTCCGGGCGTCCCTACGGGACTTTGTGCCGAGCACCGTCACATTCGGCCGAAATCCCAGGACTGGCGTCCTGGGCTATTTTCAGGGCGTCCCTACGGGACTTTGTGCCGATTGTCGTCTTATTCGAACGCGCCACAAATGTACAAACTCCAGGGTCCGCGAAGCGGGCGACAAGAATCTGTCCCAAGGCGGCCAGCGGGAGCCTTGGGTCCGCAAGCCACCCAACACAAGGCCCAGAGGAGGGCCGGCAGAGACTACAAGCGCTGCCGCCCCGTTTTGGGGCTGTACAAGACGATGCACCGCGTCCCGGCATTCCCTGCGGTCATGCCGGGCCACACTCCGATAAAATGTCTATACGGAATCTATTCAGATGACCTCCAGTTCATCCCGGCCAGGCAATTTTGGAAACGCCGCGTGCGGTTCGCGCTGATACCAAAACGCCACGGACGCGAGATCGTCCTGCAAGGGCAAGTAGCGGCCGTAACTCTTCCATCCCAAGGCCTGGATTGTCACGCGCAGATCTTTCTCGAAACGAACGGGGTCCATGATGTGCCATCGGTACAGGCCGAAGCGCTGCTGCGACTGGTATGTGCCGTCGGGCCGGATGACCTGGTGCATGCCGGCGTAGGGCGTCGTGAATTCGCGGTACTGCCCGCCGATATCGAAGCCGTATGAACCGCAGAAGTAATCTTCGGTGCCTGTACCGCAGATTGTCGGCCATTGCTTGTCGCCATCCATGAAGAATTTGATTTCGCCTTCGCCCCACCAGCCGGTATTGTTCACGCCCCAGGCCAGATAGGTGCCGACGTAGTGGCCTTTGCCCTTGACGCCTTCAACAATGGTGTAATCCTCTTTGTATGGCAAGGGATTCGTGCGGCGGAATTGGGCGTGGAAATAGCCGGCGTCCGCAGGCACGTCCGTCAGCGTATAATTGATTTGATAATAAAGGACCATATCTTCATCGGCCATGTTTTCGAAGGTCATCCGGCAGTGTTTGCGGAAGGGCATTTCCCAGTATGAGTTGAACGCGCTGCCGGGATTCACACAGACGGGCAGGCTGACCAGCGGTGCGTATTTGCCCCAGCCCATACAGAAAAAATCTCCGATAGGACATTCGATGCTCGGCGTCTTCTCGTTGTCCCAATAGACACGCAGGATACAGAAGCGCCAATTACCCGATGGCGTAAACCACATCTGCTGAATCGCGCCCGGACCGTCAATGTCGGCAAGGTCGAAAGTCGTTCCCGCCTTGACGACCACGCTCGGCGAAATCTTCCAGCCGCGTCCCAGGTCGCGCGCGCATTTCGCGCCGGTGCCATCGGTGGCCATGCCGCCCTTGCCTTTCGCGCCCGTGAAATTCTCCGCGGACAGCGACCGCGTTTTCGCATTCGACAACAAACTCAGATTTCCGAGATTCAAATTCAGGCCGTTATACATGGAAGTTTCTCCTAATCGCGCTTCCTCTGGAAGGGTTTGGAGAACCTCTGCTTCCCGTGAAGAAGAGGTTCCCATATTGTTACTTCTTCAGCAAGGGCAAAAGCGTCGAGTCAATATCCGCTTCGTCTTCGCCCACATCGGCTTTGTCCAGTGTCCAGACTTCAGTGTGCTCGACTTTCCCGCCGCCGGCCGCAAGTTTCGTCATGGGACCGAGGGTCTCAACTTCAAGCATATCCCAATCGGTGAACGTTTCTGTGTTGCATCCGTAATCCGGGTATTTCGCGTTTGCGTCGAGCGTGAACTGCTTGATAAATAGATCGCCCTTAAGCGCATAGGCGGCCCAACCCTGTTTGTTGAGGAATCCGATTTTCTGTTTGGTCTTCGCGCCGGGATCCTGCCGCAACTGGATGTACTTGTTGCCCCACGTCCATCGCGGATCGGCCATTTGCGTGTAGTGCCAGAGCACAACGGGCCGGGCGGGTAACAAATAATCCTCATGGCGGCGGAATTCTTCCTGGGGGAAAATGGCGCGTCCGCCCGGCGCCATCACCGAGAGCGCCCACGGCGCCAGTTCGATTTCCCACAGATTCAGGTTGATGATACGATGCAGAATCGTGACCTTGTTGGCCTTCGGATCCATAGTCACTTCCATTTCTTTCTGGATTCCGTTGCCCGTTTCCGCATTGGGAACCAGTTTGAGCGTTTTACCGTCGAATGAATACTTGACCGGGTCATTGTCCGGCCAATAGGTCCGCGGCATTTCCTCCGGCGCGTGCCAAAGACGGTGACCACCGTAGTTCTGCCACTCGCTTCCACCGGTCTTGCCAAGCGTCTTCTCGTATTCCTTGAACAGATTCTGGCCGCCGACGAATCCGAAGCGAATCAGGCGCGGCCCGATATCGGTCGTCGCAATTAACTCCAATTGCCCGTTGGTCAGTTTCACACAATTCGGCCAACCGCCATAAGTAACCTTTTCTTCCATTTTGACTCCCTCCGCATAACCCAGCAACGGCGCCATCGCCATCATACACAGTAAAGCAACACACATCTTTGTCATCGTTCTTTTCCTTCCGCAACCCTTCTTGTCACATACTTTCTTGCTCCCAAGACGGACCGATTGTAGAACCCGCGGGACATCGTGTCAACGCATCCATAGGCAACACACCAATCAATCCTTCTTCATGGTGTAGTAGAAGCCGACGTCTCGCCATGTCTTGACCAAGTCGCGGATAATAGAAGCGGGCCGAAGTCGCAGGCTGAGTTCGGTGTTCGTCGTGTCCCAGCAGGCACGGTCGCAGTTCCGAACCATCTTGCGCATGCGCTCCATTTCGGGCGATCTCCAGATAACTTCAAGCGGTTGATCCCGTACCGACAGCGCCCCATCCATGTCACAGCAGGGGGCGACGACACCGGCCGGATTGATGGCGCAGGCGGCGTATCCGGCGTAGCAACGGAATTGCAGCGGCTTGCGATACAAATCGGCCATGCCCGCAAAGAACATGGCCGATGTGGTCAGGATGCGGCTGCGGCGCGATGCCGCGATGAGCCCTTCGATTTCCCGGTCGAGTTCATCGAGATCCTCCCGGGCGAAGATTAGATCGGAGTAGTGTTCGATGCGTTTGCGCCGGTGCAGCAGATTCGTGTGGATGGGGGCAAACTTGATTTGGTGGGCGCCGATTTCCTCCGCAAACGGTATCATGGCGGCAATGTTCTTGTAATTGAGGCGCGTGATGACGCAATTGATGCCTACCTGCACACCGGGGGCCAGTTCACGCGCCAGTTTGACGCCTTGCACAGCCAACTCGAATGATCGTGGACCGCGCAGGCTGTCATGGGGTTCCGGTTCGGGACTCTCGATGGAGACGGACAGCGCGTTGACGCCCGCATCGCGCAATCGGATCACATTGTGCCGGTCGAGCAGCATCCCGTTGCTGCACAGATGCACCGCCATGCCCAGATCGCGTGCAAAGCGAATGAGTTCGAAGACGTCGTTTCGGAGCAGCGGTTCTCCGCCCGTCATCGAAACGATTGTGCATCCAAGGGCGTGTGCGGAACGCAGAACCGTCTTCCACTCATCGGTGGAGAGTTCCGGTTGTTCGTCACAGGTCGGATCGTACTCGCAGACCCCGCACATCTTGCAGCGCAGATTACAGCGTTTGGTGAGGAACATCAGCAGGATCGGCATATAACGGGGCGGACGCCCCAGTGCCCGGTTCCATATAACGTTCGCCACGCGGAATCCGTTGCCGATAAACAGCACAAAACGGCGTATCGTGGAGACCGCGCTCTGTTTGTTCATGGGCTATGCCATCCTTCTTCGATGCGTTATAGCAGTCTCCGGCTTCGCTTTTCCATCGCGAATCGCAAATACTATGGAAGCACAGTTTTCCATTGATACGTTTGCGCACGACAATCAAGCGTTATGAGTTTGCCGCCTTTCGGAAGTTTTTCTCCGCCATAGCCGCCTGCGCCGGTCGCACGCCCATAGACGAGTTCGACGCCGTCGAAAACGCCGCCATAATCGTTGGTGTGATCGTGTCCGCAAAAACAGGCGCGCACGTTGAGCGATTTCAAAAGGGCCAGCGACGTTCCGTCTTCTTTCTCGCTCATTACGTTTTCCTTCTTGACACCCACGGCGAGATCATTTTTCCAAATATCGTCGTATTGCTTGATGGGGATGTGAAAGAAGGCCAAACGCGGCACATTGGGCGGAAGCGACGCGGAAATCTCGCGCAGCCAGTCCTGTTCCGGCTTGACGAGACCATCGCGATGGGTGTTGATACAAAGGAGTTGCCATGCCAGTTGTTTGTGGTGGCCCAGGATGCCGATGACGTGATGGCCGCCGGTTGAAGCGCCGCAATAGATGGAGTTTCTCGCTGAGGCCATCATCCGATGGCCCACGTCAAAATCGGGGAGTTGATCGTGGTTTCCCCACACATAGGTCCACGGCACGCCGAGCGCTTCGAATTGTGCGACGGCGAACCGCATGAATTCCTCGCCGCGATTGTCACGGTTCTCAGGCCATGAGTCTCCCGTGACAACCACGAGATCCGGAGAGGTCTTTTTGACCAGCGTCTTCATAATGGACACGGAAGCGTTATTGGTGATGTCATGGCCGGTTTTTCCCGCGAAAAAATGCAAATCGGTGAATTGTAGAATGCGGACATGGCGTGGATTCGGCGGATGCAGGCGCGTTTCCCATTCATGTAAATGGGTAAGCGCTGGCTCCACATGCGATTTGCCGACGCAACCCGCTGCAAAAAGCGCCGCACCCGCGCCGGCCCGAACCGATCGCGCCAGAAAATCCCTGCGTGTCAGAGGCTTCTTCATGTCGTATCCCTCCATATCGTTTCGCCAGGAGCACGGAATGCGGATCGTCACAATAACGGGTGTTTTCGATCCGCGAGCGGCAGCGAAATACGTCCTGTGCCGAAATGCGCGGCATACACCGCCTGGATCATTTCCAACGAAGCGCGGCCATCCTGAAGACTGGCCATTGGCAGACGGTTCTGGCCAATGGAGGCTATCAAATCGTTGACGATAGGCGCATACCGTTCGACCTCCGGATTTGTCAGCGAAATGTCCGGCGCGCCCGGCAGCGGTTCCCAGCCGATGGACGGATCCTGGGCGTCCCATGACGGCTGCCGCCAATATCGCACACGCGGCCCGGCATCCTGACGGATGGTGACCACACCCTTGGAACCGAAGATATCCACACCCCAGCGATTGCCGTTTCCGTCACGATTCTTTGTCGTCGCGAAATAGCCGGCGAGACCGTTCTTGAAACGGAACAGGGCGTGAATGCGGTCGCCGGCAACCTTTCCGACGGGTTCGGTCGCGTCATGAATGTCTGATCGCGTCGCGGGACGTCCATCTACGGTAATATCGGCCATGCACTCCACCGCATCGCCTGCGAAGAAGCGCATCATGTCGAAAAGATGCGTGCCCAGCACGATGAGATCCTCGCCGCCGGCCCGGTGATCTTCCTTGCCGCGTCCGCGCATTTCGAGCACCTCGCCGATAAGGCCTTCGTCAAATACCGCGCGTTTCACAAACTGGACAATGGGCGTTACGCGAAAGTTGAAGCCGATTGTCCAGCGCAGATCTTTTTCCTCGATGGCGCGAATCATCTCATCCGCTTCGGCGAGATCCGCCGCAATGGGTTTTTCCATCAAGCCGTGAATACCGTGCGCGGCCGCGGCCAGCAGGTACTCCCGGTGCCGGTGGGTCCAGCGCGGGCCAATCGCCAGCAGATCCGGCTTTTCCTTTTCGAGCATCTCTCGGTAATCGGCATAGGTACGCTGCGCTTTGGCTTCGGCTGCATGTTTCGCGCGGCCTTCCGGATCGGGATCGGCCAGCGCGACGACTTCGATGTCGGGGCGGCAAGCCCAAATCCGGTGAAGGCTGTGGCCGTAGCCGCCCTCTTTCGTGTCGCCCAGTACGCAGGCGCGCCATTTCTTATCCGGCCCCGATGCGCGCGCCGTCATCCCGGCTGCGGCCATCATGGCGGATGCGCCCAAAAACCTCCGGCGATTGATCTGCATGTCCGTTCCTCCGTGGTAATACTTAGCGTCTAAAAGCCCAGCCGCTTGGCGCAGACTGTCGAGCCTGCGCAAAAGAGGCTATTTCGATAGGCCCCGCGCAGACTCGACAGTCTGCACCACAGGTTTCGTCATCTATTCACAACCTCATCGGCCTTCTGATGTCTTGTGCCTATTTTTTCTCGCTGTCCGGGTGGCTGTCGAAAGACGGATACGTATCGGGCAGCACATAGGTGAGCGTGGTCAGCGAAAACGGGAAGATGGCGTTCTCCAATTTCAACGGGAATGTAACGGCGACGAAGTAGGCGGCGTAACCGGTTTCGGGTTTCGTAAGTTCCACGGAGGCCGTTCCTTTGCCGAGCAGTTCGGAAGAGATCCAGCGGGCTTTTCGAAAATCGCGTGTGGGGGCATGGGCATGCCAAAGCGCAGCGGTGGCTTCCGGATCGTCCCATGAAACCTGCAGCGAATTGCCATTCACAAATTTCCATTCCAATAGCGGCAAACGGCCGCCGGTCAGCATAGCATGAAACTGCGCCGCGACGACCGGCACAATGTTGAGGTTGAGGCCGTGGCCGGCGTTGGGTTCGTAATGAATCCATTTGGGCCCCGGAAAATCGTTGAAATAAAATTGGGCGGAGTCAACGGTCCAGTATTCGTCGTTGGTTCCCAGGATAATCGTCTTGGGCAAGGCCAATTGATCGCGATACGAATACGGGTCCACGATATCGCTCAACTTCCTGCCGGCCGGCGTCTGAAGATAGTCCTGAATCTTGAGTTCGGTGTAATCGGCGACTTGTTCGCTGTAACCGCCGTAGCACTTTTTCTGGTGCGCCATCTGCGGTCCCATATTCAGCATGTCAATCACCATGGGGGCGATAGCGGCGACACGCGAGTCGGCGGCGGCAGTCAGCCATGTCGTCCAACCGCGTTTGGACGCGCCAGTAATCATGAACTGCGTGATGTCCTGTCCGTCTTTTTCCCTGGCGACGGCCTGTACCGTATCCATCGCACGGACGGCGCTCTTGACCATCGGCAACAGCAGGGGCCAGTCGTCGCCCTCGCCCTTGCCGAAGCGCTCGAAAGTGTAGGCGATGATCGCGTCTTCATATTTTCCGTCGAAAAGCGGTTGGTTGGGCACTTGCCAGATGCGGGCCACGACGGCTTGCGTGTGTCCGGCGATCATGGCAAGCACCTGGGATTCCTGATCGCGGAGGTCCGGGGCCTCATCGGTATTGTCGCCGCCGCCGATGAACAACATGGCCTTGCTGGGAAATTTCACGTTCTCCGGCTTGAAAATAGCCATCCAATGATTCCACACGATGCCGCGCCAGGTCTGCGAGGTCATCCGGACGATGTAGGCCGTGCCTTGTTGGACCGGGACCGTTGAATGGATGGTGTATTGGTAACTATCGTCGGTTTTCGCGACATAATCCTTTAGAATGCCGGCGGACGCCGGTCCCGCCAGAATAAGGACGGCCAGTAGTACGAGAACATTCAATCCGCGCGTCTTCATCTTCACAACCTCCCCATGTAAACTTTACCTACAATCATGCTTGTCATCGTAACGCATAATCGGAACCGCGGCAACAAATCCTGCGGTATTCGCGATCGAAATAATCCTGTATTCCGATTCATTTTTCTTTTTCCAAACTCTCGCGAATGCGCAAGTATGAAGCAAAACGGGCACGGGGTATCGCGCCGGATTCGACGGCCTCACGGACGGCGCAGCCCGGCTCGTGGGTGTGCGTGCAGTTGCGAAAGCGGCACCCTGTGCCTGTTTCGGCGAGTTCCGGGAAATAGTAGGCGACTTCTTCGGGCGACACATTCCATACACCGAGGTTCCGCGCACCGGGCGTGTCAATGATACGGATGCCGCCGGCCAATTGAAAGAGCCGGGCGTTGGTCGTGGTGTGCTTGCCTTTTTCGTTATATTGGCTGATTTCCTGCACGGGCAGATTCAACGACGGATCGAGCGCGTTGATCAGGGATGTTTTCCCCACGCCACTGTGACCGGCAACCACGCCCGATTTGCCGGCCAACGCCTCCCGCAACGCACCGATCCCCTCCCCTGTTTCACAACTTGTGCGAATCACCCTCATGCCGATTTCACGGTACAAGCGCACGGCATCGGGTTCCGAAACGGCAAGGTCCATTTTGTTGACGACGAGCAAGGGATTGACGCGGCCTACTTGCGCGGCGATCAGGTAACGATCCACAAGGCCGGGCTTGAAATTCGGACGCGCCGCCGACGCCACGATGATCAACAGGTCCACATTGGCCGCGATGACTTGCTCTTCCAGCGCGGAATGGACATGCGCAAGACGGCTGAGTTTCGTTCGGCGCAGCGCCACGCCGCGGACAACCGGAGTCTCTCCGGCGAATTCGACCCGGACCTCGTCGCCCGGCGCAAGGACCGTCGCGCGGTCACGGCCAAGGCGTTCGTCAATATCGGCCATGACTTCCCGCCCGTCAATCTGAACAAACGCCCAACGGCCCGTGTGCGCCACGACAATCGCATTGGAGCGCACGTCGTCCGGGGCAAACGCCGGGGCGGGTGGTTCGGGCACGCTGGCGGCCTTGCGGTGTTTGGCGCGATCGTGGGTGAAGGCAAACTCGTGCTGTGTGCTCCAGTCGCGCGTGCGGACGGCCGGTCCTTTTTTTTGCCGTTTTTTCACCGGCGCCCCCACACAATGGCCGATTCCCACACGATGGGAATATCCAATTGTCCGGTAACGGCGACATCCGCCCGAAGACGCGCCAGTCCCGCCTCGAATTCGCCTTCCGGCAAGAGATCGTAGGTCGAAATGAATTTACCCGCAACGCGCTCGACGTAGGCTTCATCAATGGGACGCGGCTTGTCCATGAAATACTCGGCCGCCGTTTCGATGAAACCGTTCATCCGAAATGCTTCTTCGATGGATTCGACGGGCTGGAATCGCGCCATGTCCACCTGGGCGAAACTCGGGAAGTAACGGTTCATCGGATGCCGTTGGATAAACGATGTCGAAGCGGTAACGAACGCCGTGTAGCCGTGGCCCATCACCCGCGCGCATTCACGGAAAACGCCGGCGAGATCGGACAGATGATGCAGAATGTACACGCCGAAAACAAAAGAAACGGAAGCGTCCGCCAGCGGGATTGCGTCGGCCGATGCGCGCAGCCAATGGACGGGCAGTCCCTTGGCGCGGCCCTGCGACAACATTCCCGCGGATCGTTCGAGGGCAACCAGTGAGCAGGGAAATTCGCCGAGAAAGGCCTGTGTGTTGTTTCCTGTTCCGGCGCCCAATTCGAGGACACGCCCCGCGCGGCACTCGGCGGCCAGTTCCTGCAGGCGATCCATATAAGGACCGCCGCCGCCCCGATGATCGTCATAGCGCCGGGCAATCTGATCGTAATCCACACGCATCGCCACAGGTCCCATGGGTCCATGGACCCGACGGAAATCCGTCACGCGCGCTCCGGCGAACACCGCTTTTCGATAAACGCGCCCACTTCGTCCATGGGCATGCGTTCTTGCTGCATCGAATCGCGCTCACGAACCGTCACCGTGCCGTTTTCCTTCGTGTCGTAATCAATGGTAATGCAGAACGGCGTGCCGATTTCATCCATGCGGCGATAGCGGCGTCCGATGGCGCCGCCCTGATCGTAGAACGTGGCGAACCGTTTCCGGAGCCGCCGTTCGAGATCGATCGCGATATCGGCCAGGCCGTCCTTTTTGACCAGCGGAAACACGCCCGCCTTGATCGGCGCAAGACGCGGATGCAGCCGCATCACGACCCGTTTTTCGCCGTCCGCTTCATCCTCGTCGTAGGCGTCACACAACACAGCCAGGCAAGTGCGATCCGCACCCGCCGACGGCTCGATGACGGTCGGTATGAAACGTTCTTTGCTTTCGGGATCGAAATACGAAAGGTCCTTGCCGGAATGTTTGGCGTGCTGCGTCAAATCATACGTGCCGCGGTTGGCAAGCCCCTGCAATTCGCCCCAGCCGAACGGAAAATCATATTCGATGTCCACCGTGCGCTTCGAGTAATGCGCAAGCGATTCCTTCGGGTGTTCGAACCAGCGCAGTTTCGATTCCTTCAGGCCGATGTCGAGATACCATTGCCAGATGCAGGACTGCCAATGATCGAACCAGCGATCCTCCTCCTCCTGTTTGCAGAAAAACTCAATCTCCATCTGTTCAAATTCGCGGCTGCGGAAGATGAAGTTGCGCGGGTTCACCTCGTTGCGGAAACTTTTCCCGATTTGCGCGATGCCGAAGGGAATCTTCACACGCGAGGACGAGTAGATGTCCTTGAAGTCCACGAAGATGGACTGGCAGGTTTCCGGGCGGAGATAGGTGTGGACGGCGGTATCGTCACTGACGCCGAGACTCGTCTTGAGCATACTGTTGAACGCTTTCGGCTCGGTCAATTCGCCGCCGCAATCCGGGCACCGGTCGCCTTCCAGATGGTCCTCCCGAAAACGGTGCTTGCACTCCTTGCAATCCACGAGCATGTCGTGGAACTGCTCGACATGCCCGCTCGCTACCCACACATTCGGGTGCATGATGATGCTCGCATCCAAGCCGACCATGTCGTCGCGCTGCGACACGAATACATACCACCAGTCGTTCTTGAGGTTGCGCTTGAGTTCGACGCCCAGCGGGCCGAAATCCCAGCAGCCATTGATGCCGCCGTAAATACCGCTCGACTGAAAGATAAACCCTCGGCGCTTGCAAAGACTGACGATTTTTTCCACGGGGAAACTCCATGATTGTCCGGCCCAAGGCCTGTTCGGAAAACCGAATTCTACGCGGCCCCGGGCGGACAAGTCAAAATGCCGTCCCAAAATCCGCACGTAAGACGAGAGGGCGAGCGTCTATCAAGCAACGCTTGATATCGCTCCCCTCACATATGTCCACCGCCGTGCCGCCGCCCGTTATTGTTCGTCCGGATGCTCGTTGATCATATATTTTGCGGCGACGGCATTGAGGGAATAGGCGCCGGCCTGGCCGCGCTGGATCGCGCAAACCACCTCCAGATCGGATTTCCAGACAATTTCACCGGGAGCCGTCAGAAGAGCGCTGCCCGGTTCGTAGGTCGTATACAGGCGGTTGTCCTTGTAATAATAATGCTCATCACAAACTTCCGTCGGGAACAGCCGCATAAGAGGTGGAATGTCCGTGGGCTTGAACCAGAGTTTGATCTCGCGTTCCGCCTCCGGCTTGGTCGCCGAAGCGTGGATCAGATTGTCCATGCGCTCGCCGATGACGGCGCCGTTCGCATCCTTGATCGGCACGATCGTCCCCAGCGCGCGAATGCAGCCCGGACGGGTTTCCCGCGCCACATGGGGATTGGTGGGGCCGGCGATGTCGCGAATCTTTTGAATGGCGCCTGGTCCCTGGTACACGAACGCGATCACGCGGCGCCGGTGCGGTGCGTCGCTGTAATGCACGCGCCCGCGAATGTAATCCTCCAGCGCGGGATAGAACGCCTTACCCCGGTGCTCGGCATAATGTTCCTCCGCCAGCATGGGCGTCACATTGACGATTTTCGCGGCGGCAAACCGCAATCCCGTGTGAAATTCCGACAACTGCGACAGTACGTAACCCGTCAGCGAATTTTTGAGCGCGTCGGGCTTGATGAGAACAAGCGTCTGTTCCATGATTAGGGTCTAGCCTCCTGTTTGACGTTGCGCCTTCCGTAAAGGAACAAAGTATAATCTCCCGAAACGCCGCAAACCAACTTTCAACATGTTGAGCGAGATTGGATCAGCGCCGCGAGCGCGGCGGCGCCATGCCGGGCATCGGCCATCAAAATGTAAAGAATCAACAGGAAATGGGGCAGCGTGACCGCCAGTTCAATCAGGAAAATTCCCGCGCCGGTGGCCATGAAGGGAATCGCCGCGGCGGGCGGAACGGTCGCCAGCAGTATGCCGTAGGATACGCGGTGCGGGCGCGCGCCCGTCACACGCCGGGCAAGGTTGGACATCCGTATCAGGTAGTAGATCAAAATCAGGTCGGCCAGCGTCCATGCACTGCACTGGATACGCGTCCAGAACACATAATCCGCGGCCGTAAAGGCATGGCCCATCCATTCAATCATGACACGGCGCCCCGCCGGTACACCGCCCGCGCCAGCAGGCGGTAGCCTTTGATCAAAATGACCGCCGCCCACCATTCGACGGTTATCCAGACGACGCCCGCCAGCCGCAGATAAAGATACAGCGCGTTCCAGTACACCTGATCCGCCGCGTTGGCGTCGCGAATCGCCTGCCAAACCGGATCGGACGCCGCCGCCAATGACGGCCACGACGCCAGCACGGCCGCGCACGGAATAAGGAACAGCGCGGCGGCGGGTATCGCCGGGCGCGTTCCATCATCCGGCAACAGACGCCGCAAACGGCGGTATCCCCGCCAGCCGTGGTACACAATCAACGTTTCCAGCAGTACCCAAACCGTGACGAACGAGGCCCAAACGGCCCTATGGACATGCGCCCGGCCCAATAAAACCGCCGCCGCATGGTCCGTATCCACGGCATGCGGTACGAAATGACGCGCCAGCAAAATGCAAGACGCCGCCACGAATGCAACCAGCACGATCAACACGCGCCGTTTTTCGTTGGCATTGAGTGCGAACCGTTCCGGCAACGGTTCCGTCCCGATATGCCGCCGTCCCGCGACGACCAGCACCAGAATCGCGAGTTCCGCCGCGATCCAAAACAATCCCGCCGTCTCGACAATCAACGCCATGCGCTGACGGGCATCCAAATACGACTGAACCGCCGCGGACACATCGCCCGCTGCAAACCATCCAATCTGAAAAAGAAAATACATGACGCAATTCGCCTTGCCGGACATTATCGTTGTGCGCGCAGGACCGCGCAAGCACATGCCGGAGCGCCAGAGTTTGTGAAAAATTGCCCAGCCGCGTGGCGCAGACTGTCGAGTCTGCGTAATCAAGGTTTCTTTTCAGTCGTTCTGCGCAGACTCGACAGTCTGAGCCACGGGTTTCGTCATTTGGCCGCAACCGCTCAAATTTTCCCGCCTTCGGAATAGATTCGTACGCTGCGTGCCTTTCGAGGCGGGTTTACCGGACCATTTCCAAGTATCTTTTCTTCATTGCTGTCCAAAATAAGGTTGATCGGGGAAACTTCTTTTCACGAGAAAAGAAGTTTCCCCGCACCCCTTCAAGAAAAGCGGAATTTTTACCATTCTAAGGCGCTTTTTCGCTTCTTCTGGAAGGGTTTGGGAAACCTCTTCTTCGCGAGAAGAAGAGGTTTCCCAATGGTTCTTTGTCAAGAAAAACAGGCGTTCACCCCATCAAAACCGTCCGATCCAAACGGCAATTTGGACAAAGCGTCTTTTCTTGACAGATCGGGCCATTCGTGCTATGTTTCGATTACCCGGCGACGGGAAACGAGGAGGGTATGCGCATGCTTCGGGCAGAATTTTCATGGCGTGTGTGGGTTGTGTTGTTTCTGGCGGGTTTTGTGGCTGGCGGCGCCGCGGCGGAACCGGTGGTTGCGAATGCCGGGGCGGCCCAGCGCGGCGACGGATCGGGCATGGTGGACATCTTTTACGACGTGTCCGGCGGAATCGAACCGATGACCGTGTCGGTCGTGCTGTCCAACGATGCCGGGGCGACGTGGACCTTCACGCCCAAAATGACCGAGATGACCGGCGACGTGGGCGCGGGCGTGACGAACGGGACCGGCAAGCACATCGTCTGGAACGCCCTTGCGGACAAACCGGGCATCCATTGGCCCAACGCCCGGGCCAAGGTTACCGCGACGGACGCCGAGGTCCACACGCCGGGAGAGGAAGCGACGTTCGCGGGGATCCAGTTCGTCTGGATACCGGCGGGGACCTTCATGATGGGCCGGTATTCGGGCGAGCAGGACAGCTACGAGGACGAAGATCCGCAACATCCTGTGACCATCGCGCAGGGCTTCTGGATGGGCAAGTACGAGGTGACGCAGGCGCAGTGGCAGGCCGTGATGGGCAGCAACCCCTCGAACTTTACCGGCGACACGAGCCGGCCCGTCGAGACAGTCTCGTGGGACGATATCACGCAGACGAACGGGTTCCTCGACAAATTGAACCAAGCCAATCCGGGGATGACGTTCCGGCTGCCGACGGAGGCCGAGTGGGAATACGCCTGCCGGGCGGGCACGACGACGCGTTTCTACTGGGGCAACGATCCGAGTTACACCCAGATCGGGACCTACGCTTGGTATAACGGCAACAGCAGTAGTGCGACGCATCCGGTGGGCCAGAAGACGCCCAACGCCTGGGGCCTGTACGACATGAGCGGCAACGTCTGGGAATGGTGCCAGGACTGGTTCGGAGCCTACGCGGCGGGCGCGGTATCAGATCCACAGGGTGCTAGTAGTGGTAGTTATCGAGTGCTGCGTGGTAGTGCGTGGGACTACTCTTCCACGTACTGCCGCGCGGCCGCTCGCAACCGCAACGCCCCGGACTACCGCAGCTACACCTACGGCCTGCGCGTTGTGCGGACACCGTAGCGTACTCTTTGTTCTTTACACTTTTTTGCCGCGAAGCGGCCGAATTTTTTTGCGTCTTTGCGTTCTTTGCGTGAGATATAAGGAGAACGAGATGACGGAGAACGAGATAGCGACTCTCGTCGTGGACGCGGCATACGGTATGCCCGGTACGTCGGGCAAATCGGGCGATACGCTTGGATGATACGACGATGAAGCAACCCATGCGCGTATATGCGGATACTTCGGTATTCGGCGGCGCGCGGGACCGTGAATTCGGCGAACTGTCCGAGGCCTTCTTTGCGCGCGTGCGCGAGGGCGCAGTGGAGCTTGTCGTATCGGCCGTGGTGCTTGACGAACTCGAGGGCGCGCCGGAAGCCGTTCGGGTGTTTTTCGAGGAAATCTCGCCTCATGTCGAGCGCGTGGATATCGGCGAGGATGCCTATGCGCTTCGAGAAGCCTACATGCGGGCACAGGTCGTCGGACCGAAATGGCAGGCGGATGCACTCCACGTTGCCGTGGCCACGGTGACCGGCTGCCGTGCTATCGTGAGTTGGAATTTCAAACACATCGTCAATTTCAGGCGCATTCCGTTGTATAATGGAGTCAATCGGACGGAGGGCTACGGTCCCATAGCGATTCATACCCCACCGGAGGTGATATTCGATGAAGAGGACTGAGAAGACATTCGACTGCGTCGAAATGATGCACCAGGGCGCATTGCGCATCCATGAAGAAACGAAGAACATGACGAGAGAACAAGAACTGGCTTATTGGAGGCAAAAGGACGAAGAAGCCCGCAAGAAGTACCCCCGGATGCGCGAAGCGGCTCCTGCGAATTCCGCTACCGAATGAGACGCCTTCGCCATGTTTACGAACCGGTGTGTTTCCAGGCTTGGCGGCTTGGCGTGAGATTGATCGATTGCGCAAAGCCGCAACAGCGCGGAAAAGGAGACGAAGAATGCCGGTCGGGGAGGGCGCGCGAAGCGGCCGAATTTTTTTGCGTCTTTGCGTCTTTGCGTGAGATATAAGAAGAACGAGATGACGGAGAACGAGATAGCGACTCTCGTCGTGGACGCGGCATACAAGGTCCATACTGGGCTGGGACCTGGGATATACGAAAGTGTATACGAGGTGGCGTTGGCGCATGAACTGGGCAAGCGCGGGCTTCGCTTCGATCGGCAACGGCCCGTGCCCATCGAGTACGACGGCATCCGGTTCGACGAGGGTTTTCGCGTGGATGTGGTGGTGGAAGACAAGGTCGTTTTGGAATTGAAGTCGGTCGAACAGGTTGCGCCAGTCCACAAGAAACAGTTGTTGACGTATTTGCGATTGATGGACAAGCGGCTTGGTTTGTTGATCAATTTCGGTGCGCCGCTGATAAAAGACGGGATATTTCGAGTGGTGAATGGATTGCAGGAATGATTTCACGCAAAGCCGCAAAGCCGCACAGTTTTTCAAGAATTTTTGCGCCTTTGCGTCTTTGCGTGAGATTGCTTGTGGAGGAATAGCGATGAGATGGTTTGGGGCAGTCGTGCTGTTGGCCTGCTTTGCCTGCGGGGTATGCCACGCGGGCAGCGGGGAGGCGCGGACGAACGTCTTTGCCTTGGTCACCAAACCGGCGGGCGTTGCGCTGACGAACGTCTTCGATCTCGATACGGAACCGCCAACCATTGTCGTGCAGCCCGTTTCGCTGACGGCCAACCCCGGACAAAGCGCCACGTTTACCGTGACGGCCTCCGGCATGCCGCCGTTGAGCTACCAGTGGCGAAAGGACGGCGCTCCCATTCCCGATGCCACGGATACTACGTATGCGATCCCCTCGGCTCAGCAATTGCATGAAGGCAATTACCGTTGCGCCGTGACAAATGCCTTGGGCGGTGCGCTTTCGGATGTCGCGACGCTGACGGTGAACGATCCTCCGTTGATTACGGCGCAGCCGCAGTCGGTGACGGTGAATCCGGGCCAGAATGCGGTATTCACGGTGGCGGCGAACGGGACGGCCCCGCTGAGTTTTCAGTGGAGGAAGGGCGGCGTCAATATAGCCAATGCAACCGGCGCCACGTACACGCGCAGTTCCGCGCAGCAATCGGATGAGGACACATACACGTGCGTCGTGAGCAATGTCGCGGGCAGCGTGACGTCCGAACCGGCGACGCTGACGGTGACCGATCCCCCGGTGTTTACGGCGCAACCGCAGTCCATCACGGTGACGGCGGGCGAAAGCGCGAGTTTCAGCGTCACGGTGACGGGAACCGCGCCCCTGAGTTATCAGTGGCGGAAGGGCACGGGGGATATTTCGGGCGCTACGAATGCGACGTTGACTATCGCGTCCGCCCAGACATCCGATGCGGGCACCTATCGGTGCATCGTCAAGAATGTGGCCAATCCGACCGGCGCGATTTCGGATGCCGCGACGCTCACGGTGAATGCGGCCGGACCCTCTATAACTGCCCACCCGCAGTCGTTGACGGTGAATCCGGGTGCGTCGGCGTCGTTCAGCGTGACGGCGACGGGCACGGCTCCGCTGAGTTATCAATGGAAGAAGGGCGGCGTCAACATCGCAAACGCGACGAATTCGACATTCAGTATAGCGTCTGCACAGGAATCGGACGAAGGGTCGTACACCTGCGTGGTATCGAATATGGCGGGCAACGTGACATCGAACGCGGCCACGCTGACCGTGAACGATCCGCCGTCAATCACCGCCCATCCTCAGCCGCTGACGGTCAATCCGGGCGCGTCGGCGTCGTTCAGCGTGACGGCGACGGGCACGGCTCCGCTGAGTTATCAATGGAAGAAGGGCGGCGTCAACATCGCAAACGCGACGAATTCGACATTCAGTATAGCGTCTGCACAGGAATCGGACG
>Ga0101944_10000428_pt1 | contig 124918 bp, 110 predicted proteins | sample DewCreD2012metaG_FD_75245 | JGI IMG/M metagenome (GOLD analysis project Ga0101944, IMG submission 75245) | Hot spring sediment bacterial and archeal communities from British Columbia, Canada, to study Microbial Dark Matter (Phase II) - Dewar... ...
GCAGGGGTTGATCGGCGGGCGGAAAATCAAAGCGGCGCGGCGTGTTGTGGAAGTCGAAAGACGACTCTTCCCATTTCGCCTTTCGCCCGACAATCCGCGGCTTGCCCGGCGGAAACGCGGAAAAGTCGATCTCGGCGGGGGGCAGCGCCTCGGGGCCCCGGGGGGAAGCCAGCACCGACAGATTGAACTCCCGCCCCTCGATATAACGTTCGGCGAAACACGGACGGCGAAGCCGCCGCCCGGCCTCCTGAAGCATCTGGCGAAGTTCCGCCTCGCCGGACGGCCGGACGAGGGAATGCTCGTCCAGATCGAACGAGGCGTGTTCCCAGAACGTCTTGACGACGTAGACGGCGCCTGGCGACCATCCGGCGTCGCCCACCGGCTCGGCGCGGTTTCCGACGGCGGCCGTGCGCGGGCCGTCGAGCGTGCGCCAGGCCGGAGTGGGCAATCCCGCCTGGCAAAGCCGCTGCTTGGCCAACAGCTTATGGTTGGTCAGAACCAGCGCTTCGGTCGAGGAGCCGGTGTAAGGCAGGTGCAGGCAGTCCAACAGGGCCGCCGCCGCGCCCGCCATCCAGTCGGAGCCCCCGAGCGACTCGACAAGATTGAAGACCACGTCGGGGCAAGCGGCCGCCAGTTGCGTCTTGGCCGCGGCCAGGTCCAGGGTGCAAGCGACCCGCGCCCAATCGTGGCCCAGTCGCGACAGGGCATCCGCCACGGCGGCGGCCTGCACCAAGACGTCTTGATCGGCCGCCGAGTCCTCGGCGGAGACCGCGTTGTGAAAGATTGCGACGCGCATCCCGGTTCCCCACCGGACTCGTTTCGCCGTCACCGTTCGCCGGCCGGGACAGGCAAGGGCGACCGTCCCCGTGAACGGCCACGTTTCTCCCGCCTCCTGGCCCGACCGTCCCGCGGACCGTTGCCCGGCCTGCCGTCCAGCACGCTGCGTGGCCGGCGTGGATGCAGAGTCTACTGCCCCGCGCCCCTGCCCGCCAGCCCCCTGGAACGTAACCGTTCACGGGGACTGTCCCCCTTGGCCGGTCCGGCCTGTGAACGGTTACCCTGGAACGCCTCGGGCGGGCTGCCGGGTCCAGGGGGACCGCCTGGACTCGATGGGCACAAGATTCCCGATTCCCGCGGCCTGGAAGATTTGCCTGGCAGAACTCGCCCGCATCGTCTATTCTAATTCCCGGACGAAGCAGCCTCGGCCGGGCAACCGGCCGGGGCCCCCGGTTCTCCATCACGCACCCGCTCCTTGCCAGATTGGGGCCCGTATGGACGCTGGTCCGTTGCTCGATGCGGTCGCGGCCGCCTTGGCCGATGTTCGGTTGGAGGCCATTCTGATTGGCAACGCCGCCGCCGCCATCCAGGGAGCGCCAGTGACGACGCTGGACTTCGATTTCATGTTCCGCGCCACGCCGGCGAATCTCGCCAAACTCAAGAAATTCGCGCATCAATTGGAGGCGGTGATCTTTCGGCCCTATTATCCCGCCTCGGCGCTCTATCGTGTGATGAACGAAGATCGCGGGCTTCAGGCGGATTTCATGCCGGTCATTCATGGCGTAAAATCTTTTGAAAGTCTCCGCTCGCGCGCCGAGAAGATACGATTGGGAAAACGAGAGCTTTGGGTCGCCCATCTGTCCGACATCATTGCCAGCAAACGCGCCGCCGGTCGCCCTCGCGACAAAGCCGTGCTGGAGATTCTGGAGAAAACGCTGCGTGAAAAAGAATCGTCCACGAAAGCGTGAGGCGGCGCTCGCCGCGTTGCGTGCGGAAAGCCAACGCGCGGAGCTGGATCTCATCCGGCGGCGGCTGGCGCTGCCCGTGGAAAAACGCCTGAATTTCCTCCGCGTCCGGTTGCCCGGCGGCGGGTCGCGCTTGTGACCGCCGCCGAGAAACGCTCCGCCGCATTTCCCGCCGATTCGCGCCGGCGGAGACGTGTGGGATAGGTTTTCCGGTGGGAGTCCCCGTCCTGAGGGTCGCCTCGCCTGGGGTTGCCCTGGCCGGCGGGGCCGCCTAGACTCACGTCTTGGAAAGGGTTCGGAATTCGCACGCGGTCAAGCCGCGGGGCAAACATGGATCCACGTCCTCTTGGCATGGCCTGCCGCATGGTCGCTCTTGCCCTCGCGTTGGGGATCGCCACGACTGCCCTCGCCGCCGAGAAACCGAACATCGTGTTCATCCTTGCCGATGACGCGGGGTTTGCGGACTTCGGCTGCTACGGCCATCCGTATGCCCGCACTCCGAACATCGACTCCTTGGCGCGGAGCGGGACGAGATTCACCCAGTTTTACGCCACCGGAGTGACATGCTGTCCGGCGCGCACGGGACTGATGACCAGCCGCTGGCCGGCAAGCTATCCGATCTATCCCGCCCAAGGCGGCTTCGGCGATCGGGTGACGATCACCGAGCTTCTGAAGAAAGCGGGCTACGCGACCGGGCATTTCGGCAAGTGGCACATCGGGCCGGAGGAGAAGCCGGGGACTTACGGCATCGATGTCGTTGGCTCGGCCGCCGAATCGGGGCGGAGGTCGAGGGACAGCCAGCGGGGGCGCGACGCGTGGATCTACGACGAGGCGATCCGCTTCATCGAGCGGCACAAGGACCGGCCGTTTTACGTCAACGTCTGGAGCCACATCCCGCATCACAAGATCGCACCTCCCCCAAGTTGCCTCGAACAATTCAAGGATCTCGTCGTGGACGAGTCGAAGTTCGCCGCGCCGATGCGGGAAAAATTCGCCGCCTGCAAGGGACGCGGCGGGGACGTCCGCGAGCACCTGCGCCGGTATCTGGCGGATCTTTACGCGATGGACCAGGACATCGGCCGCCTGCTGAAGCGGATCGACGACCTCGGCCTGCGCGACACCACACTCGTCGTTTTCAGCAGCGACCAGGGCCCTGCCCCCATCCGCGCAAGCGCCGCTGACGATCCCGACTCCAAGAGGAATCGCCGCCGGCCGGCCGCCGAGGCGGTCCCCCCAGCCGACGCGGACACGGTGGCCTCGTCGCGACTCGACGCGATGGGCTATACCGGCGAATTGCGCGGCGGCAAGCACGGCCTGTACGAAGGCGGCGTGCGCGTCCCGTGGATCGTGCGCTGGCCCGGCCGGGTGCCCGCCGGACGCGTGGACGAGCAGTCGGTGCTCAGCGGCGCGGACTGGCTGCCGACGATTTGCGCCCTGGCCGGCGTGAAGATCGATCCCGCCGTTTTCGACGGCGAGGACGCCAGCGCCGCCTGGCTCGGCAAGGGACCGCACGTCCGCGCCAAGCCGCTTTTGTGGAAGAGCAGCGCACCGGGCAGCAGCGCGGCGATCCGCGTCGGCCCGTGGAAGCTGATCTTCCCCACACGCAGGAACGGCGGCGAATTGGAACTCTACGACATCTCCCGCGATCCCGGGGAAACACGCAATCTCGCCGCGCAGCGTCCCGAGGTGGTGCGGGAGCTTTCCGGCCAGGTTTCCGCCTGGGTGGCCACCCTGCCCAAGGCTTACGGACGAAGGAAGTGAACCATGCATCGCAGGACGTTTCTGGGATGGAGCGCCGCGGCGGGCGCGGCGATTTCGGTTTCTCCCCCGCCGGCTGGCAACGCCGCGGCGGCCTCGCCCGCCGGCGGCGCCCCACCGGTCTTGGCCGCCTACTCGGCCGAGCAGCATCGCCAGCGGCTTCAGAACATCGCCCATGCCCACGCCCACATCCGCCGGGCGATGCGCAAGCACTTGGTGGTCAGCTACCTGCCGGGCCAGTGCTGCTACAATCTGGGCGAGTACCCTTGCTTGAAGCCCTGGGACCCCGACGCCTGGGATGAACAGGAACTCGATCGGCTCCGCGACCACGGCATCCGCTTGATCCAAGTCCACGAGGAATGGAACGACTCGCAGCGCTTGTTCGGCTCCCACAAACTGGCAGCTTTGAACCCGGCGGGAATGCGGCGGTTCGTCGACATGGTCCACCGCCGGGGAATGAAACTGATCGCCTATGTCTCCAGCGGCTATTTCGACCGCAAGGACCCCGATTTCCGCCCGGAGTGGGCCACCCGCGACGACCTCCGCGAAATCTACTTCCAGTACGCCCATTGCTCGCCCGCCAGTCCCGGTTGGCGGGCGTACTTCTTGAAACACCTGGCGCGGCTGTTGGACGAATACGGGTTTGACGGGGTGTACAACGACCTGGGCTATACGCAGCCGGGGACCGGCGCCCCCGACGCCCGAGCCCGCGACGAAGTCCTCGCCTTCGACGAAGGCCCCGAACACGACGGCGCCTTGGAGGACCTCTTGGGGCTGATCTACGCCGAGGTGCACCGGCGCGGCGGCGTCGTGAAGGTCCACAAAGGCGGCGCCAGCGCGCCGAAGACGAACGTCAAGGTTTACGACTACCTTTGGGTGGGCGAGGGCGGCAAGGACGGCGATCTGCTCCGCAAGGCGACCAAAAACCACGAGCCTTACGTGGTCCCCTGCCTGGACATGAGCCGCGCGCGAGTCGACCGAGAGGACGACCTCTACCTGCACGCCATCCCGTACCTGCAATTCCCCTTGCTCTTGGCCGGACGACCGTTCACGGGCCAACGGGCGATGATCCCCGGGATCAACTACCCGCCCGAGGAGCGCTGCTTCTGGACCCGACACTGCCGGGCGATCTGGAAGCACTACCAGGCGCATCCCAACGGGCCGCACAGCTACGGCTGGTGGGACTCGACGCCCGGCCGGCCCGACGCCCGGCCCGTTCACCAGCAATGGCTCCGCCGCTACCTGCCCCTGGTCGAGGAAGGCACCTGGGCATGGCTGGAAATCGCCGATTCGGATCTGTGGGCCGGGCCGCTTCCCAGCGACGTGGTGGCCTCGGTCTTCGCCAACCAGAAGTTCTATCTGGTCTTGGCCAACTACGGCGCCGGGCCGGTCGAAATCCGAACGGCCGACGCCTACGTCCCGGTCGGTGACGAAAAGACGCCGCCCCGCAAGGATTGGAAACTCCACGGCCGTTCGCTCCAATTGCTCCAGCGCGTCGCTTAGAGGTCTGGGGCAGAAAGAGGGCCGGAACGATTTCTCGCCACGAAGGCCAGGAAGACCGCTCTGACGAGATCGAACCGCCTTGGAACCCGGCGGCTTGCCAGGGCGGCGCCGCGGGGTGACGGGCGGTTTCGCCTTCGGGCCGCGGAGTGGTCAACCGATTTGCATGATCGCCCAGGCCAGCAGGATGAGGGCGCCCACCGAGGCCCAAGCCAGCCCGAACCCCAACAGGTCCTCGCGGTATCGGCCGAAGAAGCCTCGCCACCTGTCCCGGCTTAACCAACCCGGCAGGTCGGTCAGCAGCAGATCTTGGCCGCGCGCGGCGGCCGGAACCGGATCCCCGTCGGAGGAACGGCTCATGGCGTCGAAAAAGCGGGCGATGCGTTCGGGGTCTTCGGGCCGGGTGAGGAGGCTGACGGCGATCAGGGCCGCGCAACCGCCCAGCAAGGCCCAGCCGAACGGCGCTGGAGTCCATCGGTAAACCAGCCGCCACTCGCCGACCGCAAGGTAGTTCAGCCCGTAATACACGCCAAAGGCCACCACGGTCGCGGCCAAGGCCCCGTGGCGATTCGCGCCGCGCCACACAAACCCGCCAAGAAACATGATTCCCATCAACGCGGCGATCGTTTCGGTGAACAGAAAGGCCTGGAGGACCTCGTCGACGTACAGCGCGAAGAGGATTCCCAAGAGCGTCAGGCCGAGCCCCGAGAGCCTGCCCATCCAGAGCAGCTCGCGGTCGCGGGCGTCCGGGCGGAGGTATTCGCGGTACACGTTGCGCGTGAACAGGGCCCCGGTGTTGACCATGAAATTGGAGCACGTCGACATGTTGGCGGCGAGCACGCAGGCGACCAAGAGGCCGACGAAGCCCGGCCCCAACAGGTGCAGGCAGGCGTAGCCGAAGGCGTCTTCCTGGTGTTTGAGGGCCGGGCCGCGCTGGGCGATCATGGCGGCGACGATCAGGCCGGTGAGGGCCCAGCCGATCGTGCACAGGCGTTTGACGAAACTGCCATAGGTTTGTCCCACGCGCCCCGCCCGCTCGCTCGAACCCGTGGCGTTCATCGACAGCATGTGCGGCTGCGCGGTGATGCCCACCAGCCCGTTGAGCGTGAGCATGGCGATGGTGAAGGCGTCGATCTGGCTCGACTCGTTGTACACGTCGAAGAACCAAGGCGGCAAGGCGGCCTTCATCCCCGAGAACCCTCCGACCTCCTCCAGGCCGGTGGGGATCAGCATGAACGACAGCGCGATGATCAAGAACCCCTGGACGAAATCGGTGTAGGCCGAAGCGATCAGTCCGCCGAAGAAACTATACAGAAGGAACGCGGCGGCCATGGTCAGGACCACCCCGTTGGCCGAGACCATTTCGCCGGTGGCCACGGAAATGATCCTCCCCGCCCCCTTCAACATGGCCCCCTGGTTGAACACGAAGAACGCGATGGCGAAGACCGTGTAGAGCAGGGCCAAATTCCGGCCGTAGCGGTCCTCGACGATCTCCCCGATCGTGGTGCGTTGGCTCCGGCGGTACCACGGGGCCATGAGCCAGTAGAAGGGCGTGGCCAACATGTTCTTCCATTGCCACCAGATGGTGGCGAACCCCGCGCCGTAGGAGGCCCCCGCCTGCGCCACGGGATTCTCGGCGTTCGTGCCCGTCCCGAACGCCTGGCCAACCATGACCCACCAGGGCAGTTTCCGGTCGCCAAGAAAATAGCCCCCGCTGGTCTTGATCTTCCGCGCCATCCACAGCCCGAACGCGGTGATCCCGACGAAATAAGCGACCAGAACCGTCCAATCCAGGGTGGTGAATCGGGCAGAAGCGGATTGCATCCCAACTCCCGGACGCGCAGAAACAAAAACGCCTCCCCCTTCCCCACGCGGGACGGAGTGGCGTCGCTACTATACCCGGCGCCGGGGGCCCCGACCAGCGGGGCGCATCACGCGTATGCGCGTTCCATCGCGCACGGCAACCGCGCGAGCAGGCCGCGAACCAAATCGCGGCGACGCGCCAGATCCTCCCGAAGCCGCGCGGACCGGGTGTGATGAATCTCGACGGGAAGCTCTTCCAGCTCGCGCTGGAGCAATTCCCGGATCAAGTTCCACTCGTCGTCCGAAAGCCTGACGGGGTCGTACATCGTCCACCTCCCTTGCCGGGCCAGCCCGGACGGTTCATCGCCCCGCAGACTAGGCCGTGGACGGCCGCCGCAACCTCACACGACCCCTATTCCCTGCTGGAGAAGAACGAGTCTCCGCGCTGGCCGCGTTTTCATGGAACCTCGGATGCCGGAAGATCGGAACCGCCTTTCGCCTGGAATTCTAGGCGACGGCGGGCCTCGGGCAATGCCGCCGCCTACGGTCTGCCGTTGCGGTGTTCGAGGTTGGCGACTTTTTGGATCCGCCGCGCGTGGCGGCCGCCTTCAAATTCCGTGTTCAGCCAGATCCGCACCAGACGGTCAACGAGCCGTTCTCCAAGAATGTCGCCGGAAAGGCACAAGACGTTGAGGTCGTTATGCCGGCGGCTGATCTCCGCCGTGAGATCGTCGTGGCAGGGGGCGGCCCGCACGCCGGGAAACTTATTGGCCGCAATGCACATCCCCAGCCCCGAGCCGCAAATCAGGATCCCCCGATCGACCTCCTTGCGGCTGACGCGCAGCGCCACCGCGGCGGCGATGTCGGGATAATCGACGGGCTCGGCGTCGTCGGTGCCCACGTCGATCACCTCCTGCCCCAGGCTGGCCAGCAAGGCAAGGATCCTTCGCCGCAATTCCACCCCTCGGTGATCGCTTCCTACCGCAATACGCATCGTGCCTGTATCCCCGAAAACCAATCCTCAAGGCCCCGCGCCGACCATCCCAGGCGTCGTCCGGCGCGTCGTGCCCTCCTCCGCCTTCTTTCCAACGCCGTCCTTGCGATATCCAGTATAGACTCCCCCTTCCCCAGCCACAACCTCGGTAACCGTTCACGGGGACTGTCCCGATTTTCGCGGCGAATTCCGCGAAAACGGGACTGGGACGCTCGGCGCCAAGGGGACAGCCCTGGGGAGCAGTTCCCCTTGCGCCAACGCGCCGCGGCGGAACAGGCCCCATCCCAGCCCCCGAGCGGCAGCCCGGCAACACAGGCCCCCGCGCCGACCGCCGCAGGGCGCCATCGAAGGGTCCGAGGGCATCGCACTGGATTCAGCGATGGGAAGACCTCGCGGAGGAAAGGGACGCCCGAGACCCCCTCTTGGCGCCGCCCCCCGCCCCGCACATCGCCTCGGGATCCATTTTCAGGATCTCGCCGAGGCGTCGGGCATCGTCGAGCACCTGCCGATCGTTGGCCAGCCACGTCTCGATGCATTTCAGCATCCGCCGGACGGCCGGCGAGCTGTCTCGACCGGGCCATCGGTAGTAGACCCAGCGGCCCTGCTTCCGGGCGCGGACCAAGCGCGCCATGCGCAGGATCGACATATGTTTCGAGGCCGTGGACGCCGCCAGCCCCATCAGGGCCGAGATCTGGCACAAGCACAACTCGCCGCCGCGAAGCGCCAGGAGCATCCGAACCCGGTTCTCGTCGGCCAGGGCCTTGGCGACGCCCATGAACTCGCCCAGGGTCACCCAAGACGCACGTTTGGACTTGCTCGAGTTCATCCAGGTATTTGTATCCGCTTGCGTGTTTCGGGACAATGTCCCGCAGGCATCCCGAGCGGCAATCGGCCGGCGGCGAAGTTCCCTTGGGCTGGCCGGGCAGCCAGGCGGGGCGAGGTCGTTCATTTGCGGCGGGGTTTGCCCGTGAACGCCGGCGCGGCGTTGGCCGGGGGCGGCGGAACGGCCGGCGGTCGGGGCAGCGTCGCCGAGAGCGTCTCGCCGGACCTCAGCAAGCACTCGAAGTTCTCGCCCACCTTCTGAACTCCTTCGCGGCTCCACTGCGGCACGCGGCCCCCGAAGTTGTCGCGGATGCGGACCGGCCCATCGCGCGTGGCGGTCACGCTCAGCCACGTCGTCGCGTTGTTTTCCCGCCGGGCCGAAACCCGATGCCCGCCCTCCGCCCGCAAATCGCGGAACTCCGCCTCGTGCCACCGCCACGGCACGGCGGGATAGATGCGGATGACCTGCGTGTCCGGCGTTCCCGGCGCGGGACTCCAGCTTTGCAGCAGCATCTCCATCACGGCTTGGGATGCGAGAAAATTGCCCTCCAGGGTGAATGGGCGATACGTGAAAGTCGAAAACCCGGCCCGCAACTGGTCCCCGTTCGCGTGGAACCCGTTCCGCAAGGTGAACGCCTTGGTGAAAATCTCCAGGTTTTCGAGGGCCGCCTCGGCGTCGCCCACCCGGGCGCGAAGGCACGCCATCCAGGAAAAACTGTATCCACACCAGGCCGACGTGCCCAAGGCGTCCCATTGCCGGAGCGACGCGGCGATGATCGCCCGGTCGCGGTCGCCGCCGTCGAGCGTGGTGAGATTGAAGGGATGCATGCCAATCAGATTCGAAAGATGACGGTGCGAAACGGCAAGGTCCTCGTTTTCCGAGAGTTTGAGCACATGATCGGGACTGAGGTGGAAGTCCCCCAGGCGGCGAGCGGTTTGCCTCCACCGGTCGGCCGCGGCCGCGTCGCCGCTGGCGGCGGCCATTTCACCGAGGGCCAGGAACAGCATGCGCAGGCACGCGATGTCGTAGTTGCTGTTGGGTTTCAGCCATGCCCGCAGGCTGTTGTCGAAGATCTCCGGCGACGCGGACAGCGGCAGCTTGAGCACGCCGCCTTCCTCGCGAAGCAGCGCCGCGAGGCATTCGGCGATCTCGCGGCACCAAGGATAGGCCCGCTCGCGCAAGAACCGCTCGTCGGCCGTGTAGCGCCAGTGCAAATAGAAGAGGTGGCCGATCCACGCGCCGTGTACCGGTGAAAGACTGTATTGCGGCCACCCGCCCAGCGGCTGGCCGGCCAGCGTCATCACCCCCGGCACGGCCGCTCCGCCCGTTCCATAGAACTCCTTGGCGAACTTCCGGAAGGCGGGCAGCAACTCCCACATCAGATCCAGGAAATCGCCCCCTTCCTCGAACCGCCCCGCCGTCTGGTAGGCGATGTAAGTCATCTGGGTGTTCAAATCATTGTGGTAGTCGCCCTTCCACGGCGGCAACGATCCGGCGTCGGCGGTCCACACGCCCTGAAGCGGAATGGGCGGGGCCCCGCGGCGCGAGGCCGAGCCGTAAAAATACTGGACCAGATGGTGGTGCCGAAGCAGCTCCACGTCCGGGATTGCGACGTGCGACGCGGACCAGAATCTCGTCCACCAGGCAGCGTGGGCTTCCCGCAACGCTTCCCAGCCCGCGAGAAGCGCTGCGGCGACCCGCTGGCGGGCAAGGGCCTCGGGATCGGGACCGTCGCGCGTCGAGGCGACCGTCAGGGCCAGCAAGGTCTCCCCCGAAGTCCGCCTCGACGCCACGCACACGCAATACCGCAGCCCCTCGGCAGCCTCTTGGACAAACCATCGCGCGTCTCCTTCGCGACCAGGCCGCGGATCGGGATAGCCAAGCTGCTTGACCGAGGCCGGCGCGAGCAGCCGCAAGGCCTTGGGCTCCGGCCCGGAAATGCGGACCAACGCCACGGGGCTCGGCGGCCCCCCTGGGCGGCCCGGCGAAGGCAAGGCGGACTCGGGCAAGCCTGCCGCGCAAAAAAACACCTCCAGGCGGTTTCCGTCCTCCATACGAGCCCGGCCGCAAGCCGTGCGCAGGTCGAGTTCGAAGCTCCGCACGCGCTGGGGTTCCGCCAAGGTGATTTCCACCCGTCCGGCCGGGATTTTGGTGGGATGGGCGTCGCTGTAGTTCTTGTCGAAAACGGCGTTGATCTCGGCCGCCTTCTGCTCGCGCACGAGTCTTTGGAGATTGGCGTATGTGAACTGCTCCCACGGCATGCCCTTTGCCGGGCGCTCGTCCCAAAGGTCGCCGCGGTCGAGCGAGAGCCGGATCACGTCGCCCTCGCCCCAAAGCAGCCCGCCCAACAAGCCGTTGCCCAACGGGATCGCCTCGTCCCAAACGGAAATAGGCGCGGCGAGCGCCAGTTGCATCGGATCCTCCGCGGCCCAAGCGTTCAAAACAGAAAAGCAAGCGGCCATCCACGCAGTCACGGCCAACACTCTCCCGGCGCAACCAAGCATGGCGAAACTCCTCGTGAAATCGCCCCCCAAGCCAATCCCTCCGCAGCGAGCCATCGTTCTTTATAATTCGCGGCCCGCGCGACGGACAAGAATTCCAAAAAATGTCTCCGGTACGCGTGACAAGCCGAATCGCCCTGGCCAAAAGGTCGGCGATCGGCCAACTCTTCTGGGATGCTTGCAGCACCGAACAGTTGACATTCGCGTATTTTCGGATGCTATCATATCACCCGGTAACCGATGACGGCCCCTGTTTCCCGGCCGCTGCCGGTCCTGTTCGTCGTGCGACACCCCCGCTCCCAGCCCCGGCTGGTTACATGGTCCAAGCCATCCTTGACGTCGATCCGCAAAAGCCGCGTCCGGGGCTCCCGCGCCAGCCGCGCGCCAACTGGAATGTCGGCACCTGACCCTGCCATAACTCTTGACCCCACAATAAGTTGTGGCAATGGCAGAGAACGCAAAAATACGTGGTTTGACCACCCCGGCTTGCCGGCCCGCCCGCCGACCTGCGGTGGAATGGAAAGCCAAAATTCGTGGTCTGACAACCATGGCTCGGCCTCGCCGTCGCCCGAAGGGCCTCGGCAATACTTGAACCTTGCCTTATCGCCCCAAAGTTCCCAATATATGCTCCTGACCCCTTTGCATATTGAGGAGGGAGAGGTCTGTTATGAGCAACACGTGGTGCGTTATGGGAACCGGCCTGCGGCGGGTGGGATTGCCGATGGTGCTGGGCATGATCGCTCTGTCTGCCGCGGCGCAGATGCCGCGACGCAGCGCCTTTGAGATTCTGGAGGTGGGGAGTTGGTCCAATCCTCCGGCAAAACCCAACCCCCTGGCCTCACACCGTACGTATTACAGCGCCGCGATGAAGGTGGACGTCGGCTACACGATTTACCTGCCGCCCGGCTATGCCACCACCTCGGATCGCTATCCCGTTGTATACTGGCTGCCGGGAGGCGGCTGCACCGAGGAACCCGACAGTCCTTCGATTGCCCCGGGCCTGCTGGGCGGGATTGACGAGGCCATCAGGAAAGGGCAACTCCCGCCGCTGATATTTGTCATCGTCAACGGCGGACGATACACGCGTTATTACGATTCGCTGGATGGCACCGTCATGATGGAGACGACCGTCATCCGCGAACTCATCCCGCACATTGACGCCACGTACCGCACGGTGGCCAGCCGGGATGGCCGCGCGATTCAGGGAGGATCCATGGGGGGCATGGGCAGTCTGAAGTTCGCCTTCAAGTATCCCGAACTGTTCAGTTCGGTGGTCGCCTTTTGCCCGGCCCTGCTCGATGCCGAGGCGAACATGAAGAGAAATCCGACACTGATCCCGGCCCTCTTCAACGGCGACAAGACGCTCTTCACCAAAGACAGCCCGGCCGCCATGGTGGTCACCAATGCCGACAATATCCGCGGAAGACTGGCGATCAAAATCGTTATCGGCAGCGAGGATGGGCTCCTGGAGTGGAGTGAGAAGTTGCACGCCAGCATGGTGGTGCTGAAGATCTCGCACGAGTTGGAGATTGTCGGTGGCGTGGGCCACGATTTCGGCCCGAAAGGCATTTACGAACATCAATTGCGGGCGCTGCGTTACGCCGCGGACCACTTCCGGCAACCGCAGCCGGTCTCGGGCGCCAGCCAATAATGCAGGCCCTGCTTTTCAAAAACGGAGGTCGCCGTGGAACGGCCTATCGTCCTTCTCGAACTTCTGATGGCGGCGAGCACAGCGGTCTTGGCCCGCGCGGCCGACGTGGAGATCGTTGCGAGTTTCGACGGCAACAAGGGGCCCGGCTGGAAGGCGGCGGCGAATGTCATGGGAGCAGTGGGGCCCAGGCACGTCGTCGATTTCACCACGGGCGGGTTCACCGTACATGATAAGACGACGGGCAAGGTGTTGCGGCATCTTTCGCAGCGCGAATTCTGGAGCCAGGTCGAGCCGGCCGGCTCGATCGTTCCCGAAGGCAACGCCAACGATCCCTGGATGGTCTACGACCCGCTCTCCGAGCGGTGGTTTGCCACCATTGCGGGAACCAGCCCCGCGACTCCCTTCCTGGCCGTATCCGTCTCCTCCGATCCGACCCAAGCCTGGCGGGGAGCCAGACTCCCTCTGCCGCAGATCGACCCGGGGATGAAGATCGGTGTCGATAAGAACGGGCTGTACATCTCTTGCGCCAACGGGGCCAGCGACCTGAACGAGGCACTGGACCTTTACGTGATCCCCAAGGCCGACGCCATCGCGTCTGGCGGACCGGTGCTGACCCGCGCCACGACTTTCTCGAAGCTGGTCTATGCCGCCTTTCCGGCCGTGGACCTCGACCCCAACAAAACGCCCGACGCCCCGGCGGTCCTGTTGAACAACGAATTCGGCGGCGAGACGACGAGCAGGCTGTACCTTTACAAGATCACCTGGTCTGCCGCGAAGCCCCGTATCTCCGAAGTCCAGGCGATTCCGTTGAGCAAAACGTATTGGACGCCGAGAATGGAAGGAATTCAGCCGGACGGCGGCGTCAAACTGGTGCAAGCCGGGGGCCGCCGGAACAACTGCGCCTTTGTCCACGGCGGCAGCGTGTTCGGGTGCAACGGGGCGCAGCGCGCCGCCGACTCGCGCCCGGGAATCCTCTGGTACGAGGTCCGCATCCGCGACGGCGCGTTGCTCCAGGAGGGGTTCGTGGACCACCCCGACCACGACTACCTCTACCCTTCGATGGCCGTGGACAGCCGGGGCAACATCGGCATCGGCTGTACGCGGACGTCCGCGAAGGAGTACCCGTCGGTGTGCGTCATGATGCACGCGGCCGGCGACCCGCCGGGCGCCATCCGGGCGCCGGTGGTGGCGGTGAAGGGGACGACGGTCTTTCAGTATGCCGACGTCGCCGCCACGAATTTCAGCAATTACAGCGCGACCTGCATCGACCCGTCGGCAGGCGACCTCCTGTGGACCTACCAGGGGTATGCCAACAGCACCGTCGATCGGCAATGGTGCACGGCCTGGGTGGCGTTCAAGTTGTCGCCGGCGGTTGTGCCGGCTTCCCAGCCGCTTCCTGATGGCAAGGCAACGACCTTCAACGTCCTGGACTACGGCGCCAAAGGCGACGGGGTGACGGACGACGCGCCGGCCATTCAGCGGGCGATCAACGCGGCGGCCGCGAGGCCCGGCGGAGGACGGGTCGTCTTTCCCAAGGGCGCCTATCTGCTGGATTCCGCGTACCCGAGTTCCCACCCCTGGGCCTTCTACAACCTGCAAATCGAATCGGGCGTGATGCTCTGCGGAGAAACCGGAGCCCGCTTGCTCCAAGGGCCCCGCGGACGGCGTCCCCTCCCCGAAGGCGCCGAAACGGTCCGGAACTCAGTGCTCGCCTTTGGCGCCGATCACCAGGTGATTCGTTTTCAAAACCGCCAGTACAACGGCGGCTTTCTTGCGCTAAAGGCCACCCAGGCCCGCAGCGCCACGGCCACGCTCGTGGCCGCCTCCGACGCAGCGAAGTTCCGGCCGGGAGACTATGTGGCGATCTACGAGACCAGCGAAGGGGACGTCATCCCGACGGAAACGGGTCGGATCGCCGCGGTGAATGCGACGAACGGAGAACTCCGACTCGCGGAACCCTTGACCCGCTCGTTCCGGTCCCCTTGGATCGCCAACGTCACCCGGCTCGCAACCACGAACGTCGGCGTGAAGAACCTGATCGTGCAGGGGTCTGAGCCGCTGACCGTCACCGAGGTGTTCGGATTCACCGCGGAGGACTGCCATTTCATCAATGACACGTCGATCGGCGGCGGAAACGTGATCGATTACAACATGAACACCTTGAACGGGTTCCGTTTCCTCAGGAACCGCTTCACCTCCGTCGGGCCCGGCTACGCCGTGATGGAGATGACTCAGCGAAACAGCCGCCACGGGGTCTGGGAGAGGAACACGTTTGAGATCGTCCAGGGCGGCATGGGCGAGTACGCGGCGGACATTCGGTTCACGAACAACACGTTCCGGCTCCATCCCAACGACCGCACCAGCGTGGGACTGATGATCGGCGGGACGGACATCGTGTTCCGCGGAAACACGGTGACTTGCGGGCGCATTACCGCCGGCGAAGGCTGGGGTTGCGTCCTGGCGGACTGCGTCGGACCAGGCTACGAACGCTACGTCGGCAACATCCAGATCGCCGACAACCTGTTCACCTACCAGGGGGACGGGAACCAATGCGTCCATCTGGTGGCCCGCGACACGTCGTTCACGGGCAACACCGTCATTGTCAAGGGCTCCGCGATGGGCGTTCGCGGCGAGGGTCCACCGCCTCAGTCCCTCACCATCAAGAACAATACTTTTTGGATGGGGACCGGAGCGGCGATCATGATCGCCAGTCATGGCGTCGACGGCTCGACCGTCACAGGAAACACGATCACTGGCTCGGGGGCTTATGGGATCTACGTGGCCTCGCCCGACAAGCCAAACACCGGAAAGCACGTGATTTTCGGAAACGCCGTCAAGGGTTACCGCAACGAGTTGTTCATCGATTTGGCCCTCCATCCCGGCACCATCCTGAAGGGCAACGAGCAGCCTCAGAAATGAAGATAAAGGGGATAAAGGGGTCAGGAGCATATATTGGGTAGCTTGGGAGAGATGATAAAGATTATCGCCACATCCGGACGCGTCCCCCCATTGGAATAGTTTTCATGCGCTGAACCGCATCGGGGGGATGATGACTTTTTCAAGTGAGAAAAATAAAGGGGTCAGGAGCATATATTGGGGCCTTTGGACGCTCTGGGCAAGATAGTAGCTGTCCCTCGGACACACAGGTTATCCCCCATTGGTCTGATTCTTCACGCAACAAACCGCATCGGGGGGTATGGTGATTTCTTCGGAGGACAAGGACTGCGCAGCCTTCCAGGAAGCTATCGAACAGATGCTGGGGCCGATATCGGCGCGGCGATTCGACCTTGCGGTCGCCTGAAGAGCGACGGCAATGCCGAAATCTTTCCAGATCGCCCCAAACTCCCTAATATATGCTCCTGACCCCTTTTTCTTCAATAGTTGTCATCGGCGTTGATTGTATACGAGTGACACGGAGCCACAACGATGACCAACATCCCCTGGACCAAGGAGTTCCCCGCCGCGATCACGATCTGTGACGCCGCCGGGGTGATCTTGGAAATGAACGACCTCGCCGCAACCGCCTTCGAGAAGGACGGCGGCCAGGGCCTCGTGGGCACGAGTCTCTTGGACTGCCACCCCGAGCCGTCGCGGACGAAAGTCCAGAAGTTGCTGGCGTGCGGCGAAATCAACGCTTACACTATCGAAAAGGGGGGCGCCAAGAAGCTGATCTACCAAGCCCCCTGGCACGAAAACGGCGAGTACCGCGGCCTGGTGGAAATCGCGATCCCGCTTCCCGACCTCCTGCCGCACTTCGTGCGCTAGGGTTTGGGTCGCTCCAAGACGGAAAGAAACGTGCATCGTATCAAACAAAGGGGTCAGGAGCATATATTGGGAAATTTGGGCGAGATGATAAAAATCATCGCCACACCCGGCCGATGCACCCCCATTGGAGTAGTTTTCATGCGATGAACCGCATCGGGGGGATGGTCATTTTCTCCAAGGGCAAAGACTACGCCGCGTTTCAGGAAGCCATCGGACGGATGCTGGGACTGATATCGGTGATTCGACCTTGCGGTCGCCCGAAGAGCGACGGCAATGCCGAAATCTTTCCAAATCACCTCAAACTACCCAATATATGCTCCTGACCCCTTTTTCTTTCGTGTTTGGATGCCAGCCCGCCTGTTGCTGATTTTTGTGCTGCTGCCTTTTGTGGACCTCGCCTCGCTGGCGTGGCTGTCGTGGCAGACGCATTGGGTGATCGGGATGGGGATGGTGCTCGTCGCGGGGATGGCGGGGGGGTACTTGGTGCGCTGGGCGGGCCCTCGCCGGATTCGGGCGACGGGCGAACGCCTCGCCCAAGGCGAGGCGCCTCCCGACGAATTGCTCGACGGAGTGTCCATCTTCCTGGCTGGCGTGTTGCTGATTTCGCCGGGAATTCTCAGCGATGCGGCCGCGCTGGCCATTTTGTTTCCGCCGATCCGGCGTTTCCTTCGCGCCCGGGTCTCGCGATCGATTCGCGAGCGGATCATCCGCTCGGTCGCGGCCATGGCCCCATGGGACCACGACCACGAGTTTCCAGGCGGCGCGATAGTGGACGCGGCGTCGCGGTCCCAAGGCGTTGAGGAAATCGACCAGTGGGGTCGCGGGGCGGGCCGCGGCATATAATACTATGCGGCTGCAACGCGGGCTGCTCGATGGCCTCGGGACGCTCATCAACGCCTCGCCAGGATCCCGTGACCATCGGTCGGCGGGGCTTTCCGAGTCCGCCGGAACGCGTTGGCCAGCAGGGAATAATGGATGGGACACACGTGGCGAGCCCTGTGCCCGCTGAGTGAAAGAGTGCAGGAATGACCGTTGCTGCCGAACCCACGCGGATGACTTTTCCGCTTGCGCCCTACAAGTCGTTGGAGAACGACGAATTGACCGCGCGGATCCAGAAGATCCGCGCGGCGATGGGCAAGCGGCTATTGATCCTTGGGCACCACTACCAGCAGGACGAGGTGATCGCGCTCTCGGACTTGCGGGGCGACAGTTACCGGCTGAGCGCGCTGGCGGCGGCGAACCGGGACTGCCGGGCGATTGTGTTTTGCGGCGTGCACTTCATGGCCGAGACGGCCGACATTCTGGCCAACCGGCCGGAGCGCGTGGCCGAGCGCGGCGGCGAGCGGATCCCCGTCGTCTTGCCCGACCTTGCCGCCGGTTGCTCCATGGCCGACATGGCGGAGCTGGAGCAAGTCGAGGAGTGCTGGCAGCAGCTCGGCGAGGTGATCGACGTATCCGACGTGATGCCGGTCACCTACGTGAACTCGTCGGCCCAACTCAAGGCTTTTTGCGGTCGGCACGGCGGCATTGTTTGCACGTCGGCCAACGCGGCGGCCGTGTTGCAATGGGCGTTCGCCCGACGCGGCCGCGTGCTCTTCTTTCCCGATCAGCACCTGGGCCGGAACACGGCTTTGCGCATGGGCGTCGCCCTGGAGCACATGCCGGTGTGGGACCCGCGGGCCGCCAACTTGGGCGGCAACGCGCCGGAGGCGATTCGATCGAGCCGGGTGATTCTTTGGAAGGGGCATTGCAGCGTCCACCAGATGTTTCTTCCCGTCCACGTGGACCAGTTCCGCGCCAAGTATCCCGACATCAAGATCCTCGTCCATCCCGAGTGCATGATGGAGGTAGTGGCCAAGGCCGACGCCGTGGGTTCGACCGGTACGATCATCCGCCTGGTCGAAGAGTCCCCACCCGGCACCCGTTGGGCCATCGGCACGGAATTGCACCTCGTCAATCGCCTCAAGCGCGAGCATCCCGAACAAGAGATTTATTTCCTCTCGCCGGTCGTCTGCATGTGCGCGACCATGTACCGGATCGATTTGGCCCACCTTTGCTGGGCGTTGGAAAACCTGGCCGCGGGGACGCCGGTGAACGTGATCCAGGTCGACGCCGAGACGTCGGCCTATGCCTTGGAAGCGCTTCAGCGGATGCTCGAAGTCAAGTGAGGCCCCGGTTGGCCGGGCCGGGCGGCGCGTCGATTTGCGACTCCCTTCCGAACCGGCGGCGGCCCCGAGCCGTGACCGTTCCCCGGGCGGGGACAGTCCGTTGTTCGCGAACTTTGCCGCGAACCTCGGGACAGCCCGCGTGAACGGTTGCCCCGAACCTTGTCCGCATTCAAGCCTCTTGCATTTTGCCCGATTCCAGGAGGAGGCGGCGGGCCTCGCGGGCGATCATGAGATCCTCTCGGGTATGGATGAGGAGCACGCGCGCGGGCGAATCGGCGGCGGCGACGTCGCCGTCGGGTCGGGTGGCGACGTTCTTGTCCGCATCGAGGCGGACGCCCAGGCATTCCAGTCCACGGCAGACCTCGGCGCGAAGCCACGCCGAGTTTTCGCCGATGCCGCCGGTGAAGACCAGCGCGTCGAGGCCGCCGAGGGTCACCGCCAGGGCGCCGATCATCGTGCGCACGCGATACCCATACACCTCCAGCGCCAGCCGGGCCCGCGCGTGCCCTTGCTGGGCGGCCATTTCCACGCGCCGAAAGTCGGAGGAGAGCCCCGAGATTCCCAGCAGGCCCGATTTGTGGTGCAAGATGTCGTCCACCTCCTCGACCGAGAGGCCCTTCTCGCGCTGGACGTAGATGAGAATCCCCGGATCGACCGTGCCGGAGCGCGTTCCCATCATGAACCCTTCCAGGGGCGTGAAGCCCATCGTGTTGGTCACGGCCACGCCGTCGGCCACGGCGGTTGCGGAACTGCCCTGGCCCAAATGGCAAATCACCAGGCGCACTCCGGCCGGTCCGCGGCCGAGCATTTCATGCGCCCGACCGGTGCAATATGCGTGGCTCGTGCCGTGAAAACCGAAACGCCGGATGCCCCATTCGGTGTACCATTCGTAAGGCACCGGATAGAGGTAGGCGCACGGCGGGATGTGGGCGAAAAAGGCGGTGTCGAACAGGCCGACCTGTGGCACGCCGGGCAACGCCGCCTCCGTGGCCTCGATCGCCTCCAGCCCCGCCGGGATGTGCAGCGGGGCCAGATGGAGGAATCGGCGGATGGTTTGCTTCATCGCCGCGTCGATCCACACCGGTTGCCGGATCTCCTCGCCGCCGTGAATCAGCCGGTGCCCTACCCCACGGATCACGCCCGCATGAAGCGGACCGCTGGCCGTGCCGCAAAGGGCTTCCAGCCCGCGGGCAACCGCCCAACGGTAGTCCGGGGCCTCCAACTCGCGGCGGATCGGCGCGGCGTTGGCCGATGCGTCCTTGGCGGACGAATCGTCGCGCTGGCCCGAGGGCATGATCGTCAACACGGCCCGATGCCCGCTGCCGCCCCAATCCAATAACGCCCGCGCCGACGGCTCCAGCGTGTCGAAATCGAACACGCCGAACTTGACGCTGCTCGAACCGGCGTTGACCACCAGCAGGAAGCCGGAATGGCCCGGAGGCTTGGAGGCGTGGGGAGCGGAATCCTGGGCAGGGACGGGGGGAGCGGCGTGTTCCGCCTGGTGGCGTTTCGGCGTCTGTGGGGGATCGGGTCGCTCCATGGACGGACCTCCACGTCTTCCTACGCGCCCAATTCCTTGCGGAGGCGCTGGAGATCGTCCTCGGTCCGGCGCTGGGCAGAAGCCAGCTCTTCGACAAGGGCGCGGAGCTGGGCCACTTGCCCGCGCAACGCGTCCATCTCTCGGTGGATCTTCGATTCGAGTTCGGGGGCGGGTCGATCGCTGGCGGCCGCCCGCTCTTCGGTAGGGCGATCCGAAACCAAATGCCCGGCTTCGGCGGCGCGGTCCAGGACGGCGGCCGGCGCGCCCGACGCGTAATGCGCCCGCAAGTTCTCCATTTCCCGAGGCGTGTACAGCGTATGACTGACCACGCGGCCGCGACCCTCGGGTGTGAGCCACTCGACCAGCTTCTTGGATTCCAGGGCGGCGAGAATGGACCGCAGGGCGGGCAGGTCGGCGATCGGCTCCATGCGCGAGGCGTGGGCCCGCAACTCCCCTTCGGTCTGCGGGCCGCGGAGCAGCAATTCCGCCATGACGGCCAGTTCGACCTTGTCGACGCCCAGCCATTCATACAGGTAGTGACGGTATTTGGCCACCCGTCCAAAGCCTTGAACCAGCCCCACCGCCCCCAGAACGCGAAGCCGTTCGAGCGATTCCTCGGCATCTTCGGGCTTCAGGTCCATCAGCGGATCGCGGTTGCTCTTTTGATTCGCCGCGACGCAAATGGCGTTGAGCGACATGGGATACGCGCTGGGAACGGTTTTGGCCTTTTCCACCAACACGCCGGCGATGCGGCGTTCGATTGGACCAAGGGGCTGCCAGCGGGGCGCTTGGGGCGAAGGGGAGGGGTCGGATGCGTCGGTCATGCGTCGCGGGGGTTCCGGGATTGAGAATGGAGGTTTGGGGCTTGGGCACACGGCATGGGGCATTCGCCGTTGAGCCCAATCCCAGGGCCTATCGATCCAGGGCGGCCAACACGCTTTCCAAGGCGGCGTCGAACGGGAATTGGGCGTATTCCGCGACTTTGCGGCGGGCGATGCGGAGACGGGCCTTGGCCGCTTCGTCGGCCGATTCAATCTGAGCGTCGATTTCGGCGAGCCTGGCGCGGGTCTGCTTTCGGCCCTGCTCATAGAGTTGGGCCGCCGTCTCGCCCAGGCCGGCCACGGCCTCGTCGAGCCTGGCCAGGGCCTGCGGCGAGGTGGTCCGTTTCTCGTCGATCGCGGCGGCATACTCGCGAAGGCGGCCGATCCAGGGGGCGATCGCCTGGATGGAAAGCGCCGGCGCTGCTTCCGGGCCCTTCTGTTTGCCGATTTTTCCGACCAGTTCGACCAGTTCATCGACTCCGGAGGCGGGCCGGCCCATCTCGAAGCGGAGCCAGGCCAGGGCCGCCGAGGGCAACACGAGGGCCGGGTGTTCCGCCTTGACGCTCTCGAAATGTTTGGCCACGTCGGCCCTTGGCTGCCGGGATTTCAACAGCACCAGACCAAAGACCAGCTTCGGTTCGATTTCCTTGCCGGCCGCGGCTTGGGCCGCATCATACAGGCTTCGCGCGGCCGGCAGGTCCATTTCGTTCTGCCGCGCCAAGGCGGCCAAGCCCTGGATCGCCTTTTTCGCCTCGGCCGAGAGGCGCGGGGGGCGATTGTCGGGCAGAAAGAGCTGGGGTGTCTGCTTTTGCTGGATCGAGCCGGCCAGCGAGCCCATCGCCTCGGCCAGGTAGCTGAACAACTCCGTCGTCTCCAGGCGATTGTCGCTATTCTTGTCCGCCTTGCCCGCCAATCCCTCGGAAAGCGCCCAGGCGAACAAGCCGTGTTTTTTGTCGGGCAGGCCATGGCTTTGCTGGCCGGGCGAGCAACTCGCGATGCCCGTCACGGTGCGCAAGGGGGCCTGGCCCGGCGGGCCCTTCAGCGACTGAAACATCTCGGCCGGCGACAGCGATTTAGCCGCGGCCGGACCCGACCGGCAAGCGTCCAACAGCAGGATCTTCTCCTTGGCCTTGCAGACTTCCAAGGCGTCGACCAGCCACTGGAGGCTCACGCCCGTTCGCGCCATCTGGGCGGGATGGAAATCCTTGGGCGCCAGATAGACGGTCTTGTCCGCGTCCTGGAAGGCGTGGCCGGCGAAATAGACGACGAGGGTGTGGCCGGGCTGGATCCGCTCCAAGACGCCGGCGATGCCCTGTTTGAGCCGCGGCTGGTTGGCGTCGGTCAGCAGCAGGGCCTGGTTCTGCGGGACATGGAAACGTTTCCAGGCGATTTCGTGCAGCAAGGCGGCGTCGGCCGCGGCGTCCTCCGCCTTGCCCAGCGACGGATCGTCGTAGTTCTGGATGCCGATCAGAATGGCCCATCGCGTGGGATCGGCCGCCCGCCGCGCGGCCACGGTCAAGGCGCGGGGTTTGTCCGCGTCCGGCGAGTCGTGGGTGATATCGACCGTGTCGCCCTGCCGGATCTCGCCCAACGCCACCGCCTCTCCGCCCAAGGTGATCTTGGTGTTGGAGTCCACGGCGTAGGTCGTGGTCTTGTTCTGCCCTTCCAAGAGCACTTCGATCGCGTTGGGCTGAACGGACCGCACCACCCCGGCCTGCCCCAACGTCCGGTAGGCGTCCACGCGCACCACGCGCCGGTCGTGGACGAGGGTGACCTTGTCGCCGGGTTTGAGATCGGCGGGCGTGAGCGCCCGCTGGTCGAGCACCGTGCGGTCGTTGACCGTCACGTCGCACTTGGGTCCGAGCGGCAGCGTGATCAACGGGGCGTCGGCGGCCTCGCCTTCGGCCACGGTCAACTCGCCCTTCTTGAGATCCACTCCGCGAAGGACTCCTTTGAGGACCACCTCGCGCTGCACTTCCAGGGCGGTGGCGCGGCGCGCGCCCCCCTCTTCCGCCAGATGGCTCACCTGGTCGACGCGATCCCCGGCCCTGAGATCGGCCAGCGTGACCGGCTTGCCTTGGATCTTGTCCTGACCGTTGAACAGGATTTTCACCGTTTCCGGCACGCGGATGGCAAGTTCGGCGGGTCCCTGGTCGGTCTCATACGACAAGGTGAATTTGCCGGCGTCGGGGTCCACGGCCTTGATGCGACCCTGCTGGGATTCGGGGCGGGTCGCATGGACCACGGTGATTCTTCGCTTCTGCGCGTCGCGCAGGATTTCGACCTCGACCTGGTCGCCCACCCGAAGGTCGCGGAATCCCGCCTCCTTCTTGTTGATGTAGAACTTGTCGATCGGCTTGAACTCGAGTTCCTCGCGATGGCCGTCCGGGGCGGCCTCGACGGCGATGCGGGCCTCGGAAGGATAGATGCTCCGCACAATGCCCTGGACGGGCTGGGCCTCCTGGGGTTCAGGCGGGGGCCTGGTCGGGCCGGGCAGCAGCATCACCACGGAAATCACCGCCGAAAAGGCCATCGCCGCGATCGCGCCGATCCGCATCCATCGCTTCTTCTTGGGCGTCTCCGCCGCGGCGGTTGGCGGCGCCGGTTCTACGCGCGCGGCCGGAAACTGGCCGCTCCGCAGGTCGCGCAACGCCTCCTGGGCCGATTGGTAGCGGCGCGACTGATCCTTCACCACCATGCGTTCGATGACCCTGGCCAGATCGGCGGGCACGCCCTCCAGCACGCGGGCGATTTCCGGCAGATGTCGGTCGGGGGCCGCGTGCCACATCAGCCAGGCAATCTGGCGGTCGCGGCCATAGGTCAACAGGCCGGGAAACAGCGACTCGAACTGGGGACCGCACATCAATTCATAGGCCGCGAACCCGAGGGAATACAGGTCGCTGGCCGGGCCGACCGGGCCGAACTGGTTGGAGACCAGTTCGGGGGCCATGTACTTCGTGGTCCCTTTCAACAGGCTGCCCTGTTCGTTGCTCGCCCGCCGCGCCAGCCCGAAATCGCCCAATTTGACCCGTCCCTGCGGATCGATCAGCATGTTGCTGGGCTTCACGTCGCCGTGGACCACCCCGTTGGCGTGGAGGAACGCCAGGGCGTTGAGCCCGCAAATCAGCACCCCGCGGAGCACGTCGAGGTCCATCGGCCCGGCCTGGATGCTCTGCTGAAGATTGCCCCGCATCAACTCCAGGATCAGCCATCCGCGGGAACGAACGACGTCGTAGATGGTGAGGATGTTGGGATGCTGGAGGGTGGCCAGGAGCTGGGCTTCGCGCCAATAGCGTTCCAACTGGCGCGGGTCGTGGAGGAACTGCTGGTGAATCTGCTTGATGGCGACCTCGCGCCCCAATTCACGGTCCCTCGCCCGGAAGACCGTGGCGAAATCGCCGGTCGCGATGGTGTTCAGGATTTCGTACCGGGGAGTGGATTCCATCGACTCAATCGCTCAACAGCGTGGTGATCAGCTTTTCCAAAGTTTCGTCCTTGGCCGGGCTCCCCGTCAACCCCCGGTCGAATCGGCCCCGTTCCGCCCGCAGCATGTCCAGAACCCGACGATAGCGGCGCCTTTCCTCGGCGAAATCGCGGCGCGCGTGGGCCTGGAGGGCCTCGCGTAGATGGATCTGATAGGGCGCCAAGTCGGCCTCCTTGTCCATTCCGGAAATGTAGCTCTCCTCGATTTCCCGCCGCGCGGCCTGCTTTTCCACCGCCTTTCCAGGCGACTCCGACTCGGAGGGAAGCAAAAGCAGCACGACCGTCGTAATCGCGCTGAACGCCAAGGCCATGAACAGCAACAGGGGATGGGCCCCGCCGGATCCGGCTTCCTTCGCCTCCTCCTGGCCCGGTTCCTTCAGCCGCAGGGTGGGCAATTTGCCGTCTTCGGCCAGCTTCAGGCCGGATTGAACGGCCTCGGCGGCGATGAAGCGGGCCGTTTTTCTTGCGGGAGAACTGGGGGGTGGCGCGACGGGCGGGCTGGTCGGCGCGGAGGGAACGGGGGGCATCGTGGACGACACGCCGCCGCCGGACTCGCCCTCTTTGGCCGCGATCGCCTTGGGAGCCGCGGCGCCGCGGAACCAACTTTCGGCGGGCGCAGGCGGGGGCGCCAACGTGGTTCCCGCCACGTGCGGCGGCCTGTTCGCGGCCGGGGCATCCGGTGGTCCGCGGCGGGCGGACGGTGAGGCTTGCGCCGTCGGTCCCGACGGCATCCCGGCCCCTCCAGCACCCCCCGGCCCCCCGCCCGCCGTCGCCGGCGGTGTGGCCAGGGGGGCGACCGGCGGCGGACCGGCCGTGGGAATCGGCGAAACCGCCGGCCGATTCCCGCCTGGGGCGGGCGGACTCGCCGTGGGGAAAGGTCCCGAACCGGTCAAGCCTGCCGGCCCCGAACCGCCGGAACCCGCGGCGCCCTGCTCGGGAACCCAAAGCCGCCCCTTGCAGTGCGGGCAAGCCACGTATTGGCCGGCCTTTTTGGTCGGGACAGCCAACGGCTGCTTACAGCGTGGACATTCGAGTGCAATGGGCATGGCGCGCCGCTCGGTGCTTTGCGACGTAAGCGTTGCCCGCGGGCAGGGGCCCCTTTTCGCGGACTTCGCCGCGGAAATCGGGACAGTCCCCGCGGAAGGTTACGGTTCGACGAAGGGCCAATCCCCCCATCAGTTTCTCACATGGTCAAACCAAAGGACAGGATGTTGGGCAGGAACGGGCCGATGATCACCAGGACCGTGGCCAGCATGACCAACACCGCCGGCAAGAGCATGTTGACGCCCGCCTCGCCCGCCACCGTCTCGGCCCGCTGCGTCCGCTTCAGGCGCAAGACGTCGGCCTGGGTACGAAAGATCTGCGCCAACGGAGTGCCCAGCTCCTCTCCCTGAAGGATCGCCCCGACGATGCTGGTGATTTCGTCGTCGTTGAGCCGATCGCGCATGGCGGTGAAGGCCTCGTGCCGGGTCTTTCCAAGCTGCATGTCGCCAAGCACGCGGCCGAACTCCTCGGCGACCGGGTGCCCGCGGAACTCCTCGACCGCTTGCGCCAGGGCGTTCAAGAACGTCGAGCCCGCCTCCATCAACAGGGTCAGCAAGTCCAGCAAAAACGGCATCCGCCGCTTGATGATCCGGAGGCGCAAGGCCGCCTGGCTGGCCAGCCTCATGCGCAGGACGAAGACCGTCAGGAGGAACGCCGCCGCCGCCGGCAGCAGGCCCGCCACGCCGAACCACGAGACGAAGAAGTAGACGTAGACCAGCGAGACCGTCATGGAGATCACTTCCAGCCAGCCGAGATATTCTTCGGGCAGCCAGAACCGCGGCAAGCCGGCCGCGTGGATGTGCCGCTGGATTTCGGGCAGGGCCTCGCGGAGGATCAGGCGATTGAGCCGGGCCAGCAGGCCGATCAACGGTTGCAGCAGCCGGTAGGGCACGCTCAGGCGGCGAAGTTCGTTGATGCGGCTGATGTCGTAGCGCCACTCGGCCCCCTGCTGGATGTCTTCCGTACGGAGCACCGTCAGGACCCACCACGCGAACACGAACACCGCCACCCCGACCACCGCGCTGGCCGCCACCTGGAGGCCAAAGCTGCCGACCGATTCCATGGCGAGAACCACTGGAGCGTGCATGACGTCAACCGCTCGCGACACGGGAAAAACAAGGAACCAACCACCCCAAGCGCTCCGCCTCCGCGATCCCCCGGTTCTGGATCCAGGGGCGGGGGTTCCCGAAGCCCTGCGGCGCTGGCGTCGACGTTGGAAACATGGGATGCTTCGCTCGTGCGGGTTGATTCCGAAGGGACCTCGGGGTTCGGGCGGTCAAATGTCCGGATTCAAGATGGCGCGGGCCCACAAATACGCGACGATGTCGATGACGACCACGATGGCCAGAAGGATGTGGCCGAAGACTTCCGTGAACAGCTTGGCGGTGTTGACCGGATCGACAAAGTACCAGACGACGAGGATCACCGGGGGGACCATGGCCATATAGATGGCCGACTTTCGGGCCTGGGCGGTCTCGGATTTCACTTTGCGCTCCAAGCGCTGCATTTCGAGCACCGACTGGGCGATCCGTTCGACGGTCTCGTTGAGCCGGCCGCCGCTTTCGTGGCTGGCCAACAAGGCCGCGGCGAAGAGGGCGAAATTCTCGCTCTTCAGCCGTTGTTTGGCTTCCACGAGCGTTCGGTCCAGCGGCTTGCCGAGCCGGTATTCGGCGGCGATCTGGAAGAACTCGGAATTGATCGGCTTGGGACACTGGGCGGCGAGGATCTCCATGGATTGGGCCAGCGACAGCCCCGCCCGCACCGCGTTGGCCAGCGTCACCATGGCGTCGGCCAGTTGGTCCTCGATCTTCAACCGTCGCCGCTCGGCGAGGCGCCGGATCAGATACCAGGGCGACACCAGGATCAACCCGGCGACCAGGATGGCGAACACCAGGCTGTCGAGCACGAGCCAGAAGCCGAGGAAAACCAAGGCCATGCCGGCCATCCACAGCATGAGGTACTGGCGGAGCCGCTTGACCGGCAGGCGGAGCCGGCGAAGCTTCTCGGCCAGGTCCTGCTCGATCCACCGCAGCGGCCCCGAAAACAGGTCCCCCCCGAACCACGCCAGCGCGGCCACGGCCAGGCCCATGAACAGGGAACCGAGGATCGCCAGGGGGTCGGACATCATGGAAGCAGCGCCCATGGGTGGTTTCGAGGATTCGGTTTCGCGGCCCGCCGGGGCGGGATCGATGGCCACGGTTTCCGTTTTTGCTTCTCGCTCCCCTTGCTTTGCTCACTTTGCCGCGAGGGTCGCCGCCGGGGGCGGCGGGGCGATGGCCGGCGCATTCCGCCAATCGCGGCCGTAGAGAAACTCCAAGTCCAGGAGGTCCTTTTCCACCAGCGAATCGACGAAGGACGGCAGGTAGCCGGTCGGCTGGAGCGACACACCGTTGCGGTAGTTGAAAATGTCGAGCACGACGACCTGTTTTTCGTCGGGATCGTAGCGCGTGACTTCGGCGATCTGGGTCACCACCCGCCGCCCGCCCGGCAGCCGGCTGATATGCACGATCACGTCGATCGCCGACACCAACTGGCGGTGGATCGAGGCGACCGGGAGGTCGGCGGCCATCAGGACCAGCACTTCGAGCCGCTCGATGACCTCGCGGGCGCTGTTGGCGTGGACCGTGGTCATCGAGCCGTCGTGGCCGGTGTTCATCGCCTGGATCATGTCAAGGGCCTCCGGCCCGCGGCATTCGCCGACGATGATGCGGTCGGGCCGCATGCGCAGGGCGTTTTTGACCAGGTCGCGGATGGTGTAGGCGCCGGCGCCTTCCACGTTGGGCGGTTTGGCTTCCAGCGTGACGACGTGGTCCTGGTGGAGGCGCAGCTCGACGGTGTCTTCGATGGTGACGATGCGTTCCTTGTAGGGGATGAAGCTGGAGAGCACGTTCAGGAGGGTCGTCTTGCCCGTCCCCGTGCCGCCGCTCACCAGCACGTTGCGGCGATCCACGACGCACGCCCGCAAAAACGTCGCCGCGGCCTTGTTGATGCTGCCCAACTCGATCAATTCGTCCATCGTCAGCCGCTGCAAGGGGAACTTGCGCACGGTGAGGCAGGGCCCCTTGACGGCCAAGGGCGGAATGATGGCGTTGACGCGGGACCCGTCGGGCAGCCGGGCGTCGACCAGCGGCTGGCTCTTGTCGATGCGCCGGCCCACCTGGGCCACGATCCGTTCGATGATCGCCTCGGTCACCTTGTCGGAAATGAACCGCCGCCCGGATTTCTCGATCACCCCGTTCTGCTCGACGTAGATCTGGTCCCGGCCCACCACCATGATTTCCGTGACCGACGGGGCCCGCAGCAAGTCCTGGAGCGGCCCAAACCCGAAAATCGTGTCCTTCAGGTCCTTCTTCAGCGTGCGGAGGATGAGGTACTTGCGGAGTTCGTGGTGCAGGTGCGGCCGGATGAGCGGGAAGATGTCGTTGAAGCGGGCCTCGACGCGGCCGATCTCCTCGGTCACGTCGCGGCATTCGTGGAAGCACAGCCGCTCGCGCACGAATTGCAGCAGGCCGTGCAACTCCGCCTCGCGCTCCGGCACGAGCGTGGCCGGCACGTCGAATTCGTTGGAGGTCAGCGCCGCCAGGTCGAAGAATTCGTCGTGGGCGGTCTCCATGATGATCTGGTTGATCAGATGATCCCGAAGGACCAACCCGGTGATCTCCTCCAACAGCGGTTCGTTCTCCTTGGTGAAAACCCCCAGGTCGCGGCACACGTCCTCGATGTTGTTTTCCAGCAGCAAAATGCTTTCCGCGTCCCGGGCCTGATTCCGTTCGAACTCGTAGAGGTCGAGCCGTTCGAGGAGCTTGCGGTGGATCCGCAGTTCGAGGTCGGCCATGATCGAGCGGAGGTGGTTTTCGAGGTCGGCGCGGGTGATGGCGGCCGGCTGCTCGGCCTCGAAGGTGAGCGTGAAGGGCCAGATGCGAACCTTGGTCCCCGGCTCGAACGCCACGGTCTGGCTGCCGCCGACCTCCACCTCGCCGACCAGGCAACTGTTCAGCCCCACGTTCTCCAAGAGCAACTGGCCGTTGGCCGCCCGCACCACCGCGTGATGGCGCGACACGAGCGGGCTCTGAAGCACCACGACGTTGTCGGGATCGCGGCCGATCGTCACCTCGGCCCGATCCGTCTCGACCAGCGTCCGCCGGCTTTCGCTGATTTTGTTGAACCAGATCTTCATTCGAGTTTTTGGGTCCGCGGGTGCAACTCGTAGGCCAACGGCTGGGAATTGGTTTGCTGGAGGACGCGAAGCAGCCGGGCGGCTTGAGGATCCATCTTGCCTTGCTCGTAGCGGACCAGGATCGTCATCACGCCTTCCTGGGTTTGCGGGATCTTCGCCGCCATCATCACGTCGTAGCTGCCCAAGCGGTTGCCGATCGAAAGGACCTTGAATGGGCCGCACTTTTCGATGGTGTCGGCCGAGGAGGATTCGACCGGCGCGGCGGCCGACCCTCCCTTGGCCTCCGCCTTCTCGCCCGAGGCCGGCTTCGCCCGCTCGGAAGCCAGCGTCGGCGCGTCGCGCCGCCCGGCCGAAATGATGAACGACACCAGGTCGCCCGGCTGGACCAACGACATCACGAATTTCCGCGTGTCGACGGGCACGCCGATGGCGCGCTCCTCGACGCCCGGCGGCAGGTTGACGCCAAACACCAGTTCCTGGGGCGGGGTCTTCAAGTCCGCCCGCATCAACAGCGAGCCCCCCTCCAACGCTCGCCACGGACGCCGCCCCACCACCGTCGCGCGCGTGGACCACAGAAACGCGTAGTCTTCCAGCCTGCCCACCCAGCGACGCGGAATCTCCACCGGCTCCAGGCTGTCCTCGGTCAGCAACTCGCCGCGGCCGATCGTCTTGTCTTCCTTGATGCCGATGAAGGCCACTTTCTCCACGTCCCGCGAACGGTTGGCCAAATAGGCGAAGTTGAACAACGCCCCCGCAATCCCCAGCCCAATGGCCACGATCAATCCTTGGATGCCCTTCATCGCGATTTGCCTCTCGAAATCGGCGGGTCGAGGCCTCGAAAGCCCGATCCCTTGGGCCAGGCTGCCCGCCTCATGGTTGCTCGTGGGCAACCGGCGTCAAAAACACCACCCCCCTCGCCTCGCCGCTTGGGTCCGAGGCCACGAGCACGTCAATCCGCTCCCACGCTCCGCCCTGCGGACGCACGCCGTGCAGCGAGCGAGTCATTCCCCGATCCACCCATCCCCGCGCCGTTTCCCAACCGTGCGTTCGCAACCAGGAGTCGAAAAACCGCGTCCACTCGTTCTGGGGATCCAATCCCTTGAAAGCAACCACGGTCGCGCCGTCGGCCGCGCGAACCGCCATCACCCGCGTGCTTTCGGGGGGAATCGGCACTCGCTGATCGGTGCGTCTGGCTCCTTCTTTACGGGAAATGGAGTGGAATGTGTACGTGATCCAGCTCTGGTCGCCCGAAGGCGTCGCCATTCCCAAGGTTACCACGCGCTCGGTTGTTTTGGCAACCTTGTCGTTCGGGGCGTTGTCGCCCGCGCCGACTTCGCGCGTGCCCACCACCAGCGGAAACCCTGCATCCAGCGCGTAAAGTCGCCACTGGCCGGGCTGCTCCACGACCGGCGGCTGGGAAGCGATGCGGCGGAGCAAGTCGCGTTCGGCGGGGCCGGGCGGGGTTTGGGGGAGGCGACACGAGCCGATCGCTTCGGCGCAGCGGGCCTGGATCTGGCGGACCACCGCGGCCGCGTCGCCGCTGGCGGTCCCCCGCACCATGCCCCAGTCGCTGCCGCCGAATTCCAGGGAATGATCCTGCTCGGGATCGCCCAGAGGACCGACGGCGAGCGGCCGCGGCGGCGCGGCCGTTGGACCGTCCGCCCGCCACCACTGGAGGACCTGACGACCAAACGCCAGGCCGGCGACCAGAATCATCCCCGACACCAGCACCCGGCTGGTCCAACCCGAGATGCGTTTCGCCAATTCGCCGAACGTCGTCATGATGCTGGCACCCTCGGCGAAGGCTGCGACGCTAGTTCAAGGGATCCTGGAGCAGCGCCAGCTCCGCGTCGAGGGCCTGGATCTCTTGCCGCAATTGGGATTGAACGTTGGGCGGAGGAGGCGGGGTGGCGTTGAGCAGGTTCTCGAGTTCTTGTTTGACGTCCTCGAAGAAGCCCTTGAATTCCAGCCTCATGTTTTCGGCGACGCTGGTCTGGCCGTTGGTTCCGCGGATGCGGTCCACCAGAAGGTCGACCCGGCTCTGGATTCCGACGGGATCGAGATCGCAAAACGACCCCAACCAGGCGAATCGGCCAATGAAGTCGTGGCCGCGCCCCTGGATGGCCGGCACGAGCGGGAACCGCTGCTTCCAATACAGAAACTCGTCGTCGCGGTCCAACGGCCGCAGGTCGGCCTGGAACGGCGCGTAGTAGATCCTGGCGACGGCTTGGATGTAGCGTTGGGCGTAGGAGGGGTCGGGCGTGGCGGGCACGGTAAACAGATCGGGGGCGCGGAAGTCGTCGTTGTCCTGCGCCCCCAGGGCCGGAAACGTCCACGGTCCATTGAAAAGCTGGCCCGCCGCCCGAAGCCGGTACGGACCCAGCCGTTTCAGCAGGGGGTAGTCCCGCGCCACGGTCGCGTGCCCTTCGAGCATGTTCCTCGCCGGGTCCAAGAGGTCTTGATTCACCAAGAAAGGCTGGGCCGGCGGGGCCACGGTGTCGCCGACCGAAGGCCCGCGGCCTACGGGCAGGCGCGCCCCGTGGGCCTGCTCGATGGCGTTAAGCGACGTCGTCGGCCATCCTCCCACGCCCGCGCCCACGGCCGGCGGCGCCGCGGCCAGATACCCTTGCGGCCAGTACTGGGTCGCGGGAAATGTCGAGCCCGTGCGCCCTTCACGCTGCGACCACAACTGATGGCGGGCCACGGAAAGCCCTCGCACCTTCCAGCTCGCCACGGTCCCGAAATTGATCAATAGCGCCATCACCGCCAGCAAGATCGGCAGCGCCAAGACCATTTCCAGCGTGGACAGCCCGCGGCGAGGCGGCCGCGCGGCGGGTCGGGCTGCTCGGGCAGGTCGGAACAAGGCGGCGTGCATGGCGGCACCGGCTAGTGCGTGTTGATTCTCAGGATCTGGTCCATGGGCAGGGCGACCTGGGGAAGCTGGTATTGCTGCGCGTTGACGCCGGGCACCTGGGGCGGCTGTTGGAGGATCAGGGGAATCCACGCATTCGTCGCCGGCACCAACTGGGCGACCCAATGCTGGTTCAACAGGTCCCAACGCTCGCTGACGCCCGGCTGGCGCCCCACGTCCCAACTCTCGCTCGCCGTCGACGGCGGAGGCGGCGTGTCGCCGCTGCCCGGCGGAGGCAGCGGCGGGAAATGGCCCGGCATTCCTCCAAACTCCTCGCTGCCGGGCACGTAATGACGCCAGACCAGCCGCCGGTGCGGAACGAACACCCGAACCTGGGCAAACGCCACCGACGAAGCGGGCATCGGGTTGAAGAAGATCCTCGGCGCGAAATCGGGAAGTTTGTTCCAGTAGGCGACGCCCACCCAGGTGAACTCGTCGTCGAGGTGCTGGTTGATCGCCCCGTCGGGAATGTCGCGGCGGGGGGTCCGGATCAAGTGGGGCAAGTTGTGGTCGTAGTCGGCCAGCACCTGCTTCAATTGCCCGCACGGAGGAAACCGCTGCCCGTCCACGAAGTTCCGCCACAACACCGCGTACTGACACATCCTCGCCCGGCGGTCGAAGAACTGCAACACTTCGTTGTTCCACCGGGCCACGTACTGGGACGCCAGTCGGTCGCGCTGGTTTCGGGCCTCGCTCTGTCGGTCCGCGTGGCTGGGGTCGGAGGGATCGATGGCCGGAATCGTGCCCCGAAACGCCTCGCCCGCCCCGCCGACGGGCGTGACGTTGCCGCCGGTTCGCCACACCACCCCGCACAGGTCGCCGCGGCCGTGGTCGGGCCGCCCGTTGGCCAGGGCCGCCTCCAGGGCCGCTTGCTGCGCCATGTCCGGATAGGCCCGGACCACCGCCCGCTCGAATTCCGGAATCATCTCCTGTTCGAGGATGAGTTCCAGGGTGGGCAAGATCAACTCGCTGGTGGCCTTGGCCCACGCGCTGAACGCGTCGGCCAACTCCTGCTCCAAGGGCGCCTGTTGGAGGATCGCGCGGCCCAGGCGCTGGAACTTCGGGAAAGGCGACTTCTGGAAAATCCGGCCCGCCGTCTCCCAGGCGCTGAGAATCTGCGGGACGTACTTGTCGGACTGTTGGTCCCGGCCCTCACGCATCAGCGCCGTCAAGGCCATGACCTCGGAAAGCAGGTGGTTGCTGAAGGCGAGCACGTTCAAAGCCCGGGCCACCATCACCCCGCCGGAATACGCCGCGGCGTCCGCCGCGTTCTGAAGCCGGATCTTGCCGTCGATTTGCCGGCCGACGTTCATCACCATCCCCAACACCGCCGTGAGCATCAGCACGGCGAACACCGACAGGATGCTGATCACGCCCCGCTGGTCGCGATGCAACCTCGTTGCCGAACTAATCCAAGGGGTACTCATACGGCAGCACCGACTTCTCGCCTTCGTTGCCCAGCGTGCACGAGGCGGTCAATTGGTAGACATACACGTCGTTGGGAAACTGCTTCTCTTGCGTGTCCTGCTCGATCTGCTGTTGGACGCGATCCGGGGCGGTGCGGAGGAAGCTCACCCGATTGGCCAGGAGGCGTCCCGGGCCGGGCAACAGGGCCAGGTAGTGATGGACGGTGACGGTGATCGGATCCTGCCACCCGATTTCCTGGCCAGGCTGAAACTCCTCGCTGCCCGGGCCCGTGTCGTGCCACGGGCCTGACCGGCCGTTGGTGTAGTCCAGCCCCCAGGGGCCTTGCAGCGACACCAACGGAGGTTCCGAGTTGTCGTGATAGAATCGGACCTCGACGTCCGTGTAACGCATCGCGTAGGCCAGCTTGTTGGCCAGCCGGGCGTCGCTGGGCGCTCGGCCGGGCGCCAAGGCCTCGTACATGGACTTCAGCGCCTGCTGGGTCCACGCCGCGTCCTGGGTCGGCGGCGGCCCGAGCTTCAGGTCCCGCGACGGGCAGATTGGCAGACAAGCCAGGCACGCCGCCCGGAAGATCTTCTCGTATTTCGGCCCCCCGCCGCCCAGCACGTACGTCATTCCTCCGGAAGTCGGTTGGATGTAGTTCGGCGGAATCTGATCGGGGGCCGAGAAATCGGGCCCATAGCCGAGGCCCCCCACCGAATTCTCCCCGATCGTCCATTGGTCTCGCGGGCCAAGGCCGGCGGGAATCCACACCACGGCCGCGCGGGCCGCGGCAAAGGCCGCGTAGTGGACCGTGATCGTGCCGATCATCAATTGGCTGACCTGGACGATGAAAAGCAGGACGGCCACGAAAAGCGGCAGCGTCAGCACGAAGCTCAAGCTCTGCGCGCTGCCCACCTCGTTGCGGTGCAATCGCAACAGGCGGCGCACGCGCAAGCGGCCCGCGTTCACGCGAACCGTCAGCCAAAGGCAGGCGGCCGAGGCCAGCCACATCCCCAGCCACGGCAGACAATCGATGAGCACCGCGCGGCCCATGGGGTTGCCTCATCGTTGGACGTGAGACGCCATGCGAAAAGTACGGAATCGCGGTCCCTCTCCCGCTCGCAGGACAGGGGCAACTTGCCGCATGGCCTCTCGGGAACTTGCTATAGTTCTCTCCGGCGAAAAATCGCGCCCGACGCTCGACAACGGAAGCCCGTCCGAGCCGTCGCGCCTCGAAAACTCGTCATATTAAATTGAACTGCACGATCACGCAGGCGGCCAACGCGCTGGGGGCCAAGAACAAGGGCGGCTGCAAGGCGGCGCGTTCCGCCGGGGTCAGCGGTTGGAAGCGACCCAAACGCATCGCCCACAACAGGTGCCGGCCGACCGAGGCGATCACCCGCAGCGGCCCGAATCGCCACACCAACACGATCAGCCCCATGCAGCCGCCCAGCACGAAGGTCCACAGCATGGCTTCGACTCCGCGGTCGGCCCCGAGGAACGCGCCGAGCATCGCCATCAGCTTGACGTCGCCGCCGCCGACGCGCAGCAAGACATAGCACGCTACGAGCACGAACCCGCAAACGAGGAAGCCCGCCAGGCTCTGCCCGAGGCCAATCCAGCCCAACCGAACGAGGCGGGCCTCGTCGGCCAGGCCGGTGGCCACCAGGCCGGACCCCAAGGCGTTCATTCCCAGGGCAGCCAGGATTCCGGGATAGGTCGTCCAGTTGTAGATCCGATGCCGCCGGATGTCCGTGGCCGCGGCAACCGCCAAAAGCCCCAGCAACAGCGCCTTGGAAACCATGTCCTGCCCGGGCTAGGTCTTGGCAGCGTCCGCTTCCTGTTTCAGTTCGTCGATCCCCCGCTCGAAGTAATCCTTGATTCTCGGCCAACCCACCTTAATCAGGAAGATCAGCACCGGCAGGGCGATCGCTCCAATGATGAGGATCGTTTCTAAGCTTACGGCGCCTTCCTGATCGCGGTGGATGGTCTTCCACAAGCGACGCAGTTCAGTCATAGACCCCACCCTCCTCTTCTCGAACAATTCTTCTCAAGTCCAAGAGATCACATGAACGGCCAGGCCACCAACACGCAAAGAAACTCGTAAGCCAATCCCAGGATTTGACGGCTCATGACGATCGAAATCAGCACCAACGGCAGGATGACCGCTAAAATCAGCACATAGTCCACGGCCGCCGATCCCCGCCTTCGGACGGGGCGGCGTTTTTCCGGCGTCACGGCGCGGGACCCGGCAGGCAAAGCACTCCTCCGGCGGCGCAAACCGCGTCTGCCGGCTTGATGGCCTGGAAAGGCCCTGCTCCCCCAGCTTCTCACGGTCCAGGATGCCATAACCCGCCGCTCACTGCAATTGCTTCGACCACAACCGGCCGCTCAGCCGAGCCAAATGGTCCATGCCCCGCTCCCTTAGTTCGTCGGCAAAGCTGGGCAGTTCGCCGGTCGGCTCCAGCTCGGCGATCAACCGCCCGTCCTGCGTCCGTCCCCGAAGATGCGACACGAACAGATCGGCCAATTGGTATTGGTTGGCTTCGTTGAGTCCACGGGCCTCGGTAATCCGGGTGATCTTCCGCGACCCGTCTTCCGAAAACCTGGCGATTTGCACCACGAGGTGGATCGCCGCCGCGACTTGCGCCCGGGCGACGTACACGGGGATTTCCACGTCGGACATCAACGCCAGGGTCTCCATGCGGATCAACGCGTCGCGAGCGGTCTCGGCATGGATGGTCGACAGGCTGCCCGCGTGGCCGCTGAGCATGGACTGCACCAGGTCCAGGGCCTCGCCGGAACGGACCTCGCCGACGATGATCCGGTCGGGCCTCATGCGGAGCGAATTGATGAACAATTGCCGCACGTTGAGGGCCCCCCGCCCGCGGACGTCCGCATGGCGCGCTTCCAGGTACAGGCAGTGCGACTGGATCAGGCGCAACTCGGAGGTGTCCTCGATGACGACGATCCGCTCTTCCTCCGGAATGGCCCGCGACAAGGCGCCCAGCAAGACGGTCTTTCCCGTCCCCGTGCCCCCGGCAATCAAGATGTTCTTCCGCAAAACCACGCAGAGTTCCAAGAATTCCTTGGCGATCGGCGAGAGGCTGCCAAAACGCACCAAATCGTCCAGCGTCAGCGCCTGCCGGCTGAACTTGCGGATGGTCAGATACGGTCCGGTGCGGGCGCTCGGCGGGATGATGGCGTGCACGCGCGAGCCGTTGGGCAGCCGGGCGTCGAGCACCGGGTGCTCCTCGGTGATCTCCCTGCCGACCCACTGCGCAATGTTGTGGATGGCCGACAACAACGCGTCCTCGCTGGCGAACGAGAGCCCCGTATAGACCAACCGGCCCCGGCGCTCGATGTAGATCGTCTCCGGGCCGTTGACCATGATCTCGGTCACCGAGTCGTCTTCCAACAGCGCGGCGATCGGCTCCAAAAAGAACCGCACGCTGGCTTCGAAGATCGCTTGACGCGACATGGTTGGGTTCCGCGCAGGGGCACGTGGGACGCATGCCCTGAGGACTAGACTTTCCCCTCTTGTATCATCCCCCCAAAGGGTAGATGTGTCAAGGGATTTGCGGGCGGAGGGGACGGAGGGGACGGAGGGGGGATTGGCTCAACACAAATTTCGCGCGACAAGGTGGGGACGCGAAGTCCACGGTGGCCACGCGCTGATGGCCCGCGCCGCTCAGCGCCACGATCCGGCCCAGGCCGTGTTGCGGATGCCGCACCATCATGCCTTGGGCGAACTGCTCGGGATCGATCGGCGGCAGCTCGCCCCCGCGGGCAATCTCCGCGGCGGTCATCAGCGGGGAGCGGCCCGGACTTCGCGCCGCCGAACTCGCGCCGGGCGCCGGCCCAAGCGTCTCGACCGGCCTTGGTGGAAACCGGGCGGCCACGTCCTCTTCGTGTTCGACAATCTCCATTTCGCCGCGCGGCAGTTCCATGAGAAACCGGCTCGGAATCGCCATCTTCCTCTGGCCGCGAAAATCGCGGTACACCGCTCGGCTGATCTGAAGCTCCTGCTGGGCCCGGGTAATGCCCACAAACATCAAACGCCGTTCTTCCTCGAGTTCGTCGGGAAGGTCCCGGCTGCGCTCGTGGGGCAGAAGCCCCTCTTCGACGGCCACCAGAAACACCACGGGAAACTCCAACCCCTTGGACGCATGGAGCGTCATCAGCGTGACCCGATCGTTGTCGGCCTCGTAGCCATCCGTGTCGGCCACGAGGCTGGTCTCTTCCAGGAAGGCGTCGAGCGTGCCGTTGCCCGCGTGGCGCTCGTCGAACTGGCGGGCGACGGTCAGCAATTCCTCGATGTTGGCCAGACGCTGCTGGTCTTCCTCGCTGGACGAACCCTCGAACTGCGCCTTGTAGCCCGACTCGGCCAACACGTGCCCCAGAAGCTCCTCGATCGACGCCCCAGCCGCCGACGCGAGGCGATCCACCAGCCCGGCGAATTCGAGCAATTTGGCCGCGGGCTTCTTTCCGATCTGGGGGCAATGGCGGCTCTCGCGGGCGGCCTCGAGCATCGATGCGCCGCGCTGGGCGGCGAACGAAGCCAGGCGCTGCAAGGTCGACTTGCCGATGCCCCGCGCCGGAGCCTGGATCGCGCGAAGAAGCGCCATGTCGTCCCGCGGATTGGCGATCAGACGCACATACGCCAGGACGTCCTTGATCTCCCGCCGCTGGAAAAACTCGACTCCGTTGACAAGCTGGTAGGGCACTCCCCGTTCGTGCAGCGCCAACTCAAACTCCCGCGACAAGGCGTTGACCCGGTAAAACACCGCATAGTCGCGGGCCCGGCGTTTTCCGGCGGCGATTTCGGCGGCGATTCGGGCGGCGATCCCCGCCGCCTCGTCCCGCTGCGTGGCATAGGTCACGCACCGCACCGGCGCGCCCTCGCCGTTTTCGGTGAACAACTCCTTCGGCTTGCGCCGGACGTTGTTGCGGATCAACTGGGAGGCCACGCGCACAATGCGCCGGGTGCTTCGGTAATTCTGCTCCAATCGAACGACTCGAACATTCGGGTAATCACGCTCGAACTCGAGAATGTTGTTCACATTCGCCCCGCGCCAGCCATAGATCGACTGGTCGGGATCGCCGGTCACCGCAAGGTTCGGATGGTCGATCGAGAGAGCCCGGCTAAGCACGTATTGGGCCAAATTCGTGTCCTGGTACTCGTCGACGAGCACAAAACGGTACTGCGCGTCCAGCCTTCGACGAATCTCGGGGTTTTCCTGCAACAAGGTCACGACGTGGAGCAACAGATCGTCGAAGTCCGCGGCGTTGGCCCTGGCCAAATGAGCCTGATAGGCCGCGTAGGCCCGCTGGACGATTGCGCCGAGGAGGTGGCCGGGTCGCGGTTGGTATTGCTCGGGCCGAATGACCCGGCTCTTGGCCCAACTAATGGCCGCGGCCACGGCGTCGGGCGGGTACTGGGCGAGGTCCACCTGAAGGCCGCTGAGGACCTGGCGCAGGGCTTTCCCGCTGTCATCCGCGTCATAAATCGTATAGTTTTCCCCAAGGCCCACAAACGGGCCATACTTTCTCAACAGCCGCGCGCAGAACCGATGGAAAGTGCCCACCCAGACCCTTTGACCCGGGACTAGCCGCTCAATCCGCAGACGCATCGCTTCGGCGGCTTTGTTGGTGAAGGTCAGGGCGAGTATCTGCTCACCGCTTACCCCCATTCGTAGGAGATGTGCAACGCGGTGCGTCACTACCCGCGTCTTCCCGCTGCCAGGACCCGCCAAGACCAATAGCGGACCTTCAACATGTTGTACCGCAATACGTTGCGCTTCGGTCAGTCCGTCCAGCAGGGGGTCCAAGGGCGGGGTTCCCTTCACAGAGGCGCGGGCCGAAAACCCCGGCGGCAGCCGGAAACGTAGTAGAATACTACGTGGTTCCCCACGCGATTCTATCAGACGCATTTTTCGGGCGGGATGGGCAAAGGATTGCCCCGAGAGCGGGATTGCGGGTCACGAATCCAGACGCCTTGCCGCGGAAAGCATGGCCCCCCTGGCTCGTGGCTTTCGTTTCCAAGGGCGGATGGAGGCAAGGCATTCCGTTGCGGATCGACCCAAGCGGGCCGTCGGCCAGGCAAGAATCGGCCGCCTCCAGCCCCCGGGGACGGCGGGGCCTCGGGTTTCGGCAACCGCGGCCCGAGGAAGATCGACGACGATTTGCTTGCTCCCCCCTGGATGCCGCCCTTGTGCAGTTGGCGGGGCCGAAGAGGGCTTCGAGGCGGATTTCCGTCATCACCCTTTCGCTTCGCTGGAGTCCCCCACTGGAGTGCTAGGCAGGATTCGGAAAACTGGTATACTCGTCGATTCGGCGGTGGTGTGGATCCGTCGCCGGCTGATTCGATCGATCCGAGATCGGAGGGTCGCTTTTGATCTTCAATGGAGTGACGTGGGAGGGATGCCCATGGGGACGCGAATTCCGCTGAACAACGTCGACAGGGAGGCCAAGGATCTGCAGCGCAAGCTGGAGATGAGCACTGCGGAGATCGGGCTGTCGGTTCGCACGACGAACTGCCTCGAAGAGCGGGGTATTTTCACCGTGGAGGACCTGCTCAACAGCACGCCGCAGGAACTGTTGAGCATTTCCAACTTCGGCGAGAAGACGCTTGAAGAGGTCTACAAGGCCTTGGAAACGATAGGATTCCAGCGGAAGACCCGGCAATCGCCCCAGCCCGAGCGGATTGGGTGCGCGTGACCAGAACCAGTTCAAGGGAAGTTCTCGATTCCGGCAGACGGATGTCCTCACGACTTCATGTCCCAGCCGCCGCGCGGCCGCCGTGGCGGGAGAATGTCCTTGGCGCGTAATTTTCGCATCGTACCCAAAAAGCGAGGCAATCGGTCGACCGGCTCCAAAGTCTGGGGCAAGGCGATCGAGTGCGCGCTGTCGGCGGCAGCCCTCGTCGCCGGGGCCGTCGCCTTGGTGGTCGTGCTGCTGAAGGTGGTGATTCCCGAGTGGCGGGTCAATCACCAGTTCGTCGAACATACCTGCGTTGTTCTTCAGACGCGCCTCGCCCGACAGGAGGGCGCCGACGGCGCCCTCTACCGGCCCGAGGCCCGCATCCAATACGAGGTCGACGGCGAAACCTACGTGACCTGGACCTATTCGCTTCGCGGCCGCTACGCGGCGAGCCGGGCCGAAGTGGAGAAAATCTTGCAGTCGCTGGAGCCGGGCGAGCAGTACACGTGCTGGTATGATCCAGCCGATCCGAGCGTCGCCGTCCTGGTTCAGACCTACAGTTGGTGGTCCTGGCTGACGCTGGCCATTCCCGGCTCGTTCATTTTGATCGGCATCGGGGGCGTGGTTCACAGTTTGATAACGTGGGGCAAGTCGGCCGAGCGCCAGGCGGCCCTTGCCCAACGCGCGGCGCATGCCGCCCCCTTGGATCCCGCCCGACGCCCCCTGCCCGACTTTCCCCACGTCCCCAAACCGGCAAGCGTGACGGACAGTCCGGGCACCACCCTCGCCTACCGCCTGCCGAGCGTGACGGCTTCGGGCTGGAAACTGTTTGGCGGGGCCGTGGCGTGCCTGGGCTGGAATGGGATCGTGGCCCTTTTCGCCTGCGTGGCGATCAGCGGTTTCCTCGAGGGACGCCCGGACTGGCTGCTCACCGCGCTTTTGATCCCTTTTCTGGTCGTGGGCGGAGGCATTATCGTCTATTTCCTTCGCTATGTGCTGGTGGCCAGCGCGATCGGCCCCACCCTCGTGGAGATTTCCGAGCAACCGCTGTATCCCGGCAACCATTATGAGTTGTTCGTGTCCCAGACGGGGCGCCTCCGCATGAAGTCCCTGGAGGTAGTCCTCGCCTGCGAGGAGCAGGCCACGTTCCGCCAGGGAACGAACACGCGTCGAGAGAGCCTGCGCGTGTTGGAACAGCCGGTGTATCGGCGCGAGCAATTCGACGTGCGGCACGGCGTGCCCTTCGAGGCCCGCTGCCTCCTCGAGGTGCCCGCCGGCGCCATGCACTCGTTCAAGTCGGAACACAACGAAATCGGCTGGAAAATCATGGTCAAGGGCGAGGTGGACGGCTGGCCGAGCTTCACGAGGTCCTTTCCGGTGATCGTCTATCCTCCGCCCAACGGCAGCAACGGAAAAATCAAGCGATGAACGGCCCCTTGGTTCGAATCCGGTTCGACGGCAACGGCGGCGTCTATCGCCCCGGCGACACGCTCTCCGGCGAATATCGCGTGGAGTCCGTCCCGGCCAACGAGATCAAGGCCGTCGAGGTCTCGGTCCTTTGGTACACCGAAGGCAAAGGCGACGAAGACCTGGCGGTCCACGACTTTTGGCGGAGATCGGCGGACGGCGGCGAGGGGCTCGACCTCCGCCGCCCCGGCCGCTTCAGCACGATCCTGCCGCGAAGCCCGTTGAGTTATCGCGGGGTCCTGGTGAAGATTCGTTGGTGTGTTCGCGTGCGGGTGTTTCTGACGCGCGGGCGCGAGGTGATGGGCGAATTGGCGTTCCGGCTGGGCGACGTGCCCGCTGCCCGGGCCCCCGTGGCCGCGGCGCTCCGCGCCAATGGGCGACGCGAGGCGGCCCCCGCCAAGGCCGTCTTGGCGTAAAGCGGCGGGGCGACAGCGCCGGCGCAGCGGGTCGCTCCAAGCCCCTGGGCGCGGCGAGGGCGCGGACCGCCGCCTGAACCTGCGATCGGGCCGCTGAGACTGCCGAGACCCCCTTTACCGAGTTGCCAAACCCTTGGACAACCCCTTCGCCACCCGCCATACTCGCCCCGGCGCGATCCCCTTCTTCTTCCCGCCGGGGGATAACGCCAGGCAGCTCGTCGACCGGCTGCGGTCGAACGATTGGTGGGGCGAGATCGTCGGCCCGCACGGCAGCGGCAAGTCCACGCTCCTCCGCGTCTTGATCCCCGAATTGAACCATGCCGGCCGCCGCGCGGTGTTGATCGAACTGCACGACGGTCAGCGGCGTCTGGGGGTGGATCTCGGCCGGGAGGCAGGCCGGGAAAACACGGCCATCGTGATCGTCGACGGCTACGAACAGCTTTCGCTCGTCAGCCGCATGGGCCTCAAGCGTTTCTGCCGGCGACGGCGCTGCGGACTGGTCGTCACGTCGCACCGGCCGTGCGGATTGCCGCTCCTCTACCGCACCGCGCCGAGCCCCAGGCTGGCCGAGCAAATCGTCCAGTACCTCCTTCGCGGCCAGCCCGCCCTTCTCGACGCGGCCAGCCTTGAACGCTGTTTCGCGCGGCACGAAGGCGATCTGCGCGAGCTGTTGTTCGAACTCTACGACGTGTACGAACAGCGTGGGAACGACAACGGACGGCTCCCGGCGCAGTCCGGTGGCGGCCCGAGTTCAAACTCCCCCGCGTGAACAAGCGGAGCCTCGGACCACGGCATTCACCGGCGGGCACGCACAGGCGCGGCCCACCCGCGGCCCAAAAAAGCAAAAACCGTTGGCGCACGCCGAGACGGTTGGTTTGGGACTCATTCCTCTTTGGTTTGCGCGGGCCCGACCCTCGGCCGTTGGCAGCCGAGCCTGACGCCGCTGCCCACGTGGAGCACCGCACGGCATGCACGCCGGGACGGCAACAGCCCCGCGCATGGGGAGCCTGTCCCGAGACCCAAAGCGCAGGCGATTTGCCTGCCATCGCCATCATGTGGCCCAGACGGCTGCCTTCCGACCGGTCCTGGGATCGGCGGTCAGCCCTTGCGGTGCCGAATCCTGGACCGCATCCGCCGCTTCTTGCGGCCGAGCTTGCGCCGGCCCTTTCCGGTTTTTTTGACCCCCACAACGTCCCCCGTCGCACTTCGAACTTCAAGGTACTCCCATCGATCGTAAGCGACGAATATAACAGAGGGCCGTTGGCCTCGACAAGGGGGTTGGGCGGGCGGTACAGTAATGGCTTGCGGAAGGCCGCGGCCGGGGCCCGAACGGCCACGCCGATGGTCCTTGCGGCGAGGATGCTCTGGAGTGCCGGCAAAGGCCGGAACGTGCGCGTTGCGTCATGTCCATCCTTTCGGTTCAACCGGTTTCCACCCCGCGGGAGAGAAGGCTGTTCATCGACCTGCCCTGGACGCTCTACCGGGGCGACCCGAATTGGGTTCCCCCGCTGAAATCGGACCAGGCGGAACTGGTCGGCTTTCGCCCCCATCCGTTTTATGAGCGGAACCGGGCGCAGGCGTTTCTGGCCTACCGCGACGGCAAGGCGTGTGGCCGGATTGCCGCGATCTTGAACCATCACCACAACGAGCATTTCCGCGAGCGGCGGGGGTTCTGGGGGTTCTTCGAGTGCACGGACGACCAGGAGGCCGCCTCGGCCCTGCTGGATGCGGTGCGCGATTGGTTCGCGGCCCAAGGCATCCAGCAGCTCCGGGGACCGGTGAATCCGGCGTTGCACTATGGGATGGGCGTGCTCACCGAGGGTTTCGATGCCCCGCCCACGTTCTTGATGCCCTACAACCCGAGCTACTACCCGCGGCTCATCGAAACCTGGGGATTCCACAAAGCCCAGGACCTGTACGCCTATTACGGCCACCGGCGGCAACTGCCGGAGAGCACGGCCCGCTTCCAGCCGATCGCCGAACAGATCGTCGCCCGCTACAACATTCGCCTGCGCACCCTCCAGCGGAAGCGGTTTCGGCAGGACGTGGAGGACTTCGTCTCGATCTACAACCGGGCGTTGCCCGACCACTGGGGCTTCGTCCCGATGACCGACAAGGAAGTGCAGCACATCGCCAAGAATCTGCGGTGGCTGATCGTGCCCGAGCTGGCGGTCGCGGCGGAGATCGACGGTCGCCTGGTCGGCGTGGTGCTCGCCCTGCCCGACTACAACGTCCGGCTGCGGCAAATCAACGGCCGCCTGTTTCCCTGGGGCTTTCTCCGCCTGTTGTGGAACAAGCGGGCCATCAAGAAGGTTCGCGTGGCGGCCGTGTACGTCTTGCCCGAGTATCGCCTCATGGGCGTCGGCCTGGTGCTCTTGAGGGCCCTGGTGCCCAAGGCGCTGGAATGGGGCATGGAAGAGTGCGAATACTCGTGGGTCGCGGAATCGAACCACCTTTCCCGCGGCGCCTTGGAAAAGGGCGGCGCCCAGCGGATCAAGTCCTACCGCGTTTACGATTGGCCCTGATCCGGAGTCGCCCGGCCATGAAACAGATCGTCGCCGTGGTCAAGCCGTACCTCGCCGAAAAAGTGCTCGACGCCCTGAAACGGGCGCCCCTCGAGGCCTGCACGGTCACCGAAGTCAAGGGGTACGGCCGGCAAAAGAGCTACCTGGACAAGTACGCGGGGAGCGAATACTCGATGGCCTTCCTGCCCAAGGTCGAAATCTGCCTTTGGGTCGACGAACTCCGTGTCGAGGAAGTCGTTCGCATCCTCGTCGAAGTCGCCCGGACCGGCCGCATGGGCGACGGCAAGATCTTCGTCCTGCCCGCCGAAATCCAAGGCGAATGGTCGGACGGAACCGCGGAGGGCCCGGGCGGCGGGGTTGCACCATGAATCCTGAAGTTGAATACGACGTTCTCGGGCTGGGCTGCGTGGCGATCGACGACCTGTTGTATGTCGCGAGCTATCCCGCCGCCGACTCGAAGGTCCAGGTGCGGCGCCGCGAGCGGCAGTGCGGGGGGTTGACGGCGACCGCCCTCGTGGCGGCAGCCCGGCTCGGCTCCCGCACGGCCTTCGCCGGCGTGCTGGGCGACGACGAGTTGTCCGCATTTGTTTTCAACCGCTTCCGCGAAGAGGGGATCGACGCGCGGTACGTGCGCCGGCGCGCCGAGGCCCGGCCGATCCACTCGATCATCGTCGTCGACGAATCCACCAAGACCCGTACGATCCTCTACTCCCTCGAAGGCGCCTTCGGCGCTGAGCCCGACTGGCCCGACGAAACGGTGATCCGCTCGGCGCGCGTGCTGTTTGTGGACCACTTTGGCGTCGAAGGGATGACGCGGGCGGCGGAAGTTGCCCGCCGCCAGGGGATTCCCGTCGTCGGTGATCTGGAAAGAAACGATCATCCGCGATTTGAGGGCCTGATGGAGCTGGTGGACCATCTGATCGTCTCGGCCGACTTCGCGGCACGGCTGACGGGCGCCGACGCGCCCGAGGAGGCCGCGCGGCGCCTCGGGTCCGGCGCACGGCAGGCGGCCGTGGTCACCTGCGGCGCTCGGGGTTGCTGGTACGTCGGCGGCGACGCCCCCGGCGCCGTGCGGCACCAGCCGGCCTTTGCCGTCGAGGTGGTCGACACGACCGGCTGCGGCGACGTGTTCCACGGGGCCTATGCCTCGGCCCTGGCGCGAGGGCTGGACCTTCCGTCGCGAATCCGCTTCGCCTCGGCGGCCGCGGCGATCAAGGCCACGCGGCGCGGCGGGCAAGCAGGCATCCCCACGCGCCCCGCCGTCGAACAGTTCTTGCGGGAGCGCTGCGGATCCGCGCGAGCCGAAGACGCTTCCCATCGTTTCCCCAACAGGGCCGCAAAACCATGACGCATCGAGAGCTGGTCGAAGACCTGGAACAAGGGCTGGCCGAAGTGCCGATGTTCGACATCCACACGCACCTGGTCGGCGGCCGGCTGGGGGCGCGGGGACTGCACGACATCCTCCTTTACCACATGGTCGTCAGCGACTTGTACGCGGCCGGGTGTCCCAACGGGGCGCGGTTGACCCAATATCCCGGTTGGCCGACCCAAGAGGAGGCCCACGCGCGGCTCGACGAGGCCGTTGCCTTCCTGCCGCGGATTCAAAACACGAGCAGCGCGTGGTGCGTGCGCATGATCCTTCGCGACCTCTATGACTGGCCCGAACCGATCACCGCGGACAACTGGCGCCGGCTCGACGCCGCGGTCCGCGAGCGCGCCGACGACCGGGCGTGGCACCGGGCGGTTTTGGATCGGCTCAACATCCGCCGCTCCGGCACGGAATGGGCCCGCCGCGGCGACGGCGTCGACGACGATCGGCTTCAGTACGCGCTGGAATGGGGCTTTTTCACCCGCTGCCAATGGGGCGAGTTCGACACGGCCCTTTACGAGTTGGAGCGATGCTGGGGAAAGACGCCGGAGAGCCCCGCGCCGATCGGTTCCGGCCCGCGTCCCCCGACCGAACGCACGATCCGCACGCTCGACGACGTTCACGCGGCGATCGGCCACTACGTGGCCGCCATCCCCTACGGCCGCGTGCTGGCCACGGCCACGCACCTTTCGACGGACATCGACTTCCGCCTGGTGAGCGAGTCGGAAATGGCCGCCGCCTTGGCGCGGCGGCCCGTGGCCGGACCCGCCGAGCGCGATGTTTATGCCTCCTATATCCAAGAAGCGTTCCTCGTGGAGTTGGAGAAGCATGGGCACGAAATCGTGTTCCAGTTCAGCCTGGGCGCCGAGCCGCTGCCCTTTGAGACGGGCAGCCGCCTCGCGCAGCGGACGATCGCCCAACTGGCCGAAATGATCGGGCGCCACCCGCGCCTCCGATTCCAGGCCTTTCTCGCCAGCCGGCACGCCAACCAGTCGCTATGCGTCATGGCGAGGGAACTGCCCAACCTCAGCCTCGCCGGCTACTGGTGGCACAATTTCTTCCCCGACGTGATCCGCCAGGTCATCGCCGAGCGGCTCGACATGCTGCCGGTCAACAAGCAGGTGGGCTTCTTCTCCGACGCCTACGCGGTCGAATGGACCTACGGCAAGGCCCTGCTGGTCCGCAAGCAAATGGCGCGGGTGCTCGCCGAGAAAATCGAGCAAGGCCAGTACACCCGCGAGGATGCCCTCCGGATTGCCCGGGCCGTCCTGTACGAAGCGCCGCAAACCCTGTTGGGCATGACGCCGTATTCCGCGCCGTGAGGCCGAACTACCCTTCGAGGCTCGGCTCGGCGAACAGTTCGCGGAGCGAGAGCTGGAATCCCGGCAACACGTCGCCGCCGTCGAGGGTTTGCTCTTCGCCGAGGGTGACGCACGCGTCTGGGGCGGTGTAGACCTTGACCTGCCGCGGGACCGGCTCCACGTACCACACCAGCCGGACGCCCGCGGCAAAGTACTCGTCCAGCTTGTCCGCCATTTCCTTTTCGGTGTTGCCGCGGCTGATGATCTCGACGGCCAGATCGGGCGCGATCGGGGCAATGGCCGCCCGCGGAACCCTCCGTCCCGGCAACCGATTCGCCGAAACAAACGACACGTCGGGGATCCGCACGAGCCCCGGGGCGAGCCGCATCATCCCGTCGGGGCCGAGCACGATGCCCAACTTCTTCTCCGCGACGTGGTTTCGCAGAAGACTGCCTAACAACAAAGCCAAGTACGCTTCATAGGTGCCCACGGTTTTCTCCACCAACACGCCGTCAACCAGCTCGTAGAGACGATTCTCGTGATCGTGGATGCGCACCACGTCGTCTTCCGTGGCGGTTCCCGGCGGGGGATCATGCCGGATGCGGCGCAGCGGGATGGGACCGAACCGCGCCACCACATCGGCGGCGGTCCAGTCTCCGACGTCAGGTTCTAAGGCGAGCGCCATGGGGCAATTTCCCGGAACGAACGAAACGGGCTGAGTCTTCCTTGTATTATGATGCGGCGCCGCCGCGGGGGCAAATGCGGCGTCGAAAGGAGGCGGTGACCGTTCACAGGCCGGAGACCGGCTCGTTTTTCGGGCCGTTTCGCGCCGAACCATGTGTCAGTCTTTTTATTGGCCAGGGGGCAGGCCCGTTTTCGCGGAATTCGCCGCGAAAATCGGGATCGTCCCCGCGAACGGTTCCAGGAGGCTTCTCCTTGATCTATCGTGGCCCGAAGCGTCGCCCGACAAGGCGGTTCCCTGCCGGCGGACCACCGCTCCCTTCCCGCCGCCTACTCTTTGGCCCGCACGTCGTAGGCATAGAGTTGATCGCTGTGCCGCACGTACAGCCGTCCGCCGCAGACCACGGGATGGGCCCAGGAGGGACCTTCGCCGCCCGAGGGGACCTTGAACCTGCTGATCACCTTGTGGGCCTTGGGAGTGGCCTCGACCAGGCCCATGTCGCGCTGCTCGCTGAGCGTGTAGAGCATTCCGTCGGCGAAGGTCAGCGAGCCCTTGCCCACGCCGCGCTCGGCGTACATCCGCTTTCCGGTCTTCCATTCCAGGCAGATCCAGTTGCCGCGGAAGGCCGCGCCATAAAGGTAGCCGTCCAGGAAGATCACGCCGCCGTGGTGGTTGTCGAGGTCCTTGTTTTTCCACACCTGCTCGACCGAGGCCTTTCGGCCTTCCACCGTGAGCTTCAAGAGAACCGAACCGGTGCCATAGCCCGAGCACACGAACACGTGCCCATCGCGGTAGATCGGCGAGGTGGCGTTGACATCGTAGGAGGTTTCATGCGGGAAGGTGCACAGCAGGTCGCCGTTGTCGGCGTTGACGGCGAGAAAGGCCTTGGAGTTCATGGTGAGGATCATGCGCAGTCCCTGGTCCTCCACCAGCACGGGCGAGGCGTAGCTGGTCTTCACCCCGGTCGACGGGGTGGTCCAGACGGTCTTGCCGGTCCTCTTATCCAAGGCGGCCACGCTGGCCTTGTCGCCGCCCGGACAACAAATCAGCCGGTCGCCGTCGATGAGCACCGACTCGGCCAAAGCCCAGGTGATGTTTTGCCCGCCGAACTCCTGGAGAATGTTGAGGCCCCAAATCTTCTTGCCGCTCTGGGCGTCGTAGCAAGTCAACTCGCCCAGCGGCGACTCGTGATACACGCGGTCGCCGTCGATGGTGGGAGTGCCGCGCGTGCCGGGATGGTCGCGGGTCCACGCCGGGCCATTGTCGGCTTGCCAGCGGGGCTTGCCGTCCAAGTCCAGCGCGGTGACGACGGTCTTTTCGTCGAGGTTGCCGGCCGTGTAGATCAGCCCGTTGGCCAACGTCACGCTCGCATACCCGTGCCCCAGCCCCTTGGCGGTCCAGACCAAGGGAGGCCCGGACTTCGGCCATTCTTTCAACAGGCCGGTGTCGGGCGAAAGGTTGTCGCCCTTGGGGCCGTGAAAACGAGGCCAAAAAGGACTTCCGGAGGGGGCAGCGGCGATGGTCGAAGTCGAGACGGCGTTGCTGGACACCACCGGGTTGGCCGCGGACGCAGTCCCGACCGGCGAGGTCTTGTCGGACGTCTTGGCGGCGGGAGAATCCCCTCTCCCCGCACAGCCGACCGTCACGGCAACCCAAAAAACCATTCCACCCAAAGCGAGCGACCAAGGCATCGACACTCTCCTCCTCTTTTGGCTCACCCTTTGCGCAACACGCCTCTGCCCGAGGGCAACCGTTGACAGGCCGGGGACTGGCTCCTTTTTCGGGCCGTTTCACGCCGAAAAAACGTACCTGTCCCCGCTTGACTGTTCATCGTCGGTCTTACCGGCCAGGGAACGGCCCATGTTCGCGGACTTCGCCGCGAAAATCAGGGCAATTCCCGTAAACGGTTGCGGCCGAAGAGACCAGGCAACCCCACACCATACCACACCGCCCGGGGCAAGGCCACAGCTTGCGCGGGCATCCGCCAAGATCCGGCAACGGATTCAGTAATCCCCGACCGGTTGGCCGTCGTTTCTGGCCGCGAGGCGCTTGAGCACCTCGCCGTCGATCGTTTCCTTCAGGAAATGGACGGAAGCGTCGGCGAAGACGAACTGGGCGCCGCCGGGGTGGCGGCTGCTGAAGGCCTGGTCGCCCGACCCGTTGATGCGGAACGCCGGACCGGAGTCGAGGAACCACATCGTGTCGCTGATGTAGATCGAGCCGCCTTGCGAGCCGCGCATCCCCGCCCACAACGCGCCCACGTGTCCCTGGGCGAACGGATCGAGCTGGCATTCCCCCACGGCGGCCGTGTTGGACGAGCCGTCGGGAATCGTTTCGAGCGACACCGCGCTGTTCAAGAAAATCATCCCGTTCTGGCGCGTCATGTCGTCGTAGGTGGTGGTCACCAGCGGCGAGCTGCCGGTGATCCCCCGGCAATTCGACTTGCCGTAAGACCCCTTGCGGTGATTGAGATCCGGACCGGTGTCCGACGGGCAAACGAACACCTCGAGCCGCGTCTGGGCCGCGGCGGTGGGTAGGGCAAAACTGACGCCGCCGGCAAACGGCTGGCGGGCAACGTCCAACGCTCCGTAAAGCGGCTGCTGCTCCAGGTGCGGCAGCAGGTAGGCCGACCAGGTCCAATGCGGGCCTGTGTAGTCGGCCAACGTGCCAAAATAACCCGGCGGCAGGACCTGATGCACGCCGTGGTAATGGTGCAAGGCGATGCCGATTTGCCGGAGATGGTTGCCGCACCGGGCCCGCCGCGCCGATTCCCGCGACGCCTGAACCGCCGGCAACAGCAGGCCCACGAGGATCGCGATGATCGCCATCACGACGAGAAGTTCGACCAGCGTGAAGCCCAAGGCCCTGCGTCGCATGGGCCACCTCGCACGACAACTGGCTTGCCGCGGCCCGCGGATTTCAACGCGGACGCGCCCTCTCCCAGTGTAACCGAGGGCAATTTGCGGGAGGAGCCGGTCAAGCCGGTTGTCGAACACCACGAAGTCGAGGGGGGCCGAATCGGGACAGGTCTCATGGCGCGAGGCCCCTCCGATCGCGGAAATTCGGGTTGAGACTTGTTCGTTTTCCGCGTCGGTTTAGCCTGCCCGGTTTTCCGCGTGGCCTAAGGCCGTTGAGGTGGGAAAAGCCGAGTCTCCCCGGCGAAGCCGAGTTCAGGATGTGACGAACGTTCGGTCTGCGAGGGCAAGCCCCGCACCCACGGCGTGACGAAAGCCGGCGCCTCGGCTTCCTTTCGGGGATCTCCGTGACGGGCGTCGGTCGTGACCTAGGATAAACTAGACAGGACTCCGAACTCCGATGGAGGGACGAACCGTGAAGCTGCGCGCCGTTCTGGCAAGTTGGGGAATCGTGGTGGGGCTCGTCGTGCCTGGTCTCGGTCAGTTTCGCGAAGCCTCCGAGAACACGAAAGGGCCGAAGCTGGGCGAGGCCAAGGTGCTGAAATGGCAGGCCGGCGTGATTGTGACGGCGGCCAGCGGTCCTTGCACCGGGATCGTCGGCTACGCCCCCCTGCCCATCGCCTGGCCGGAACAAGAACTTTCCGTGGCCGAAGAAGACATCTCGCCGGTCTGCAACGTGAAGAACGAGATGGTCGAGGGGACGGTGCGGGTGATGGTGGTGAGCATCCCGCACTTGCCGGCCGGGGAAGAGGCCCGCGCCCTGATCACCTTCGAAATCCGGCGTCATGCCCTGATCGCGCCGAAGGACACCGACATCTACACGCTGCCCGATCCGAAGCGGCTGCCGCGGGAGATCCGCCCCTATCTGGCGCCGAGCCCGAAAATCGAGAGCACCAGCCCCAAAATCAAGTCCCTCGCCAAGGAGCTGACGGCCGACAAGGAAAAGGCGTGGCAGGCCGTCGAGGCCATTTACGACTTCGTTCGCGACAAAGTGAAACACCAGAAGGGCCCCGTCAAGGGGGCGTTGGCCGCGTTGCGCGATGGGACGGGCGACGTGGAGGACTCGACCTCGTTGTTCATCGCCATCTGCCGCGCCGCCAACATTCCCGCCCGAACCGTCTGGGTGCCCGGCCACTGCTACCCCGAGTTCTACCTCTTGGACGACGACGGCCAAGGGCACTGGTTCCCTTGCGAAATGAAGGACAGTCGCTCGTTCGGCGGGATCAACGAGACGCGGCCCATCCTTCAAAAGGGCGACAACTTCCGACCGCCCTACAACCGCCACGACCGCCAACGCTACCTCGCCGAATACCTGACCGGCGCCGGCGGCAAGCCCCAGGCCAAGTTCGTGCGTCAGCTTGGCTCGCTGTAGCGGAACGCCGCGTGCAACGGATGCACGAAGCGAACAACCGGCGAGGCGAAGCGGCGGCCCTCCCGCTTCGCCAGCGCGAAGCGTCGGGGCCGCTGCCTCCGGCACCCTCGCGGACCCGCGGCTGCCCGAAACCGGCGACCGGGGGGAGCCGTTGCCGGGGCCTGTCGGGGGCGGGACGCAACCTCACCCCTTTGGGAAGCCGCAATGGGAGAGGCCCCTGGGCGGTCGGTCGGGTCTCGCCGCCTGGGGCGGTTGGCGGCGCTGCCGCCGCACAACCCATCCCCATCGCAAAATCCCCTGGCGCCGCCTTCGTTGCGGTCCGTGGGCAAGTCTCGCGGCGTCGCTCCCCCAGGACACGCCAAGAGGGCGTTTCAGACGACGCCTTGGGCGAGCATGGCGTCGGCCACTTTGATGAACCCGGCCACGTTGGCGCCTTGGACGTAGTTGATCGTGTCCCCGACCTTGCCGTAGCGCACGCAATTCTCGTGGATCGACTTCATGATATTCTGGAGCTGGCGGTCCACTTCCTCGCGCGAGCGGCGCATGCAGCCGCTGTTCTGGTTCATCTCCAGGCCCGACACGGCCACGCCGCCGGCATTGGCCGCCTTGCCCGGACCATAGCAAATCTTGGCTTCCTGGAACACGCGAACGCCCTCGGGGGTGGTCGGCATGTTCGCGCCTTCGGAGACGCAGCGGCAGCCGTTGGCCACCAGCATCTTGGCGTCCTCGCCGTCGAGTTCGTTTTGGGTCGCGCTGGGGAAGGCCAAGTCGCACTTGACCCACCAAGGCTTTTTGCCGGGATAGTACTTGGCGCTCTTGAATCGTTCGGCGTACTCGGAAATCCGCCCGCGGCGGACCTCCTTGAGGTCCATGACCCAGGCCAGCTTTTCCTCGTCGATGCCCGCTTCATCGACGATCGTCCCGCCGGAGTCGGACAGCGTGATCGGCTTGGCGCCGAGGTGGAGCAGTTTCTGGACCGTGTACTGGGCCACGTTGCCCGAACCCGACACCGCCGCCGTCTTGCCGCGGATGCCCTCGCCGCGCTGGGCGAGCATCTCTTGGGCGAAGTAGACGGCGCCGTAGCCGGTGGCCTCGGGCCGGATCAGCGAACCGCCGTATTGGAGGCCCTTGCCGGTCAACACGCCGCAGAACCGGGCGGTGATCTTCTTGTACTGTCCGAAGAGGAAGCCGATCTCCCGACCGCCCACGCCGATGTCGCCGGCAGGAACGTCGATGTCGGGCCCGATGTGGCGGGCCAACTCGGTCATGAAGGCCTGGCAGAACCGCATCACCTCGCCATCGCTCTTGCCCTTGGGATCGAAATCCGAGCCCCCCTTGGCCCCGCCCATCGGAAGCGTGGTCAGGCTGTTCTTGAAGACCTGTTCAAACGCCAGGAACTTGAGCACGCTCAGCGTGACGGTGGGATGGAAGCGCAGGCCGCCCTTGTAGGGACCGATGGCGCTGTTCATCTGGATGCGATAGCCGCGATTGATCTGGATCTCGCCGCGGTCGTCCACCCAGGGGACGCGGAACATGATGACCCGCTCGGGCTCGACCATCCGTTCCAGAATCTTTGCCTTGCGGTAGGCGGGGTTGGCTTGCACCACGGGCATGATCGACTCGACCACCTCGCGCACGGCCTGGTGGAACTCCGGCTGGCCGGGGTTCTTGGCCACGACGTAGGCCATGAACTCGTCGACGGGGGCGGGGCCCCTGCGAACTGCGTCTTCCAACGACATCGAGACGGATGACTGGGACATGTTGTCCTTTCTCCTTAAGGTTTGCAAAAGCGGTGAATATAGTCGAGGTAATGCTTCAAGAGCCAAAACTTCTCAAAAAACTCCGGCCAACCGCAGGCGGGCTGGAATGGCTCGGCGTCGCCGGAGGAAATCTCGCCTTGGACGTCGCCGCGCAGCGCGTTCCACAAGTCCGTCCACACGGCGAGAGCGCTGTCGTTGACCGAGGCGACGACGTACCGGAAGTTTTGCAGCTCCCGATCCTGCGACGGCCTGGGGTCTTCCAGCGAGTCGCTAATGCGGTTCTCGATCGACGTCCGAGGGTTTTCCGCCATGCGGACCTCTTCCCTTTTTCGCTCGGCGCCGGCGCGCCGCGCCCAACCTCCTCGGCGGGAGCCGCTCGAACGCCGCGCACTCGTCCACCCAGGTGCCCGGCTGCCGAAACCGGCAGCCGCGTCGGTTCTTGCAGTGTGCGCACAGCCCCAAACTCACATCGAACCGCCCTCCGCGCCGCGTGTCCGAACCGAAAACCTCACGCCTCCCCTCAAACGGGGACAACCGCAGTGGGGATCGGGTGGAGCCAACGGTCATTCCCGCCTGGGCGAAGCCAAGCCGGGCCGCTCGGAGTGCAAATGTCGCGCCGAACGTCCCGACGCGTTTTGAGTCCGAACACAATCTCCGGCCACCCAAGGAGTTGAATCGATGCTCGCTCGATCCGTCGTGATGGTCGTCCAAGGAAAGGCTGCCCGATTTCCGCCAACCCTCGTCCCGTGGTCCAGGGCACTGTCGCGGTAAGGTATTGGTATTCCGAGGGTTGTCTCGCGTGTGCAGTTTCTGAACAGCCGTGGTGCCACGGAGCCACCCCTTGCGGTCCTTCGGCAGCGGAACGGGAAGGGCGAGGAATCACCAAGGGGGGCCTGGAGAGCGGGCGGGGTGATCGGCGGCATCGCAACCGCCCAGCTTGATGGCCAACACCACGCGGAGCACGTCGTAACCGCTGCCAGCCCGGCAACCGGCGCATTTTCGCGGACGTCGCTGGCAAAAATCGCTCGGCCGCAAAGCCGCGGTCTTGACACGCCGCGATCCATGGGTCACCGTGGCTACTCGACGCGCATTTTCCGGATGCTTTTGGGGTATTGGCGGTTGCCGCGAGGGAGGTCTTTTATGAACCGACGGGATTTCTTGGCGACGGGACTGGGATCGGCGGTGGCCAGCGCGGCGGCGGACGGGCTGCTCGTCGCCGCGGATGCGGCCAAGGAAACCTCGGCCGGCGCGGGCGGCGTGGCCTTGCACCCCCGCGACATCAAACTGAACGTCAAGCCGGTGATGGCCAACGTGATCCACTCGGCCGAATGGCAAGGGCCCTGCCGGTGGGTTTCGGCGAGTCCGGCGGTCGAGAAGGCCAACGCCGAGCGGTGGTTCGCCGACTGGTCGAAGCAGCTCAAGACCCAGGGACTCGGCCGGCCCGAGGACGTGCGCCTGCTCGAGCCCGTCCACATCACCTTCTCCGAAAACTGGGTGCTCACGCCCGATCAGGTCGCCAAGCTCGAGCCCGACAGCGGCCAGACCGACGTGTTCTTCATCGTGCCGGCGGGCAATTCGCGGTCCTCGTACGAGATTGGGAACATGTTCGGCAAGCCCGTCGTGCTCGACGGCCTGAGCTGCCGCAACATCGACATCGCGTCGTTCATCCTGGCCAAGGGCAACGAAGTGTATCTCGGCGGCGACGATTTGAAGCTGCCCAAGCTCCTCTCGCTACTTCGCGCCCGCAAGGTGTTTCGCCAGACCACGGTCCTGTACCCGACCAACGGCGCCCAGCCCTTTTCCGTGGGCAATCCCTGGGATTTTGAGGACCTGAAAAAGCGGCTGGGCGTGGTCGTCAAGAAGATCAAGTACCGCGAGATGGCCGAGGAAATGGAACGGCTGATGGGCGATCGCGCCGCGGGCCAGAAAGCGGAGCGCGACGCCGCCGAACTCTTGCGCAAGGCGGACAAGGCGTTCCTCGAACCCCATCTCGTGGTCCGCAGCGCGCTGTTCGACCAATGCATCCGCAACCTGATGGCCCGCCATGGGTGCAACGCCTTCACGATCGACTGCTTCGAGTTCTGCCCGAGCTTGTTGCCGCAGAAGTGGCTGGTCGTGCCGTGCCTTCAGTTGGCGCTGTTGGGCAACGAAGGAATCGCGGCGGCGTGCGAGGCGGACTTCGGGATCCTCTTGGCGTTGCGGTTGCTGATGAGCGTGTCGAACAAATCGTGCCACCAGGGCAATTCCGACCCCCGGCCCGGCGGCGCCTTCCGCATCAACCACAGCGCCCCCAGCATGAAGATGAACGGCCTGGACAAGCCCGACTTGCCCTATCAGTTGGGCCGCTTCGTCCAGCAAGGCTGGGGCACCAAGGTCGTGGTGGACTTCATGAAGAACGAGGAAAAGACCGTCACCGTGGCCCGCGTCGATCCGACGGCCACCCGGCTGCTCGTCCTCAAGGGAACGCTGGTCGGATCGAGCGGATGGGGCGAGGACCTGTTGGGCTGCTCCGTGGAGGCCGTGATCAAGCCGCCCGAGGGCCGAAGCGACGAATTCCTCCGGCGGCGGATGATCTACGGCAACCATCTGCAATGGGTCTATGGGGACTACTCCAAGGAACTCAAGATCCTGGGCGAGATGTTGGGGCTGAGCGTCGAGGTGTTTGCCTGAGCGTAATCCACGACACCCCCTGGAGGGCCACGCTCCATCGTGGCCGAAATCAACAACGTCATGGACGCGACGGACCGCATCCCGCGCTTCCCCTGCCCCTGTCAGGGCGAAATAGATAATGCCATGTTCAGCAACTTCGTCGCGAGAATCGGGACGGTCCCCGCGAACGGCGTCTGACGATGAACTATTTTGCCCACGCCCTCGATTTTCTCGGCGATCCCTACTTTGTCGCGGGGACGGCGGTTCCGGATTGGCTTACCGTGGCCGACCGCCGGGTGCGGCTCCGCAGGCGGCACCTGGCGCGGGCGGTGAATCACCCGGACCCGGCGCTGAGCGCCCTGGCCCGGGGCATCGCCCAGCACCTCGACGACGACGCCCGGTTTCACGAGAGCCGGGCGTTTGTCGAGTTGTCGATGGCGATTTCCGCGGCCGCGCGCGATTTCCTTCACGAACCGTCGGGCATGCGCCCCGCCTTCCTCGGCCACTTGCTCGTCGAAGTCCTCCTCGATGCGTCCCTGATCGCCGCCAACCCCGAGCGACTAAACGACTACTACCGGCTCCTGGAACAGGCCGATCCAGCCCGGGTGGAGGCCAGCGTCAACACGATGGCGCCGGAGCCGACCGAGAGACTGGCCGGAATGATGGTCGCGTTTTGCCGGGAGAGGATCTTGTGGGATTACCTCCACGATGCGACACTGCTTAGGCGGCTCAACCAGGTGATGCGGAGGGTGGGGCTGGCCGCGCTGCCAGCGGAGTTTGTCGATTTGTTGCCGGCGCTCCGCGGCCTGGTCGATCGCCGCAGCGCCGCGCTGCTCGGACGGCCAGGCCCTGGCGCTGTGTCCGAGCGACTCGCCCTCGGATCGCCTTGACGCCGCGCGGGCACGGCCCGAGGGAATCCGTTGGCGAGGTTGCGGCCCCGGCGCGTCAGGCGCCGCGCGGGCGCGTGGACTGAAACTCATACCGATTGACCGAGGAGATGCCGACCATGCGTTTTGGAATGAACCTTCTGATGTGGACCGATACCCTCAGCGATTCGATGCTCCCCTTGCTCGACGAATTGAAGGAGATCGGATTCGACACGGTGGAGTTGCCCTGCTTCGACCTGGACAATCTGGACAACTACGCGAAATGGGGAAAGCGTCTGGACGAGTTGGGGTTGTCGCGGACGGGGACGGCGGTCCGGGGCCCGGCCGACAACCCGATGAGCCCTGATCCCGCCATCCGCCAGAAGGGCGTCGAGGCCAACAAGCGGAATCTCGATTGCTGTGCCGCGGCGGGCTGCGAGGTGATGGCGGGCCCATTCCATTCAGCCCTGGGGGTGTTCAGCGGGCAGGGACCGACGAAGGACGAATGGAAATGGGCGGTGGAGAGCATGCAGCAAGTGGCCGAACACGCCGCCAAAGTGGGCGTCATGCTGGGGGTTGAGTATCTCAACCGCTTCGAATGCTATCTGCTCAACACCGCCGCCGACGGGGCCCGCTTCTGCCGCGACGTGAACCATCCCAACTGCAAGATGATGTACGACACGTTCCACGCCCACATCGAGGAGAAGAACATCACCAAGGCGATCTACGCCCTCAAGGACTGCCTGGTCCATGTCCACATCTCCGAGAACGACCGGAGTACGCCGGGCAAGGGCAACGTCCGCTGGCCGCAGAATTTCGACGCCCTGCACAAGATCGGCTACGACCGGATCATGGTCGTCGAGGCGTTCGGCCTGGCCCTGGAGAAACTCGTTCCCGCCACCAAGATCTGGCGCCGCATGTACAAGAACGAGCGGCAGCTCGCCACCGACGCGCTGAAGTTCATGAAGACGCAAGTCGCCAAACGCTGGAAGTGAGACGCGGCCTGCGCGCGCCGCCTTCCCCGGCCCTTGCAGCAAGCGGCGCAAGGGCCGGGCGTGGATGCCCTGGGGGGCGGAGCCCATCGCGTTGCAGACGGCAGGACTCAGGGGGCCAAGGCCGGGGATGCGGCGCGGCCTCGTCGCGCCGCGCGCCTTGCGCATCGGCGTCGCCTCGCATTGCCGGCGACGGTCCCGATTTCCGCCGCGAAGTCCGCGAACATGGGACGATCCCCTTCGCCGATAAGCGGACCGCCACACGGTTCGGTCCGAAACGGCTTGACGAATCAGCCGGTCTTTAGCCTGTGAACGGTTGCGCTGGCTCCCTCGCCGGGGTGCGGGTTGAAAGAGCCCTGGCCGTTGGCTTTCGGGCATTTCTCAGGCCAAGGCCGGGCATTAGAATAGGCGCCGGCATTGAAGACGCGTGTTGGACGTGGCGACAGAGGACATGGCGGCACTGCCGGAGAACCCAGCGAGCGAGGCCGTCCCGTTTGGCCGCGACACAGCGCTATTCTTGAACATTTTCTTTCTGGCCGCCTGGTGGATCATCGACCCCCGCTTGATCCACCATAGTCTCGGCATCACCACCTGCTACGATCCCTTTGCGTTTCTGCGAGGCTGGGACTTTTTCGCGGAGCACGCCTCGAGGCCGGGCGGGCTGGTGGAATACGCCTGCCGGCTGCTTACCCAGTTCTATGGCTTGGGCTGGTCGGGGGCGATGGTCCTGACCGCGGCGGCGGCCTGCCTGGTCTTGGGAACGGACGACGTGGCCCGTTGCGTGGGCGGGGGCCGCGGGCGATTGCTTCGCTATCTTCCGGCCGGTTGGTTGCTGGCCATGGCGGCCGCGTACAATCATCCCCTGAACTGCGTGCTTTCCCTGTTGGCCGCCCTGGCGGCTTTTGTGCTCTACGCCAGATTCGCGCCGCTGTCGGCCGTGGGCCGCACGGCCGCCCTGGGGATGGCTTCCCTGGCGCTCTATTGGTTGGCCGGGTCGGGAAGCCTCGCGTTTCCGCTCTTGGCGGCGGTGTTCGAGTTGGGCTCCGGCGGCCGAAAACGGGTGGCCGCCGCGGCGCTGGCATGCGGCTTCGCCGTGCCCCGGCTGTTGGCAGCGCCGTTCGGGTTGGACGCGTGGCGGGCCCACGCGGGGTTTGTTTTCTACGATCCGGGCGTTTGGCCCCCGAGCCGATGCGGCTACGTCCTCGCGCTGTACCTGTTCTTTCCGGCGGTGCTTGTGGGAACGGCCGCATGGCAAGCCGGGGTTTGGCGCGACTTCAAGAAGAAGCTGGCGGCCTTCGGCCCCCGCGGCGCGGTGATGCCCATGGCGGCGACCGGGGCGGCCTTCGCGGCGGTGCTCGCCGCCGCGTGGTTTTCGCTCGACCGATTCACGCGCCAGGTGCTGGAAATCGACTATTACTCCCAAAACGAGCAATGGACGGAGGTCGTCCGGGCCGCGGACGAACTGGCTTTGGCCGGGGCCGAAATCCGCTCGTATCGAAACACGATGCTGGCGCTGCATCATTTGGGGCTCTTGGGCGAGGCGATGTTCCGCTATCCGCAGTTGCCCACCGCCTACTGGTTCAGCACGCCGCGCGAGGTGGCCGACTTCGGCAGCGAATTCCAGGAAAGCCGGCTGCTCCTGGCATTGGGCCACGTCAATTACGCCGAGGCAGCCGCCCACGACGCCCTGGAAATCTGCGGCCCGATGCCGGCCCTTCTGGAGCACCTGGCGATGATTCACATCGCCAAGGGCCGGCCCGACATGGCCCGCGTCTTGCTGCACGCCTTGGAGAAGCACCTGTTCCACGGCGAGACCGCGAGGCGAATGCTCGAGCGGCTGGAACTCGACCCTCGGCTCGAAGACGATCCCTCCGTCGCGAGGATCCGCCGCAACATGCTCTTGAAGGAAACGTTCGCCAGCCGAGTCGCCTTGGACGAGTTCCTCCGGCCGCTGGTGGATCGCAACCCTGGCAACGCCATGGCGGTCGACTTTCTGCTGGCCGGCTACCTGTCGGACGCGAGGCCGGAAAAGGCCGTCGAGCTGATTCGCCAGATGGATCTTTCCGCGGCGGTGAGAATCCCGCGCCACTACCAGGAGGCGATGGTGATCTGCATCGAGGGGCTGGGCGCCCTGCGCTCGCGGATCGATCCCGAAGTCCTGGCCCGCGGCGAACAATTCCTGCGCCTCGTGCAACAGGCGTCCAGCCGCGAGGCGGCGTCCGAAGCGGCCTTGGCGGCCGGTTTCGGCGACTCCTACTTCTATTATTTCGCCATGGCGCGATGGGGGCGATGAATGCAAGACCGCCGCTTCAGGATCGTTGCCGTCGCCCTGTTCGGCCTGATCGCGGTCGCCGCGGGGGGCTGGGCGCTATGGACTCCAAGGCCGAGCGTGGACGACGCCCAGCCCGTGCCGCGGCCCCCGCGGATCAGCCCTGACTACGCCGGGATCGTGATGCCGCCGAACATCGCGCCGCTGCATTTTTCGATTCGCGAGCCGGGCAGCCGCTTCCTGGTCCGAATCCGCCCGGAGGTCGGCCCGTCCATCGAGATCGCCGGCCGCTTGCCGGCCGTGGTCATTCCCGCGGCGGCCTGGCGGCGTCTCCTGGAATCCAACCGCGGGCGCGAGGTGGCTACGGAGGTGTTCCTCGAGAACGACGGACGCTGGCAGCGTTACGAGCCGATCGTCAACCGGGTCGCGGAGGAGGAGATCGATCGGTGGCTGGTCTATCGATCGATCGGGCCGATCTATGCCGCGTGGCGCAAGGTCTCCATCCGCCAGCGCGATCTGGGCTCGTTTGAAGATTCGGTCGTGCTCGACGCCGCGGCGCTGGCCGAAGGCTGCGCCAACTGCCACACCTTCCGCTCCCATGCGCCCGAACCGATGCTTTTGGGCGTGCGGAGCAAACGGTTTGGCAACGCCACGCTGCTCGTCGAGGGCGGCAAGGTGGAAAAACTGGCGGCCATGCTCGGCACGCCCGCCTGGCATCCCGGCGGCCGCATCGTGGTCTACGTCACGGCCCGAGTCCATCAGTTTTTTCACGCCGCGGGCGAAGAGACGCGGGACGCGATCAATTGGGATGGCGACCTGGCGTGCTACCGCGTCGACGCGCGCCAGGCGGTCCCGCTGCCGTGGACCCGGCGCGAGCGACGCCTGCGAGACTATCCCGCCTGGACGCCGGACGGACGTTGGCTCTACTACTCCAGCGCGCCGATCTTGTGGACCGACCGCCGCGTCAAGCCGCCGCCGCGCTACGCCGAAGTCAAGTACGACCTGATGCGCATTGGCTATGACGCGGAAAAGGACGCGTGGGGAGAACCGCAGACCGTGCTTTCGGCCGAAACCGCCGGCCAGAGCGTGCTGATGCCGAGGATCTCGCCCGACGGCCGGTTCTTGCTGTTCTGCATGTGCCGTTACGGCTCGTTCCCGGCATTTCAAGCCTCGAGCGACCTGTACCTGATGGACCTGGCCACCGGCGCCTATTCCAAGGCCGAGGCCAGCAGCCCGGAGTCCGAGTCCTGGCACTCCTGGTCGAGCAACTCCCGCTGGATCGTGTTTTCCAGCAAGCGCGAGGGAGGCATTCTGACCCGCTGCTTCGTGAGTTACGTGGACCGGGAAGGCCGAACGCACAAGCCGATCCTCCTCCCGCAACGCGATCCGGCGCATTATCAAGCCTCGCTCGGCATGGTCAGCCTTCCCGAACTGCTTGCCTCGCCCATCACGGTCGGCCGCGAGGCCCTGGAACGAACCGCCCAGTCCGATGCCGCCGTCGGGCCGTCGGCCGGGCCCAGCGCCGCCGACGGATCGCTCTAAGAGGACGGCAAGCGCGGCGCGGCATGACCGCCTTCGGGGCGTTCTCCGACGAGGGCCCCGGCTTCCTGGCAGCTTGTGGCGTTGTGCCGCACGAGCAAGACGTTCGCGTCCCCTGGCGCCGTCAGAGCGCCCGGCGGTAGCGGCGCTTGGGTCTTCCGAAGACGGGTCGGCGAGCCACGACGACCTCGGGCGTGGAGGCGATCGGTTCTTCCACCGGAGGGGCGATGGGCGGCGGCGAGACCTGAGGCGCTGGGGCGGCCTTCGGACGGTGCGGAAGCAGCTCGCTGGTCTCCCGCCGCTCCAAAAGCCGGTTGATCCGCATTTCGATCCGCGTCAGCTCGTTGCCTTCCTCGGGGGTGACGAACGTGTAGGCCACTCCTTCCCGACCCATCCGGCCGGCCCGGCCCACGCGATGAACATAGTCGTCGCAAAACTGGGGAATGTCGTAGTTGATGATGTGGGAGATGCTGGTCACGTCGATGCCGCGGCCGACGACGTCGGTGGCCACCAGGTAGCGGACCGCGCCCTCGCGGAATTGGCGCATGACGCGGTCGCGGGCGCTTTGCTGCAAATCGCCGTGAATGCACGCCACGCCGTCGAGCTTCCGGGCCAAGCGCTGGTAGACCTTTTCGGTTCCCCGCCGCGTGCGGCAAAAGATGATGGCCTGCCGCGGTTGTTCCCGGGCCAGGAGCCGGTGCAAGAGTTCGAACTTGTCCTCGGCCATGACCGTGAAGTAGTACTGATCGATCGTCTCGACCGCAATTTCCTTGGGCGAGAAATCCATCATTTCGGGATCGCGCATGTAGCGCTGGGCCAAGCGCATCACGGGCGGGGGAATGGTGGCGCTGAGCAGAAGCGTTTGGCGTTCCGAGGGGCAGCGGCGGAGGATGCGTTCGATATCGGGCCGGAACCCGATGTCCAACATCCGGTCGGCCTCGTCGAGCACGACGACGCGGACGCCCTCCAGATTCAGCGTCCCGCGGTCGATGTGGTCGAGGATGCGGCCCGGCGTCCCCACCACCACGTCCGCCCCGCGGCGCAAATGCTCCACCTGCTGCCGGAGCGGCTTGCCGCCATACAGGGCCACGATTTGCGTCTTTCGGCCCAGCGCCAGCTTGCGGAACTCATCGCGGACCTGGACCGCCAATTCCCGGGTGGGTACGAGCACAAGGGCTTGGGGCCTGCCCTTGGTTCGGGTTGGGTCGAGTTTTTCGAGGATGGGAATCGCGAAGGCGGCGGTCTTGCCGGTGCCCGTCCGGGCCTGGCCCATCAGGTCCGCCCCTTCCAACGCCCGAGGAATCAACCCCGCCTGGATTGGCGTGGGCTCCGCGTAACCCGCCTCCTCGAGGGCCGCCAACGTGGTTTCCGAAAGGCCGATGGCGGCGAATCCATGAACCGGCCGACTCTTGGGGCCCTTCTTCGAGCGAGAACCCCCGTCTTGATCCCTCGTCGGCGGAGAAGCATCCTCGTCTTGGCGCGTTGGGGCCGGTTGGGGGGCTTCCGTTCTCTTGGTGCGTCGATCAGGCAACTTGGCTCCTCACAGGCAAACCATCCTTCCCGGAGCCCTGCCCGTCTGCTTCGTGCCAGAGACTCCGCGTGCCGCATTTTACCAAGCCAGAACCGGCGGTGCCAAGCCCCCCGAGCGCCCTTTCGCGTGGGGCTTGCCCGCCCGCCTCGCTTGGCGACGGGGTCGAGGCTTGCGATCGGCCACGGTTCCAAGTACGATCAGCGTCATGACGAAGCAGACGTTTTCGGTGAACCCGCGTCGCGGATTCCTGAAGGCCCTGGCCGGCGGCGGTGGCATCGGGCTGGCGGCGCTTGGCGGCTGCCGCCGTTTGGCCGAATCGCCGGCGGGCGAGGGCCAGCGGCGGCTCCGCGTGGCCTTTTCCAACGCCGGCCTGCAAACCACCTGGTGCAAGCTGGGCTACGACACGGCCATGCTTTGGGCCAGGCTCTTGGACCTCGACCTGGTGTGGATCGACGGCGCGCTGAATCCGCAGGAGCAGCGGAACAAGGTCGAGATGGCCGCCGGCGACGACTGGGATTTCTGCTGTTTCCAGGCCCTGCAAAGCGACATCCTCGTCGAGCCGGTCCGCCAGTTGAAGCGCAAGGGGATCCCGGTGATTTCCGTGGACACGCTCTTGACCGACAAGGAGCGGCTTCGCGAGGTTGGCGTCTGGGTGCAGATCGCGGCCAATCACCAGCAAATGGCCGAAAGCAGCACGCGCTACTTGATGGACAAGATCGGCGGCCGCGGCAAGGTGATCCACATCGGCGGCGCCAGCGCCCACAGCGGCGCCCGCGATCGGGAGAAAGGCTTCCTGAGCGTCATTGCCGGGTATCCCGGCGTCGAGGTCGTGGGCGGCGGGGTCCGCTGGTGCGACTGGAAGCCGGAAAAGGCCCGCGACACCTTCGACTCGCTCATCTCCCAAGCCCGGGAGCCCATCGCCGGGGCCTTCTTTCACAACGACGACATGGCCTTGGCCTGCGTCCCCGGCCTGGCCGGAACGATCCATCAGAAGATGGTCGTCACCGCCGTGGACGGCCAGAAGGAAGGACTCACCGGAATTCGCGAGGGCAAACTGGCGGCCACCACGGTCAATCCCACGTGCATGTTGCACTCGTGGGCGTTGATCATCGGTCAGTTCATCGTCCGCAACCGGGAGACGATCGAGGACGTCCCGTTGGAGATTCCTTGTCCTTGCCCGCTGGTTTCCAAGGAAACCGGCAACCTGGAAGCCATGTTCTGGCTGTCCGACCCGAGACATTGTATGGTGTGAAATCCCACCGCCCCTCTCCTCCGACGTGCGAAGTGCGCCGGCCGCGAGGGGATGAGGCATGGCCTTCGGTCTCCGCGCTTGGCCCCCGAGAACCAGGTCCCAAGCGCCGGGACCGAAGCCCGAAGACCGTAGCCAGGGAGCAATCGCATGTTTCTCGTCGAATCGTACCCGGTGGCCGTGCTTTTCTGCGTGATCACCATGCTTTGCTGGGGTTCCTGGGCCAACACGCAGAAGGCGGCGGGCAAGAGCTGGCGCTTCGAACTTTTCTATTGGGACTATGTGTTCGGCGTGTTGCTGATGGCCCTGATCTTCGCGTTCACGCTGGGCAGCACGGGCACGGCGGGGCGGGGATTCCTGGCCGATCTGAAGCAGGCCGATCCGGTCAATCTCGGCTCGGCCCTGCTGGGCGGAGTCATCTTCAACGCGGCCAACATCCTCCTGGTGGCCGCGATCGCCATCGCTGGCATGGCGGTGGCGTTTCCCGTGGGAATCGGGCTGGCGCTGGTGCTCGGCGTCATCGTGAACTATTGGGCGGATCCGGCGGGCAACGCCCCGATGTTGTTCCTCGGCGTGGCGTTCATCGTGGCGGCGATCGTGCTGGACGCGTTGGCCTATCGCCGGCTGCCTGGCCAGTCCCAGGGCGGCGGCGCCAAGGGCCTGATCCTCGCCGTGGCGTGCGGCGTGCTGATGGGCTATTTCTATCGCTTCGTCGCCGCCGCCATGCCCAAGCCGGAAGAGTTCGCCGCCATGCCCGCCGGAAAACTCAGCCCCTATACGGCCATGGTCGCTTTCTCCCTGGGGATTGTGTTGAGCAATTTCCTGTTCAACACCGCGATCATGTACCGCCCCTTCGCCGGCGAGCCGGTGCCGGTCTCCGAATACTTCAAGGGGACGGCCCGGGACCACCTCTGGGGAATCATCGGCGGCATGATCTGGTCCGTGGGCATGATGTTCAGCATCATCGCGGCGGGCCAGGCGAGCTTCGCGATCTCGTATGGCCTCGGCCAGGGGGCCACGATGGTCGCGGCCTTCTGGGGCGTGTTTATTTGGCGCGAGTTCCAGCAAGCGCCACCGGGCACCAACCGCCTGCTGGCCCTGATGTTCGCCGGCTATCTCGTCGGCCTGGCCTTGGTCATCGTCGCTCGCGTGATTTGACGCCCCGGTTCCACCCAGGAGGAGCTGAAACCCAAGCGTGGTCTCCAGGCCCGCGGTCCGGGAATCACGATCCACGTGTCGCCGCGTAGCCCCACACGGAGACGGCCCCGTTTGGGAAGAGACTCTTATGGCCCAAGACCTTTTGCGAATCCCAGGATCGATCGCACCATGAAATCTCCGCGCATCGTCGTCGTCGGCAGTTCCAACACCGACATGGTCGTTAAGAGCGAGCGTCTTCCGGCCCCCGGCGAGACGGTGACCGGCGGGCAATTCCTCATGGCCGCCGGGGGAAAGGGGGCGAACCAGGCGGTCGCCGCCGCGCGTCTGGGCGCCGACGTCACGTTCGTCGCCAAGGTTGGTTCCGACGTGTTCGGCGAGCAGGCCATCGCCGGGTACCGCAAGGAAGGCATTCGCACCGACTTCATCCTCCGCGATCCGCAAAACGCCACGGGCGTGGCCCTGATCCTGGTCGACCAGAAGGGCGAGAACCTGATCTCCGTGGCCTCGGGGGCCAACCACGCGCTGTCGCCGGACGACGTGCGGCGGGCCGCGGAGCCGATCCGCGCGGCGGACGTCGTGGTGCTTCAGCTTGAGATTCCGCTGGAGACGGTTGCCGCCGCCGCGGCCATCGCGGCCGAGGCGGGAGTGCCGGTGATCCTCGATCCCGCGCCCGCCCCGGACGGCCCCTTGGACCTCGCCCTCTTGCGAAACGTGACCTGCGTGAAGCCCAACGAGACCGAGGCCGAGCGGCTGACCGGCGTGGCGGTGCGCGACGAGGACTCCGCGCGTCGGGCGGCCGCCAGGCTGTTGGCGAGCGGCGTGCGCTGGGCGGTGATCACCCTCGGCGCCAAGGGGGCCCTGTGGATGGAGGGCGAGCGGTCGGGGCTGGTCGGCGGGCTTCGCGTCGAGGCGGTGGACAGCACCGCCGCGGGCGACGCCTTTTCCGGGGCGCTGGCCTGCGGCCTGGCCCGCAAACAACCCCTCGACGAGGCGGTCCGCTTCGCCACGGTCGTTGCCGCGCTGTCGGTCACGCGCCTGGGCGCCCAGCCGTCGTTGCCCTCCAGCGAGGAGGTCGAGCGATTCCGCGCCACCTTGCCCGGATCGTGGTGACCCTTCCCGCTGCGTGGCAGCGAGCGTGTTGCGCGTTGTTCAGCCTTTTTTCTGGGATCCGTCGTTCTCGTGACCACGCCGCTTCTCGAATGCCGGGGGATCGTCAAGCGATTTGGCGGGGTGACGGCCCTGGATGGCGTGGATTTCGTTCTCCTGCCCGGCGAGGTCCACGGTCTGGTGGGGAGCAACGGGGCCGGGAAGAGCACCTTGATGAAGATCCTGGCCGGCGCGCTGCCCGACTTCGACGGCGCCGTCCTGCTTGACGGCCAGCCCGTCGATCTCTCCACCCCCCAAGCCTCGCTGCGCCACGGCATCGCCATGGTCTACCAGGAACTGTCGGGCATTGGCTCCTTGTCGGTGGCGGAAAACTTGTTCCTGGGCCGGCAGCCGACCGCGTGGGGCGGACGCGTGGATTGGGGGGCGATGCGCCGCAGGGCCCGCGAATACCTCGCCGAACTCGAAATCCAAATCGACGTCGACCGGCGGCTCGATCGTTATCCGCTGGGGATCCGGCAGATGATCGAGGTCGCCCGGGGGATTCACAGCGGGGCCCGCGTGCTGATCCTCGACGAACCCACCAGCGCCCTCAGCCCGCCGGAAACCCAGCGCCTGTTCGAGTTGATCCGCCGCCTGCGTCAGCGGGGCGTGGCGATCGTGTTCATCAGCCATTTCATCGAGGATGTGCTGGAGATCTGCGACCGGGTGACGGTGCTTCGCAACGGCCGCCGCGTGGCCACCAAGAGCCGCGACGAACTCGACAAGCCAGAGGTGGTCCGCATGATGCTGGGTCGGGCCGGCGCCGTGGACAGCGCCGCCTGGTCCGACCGCGTCGTGCTTCCGCCGCGGACCGCCACCCCGCCCGTGCTCCGCGCCGCCGGCCTCTCGCTCGCCGGAACGCTGGCCGACGCCAACCTGGAGGTTTCGCCGGGCGAATGCTTGGGGCTGTACGGTTTTGCGGGCTCGGGGCACCGCGAGGTGATCCACTTGTTGGCGGGCGCCCTTGTCCCGACCAGCGGCGAAATCGTTCTCGACGGCCGCCCGCTTGCGCCGGGCGACATCCCCCAGGCCGTCCGGCGCGGCGTGGTGCTGGTGACCGGCGACCGCGCCCAAGGTTTGTTCCTCCGCGGCGAAATCTACAAGAACGTCACGCTTCCCCATCTCCGCCACGCGGTCGGCGAATGGCTCACCGCCGGGCGCGAGGTCGCAGTCGCGGGCGCGGCGCTGGAGCGGGTCGGGTGCCGCCCGGCCGAGCCCCGACGGCTCGCCGGCCACCTTTCCGGAGGCAATCAGCAGAAGGTCGTCATCGCCCGGTGGCTGCTCGGTCCGGTCCGCGTGCTTTTGCTCGACGAACCCACGCGCGGGATGGACGTCGCCGCCAAGGCCGAGGTCATGCGCCTCGTCGGCGAAATGAAACGGCGCGGAGCGGCCGTCGTCCTCGCCTCGGCCGAACCTGAACTCCTCTTGGCCCATGCCGACCGAATCCTTGTCTTCCGCCGCGGCCGCATCGCCAAGGAGTGGACCAATGCCCTCGTCGATAAAGCCGCCCTGATGCAAGGGGCTTGAGGCCGCGTAACCGTTCACGGGGACTGTCCCGATTTTCGCGGCGAAGTCCGCGAAAATGGGACTGTCCCCCTGGCCAGTAAGGAGACAAGCCCATTTTTCGGCGCGAAACGGCCCGAAAAAACGAGCCAGTCTCCGGCCTGTGAACGGTTACGAGGCCGCGGGACAACGAAGTGGGAACGCCTCTCGGTTGCCCCGGCCGGACCAGGGATGGTAGAAATGCCGTTTGGGCAGGAGACTCTTCCCTTTCCTGTAACCGTTCACGGGGACTGTCCCCCTGGCCAGTAAGGAGACAAGCCTATTTTTCGGCGTGAAACGGCCCGAAAAACGAGCCAGTTTCCGGCCTGTGAACGGTTACCCTTTCCTGGAATCGCAGTCGGGGTGTTGCCGGCGCGACTGCTCGTTGAAGGGGAGCTGCAATGCATCGACGAGACTTGTTCAGGGTGGGAATCCAAGGGGCCTTGGCGGCGGGAGGCGTTTCGGGGGCGAGGGAAGCACGCGCGGAGGGCAGCGCCGCGCCGGCGGCCAGGGCCGCGCCGATCCTGGCGCAATACGCGGCCGACGACCACCGCAGCCGTCTCAAAAACATTGCCTATGGTCGCCAGGCCATTCGGCGCTGCCTGCGCCATCACCTGATCACGAGCTATTTGCCGGGCCAATGCTGCTACAACCTCGGCGAGTACCCCTCCCGCCGCCCCTGGGAGATCGGCGAGTACGACGAGCAGGAACTCGATCGGCTCCACAAGCATGGCATCGAATTGATCCAGGTGTTTGACGAGTGGAACGACTCGCTCGGCCTGTTCGGCGGCGACAAGTTCACGTCCGTCAACCCGGCGGGCTTCCGCCGATTCGTCGAGATGGTCCACCGCCGGGGAATGAAAATCATCACGTACATGTCGGCGTGCTTCTTCGAGCGCGGCAATCCGGCCTGCCGGCAGGAGTGGTATCGGGAAAACGATTACCTTCGGGTCGGCTACTGGAACATGGCCCGCTGTTCCCCAGCCAGCCCGGGGTGGCGGGCCATGCTGCTGCCGCACTTGCCGCGGATCCTGGACGACTTCGGACTGGACGGCGTCTACGTCGACGGCGGCTATGTGCAGAACTACCGCAAGCAGATCACCCAGCCCGCCAAGGACGAAGTGCCCGCCTTCGAGGAGACGCCGCAGCACGATGGGGCGTTCACGGATCTGTTGGCCTTGATGTACGCCGAAGTCAAAAGGCGGGGCGGGATTTTCAAGCTGCACGTCGACGGGGCCGACCAGCCGCGGACCGCCGGCATGAGGGTCTACGACTATCTCTGGGTCGGCGAAGGGGTGGGCAACGCCGACGCCCTGCGCGAGGCCGTCAAGGACTATCCGCCCTACGTCGTCCCCTGCATCGACATGACCTTCGCCAAGGTGGCCAACGAGGACGAGCCGTTCTTGCACGCGATTCCCTACATGCAGTTTCCCGTGCTCCAGGCCGGGCGGCCGTTCACGGGCGAGCGGGGGATGGTCCCCGGCGTGGACTACCCGCCCGAGGACCGCGACTTCTGGGTTCGCCGCTGCAAGGAAGCCTGGAAACACCACCAGGCCCACCCCAACGGACCCCACACCTACGGCGGTTGGGACGCGGTGCCGCAACGCCCCGAGACGCGACCGACTCACGCCCGCTGGCTCGCCCACTACCGGCCGATGGTCGAAGAAGGCACTTGGGCCTGGTTGGAAATCCAAGAATCGAACCTGTTTCGCCGAGCGCTGCCGCCGGGCGTGGTCGCGTCGGCGTTCGCCAACCGGGAACTGTACCTGGTGCTTGCCAACTATGCTCAGACGGCGGTGGAAGTGGAAACTGCGGACAACTTCGTCTCCGTCGCCCATCCCGCCGCCGCAGCACGGAACCACGCGTTGCCTCCCCGGTCGCTGGCCATCTTGCGCAGAAAGCCGCAAGATGGCTGACCGCAGCCAGGCGATGATCCCCAAAGGCGGCCCGTCCCCGTTTGCGGACAAGACATAACCGTTCACCGGCGTGCCGGCAAAGGGGATAGTCCCCCGTGAACGGTTCCCGATGAACGAATAGCACACCATCTCATAGGTGCGCAAGGTCGGCTTGCCGCCCGGCCGAGCCTCCCCGGTACTTGCCCCGCTTGACGTGCGGCGTGGTTTGGATCGGGGCCAGCCGGATCAGGTGATTGGGCTGGGCGTGCTTCAACCAGGCGTCCTGCCCTACCGGCTGGAGCCGGGCCCCCAACTCCTCCACTCTCCCCCTTACCGCCCTACCTCAAGCACACTCGGCGGTTCTCCGCTGGGACGCGAGATTGCAGCCAGACCAGGTTGCTCGACCCTGAGGAAGAGCTGTTCCTGAGTTCCGAGCGGGCACGATTTCCCCTAAATAGGGTGGGGCGAAAGCAAGGGGAGGTGGGCCAATGCCCGCAGACTTTGCCCGCGCGCCATAAAGCGGTTCCCAGCGAAGGGAAGGCAACGGCCGTGCTAATGTTTTGGAGAATGCGGGATGGACTCGCTGTGCAGATTCGTCCGATGACGGTTGCAGGACCTTGATTTGACGATTTCCATCTCCAGGGGGGTTCGGACAATGATTCGTTTTTTGAGGATCCTAGCGGTGGCGGCCTTGCTCGATGCCGGGTTGGATTCGGCACACGCCCAGGGCATCGTAAGGCTGACCGATGATCGGGCCGTCGTGCCCGCTTCGGCCTCGATGGGAAGCAACGGTGGACAGGTCTTTATGACGGGCGAGGCGCCCCAGCCTGACCCGGCCTATCTCGAGCCCGCCCCGGCGCCCCCCGACGCCCCGTGGTCCATTTGGCAGCCTCGCTTCCTCGAAGAGCACCGCATCAAGACCGGCGGATGGATTCAGCAGGGCATCACGTTCAATGCCTGGAATCCGAAGGACCGGTTCAACGGGCCGATCACCACCAACGACCGGCACAGCGAATACATGCTCAACCAATTGTGGCTGTACTTCGATCGGCCGACGCAGACCGACGGCGAGGGGTTCGACCTTGGCGGACGAGTCGACCTCGTCTACGGCGAAGACTGGCGGTTCGGACAGAACGTCGGCCTTGAGGACCGGATCAACAGTCCCAACAATTTCTATGGTCTGGTCTTGCCCCAGTTCTACCTCGAGGTGGCTTACAATGACTTGACCGTGAAAATGGGACATTTTGCGACCTTCACCAGTCTGGAACTGATTCCGGCGCCCCTCAACTTTTTCTACTCGCGAAGCTACCTGATGGTGGGATATCTCGATCCCTTGCTGGTGACCGGTCTCCAGGCGGATTACAAACTCAACAACGGGTGGACGCTGGTCGGCGGGTTCAATCGCGGCTGGATGCTTTTCGAGAACCCGTTCGGCGACACGCTCAATTTCCTCGGCGGACTGAGGTGGGCCAGCGAGGACAAGCGGTCGTCGATCTCCACCATGGTGAGCACCGGGCCCACGATGACCTTCACCGGGTACCGCGATGTGACGAGCGTGTTTTTCGTCGTCTCCCATCAATTCACCGAGCGGTTTTGGTCCGGCACGCAGATTACCGTGGGCGGGGAACCAGGGGGCTCGGCCATCACGCCGGGCGACAACGACGCCTGGTACGGCTTCGAGCAAATGTTCACCTACAAGCTGAACCCCAAGTGGTCGACGGGCCTGCGCTATGAGTGGATTCAGAACAACGAGGGTTCGCGGGTGGCGGGCATCGGGAACATCCTGGGGAGCAACCGTGGCTGGGCTGGCAAGCCCGGTTATGCCGGCAGCTTCAGCGAGCTAAGCCTCGGCCTGAACTACCGCCCCCACCCCAATTTCACCCTCCGTCCCGAAGTCCGCTGGGATTGGTTCAACGGACCGCTGAACCCCAATGATCCGGCGTATCCCCTGCCGTTCGGCGACGGGCAGCACAGCAGCCAGTTCACCACGGGTTTGGACCTGCTCGTCACGTACTAAACGCCGCGCCGGAGTTGCTCGTTGCCGTCGCTTGAAACCATCGACGCCTTCTCCCCCACGCTCAGCAAGCCGGGGAGAAGGCGTTTTCGTTGGGCCATGGCCCCTTGCTTACGCTTGGCAAGGCTCGAGCAAGGCCGCAGCCCGAAGCAACCACCCAGGCCGAAAGCCCGCAACGTCCCACGTGCGCCGCGCGCCGATCACCTGTCGGCCGGGAAGAACGGAAACAGCCTGCGGAGTTCTTCGGCGTTCGGGCGGCGGCCGTACTCGCAGATCTCGAACGCCTCGGCGTAGCGGACCTTCTTGCCGATTTCCTCGCCGTAAAGCTCGACGAGCTTCTTCCGGTGGCGGTCGGCGGTGGCGGCCGCGCGGGCCTTGAAGCCGGCGAAGCCACGCTGGCGGCGCGCCTCGCGCTCGGCCGCGTCCTTGGGCTCCGAGCCGTTCGCGCCGCCCTCGACGAACTGCGATTCCATCGTCATCAGGGCCTCGACCTTTCGGTCGATCGCCTCGTCGATGGCCACGACGATGTCGGGCCGGAAGGGGTTGGGCCGCTCGAACCCATCCTCGGAATACAGAAAGACCGGGTTGGATCGCAAGTGCGGCGTCTCGGGGCAAAACTTCGGCACCGTGACCATATAGGCCGAGTCCTGCACCAGCACGCCCACGTAGCGATGGTCCGGATGGTAGTCGTTGGGTCGATGGGCGATGACGATGTCGGCCTTCCACTCGCGGATGACGCGGATGATCGTGCGCCGGTTGGCCAGCGTGGGCTCCAGTTCGCCGTCGTGGTTGTCGAGCACGCGCGACGCCGTGCCGAGGATCTTGCTGGCGGCCTGGGCCTCGGCCAACCGCCGCATGGCCAATGCCGGGCGTTCCATGGCGTAGTGCCCGATGTCGCCATTGGTCACCGAAACCAATTGAACGTGATGCCCCCGCGCCGCCCACATCGCCGCGGTCCCGCCGGCGCGGATCTCGGCGTCGTCCGGATGCGCGCCGAAGACCACGATCCGGAGTTTGCCGTCCTCTCCGGCCCGCGCCCCTTCGGTTGGACCGAAAAGGACGCCCAGCAAAAGCCCGAACCAGCCGATGGCCATGCCCCAACCCAATCTTGCGCCCATGATTCCACCTCCGAAAAAGACCTCGCGTCGAACTCCCGACGGAATTGTAATGGTCCAATCCGGCCGCGCCAATTTGCCGTGCTTGGCCAGCACGCCGGTCGCGTTGCCGGCGGTGGAAGCAGACTGGGTCGGGCAAGAAAGACGGAGATCCGACGCCGCGCCCGGTTCAAGCACCGGCACGGAACGGCAGGTTTTCACTGCGCTACGGCCAGGTCTTCACCGATCGCGTCCCCGCCGGATTTCGTAGCCGCTGACGAGGACTCTCCCGATTTGCGCGGCAACGCCCGCGAAAATGGCTTGTCCCGTTTGCCGGTCAGGGGACCGGCAGACTTCTCGGCCCGAAACGGCCCGAATCACAAGCCCGTTCCCGGCCCGTGAACGGTTGCCCCGACTTGAGCCGGGCCGCGGCGCACGGGACTCAGTTCTGATTGCTCGACAGCAAAGGCGCCAACCACGTGCAAAGATAATAGGCCTTGGGCGTGGCGAGTTCCGCCAGCGATTCGACATCGAGGCCGGGCCTGGCCACCTTCGCTTGCCCGAGAAGCAAGTCCACGACCGAGAACTCGGGTTTGTAGTCCACAACCCGGACGTCGTCGGCGGAAAGACCGGCCAGCTTGATCGCCTGCTCGACGGCGTCTTCCTGAAAACCGATTCGGTCCACCAGGCCCTTTTGCACGGCGTCCTGGGCGGTGAACACCTGGCCGGTGGCCAGCTTGTCCAAGGCCGCGGGATCGGCCTGGAACTTGGCGCGGCCCTGCTTGATGACTTCCTTGAATCGGCCAAAGCTCTCGTCAACCAGGGCCTGGAAGATCGCCCGCTCTTCCTCGGTCATCTTTCGGGTCATGCTGCCCATACCCTTGAGCGGATGGCTAAGGACCGAGTCCTGCTCCACTCCCCAATCGGCCATCAGTTTGGCGACGTTGAAGTGGGGGATCATCACTCCGATGGAGCCGGTCCAGGTGGTGGGTTCGGCAAAGATGGTGTCTGGCCGGTGCCCCACCGCCATCGCCACGTAGTATCCCCCGCTAGCCGCAAGGCTTCCCATGCTGACCACCATGGGGATCTGTCGTTGGGCCGCCATTTTCTTAAGGTGGTGGTAGATAAAGTCGGCCCCGCTGACGGTTCCGCCCGGCGAATTGATCCGCAACACCACGGCCTTGACGTCGTTGTCCTTGGCGATCTTGTCGATCTGCCGTTTGACAAATCCCTTGCCGTCCAGAATCGTCCCTTCGATGGCAAGGATGGCCACCTTGTTCTTGGCCCACTCGTTGTGCGAAACAAAGCGTTCCTGGAGCCGACCGGCGCCGTCGAAAGCGGCCCCCCCGGCAAGCAAAACGAGATTCACCAAGAGCGAGATCCCCAGGAAGCAGAACAGGACGAAGAAAAAAAGGCCCATCAGCACGCTTGGCCATCTTTTCGGAGGGCGATAGACGGGCCCTTGCGGTGGATAAGATGGGTAAGGAGGACAGGATGCGTTGTCGGCGGATTCCATGCTTTGGCCCTTGTGGATGGAGTTGACCCCTGGGGGGGAAAACGTATGCTGAAGCCCCGTGTATCACAGTCCAACTCTACATTGTAAACTGTGAGTTTTGCCGAGGAGAAGGAGCTTCCCCGTGTTCGTTGCCGCGTCGACTGCCTGCTATCCCGATCTTCCGCTGCCCGACGTCTTGGAGCGGTTGACCGACTTGGAATTCACCAGTGTGGAGATCGTGGTCCATGAATCCGGGGGGCAATTGAAGCCCTCGGAGGTCGCGGCCGACCTGGAGCGCGCGGTGCGCACGTGCCGGCAGTCGCACCGGATGAGCATCGTCGCCTACAGCGTGGACATGTCGCCGCCGACCGAGGAAGAGTATTACCGGCAATTTGAGGCCTGCTGCAAGCTGGCCAAGGCCACGAAGGTGGTGACGCTGGTGGTGCGGGCAAGCGAGTTGGGCACGCCGTTCAATGCCGAGATCGAGCGGCTGCGCCGGCTGGTGGCCATCGCCGCGCAAAACAGCGTGGTGGTCGGGCTGTTGACCGAGACGGGGCGCATGACCCAGGATCCCGACACCGCCGTGGTCCTTTGCGACAACGTCAAGGGGCTGCAACTGACCCTTGATCCAAGCCACTATATTTACGGCCCTCACCGGGGCGCGAGCTTCGAGCAAGTCCTCCGCTACACGTGCCACGTTCGGCTCCGCGACACGACGAAGGACAAGTTCCAGGTCCGCGTAGGACAAGGGCAGGTCGAGTACGGCCGACTGGTCACCCAGCTCAACAAGTTCCACTACAACCGCGCCCTGTGCGTCGACATGCCCCCCCTGCCCGACGTCGACCAGAACGCCGAAATGCGAAAGATGCGGCTGCTTTTGGAAAGCCTTCTTTAGGCCGTGGGACCGTGCCCAGCGGCCGCGCCGTCACCGGTTTTCTCGGCGACCGTGCCGCAACAACAGCGGTGCCCCAATTGCGATGCAATGGTAGGGGGGACATGGAAGGCGTTCGAGCGGCCCTTGCGGCGGAGCGGCTATTTGGAAGGCGGGCTTCCGAAAAAATGGAGGTGGCGCGGGCACTGGGGCGGCGTCTGGATCCCCGTCGTTGTCGGTGGCCAAGTTTTGCACGCGTTCGCGACGCCTTGCTGGAAGCCGTCCCGGCCACCGAAAATGGGGCAAGCACACCTTGATGCGGAGGCCATGACATGAGATCTCGTCCAATCGCCACGCGTTGGGCAACGACCTTGGGCGTTTGCCTGGCCTGGGGGGTGGCGGCGCTTGGCGGCGCCGCCGAGAGTCCCGGCCCCGCCGTGCCCGATCCGAGACACATCGCCAATGGATGGCCGATCCCCAGCGAAGGCTATGCCGATCAGCCGTACATCGTCAAGACGGACGACGGGGCGTGGTTGTGCGTTATGACGACGGGCAAGGGCGTCGAGGGGGCGGCCGGGCAGCACGTGATCGCCATGCGGAGCACGGATCGGGGACGCACCTGGTCCCAGCCCGTCGACGTGGAGCCCGCCGACGGACCCGAGGCCTCCTATGCAGTGCTTCTCAAGACGCCGTCGGGCCGCATCTACTGCTTTTACAACCACAACACCGACAACGTGCGCGAAGTGAAGCGGGAGGATGGGGGCGTCTACAAGCGGGTCGATTCGCTGGGCCATTACGTCTTCAAGTTCTCGGACGATCACGGCCGCTCCTGGTCGCGCCAGCGTTACGAGGTGCCCGTCCGCGAGTTCGCCTGCGACCGCGACAATGTGTACGGCGGCAAACTTCGTTTCTTCTGGAACGTGGGGCGGCCCCTGGTGCTCGGCGACGCGGCGATTTGCGTGCTGCACAAGGTGGGGGCGATGGGCGAGGGTTTCTTTGCCCAATCGGAAGGCGTTTTCCTGCGGAGCGACAACATCCTCCGCGAGCGCGACCCGGCCAAAATCCGCTTCGAGACCCTGCCCGACGGCGACGTCGGCCTGCGAACCCCGCCGGGCGGCGGCCGCGTGGCCGAGGAGCAGTCGATCGTGGCCCTCAGCGACGGCTCGCTGTATTGCGTCTACCGCACGGTGGACGGCCATCCGTGCTGCGCCTACAGCCGCGACGGCGGCCGCACGTGGACCCCGCCGGCGTATGCGAGCTACACGCCGGGCGGAAAGCGCATCAAGCATCCCCGGGCGGCAAACTTCGCCTGGAACTGCTCGAACGGAAAGTTTCTCTATTGGTTTCACAATCACGGCGGAGTCTTTGTGCGCAGGATGGGAGCCGATTGGGGAGGCCGCGGCAGCCCCTACGACGACCGCAACCCGGCGTGGCTCGCCGCCGGCATCGAGCGCGATTCGCCGCAAGGCAAGGTCATCCATTGGTCCCAGCCGGAAATCCTCCTCTACGACGACGACCCGTTCATCCGCATGAGCTATCCCGACCTGATCGAGGAAGACGGCAAGTTCTACGTGACCGAAACCCAGAAGAACGTGGGGCGCGTCCACGAGATCCCCTCGGCGATGGTCAGCGGGTTGTTTCATCAATGGGACCACCGCGCCGCAGCCTCGGAGGGGTTGGTGCTCAACCTGCCGGGCAAGGGCGCGATGCCGCGCGAGACGCCGATGCCCCGGCTGCCGGAATTCCACCAGCGCGACGTCCGTTCGCCCGACCATCGCGGCAAGGACCTCCGCGCCGGGTTCAGCCTCGATCTCCGTTTGAAGCTCGATTCGCTGGAGGCCGGCCAGGAAATCCTCGATAGCCGCGACGCGTCGGGCAAGGGCGTTCTCGTGTCCACCACGCCGGGCGGAGCGCTGAAGATCACGCTGAACGACGGCCGCAGCGAGTCGAGTTGGGAGAGCGACCGCGGCGTCCTGGCGGCCGGCAAGACGCACCAGGTGGCGATCATCGTGGACGGAGGGCCGAAGATCATTCTGTTTGTCGTGGACGGGGTGTTGTGCGACGGCGGCGACCAGCGGCAGTTCGGCTGGGGCCGCTTCAGTCCCCACCTCCGCGCGCCGAATCCCGACCCGCCGGCCAAGGACCGCCCACCCTTGCTCCGCATCGCGCCGAAGATGAACGGCGAGGTCGAATCCCTGCGGATCTACAACCGGGCCTTGCGCACCAGCGAGGCGGTCGGGAACTGGCGCGCGGCCTCGGGTTGATCGCGGCCCGTTCCGAGGGGGATTGCCGTTCGCGGAGACCGTCGCTCTACCGGCAAGGGGGACCGTGCTATTTTCGCGGACTTCGCCGCGAAAACCGGGCAGTCCCCCTGAACAGCTCCACCCCATGAACCGCTCCGGTTTCAGACGCCTGCTGCGCGGCGCGACGGCCCGGCTGGCCGCCTAATCCGGCGGCAGGAACTCGAAGTTGCGGCTCTGATTGAAGAATTCCAGCGGATTGTCGTAAACGATCTTGCGGATCAAGGCCTCGCTGTGGCCGCGCCGCCGCATGACGAGAATGAAGTCGGGCACCGCGGTGGGGCGCGAAGGCCCCCAGTCGGCCGAGGAGTTCACCAGAATGCGTTCGGGGCCGTATTGCTCGATCATGTCGGCCGCACGCTCGGGCGTGGCCTTGGTCGTGGGATAAAGGGTGATGCCGCACCAGTAGCCTTCATCCAGCGCCAGCCGGATCGTGTGTTCCTCGAGGTGGTCGATGCAGACCCGGCTCCGGTCCACCCGGCTGTCGGATCGAAGGATGTCGAGGATCATCCGCGTGCCCGCGTACTTGTCGGCCAGGTGCGGCGTGTGGAAAAGCATCTGCTCGTTGGTCTGCATGGCCAGGTCGATCAGCATTTCGAGCGTGGCGACTTCATTGCGGGTGTTCTTGTTCAATCCGATTTCGCCGATTCCCAGCACGTTGGGCCGGTCGAGAAATTGCGGGATCAGCGGAATCACCTCCCGCGCGAAAGCCACGTTCTCGGCCTCCTTCGCGTTCAGCCCGATCCACGCGAAGTGCCGGATCCCGAACTGCGCGGCCCGCTTGGGTTCCCACTCGGTAAGCTGCCGGTAATAGTCGAAGAAGCTGTTGGCGCCGCTGCGGTCGTAGCCCATCCAGAAGGCCGGCTCGCCCACGACCGCGCAGCCCATCTTGGCCATCGTCTCAAGGTCGTCGGTCGTCCGGGAAGCGATGTGGATATGGGGATCGAAGAAGTACATGAGGGTCTCCTCCGGCGGATCCACCGCGGCGTCCTCCCGGCGGCGAACCCGCGAGTCCTGAGGGGATTCACCGCCAATTGGGGTCGTAAGGGAGCGAAAAAATCAATTGCACCTGCTCGGCGCGGTCGGCCGTTTCGCGGGGTTGGGCCAGCAGCTCCAGGGAGCGTCGGATCTGATCCACCCGAGGATCATCGCACACCCCCCCGGCTCGGCCAATCCGGTCCAGCCCCGCGGCGACCTCAATCAGCTTCTCGCGCAAAGACAAAAACTCCCGGTTCAACACATCCAAGGCACGCGTTGGCGCAGTCATGCGAGAACTCCTCCCCAATAGCAAGTTTGGCGCAACCTGGACGCGAAATCAATCCGCCCCAAGGCGGGCGGGATTGAAGTCGCGGTTGACACGCGATGGCAACCGGCGGGTTCCGGCGGACTTGCGCTCGCAATTCCCCGGAAACCGTGGAGTTCGTTTGGAAAACGGTCCCGCCCCGAGCAGCACAGCCGCCCCAGGGAAGCGTTTGGGGCCAGGCCACCGCCGGCCCGCCAAAGCCGCGGGGCCCCTCCGCCCAAGCCTTGGCACGGCATCCGCATGGGGGCCGCGTGGCGTCCTTCCCGCCGTCAACGCCGTTGCCCGAAGACCTCGCGAATGGCCTCCAGGTATTTCATTCCGTGCACCGTGTCGGGTTCGAGATAGCTCCCTTCGGTCCATTCGTTCCAGCAGTTGATGGTCAAGACCCTCGGCCCGTCCTTGCGCGACAACATCCGTTCCTTGGTCTTCTGGAGCGCTTCGCGGAACCGTTCGGGCGTGTTGCCGCTGATGGTGTTGGTGAACGGGTAGCCGAAGTTGCCGAACGGATCGTCCTGATGAGCGCGGGGACTGGAATCCCAACCCATGGTCACGTTGGGGAAATAGGGCACGCCAAACATCGTCTCCGCCCGATCCCAATAGGCGAAATACCCGTCGCGGACCTTGTTGTAGTCGGTTTGCTGCTCCGGCAGCGGCACGTGGTGGATCCAGACGTAGGAGGTCACCGAATCAAAGCCGAGATCGCGGACGAGTTTCGCCGGGTCGGCGGGCTTTTTCTCGCCGGGCAGAATCGCCTGACCCCAGACCACAGCGTTCAGGTGCAATCCCGGCAGGCCGGCGGCTCGGGCCTTCTGGCGGAACTTGTCCAGGGCCGCGCGCGTCGCCTCGACGCCGCCGAAACTCTCCAGCAGCTTGGTGAGGTCGTAGTACGAAAAGTAAGGCCGGCCGTCGATCCGCCAATACGACGGGTGCTGGAAATAGTCGTGGATGACGTGATCGCAGATCTTGTCGAACGTGGCGGGCGTCACCTTGCCGGGAAAGAGCAGCTTGGGCGGCGCGCCGCGCTTGTAGGGTTGGATTTCCAACCAGTCGTGGTTCGCCCACATGAAGGCGAATTTCAACCGGTGGTTGTTGGCGGCCTTGAGGAAGCCTTGGTCAATCGGACGGTCGAGGAACGGCCCGTCGTCGTAGTAGTACCAGTCGAAAATGAACGCATCGATGCCGTGGTCGGCCGCGGCGTCGATCTTCCTGGCCATCACGTTGGGGTCGGATTCGTCCAGGTAACCCCAGAGCGGGACCTTCGGCTGCTGATGGCCGGGAAACCGGGGCCGGGCCGCCTTGACCAATTCCCATTCCGACCAGTCCTTGCCCTTCATCTTCGTGTTGCGCGGATCGCCGGGGTGGTAGTTGCCGAAGTAATAGCTGGCCACGGTGATCTTCTCGCGGGGCTCCTGGGGGGCGGACGACTGGAGTTCCTTCAACCCCGCCCGGATCGCGGCGGCCACGCCCCGCACGGTGTCCTCGCGTTTCCCGGTCTTTCCGGAGGCCCCCTCGCCTTTGGCTTGAAGCGCGGCCGCGAGTTGCTCCGGCCCGACGGACCACCCGGTGAACAGGATGCCGAGCATCTTGTCGGTCGCCCCCTCGCGCGACGCGCGCACGAGCGCCACGGCGGCCTCCGGATTCCGCCAGGTGGCCGGCAGGACGCGGAAGCCCTTTTCCTGGAAATAGCGGACCGAAGGGTACGGCTTCGCCTGGCCGCGGTAGGTCTTGGGCAACTCATAGTGCCAATCGCACATGATGATGTCCTTGGGCACGCGGTCGATGGCCCGGTGCGAGCCGGTGGCGCTGGCCTCCCACTTGCCATAGCCCGTCGCCGCCGCGTCCAAGAGTCGGTCGCTCCACATCAGCATCTCGACGCCTCGCTTGCCGACCAAATGCCCGTGCAGCTCGTTGACCACCTTGGCAAACAGATCGGCCACGTCTTTTCCCTTGCACCGCGGGCAGTTCTTGTCGCCGATCAGGAAGACCTCGTCCATGCCCACGTGCAGCGCTTCGGCGTCGAAGGCCTCGACGAGTTCGTCCAGGAGGTCGAAAACGATTCGGTTCACCTCGGGGTGCGAGGGGCACCACTCCCGGCAGTAAATCCCCTTGTTGTCCTTCGGAACCGACGGCGTCTCGTCGAACTCGGGATACTTGGCCAACAACGGGGCCGTTCGGCTGCCCCATGACTGATGCCCCAGACAATTGAAAAGCGGAATCAGCCGCACGCCGTGCTTGCGGCAGACCTCGGTCAACTCGCGGGCCTGCTGCTTGTTGAGTCCGCGGCATTCCAACTCAGGGTGGGAGGCAAACTGGAAGTTGTAATCGATTTCGACGACAAGCACGTTGATCCCCATCGGCGCGAGCACGTCGGCGACGAGCGTCTTGACGGCGGGAATCCGTTCAGGCGACGGGGTCATCAAGTGGTATGCCCGCCACTGGCGGTTTTCGGCCCTCCATTTCTCCAGCCACGCCTTGCCGGACGGCGCCGAGGCCCGGGCCGATGCGGCGGCCAAGACGGCGATGGCGATCATTGCGGCAGCTTGCGTCCTCTTCATGTTTCCTCCTGGTGGACAATGCGGGATGTTGCACCTCGGCAAAACGCGCCCCGCGGCAGGAATCCGCCGCCGTGGCTCGCTTCACGATTAGACAATTCGCTCGCGCCCGCGGTCAAGCGGCCGCTTTCCACCGGAAGACGTCAAAGTCGGAGAGGAGAATCCGTCGCCGGGCCCGCACGCCCAAGAAAAAAAGAGAGCCCCCGGGCATCGAGCCCAGGGGCATGGAGCACTCTCGAATCGGACGAGGCTACCAGGGCCGCTCGCCACCGTACGGGGTCTGCGAAACGAACCCAATTTGAATCCCAGCGGGTGGGTTGCCCGGCGTCTGCGGCGGCGACTGGCAGAAGTCGACCAGATCGATGTAGCAGCTTGAATCCGTCCAAGCGATCGTACCGCCTTGCTTGACGCAAGCAATGCCGCTGAAGCAGTAGCTCTGGCTGATCGAGCCGATCGCCAGGGCCACGTCAGCCAACTCCTGGACGACCTGGTTCCGGACCAGGCACAGCCCGACCACCATCCCGATGACCACGATCGTGGCCACCAATACCAACTCGGTGGAAATGATGAAGCCTGCTTCATCTTTCCAAAGGTTACGCAACATAAACCGGTCTCCCATCAAAAAGGTGTCGCGAAACACAAACCAACCGAGATCCGGCCCCTGGCCAAGGGGCTCGGTCTCAAATCCAACGCCAAGTCAGACCCTCGGGTCGACCATGGGCGCCTTTGTCCAGGTCAGAATTGCTTCACCCTGAACAGAATGCACAGTCCGCGAATTCTTCACAGTCCAAGCATTCTGAGTCTTTAGAATAATCTGCAAACCACATATTGCAAGCAAAAAATGCGAGTTATGAATAAGATAAGTACAATACAAGGTTTGCGTTTAATGCCACATGTACGTGGAATAAATCGAATAAGATAGATTTCTTGAAGCCCTCAACCCACGGAAGTTGCTGTCGCGCTCGAGGCAGCACCCCCCAAGCAGCGTGTAGAACACTATTGGTATACCGCCAGAGCACAAAACTTATGGCGGGGCTGCACCATGCTAAGCGCGGGGGGCTGGTCCTGGGAAGCCTGTGTGTGGAAGTGCGGGCAGAGGAGCGATGCGGCGGGCACTACACCGGCAGTCCCGCCCTCGGAGGGGGATTGATGGGCTGACTACTTCAGCCGGCGGTAGGCTGCCACGGCAAGCTGATCGCAGCGTTCGTTTTCGGGATGGCCGGCGTGGCCGGGGATGTGGGTAACGCGAACCTGGTGCCGGGCCAACAGTTGATCGAGCCGGCGCCAGAGGTCTTCGTTCTTGACTTCTGCCCAGCGGTCGCGCTCGCGGCGGCGCCACCCATTGGCCTTCCACTTGGGCAGCCACTCGGAGATGCCTTTGAGCACGTAGGTGCTGTCGCTGATGATCTCCACGACGGTGGGCCGCTTGAGGGCCTCCAGCCCCTGGATCACGCCCATCAATTCCATCCGGTTGTTGGTAGTGCTCGGCTCGGCGCCCGACCGCTCCAATTCCTTGCCGGAACGGGGATGGCGGAGAATAAACGCCCAGCCGCCGGGACCGGGATTGCCGCTGCATGCGCCGTCGGTGAAGAGCTGCACTTCCGGCGGACGATCGGGGGTCGTGCGTTTCATCGTCGAAGCACCGCAATGCCAGGGGGACGCGCCTGCCGCGTTCGCGGCCAGCCTTCCGTCTAGCCGGCCTGAGGCGCCGGGACTTCGTCGCGGGCCAGGCGCTGGGCGTGGTCCAGACGGCTCTTGGTGAACTCGTGAAGACTGGCGGCCAGCGGCGACTCCAACCGCGGCTGGGTCTCCAGGCGCCACGGAAGCCGCACGGTGAACGTGCTGCCCGTGCCTAGTTCGCTCTCGACCGACACGTCTCCCCCCAAGAGCTTGCACAGCTCACGGACGATCGACAGCCCGAGTCCCGTGCCGGAGTATTCGCGGGTCATGGCGTCTCCGCCGGGCATGGCGGTGCGGCCCTGACGGAATTTCTCGAAAATCAGTTGCTGATCGTCCTCGGCGATTCCCACGCCCGTGTCCACGACCCGCATCACCAGCTCGTTCCGCGCGTTTCGCTCGGCGGCGACGAGAATCCGTCCTCCTTCCGGCGTGAACTTGATGGCGTTGGACAGCAGATTGTTGAGGATTTGTTGCACCCTGGCCTGGTCCTGGAACATGGGCGGCAGGTCGGGCTCGATCTCGGTGGTCAGGTCGATATTGCGTTTTTCGGTGAGTGGCCGGGCCATGTCGCACTGGGCGGCGATGACGTGCTCGATGCGGAATTCCACGAGGCGGATCTCCATCTTGCCGCTTTCGATCTTGGCCAGGTCGAGGATGTTGTTGATCATCTCCAACAGCATCCGGCCCGACTTCTGAATGTTGGCCACGTAGCGCTTCTGTTTTTCGTCCAGCGAGGCGATCGAACCCAGCACGTCGCTGAAGCCGAGGATGCTGTTCAGCGGGGTGCGCAGCTCGTGGCTCATGGTGGCCAGGAAGTCGCTCTTGATGCGGTTCATTTCGTAGAGCTGCATGTTGACCCGCGCCAGTTCGTCGACCTTGGCGTCGAGGTCGGCGTTCACGTGGCGCAGTTCGTCCTGAACGGTCATCAGGTGACGCAACATGCGATTGAAGGCCACGGCCAGCGACTCGAACTCGTCGCCCGTGTGAATCTCCGCGCGGAGCGCCAGGTTGCCGTGGCTGATCGCGTCGCTCACGTCGTGCAGATGCTTCAGCGGCCGCGCGATGAGATAGCGGATCGTCACGTAGAAGGCGATCATCGCCAAGAACGCGGTGATCACCGCCACGCCCAACAGCAGGTTCCAGTAGAAACTCACCTCCTCCTGCATCGGGCCGTAGGGAATCGTCACGCGAGCCACCGCCATCAGATCGCCCGGCTGCCATTTCTGTTCGCCGGGCGCGCTGCGTCCGAAGGGCGGGGGCTCGGGATCCAAGCTGGGGCTCTTGATGCCCGGTTGATGGCACGTCCCCAGGCATTGCTTCTGCGCCCGGATCGGCAAGTAATACTGGTACTCGTTCTTTTCCGTGACCGGCCCCTCCTCGCCCTCCGGCGGCCTGTCCTTGCCCAACTCTTCCGGTTTCTTCTTGAGAAACCGTTCCAGGCGCTGGCGTTCGTCTTCGTTGCGCGGCTGCTCCCTGACGAGGGCGGGATCGGGCGAGATGAAGCTGACGCTGTATTGAAGCCCCTTGAGCTTCTCGTCCAGCGACTGCACAACTTCCAGAAAACCTTGATCCCGTTCGTTGTCCTCCCGCGCCATCGCGGCAAAATGGCTGCTCTGAATGATGCGATCGACCAGCAGGCGGGCCGTATTCGGGTACTGCTTCTTGACGACTTGCTCGGTCACGAACCAATAGGACAGAAAGCTGGCCGTGGACACCAACAGCGACAGCCCGCCAAAGAGCATCAGGCACTTCAGCTCGAGGCTGGTTTCGCCCAACACGCGATGCAGTCGCCGATGCGCCATGCCGCTCCCTCGACCCCGGTGGATTGCCCTAACTTCCCTATTCTACGGGATTTGCGGGGGTAGCGCGAAGGGCAATCCCCGTCAGAGCATGTCGAGGGGATCGACGTCGGCGATCCATTGAACGTGTTCGGGGGCCTGGAGATCGGCGGTTGCCCGGCGCACCGCCTCGCGCAAGGATTCGCCGTCCGATCCTTGGAGTTGGATCTGGTAGCGATACAGCCCGCGAAGCTTGGGAAAGGGGGCCGGGGCAGGGCCCAACACGCGGTGGAACCGGCCCGCCTCACCCCCGTCCGAAGCGGCGGCGGCGCCCCCGTCGCCAAGGCCATGAATGGGCGATCCCTGCCCCCCTCCCGACGCCAGCGACGCCGAGATCCGTCGGGCCAGTTGCTCGGCGAATTCCCTGACGACCGTCTCGCGCGGTCCACGGACGACCAGACGCACCATGCTGGCGAACGGCGGATACGAGAACATCTGTCGGCCAGGCAGTTCGCTCTGGGCGAAGGCGGCGTAGTCGTGGCGCACGGCGGCGACGATGGCGGGGTGGTCGGGATTGAACGTCTGCACCAGCACCCGACCGCCTTTTTCCCCCCGGCCCGTGCGACCAGCCACCTGCGTGATGAGCTGGAACGTCCGCTCCGCCGCGCGGAAGTCTGGAAAGTGCAGCGCGGTGTCGGCGTTGATCACCCCGACGAGGGTCACGTTGGGAAAATCCAGGCCCTTGGCGATCATTTGCGTGCCCAGCAGGATCCGAATCTTCCCCGAACGGAACGCCGCCAGGGCCTCTTCATGGCTTCCCCGCCGCTGCATGCTGTCGGTGTCCATGCGGAGGGCGGGGAAGCCGGGAAAGCGAGCCTGGACCTCCGCCTCCAGACGCTGCGTGCCGTGGCCGCTGAAGCGGATCCCCCCGAACCGGCATTTCGGGCAGAACGCCGGCAACGGACCGCGAAAATCGCAATAATGGCAGATGGTTTTTTGCTCGCTGCGATGATGGGTCAGGGCGATCTCGCAGTTCGGACAACGGACCACATGGCCGCAGGCCGGGCATTGAATATGGGTGGAATATCCCCGGCGGTTCAAGAGCAAGATCACCTGGCCGCCCTGGCCGAGCGCGTCGACCACCGCTCGATGCAGAATCCGACTGATCGAACCGCGGGACGCCCTGGCATGTTCGTCCAATCGGAGGTCGATCGTGGCCACGCCTGGCAAGGGACGTCCAAAAACCCGGCGCGGCATGGTCACCAGCCGATACTGCCCGATCTGGGCCCTGTGCCACGATTCGAGCGACGGCGTGGCCGAGCCGAGCACCAAGGGAACCCCTTCGTCCTCGGCCCTCGCCTTGGCCACGTCCCGAGCGTGGTAGCGCGGGGCCGTTTCCTGCTTGAAGGTGGTTTCATGCTCTTCGTCGAGCACGATCAGCCCCAGATGCCGGGTGGGGGCAAAGACCGCGCTTCGGGCTCCGACGACGACCTGCACCTGGCCGTCGGCGATCCGCTGCCACTCGGCGTGGCGCTGCGCGTCGCTCAAGTGGCTGTGGAGCACGGCCACCCGGTCGAACCGGGCCCGAAACCGCTCGACCGTTTGCGGCGTGAGGCTGATTTCCGGCACCAACACAATCGCCTGCCGGCCAAACGAAGCCACCTCCTGGATCGCCCGAATGTAAACCTCGGTCTTCCCGCTGCCGGTCACGCCGTGAATCAGAATCGTCTGGTGCTGCCGGCTGTGAATCGCATCGAGGAGGACGCCCAACGCCACTTGTTGGTCGGAGTTGAGTTGATGCTCCTCCTGTCGAGCGACCTGCGGGGCCGGCGAACGTTCGGTCAACACGCGTTGGGTGGTGGCGACGATCAGCCCCTTGCGCTTCAACGCCGCGATGGGGGCCTGGGAGCAGCCGGCTGCCTTCTCCAAGTCCTTGATTCCTAGCGGTTTGCCCGCGGCCCTCAGGACCTGAAGGACCGCCGCCTGAGCGGGAGGAAGCTTGAATTCGCGCAACCGCTCTTCGACCCCCGAGGCGATGCTGAAAAAACATGCCCGCCGGGTCCCTGCCTGCGAACGAACTCCCCGCGGGACGACCGCCTCGAGGACTTGCCCCCACCCGCAGAGGTAATGCTTCGCAATCCATTGCGTCATCCGCATCATCGGCGGGGTCAGCAAGCTGCGCGAGTCCAGGACGCTGGCAATCGGCTTTAATTTCCTTTGAGACAAAGGCTTACGTTCGATCTGCGTGCAATAGCCAACCACCAGCCGGTTGGCTCGCCCCAAAGGCACGCGGACGCGCCGTCCCGCCTCGATCTTGCCGACCATTTCCTCCGGAACGAGATAGTCGTATTCCCCGTCGGGACCGTCGGCAAACACGACCGTCGCCACCAGACCGTCGGCGGCGTCGTCTTCTTCCCAGGGAGCCGTGTCAAAAAGGTGGCGCTGTGAAAGGGCCATGGGGCACACCATCCAACCGGCGACGTCACCGCTGCAATGGCGTCACCGGGTCCGATCGAGGCGCACGGCCTCTGTGGTTTTTGGGTTCGGCCTTCTTTGGAGCGGGCCTCCTTTGGGCCTCCTTTGGCATTATTGTACCGATTTCAGCGGTGGTCGTGGTTCGACCCCCGCCGCATGGACGAAGTGGGAATGGGCATGGAGGGGCCGGTCGGGTAGCATGCACTACTTTGTGAACAAGGCCTTGCGCCGAGTTCGCAGTCCGCGTACCGCCAGCGGCGAGCCATGCGGTGAAGGAGGCTTTCCCGATGCGCCTGGGAGTTTTTGGTGGAACCTTCGATCCGGTGCATTACGCCCATCTCCTGTTGGCCGAGCAATGCCGGGAGCAATGCAGGCTGGACCGCGTGATCTTTGTGCCGTCGGCCGTGCCGCCCCACAAGCTGGGCCAGGCGTTGACGCCGGGACCGGTTCGCGTCGAAATGCTCCGCCTGGCCATTGCCGGCCACGAGCAATTCGCCGTCAGCACCCTGGAGGTCGAGCGCGGCGGGGTGAACTACACGGTCGACACCCTTCGCTGTCTTCGCGAGAACGAGCCCGAAGCCGAATTCTTCTTCCTGCTCGGAGCCGACATGTTGCACGACCTGCCGAACTGGCGCCAAGTGGAACGGGTTTGCGAGTTGGCGACGATCGTGGCGGTGCGGCGCGCGGGATGCCCTGAACCCGACTTCGCCTGTCTGGCGAAACTCGTTTCCCAGGACAGGATCGAACATTTCCGGCGACACCAGGTGGAGATGCCGGCCATGGGGCTCAGCGGAACCGAAATCCGGCGCCGTGTTCGCGAGGGTCTCAGCATCCGATACATGACCCCACGCGGCGTGGAGAAATACATCGAAACCCACGGCCTGTATCGGAGCGACGCGGTCAAGCATTAGCCGGGAGGGCTATCGGGCCTGGAGTTCCTTGACCAGGGCGGCCAACAACGACGGGTTGTCGCTGCGGACGATATGCTCGATCCGGTCGGCCGGGACTTTCAACTGGCGCATGGCTGTCTCGGCCCGCTGCCAAAGTCGCGATCGCGACTTGCCCTCCGCCAGATAGAGGTCGCCCACCAGTTCGCTCAAGCGTTGGAACATGATGTCGCCGTGGTTTTCGTAGTAACGACGAATGATGCCCTCTTGGTAGCGGGTTCTCTCGGCCATAAATCCTCACGATTGGGCTATGTGTCTATACGCCACTTTAGGGATTTGGTTCGCAAGGCGAGTTTCGTATATTGATAGGCCACCAACGCATGGTTCGCGGTCGGGCGAGGGCTTCGACGGTTGCAGTATCCTCATAGGCAACGGTCTTGAAAAGCCGGACTTGAACGAGTCCGACCGCGAAAAGGCATTCGAACCCACCCCAAGTTTGCGCGGCGGCTTTCCAACAGCCGTGCGGCGTGGACCCGGCCTTCCAGGTCGGTGTTCGTCGCGACGCGATGAATTTCATGAGTTTTCGCCGTCGCGACCCGGTTGACAGGGGTTCGAGCGAGCATTAACATGATCGGTTTCCCCCTTGAGCGGGCGGAGCAAGTATTGAGGTCTGTTGGTCGGGAGAAGCGGGAGAAAGTTTGTGGCCGGTCAAACGAACGAAGTCATCCGCATCCGCATGGAGGCCTACGATCACGCTGTTCTGGATCAGAGCGCCGCGGAGATTGTGGACACTGCCAAGCGGACGGGGTCGATCGTCCACGGCCCAATCCCCCTTCCCACGCGGATTGAGCGTTATACGGTGCTGTCGAGCCCCCACATCGACAAGAAGGCAAGGCAACAGTTCGAAATCCGAACCCACAAGCGGTTGATCGACATTTTGCAGGCGAATGCCAAGACGATCGAGGCGCTGAACAAGCTGAGCCTCCCGGCAGGGGTTGACATCAAGATCAAGGCATCGACGAGGCGATAACAGGAAATCCGAGGACCGTTGAATCCCCCGCTGTCGGGAAAGATTCGTTTTCCTGATTAGGGGTTTCTGTGTTGCGGCGATTCACGCCAGAATAGCGGATGGCCAGGCTCGCAACGCAGCAAAACAGCCAGCAATCGGTCTCCACTCTTGGGTGGATATGAAGTGGAAGCCACGTGGGTAATACCGGCCGTGGGCCGGTGGTTCCCGCGAGCGACGCGTTAAAGGGTGTGACGATGAGCATTGGATTACTCGGCCGCAAGGTCGGGATGACGCAGCTATTTGGTCCATCGGGCGATGTCGTCCCGGTGACGGTGCTCCAGGTCGGGCCCTGCCAGATCCTCCAGTTGAGGACCAAGGACCGCGATGGGTATGAAGCGGTTCAATTGGGGTATCTGGATAAACCGCGTCGTTTAGCTTCTCGTGCTGAGCGCGGCCACGTTGTCCGTCTGGACAGCAAGCGTCAAAAGAGCCGCGCGGCCGCTGGCGTGGCCGTCGTGCCCAAGGCCCAGTGTGAACCGAAGCGGTTCATCCGCGAATTTCGGTCCGCGATCGAGGGCTATCAGGTGGGCCAGGAGTTGACCGTCGCGCTGTTTGAGAAGGTGGCGGCGGTCGACGTGACCGGCGTGACGAAAGGGCGCGGCACGGCGGGCATCATCAAGCGCCATCATTTTCGCGGGCAGCGGGCGTCGCACGGCGTCAAGAAAGTGCATCGGCACCCCGGCTCGATCGGGTGCAACACCTTCCCGCACCGCGTCTTCAAGGGACGCCGCATGGCCGGCCACATGGGCCATGTGCGCCGCACGATCCGCAATCTGAAGGTGGTCCGCGTGGACGTGGAAAACCATCTGGTGCTGGTCAACGGCGCGGTTCCCGGTCCCAACGGCGGTTACGTGATGATCCGCGAAACCAACAAGCTTCCCGCGGCCAAGGTGGAGAAATAGTACGCAGCCATGGCAAGCATCCCCGTTTACAATCGGACAGGGCAGGAAGTCGGCAGATACGAGATCGATCCGGCCGAACTCGCCCCGCGCATCAGCAAGCAGTTGCTGCACGACGTGGTGGTGATGTATCAGGCCAACGCCCGCCTCGGAACGTCGCAAACCAAGGGCCGCAGCGACGTGGCCGGGACGACGAAGAAGATGTATCGCCAGAAGGGGACGGGAAACGCCCGGGCGGGGTCGCGGCGAAGCCCGATTCGCCGCGGCGGCGGCCGCGCGTTCGCCAAGCGGCCGCGCGATTTCAGCTATCGGCTGCCGAAAAAGGCGGTCCGGCTGGCCACGCGCATGGCCTTGGCGGCCCGCATCGCGGACAACGAGGTCAAGCTCATCGACGAGCTGTCCTTCGCCGAACCCAAGACCAAGGAGATGGCGGCCGTTCTGAAGGCCCTGCACATGGACGGCAAGCGGCTTTTGGTCGCCACGGCCGGCTACGATGTGAACGTGTACAAGAGCACGCGCAATCTGGCCAACGTGGCGGTCATGCCCGTGGGCGACTTGAACGCCCTGGCAGTTCTCCAACCGCGGGCGTTGTTGATGACCAAGGCCGCGCTGGACGCGTTTCGCGAGAAGGCGAAGGCGGAGAAGAACGAGAAGAATTGAGAACGCGCCCTCAAACGGAAACGGTTTTCGTTTGAGGACAGGCAGGGAGACGCACCGCGGCGACGCCGCCGGACGAGACACGCAAGGGCTCGGGCGGGAGGTTGGGGCCTGGCCCCACGCTCCGCGGCCCCGCCCCGGAAACCGAGACACGTAGATTCGCCATGGGCCATCGATCCGAGAAAGCCGAATTCGCATTGGAGCCGTACCAGGTCGTGTTGCGGCCGCTGGTCACGGAAAAGGGGTTCCACAAGGCGGAGCGATGCAACGCCTACGCCTTCGAGGTGAATCCCCTGGCCAACAAGAAAGCGATCCGCGAGGCGATCGAGCATTTGTTCGAGGTGAAGGTCGTCCGCGTGAACACGCAAACCCGGCGAGGCAAACCCCGCCGCACCCGTTTGCGCTGGGGGACGACCAAGACGTGGAAAAAGGCCATCGTGACATTGGATCCGGAACACCGAATCAACTTCTTCTAAGCGCACAGGGGTCAGCCATCTGGCGTCGGCGAGCCGCCACGACGCCGAGGGCCGATGGCTGACGCCCGAAAGCCGAGAGCTGAAAGCGGACACCGCCATGGGCATACGCCGATACAATCCGACCACGCCGGGCCGCCGCGGGGCGAGCGTGAGCGACTTTGCCGAACTGACGCCCGGCGCCAAGCCGGTCAAGAGCCTTCTGGTTCGCAAGAAGAAGAAGGGCGGGCGCAACAACCAGGGCGTCATCACCGCCCGGCATCGCGGCGGCGGCCACAAGCGCCAATACCGCCTGATCGACTTCCGCCGCAACAAGGACGGGATTCCGGCGGTGGTCCACTCGATCCAGTACGATCCGAACCGCAGCGCCCGCATCGCCTTGCTGTTCTACGCCGACGGCGAGAAGCGCTACATCATCGCCCCGGACGGCTTGAAGGAAGGGCAGAAGCTGCTCAGCGGGCCCGAGGCGCCGCCCACGGTGGGCAACTGCTTGCCGCTGTCGGTGATTCCGCTGGGGATGAGCGTTCATTGCATCGAGATGCAGCCGGGGCGCGGGGCGGCGCTCTGCCGGTCGGCGGGGGCCAGCGCCACGCTGGCCGCGCGCGACGCCGGTTGGGCGCAAATCAATCTCCCCAGCGGCGAAATCCGGCGCGTGCCGGTTCAGTGCCGGGCCACGATCGGCGCGGTCGGCAACGCGGACCACATGAACATCGAGTTGGGCAAGGCGGGACGGACGCGCTGGCTAGGCTGGAGGCCCCACGTCCGGGGAACGGCGATGAACCCCATCGATCATCCCCACGGCGGCGGCGAAGGCCGGACCAAGGGCGGACGGCATCCCGTCAGCCCCACCGGAAAGCTGGCCAAGGGCGGCCGCACCCGCAAACGCCACAAGGCCTCGAACAAGATGATCGTCCGCCGGCGGCGCTCGCGGCGGTATGGCGTGTTGAAAATAGGATAAGAACCAATCCTGGGAAGCTGTTCGCTTTCCTCCCTCCGGCGACTGCTTGAACTTGCGGGCGGACGCGGAGGGTCGAAAGCGGAAAGCCGAAGGCTGAAAGCGGACTATGGGTAGATCACTCAAGAAAGGCCCCTTCGTCGATCGCAAGTTGTTCCTGAAGGTCGAGAAGGCGAACGAACGCGGCGACAAGCAACCGATCAAGACCTGGGCCAGGGCGTGCGTCATCGTGCCCGAGTTCGTCGGGCACACGTTCATGGTCCACAACGGCAAGCAGCACATGAAGGTGTTCGTCACCGAGGAGATGGTCGGGCATCGGCTGGGCGAGTTTGCCCCCACGCGGACGTTCCGGGGCCATGGCGGAAAGGGCGGGAAGAAATAGACCGGGGAGCTTGACGTGGTCCGCGTTCCGCGCGGAGAGCGGACGGCCAGGCGCGTCCTCCTAGAGCGAGTGCGACACGACCATGGAATACACGGCGACTTACCGATTCGCCCGCATCAGCCCGCGCAAGGTGCGGCTGATGGCGGATCTTGTGCGGGGAAAATCTGCCGACGAGGCGCTGGAGCTGCTTCGGTTTCAGCCCCATCGGGGCGCGCGGATGCTGGAAAAGGTCATCCGCAGCGCGTTGGCCAACGCCGAGGACCGGAGGGCGCCGCACCTTGACGAGTTGATCCTCACGGACGTGCGCGTGGATGGCGGCCCGATGTTCAAACGGATGATGCCCAGGGCGCGCGGCATGGCCTCGATCATCAAGCGTCGGATGTCCCATATTCGCGTGACACTGGAATGAAGGCTTCGTTCAGGGCTCCGCGGGCGTTTGGCGCCTCGGACGACCAGGGCGGCGTGACTTTGGAATAACGTATGGGTCAGAAAGTCAATCCGATCGGGTTTCGCACGGGCATCATGGTCGGCTGGAAAAGCCGCTGGTATGCCTCCAAGCAGGAGTTCGCCGACCTGTTGGTCGAGGATCAGCGGGTGCGCGACTTCATCAAGAAGCGCAAGGATCCATCGGGCAAGCCCATGTACCCGATGATCGCCAAGATCGAGATCGAACGCACGCGCGACGAGGTGAAGGTGATCCTCTTTTCCGCCCGGCCGGGGGTGCTCATCGGGCGCAAAGGGGAGCGGGTCGAGGAGCTGCAAAACGAATTGCAGAACCTGATCGGGCGGCGCGTCAACATCAAGATCGAGGAGATTTCCCGGCCCGAACTCGTCGCCCAACTCGTGGCCGAGGACATCGCCGAGCAGTTGAGCAAGCGGGCCAGTTTCCGGCGGACGATGAAGCGGGCGATTGAGCAGACCATGGAGGCGGGAGCCAAGGGAGTGAAGATCCAACTGGCCGGCCGGCTCGGCGGCGCGGAAATGTCGCGCCGCGAGAAGCAGATCGCCGGCTCGATGCCGCTCTCGACGCTCCGGGCGAAGATCGACTACGGCTTCGCCGAGGCCTGGATCCCCCAGGGACACATCGGCGTCCAGGTATGGATCAATCAGGGCACGTATAGCGAGGAGAACATCGATGGCGCTGATGCCCAAACGGGTCAAGCATCGAAAAAGCCAAAGAGGACGTATAAGAGGTAAGGCCACCCGCGGCAATCGCGTCGTCTTCGGCGACTACGGCCTCCAGGCCACCCAGGGCGGCTGGATCAGCGCCCAGACGATCGAGGCCGGGCGTATTGCCGCCCAGCAATACCTCCGCACGGAGGGCCGGCTCTACATCCGCGCCTTTCCCCACAAGCCCATCACCTCCATTCCGCTGGAGACCCGCATGGGCAAGGGCAAGGGCGAGCCGGAGTATTGGGCCGCGGTGGTCAAGCCGGGCAACATCCTGTTCGAGATCGGCGGGGTGAGCGAAGAGGCCGCGCGCCTCTGCTTCGCCAGGCTCGCCCACAAAATGCCGGTTCGCGTGCGGTTCATTCGGCGGCGGGCGACGTGATGGGATCGGGTTCGGGGTTCGAGGTGGAGTGACGATGGGCAAGACGACGACAGCGTCCGAATTGCGGGAAATGAGCGACGAGCAACTGGCCCTGACGCTCAAGGAGTCGAGGGAAAGCCTGTTTCGGCTGCGGCTCCAGGCCGAGACCGAACGCCTCGACGCGCCAAGCGAACTGAAGCGCCACCGCCGCCTGATCGCGCGGATCAAGACCATTCAGAACGAGCGGGCGAGAGCGGCGGCCGCCGCGGCGGCCCCTCCCGCCTAACATGGAGTGCGTCCCCAGACGCCCTGCACCAAGAGCCAAAGGGAATCAGCGATGCCCAAACGAGTGGTTGTCGGCGTGGTGACCGGCGACAAGATGAGCAAGACGCGGCGGGTGGAAGTCCCCCGCCTGGTGAAACATCCCAAGTATGGCAAGTACCTGCGCCGCCGGACCGTGTGCTACGCGCACGACGAGGCGAACGAGTCCCGCGTGGGAGACACGGTGGAAATCGTCGAAAGCCGCCCTCTCTCTCGACTGAAGCGGTGGCAGCTTGTCCGCGTGGTGGCGAAGAGCCGGTTGGTGGACGTGGCGGCGCTGCGGGCCGCGGCGCGGGCGCGCTCGCGCCAGGGCGCGTTGCCCGAGACGCCGGCCGAGGGCCAGGCCTTGCCCGAGTGACTTCAAGCAACATCGCGAGTGTGAGCCATGATCCAAGCCCAAACCCGCCTCGCCGTGGCGGACAACACCGGCGCCAAGGAGCTGATGTGCATCAAAGTCCTGGGAGGATCGCGCCGCCGGTACGCGGGAATCGGCGACGTGGTGGTGTGCAGCGTGCGGGGCGTCACTCCCGACAGCGATTTCAAGAAGGGGACGGTGGTCCGGGCGGTCATCGTCCGCACCAAGCAGCCCACGCGGCGCAGCGACGGCAGCTATGTCCGTTTCGACAGCAACGCGGCGGTGATCGTCGACAACGACGGCAACCCCCGCGGCACGCGCATCTTCGGCGCCGTCGCCCGCGAGCTGCGCGAACGTAATTTCATGAAAATCGTCAGCCTCGCCAGCGAGGTGGTCTGATGCACATCAAGAGCAACGACACGGTGGAAGTGATCAGCGGCGACGACGCGGGCAAGCGCGGCCGGGTGTTGAAGATCGACCGCAAGGCGGGCAAGATCCTCGTCGAGGGGATCAACAGCGTGTTCAAGCACATGCGCAAGAGCCAGCGCAATCCGCGAGGCGGACGGCTCTCCAAAGAGGCCCCCATTCGGCTCTGCAAGGTTCTGCTGGTGTGCTCCGCCTGCAACGCCGCGACCCGCACCGGCGTGCGCCGGCTGGACGACGGCGGCAAAGAGCGCTATTGCAAGAAGTGCGGCGCCGGGATCGGACGGATCGCGCCGCCGAAGAAGGGATGATTGTTCGATGAGACCGCGACTCCTTGAGCGATACCAGACCCAGGTCGTGCCGGCCTTGAAAAAGCAGTTCGGCCGGACCAATCCCATGGCGATTCCGCGCCTGGAAAAGATCGTGATCAACATGGGCGTGGGAAGCGCGACCGGCGAGAAGAAGCACATCGAGGAAGCCGTCGAGGCGATGACCCAAATCGCGGGCCAGAAGCCGGTGGTGACTCGGGCTCGCAAGTCGGTGGCCGGTTTCCGGCTCCGCGAAGGCATGGCGATCGGCTGCATGGTCACGCTCCGTCGCGAGCGCATGTATGAATTCCTCGATCGGTTGATCTCGCTGGCCTTGCCGCGGGTGCGGGACTTTCGGGGATTGAATCCCAACGGGTTCGATGGGCACGGCAACTATAGCCTCGGCTTGTCCGAACAGTTGGTCTTCCCCGAACTCAACCCCGACAAATTCACCCGCCCCCAAGGCATGAACATCACCATCGTGACCACCACGGAGAGCGACGCCGAGGCCCGGGAATTGCTGCGGGGGCTGGGGATGCCGTTCCGGGCGGAGCAGGCGATGAAGTGACGGAGCCCGCGGCGGTCCGCCAAGCGCCCGCAGCGGGCCTTGGACCGCGACACCGAACACCGAGGACAGAGACGAAGATTCCATAAAGCTAAGCTGATCGCCGAGGGCTGGCAGCCGAGGAGCCCGAAGCGAACCCCTGCTTGGAGAACTCGATGGCAAGCAAAGCGAAGATCATCAAGGCGACAAGACCGCCGAAGTTCGCCACCCGGCGGCACAGCCGATGCCGTCTGTGCGGCCGGCCGCGAGCAGTGTATCGCAAGTTCGGCATTTGCCGGATTTGCTTTCGCAAGCTCGCGGACCAAGGACTCATTCCCGGTGTGCGGAAGGCGAGTTGGTAAGTTGAAGGACGTGCGCGAATCATGATGACCGATCCTATCGCCGACATGTTGACTCGCATCCGGAACGCGGTGCGCGTCGAACGGCCCCTGGTCGAACTGCCGCTCTCCAAGGTCAAGCGCGGAGTGGCGGAGGTTCTGAAGCGGGAGGGCTACATCTGGGATTGGGAGGAAGTCCCGGGCAAGCCGACGAGCCAGATCCGGATCCATTTGAAATACGGTCCCAACGGAGAACGGGTGATTCGCCATTTGCGCCGGATCAGCACCCCCGGCCGCCGCGTCTACCGCGGGGCGGCCAAGCTTCGGCCCGTCCTGAACGGCCTGGGGATCTCCATCATCAGCACTAGCCGCGGCGTGATCAGCGACCGCGAGGCCCGCCAACGAAAACTGGGCGGCGAGGTGCTTTGTGAAGTCTGGTGATGTCGCCATGACGCATGTCCACGGACGCCTGTCGAAGGACAAGACGCCGATGACCGGGATCCAACGGCTTTCGACCCGGGCGGCGGACGCGCTTCCGGCCGGATCGCCCGCGGCTCGCCCTCGGGCGTTCGGCGGTCCTTTGTCCTTCGGATGGCGTCGTTAGAGCTTTCATGATCTAGGGTGGGTTATGTCGCGTTTGGGAAAGAAGCCGGTTGCGATCCCCGAGAAAGTGAAGGTCCAGATCCACGACCACCACGTGGTCGTCGAGGGGCCGCTGGGGAAATTGGAGTGGGACTATCCCGCGCCCATCCAGGTCGGGCTGGACGAGCACGGCAAGGCGCTGGTGGTCACGCGGACCAGCGATCAGCGCCAAGCCAAGGCCCTCCACGGCCTGACCCGCGCCCTCCTTCAAAACATGATGGTCGGCGTCACCCAAGGGTACGAACGGCGTTTGGAAGTGGTCGGCGTCGGCTACATCGCGGCGGTCCAGGGGGGCGTGCTTCAGTTGCGGGTGGGGCTGGCCAACGAGATCCAGAAGCCGATACCGCCGGATCTGAAGGTCACCTGCCCCGATCAGCAGCACGTGGTGATCCGGGGCATCGACAAACAAAAGGTCTTTCAATTTGCCGCGGAGGTCCGCGCCTTGCGCAAGCCGGAGCCCTACAAGGGCAAGGGCATCCGCTATGAGGGCGAGGCGGTGCGCCGCAAGCAAGGCAAGGTCATGGCGAAGTAAGCGAGAGGCGAACGTGAAACACGCAAAGCGAATCGGCCGGCAGCGGCAGCGGCGGTGCTGGCGGGTCAGCAACAAGGTGAAGGCGCATTCGACGCGGCCGCGATTGGCTGTCTTCCGCAGCCACAAGCACATTTACGCGCAGATCATCGACGACGCGGAAGGCAAGACGCTCGCCGCGGCCAGCTCCCTCGAAAAGGATCTCCGCCAGGCGTTCCCCTACGGCGGCAACAAGTCGGCGGCGGCGGCCGTCGGCAAGGCGATTGCCCAACGGGCGCTGGCGGCCGGCGTGCGCCAGGCGGCCCTGGATCGCCGCCATTACAAGTACCACGGCCGCGTCGCCGCCCTGGCCGACGCGGCCCGCGACGCCGGACTCGATCTCGGCGCCAAGCCGCCGGCGCCGGAGGTCAAGGCGGCCCCCGAACCGAAGAAACCGGCAAAAAAACAGCCGAAAAAACCGGTGGAAGCCCAAGGTTAAGAAACGCTGGATCACAGTATGAGCACGGAAACAACCCAAGGGGCATTGATCGACAAGGTGGTGAAAATTCGGCGGTGCGCCGCCGTCGTCAAAGGCGGCCGACGCTTCAGTTTCACCGCCATGGTCGTGGTCGGCGATGGCCAGGGCCGGGTCGGCTGGGGATATGGCAAGGCCAATGAGGTGCCGCCGGCGGTCGAGAAGGCGATCAAGGATGGGTCGCGGAACATGGTTTCCATCCCGCTGACCGGAACCACCATCCCCCACCAGGTCGAAGGACATTTCGGCGCCGCCAAGGTCGTGCTGGTGCCCGCTCAGCCCGGTACGGGCGTGATTGCCGGGGCGGCGGTGCGGGCGGTGTGCGAGGCCTGCGGCATTCGCGACATCCTCACGAAAAGCTTCGGTTCCCCCAATCCCATCAACCTGGTCAAAGCCACCTTGAACGCCCTCCAGTCGCTCCGCCCGCTCGGCGAAGTCGAACGTCTTCGGGGAGTTTCGCTGTCATGAATTTGAACGACATTCATCGCGGGATCCACAAGTACAAGGCTCGCAAGCGCGTCGGGCGGGGCAAGGGGACCGGTCTGGGCAAGACCAGCGGCCGCGGCCACAAGGGCCAGGGGGCCCGCGCCGGCTGGTCCGCTCCGCCAACGTTCGAGGGAGGCCAGATGCCGCTGGTCCGGCGCATCCCGAAACGCGGCTTCCACAACCGCTTCGCCGCCGCCGTGGCCATCATCAACCTCGCCGAACTCGACGAGGCCTTCGCCGCCAACGAGGAGGTGACCCCGGAAACGCTCCGCGCCAAACGCATCGTCCGCGGACAGTACGACGTCCTCAAGGTGCTCGGCGACGGCGCCTTGACTAAGCCGCTGAAGATCGCCGCCCACCGCTTCAGCCGCTCGGCCCTCGAGAAGATCCAGCAGGCCGGCGGCCAGGCCGTGGTGTTGCCGGGCAAGGCGCCGGTCCAGCGGAAGAAGGAGTCAGGGTGAAGGAGCATGGAATGGGGAGTCGTAGGGTCCGTGCCTGCATGACGGGTGGGGGGTGAAGTAGGCCTTCATCTTTCATCCCGCATCTTCCATCCTTGCGAAGGATCGAGCCATGTGGGAAAAAATTCGCGTCGTCTTCACCATCCCCGAGCTGCGGCAGAAGATCCTCCTCACGCTGGCGCTGTTGGCGATCTATCGCATCGGGTATTTGATTCCCCTGCCGATCATCGACCAGGCCAAGATGACGGCCTTTTTCGAGCGCGCGGCGGGCGGCGGACTCGGCCAGTTGATCCAGCAGGCCATGCTCTTCAGCGCTTCGAGCCTGAGCCAGGCGACCATTTTCGGTCTGGGCATCATGCCCTACATTTCGGCCTCGATCATCTTCCAACTCCTGGCGAGCGTCTGGAAGCCGCTGGAGGAGTTGCAGAAGGAAGGCGAAAGCGGCCGCAAGAAGATCAATGAATACACGCGGTACGCCACGGTCGTGCTGTGCCTGGGGCAAAGCTGGTTCTACGTCAACTGGCTGGTCGGCGCGGGCCTGGTCCGCGAATCGCTGCTCGACGTCAACGATCATCTCAGCTTCGGCTGGCAATTCACCGCCGTGATGACGATGACCGCGGGAACCACGTTCCTCATGTGGCTGGGCGAGCAGATCGACGAGTACGGCATCGGCAACGGCATCAGCCTGCTGATCATGGCAGGCATTCTCGCCCGCATGCCCCATGCGGGCTGGGAACTGATCGAGCCGATGGTCAAACAGGGCGGCATCGAATTGGGCTCCGGCGGCGGCAAGCTGGGCGTGGAGAACCTGCTCGTCCTCGCCGTCCTGTTCGTGTTGGTCATCGCCGGCGTGGTGTTCATCACCCAGGGCCAGCGCCGCATCCCGACCCAGAGCGCAAAACACGTGCGGGGACGCCGCGTCTATGGCGGCACGCGGCAGTACCTGCCGTTGCGGGTGAACCAGGCCGGCGTCATGCCGATCATCTTCGCCTCCAGCCTCTTGCTCTTCCCCCAGGTGCTGTTCAACTGGTTCGCGCAACTGTGGCCCAACGCCGGCTGGCTGGTCAGCTTCGCCCAGACCTTCCACCGCGGCGAGGCCTCCTATGTGTACAACGCCCTGTACATCGCGCTGATCTACTTCTTCTGCTACTTCTGGACGGCCATCACCTTCAACCCCAAGGACATGGCCGACAATTTGAAAAACTATGGAACCTTCATTCCCGGTTACCGGCCCGGCCGGCGCACCGCCGACTACCTCGAGAAGGTGATGATCCGCATCACGTACGTGGGCGCGGGCTTTTTGGCCGTGGTGGCCATCACCCCGACCATCATTTCGGGTTGGATGGGCGTGAGCTACTCGGTCTCCAGCTTTTACGGCGGCACGGGGCTGTTGATCGCCGTCAGCGTGGCCTTCGACCTGGTTCAAAAAATCGACAGCCATCTGGTGATGCGGAACTACAAGGGACTTCTGGAGCGAGGATGAGAATCGTATTCATCGGCCCCCCCGGCGCGGGCAAGGGCACCCAGGCGGAGCGACTCGTCGCTCTTTACCAGTTGGCGCATCTTTCGACAGGCGACATGCTGCGCGCCGCGCGGGACGCCAGGACCGAGATCGGCCTCAAGGCCGAATCCTACATGGCGGCGGGGCAGCTCGTGCCCGACGACGTGATCGTGGCTATCGTCGCGGAGCGTTTGAAGGCCCCGGACTGCGCGGGCGGCTTTCTCCTGGACGGCTTTCCTCGCACCATCGCCCAGGCCGAGGCCCTCGACCGCATGCTCGTCGAAAGACGCACGCCGTTGGACGGGGTGCTCGAGCTGCGGGTGCCCGAGGAAGAGCTGTTCCGCCGGTTGGCCGGTCGAGGCCGCGCGGACGACTCCCCGGACGTGATTCGCGAGCGCCTGGCGGCCTATCGGCGGCAAACCGAGCCCCTGTTGGACTATTACGGAAAAAAACGTTTGTTGAAGGTCATCGACGGTTTGGGCTCCGTGGACCAGATCTTCGCGAGGATCAAGGAGGTCCTTGACCCTTGGGCCGGCTGAGGAGTTGTCCGCCGTGCAACGGCCTCCCGAACTGAAATCGGCGCGCGATTTGGAGTTGATGCGCAAGGCCGGCCTGTTGGTGTGGGAAGCGCACCAGCTCGTGGCGTCGATGCTCCGGCCCGGACTCACCACGGCGGCCATCGACGCGGCGGTGGAAAAGTTCCTCCGGGATCGCCATGCGATTTCGCTTTTCAAGGGCGTGCCCGGCAAGGTTCCCTTTCCCGCCTCCACCTGCATTTCCATCAATGAGGAAGTGGTTCACGGGATCCCCGGTCCCAGGAAACTGGCCGAGGGCGATATTGTCAGCGTGGACATCGGATGCAAACTGAATGGGTGGTGCGGCGATGCCGCCGCGACCTACCCGGTGGGACGCATCGCCCCGGAACTCCAGCGGCTCCTGGACGTGACCCAGGGAGTGCTCCATCTGGCGATCGACCTGATGGGCAAGCGGACCTGGTGGAGCGAGGTGGCCTCGGAGATGGACAAATACGTCAAGCGGGCGGGGTTCTCCACGGTCGAGTCGTTTGTCGGCCACGGGATCGGTCGAGAGATGCACGAAGACCCGCAAGTGCCGAATTTTGTGAGCGACCAACTACGCAGAGGGGGGGATTTTCGTTTGGTGTCGGGCCTAGTGATTGCGATTGAGCCAATGGTCAATATGGGCACCAAGCGAGTCCGGTCTCGACCGGACCATTGGACGCAAGTCACCGCCGACGGACGCCCCAGCGCCCATTTTGAACATACCGTGGCGATTACCCACCAAGGCCCGTACGTGTTGACGGCCGGACCCCACCATCAGGGGCCAGGCCAACCGTACTGACCAACATTCCTCGAATGAGTGGAACCGTTCCCAGGCCGAGGTCAGTCGGGGGTTTCGCGGATTTCGTCGCCAAACTCCCGACAATCCCGAAGAACGGCTACGAATTACGCGACTACCACTTACGGCAAAAAAACCGACTGGACTGAACGCCATAGCAGCGGGGTTAATGGCCAGCCAATTTATGGGCATTGCGAGATAACGTCCGTCGAGGCCATTTTGCACCATTGCGGGCTTTGGGCCGGGTGTTTTCGCGGCCGGCGAAGAAATTCTTTCTCCGGGGCCTTGAGGAAGGAAGGGGCAATTGCCTATACTAAAACGCTTTGCCCCCACTGCGGAAAGAGCATAGGTCGTTATGAAAGTGCGTGCCAGCGTGAAACGGATTTGCGAACACTGCAAGATCGTGCGCCGGCGGGGTACCGTCTATGTGGTGTGCACCAACCCTCGCCATAAGCAGAGGCAAGGGTAGCCGGCGGGTTGGCTGCGCCAGTGGGTTCCGAGGCCAGGATCGTGGCTTGGGAATCGATCCTGGGATTTGGGCCATCGCGGTCATAATTGTGCGGAGCAAGTAAATGCCTCGTTTGTTGGGTGTCGATATCCCCGGGAACAAGCCGACCGTCATTTCGCTGCGCTATCTGTATGGCGTGGGGCCGAAGATAGCCCAGGAATTGTGTTTCAAGGCCGGGGTCAACCCCCAGGCCCGCGCCAAGGACCTCCGCGAGGACGAGCTGGCCAGATTGGCGGCGTTGTTGGACAAGGACTACACCGTCGAGGGCCAGTTGCGGCGCCAGGTGACCCAAAACATTGCGCGGCTGCGGGACATCAATTGCTACCGCGGGATTCGTCACCGTCGGGGCTTGCCGGTTCGCGGCCAGCGCACGCGGACCAACGCCCGAACCCGAAAGGGGCCCAAGAAAACCGTGGCCGGCAAGAAGGGCGTGAAGGACTTGCGGTAGTGGGGCGAAGCGCGAAGTAGCGGATCCGAGACCTTTAGCGGAGCAAGATCACCGGTGGCCAAGGCAGCTTCAACAACCACGCGGCGCAAGACGCGGCGGAACGTCGCCGTGGGCATCGCGTACATCAAGGCGACTTTCAACAATACGACCGTCACGATCACCGACACCAAGGGCGACACGCTCTGCTGGGCCAGTTCCGGCACGTGTGGCTTCAAGGGAAGCCGGAAGAGCACGCCGTTTGCCGGCCAGATGGCTGCCCAGCAGGCGGCGGAAAAAGCGATGAAATTCGGGGTGCGCGAGGTGGAGGTGAAGGTCAAGGGGCCGGGAAGCGGCCGGGAAAGCGCGATCACCGCGTTGCAGGCCGCCGGGCTGACGATCAAGTCGATCGAGGACATCACCCCCCTGCCGCACAACGGCTGCCGCCCGAAGAAACGGCGGCGCGTGTAGCCGTGCCGGGAAGGCGGGACTCGTTCGCGGTTTCCGGTCCCAGGCGGCCAACATCTCAAAACTGAGCAGACGTTAGGGCAAGATCGATATGGCACGTATTACCGGAGCGGTTTGCCGGCTTTGCCGTCGCGAGGGGATGAAGCTCTTTTTGAAAGGCCTCCGCTGCGACACGGACAAGTGCGCCTTGAAGCGTCGGGAGCAAGTGCCTGGCATGCACGCCTACCGTCGCGGCAAACTGACCGACTATGGCCTGCACCTTCGCGAAAAGCAGAAGGTGAAGCATTATTACGGGCTGTTGGAACGGCAGTTCCGCCGCTATTTCAAGGAGGCCCAGCGAGCCAAGGGGAATACCGGCGCGGCGCTGATGATGCTTCTGGAGAGCCGTCTGGACAACGTGGTGCATCGCCTGGGGTTCGGGGTTTCGCGGGCCGAGGCCAGGCAGTTGATCCGCCACGGACACATCACGGTCAACGGGCGGCGGGTCGACATTCCCAGCTACTCCTGCCGCCCCGGCGACGCGATCGCCGTGAAGGACCGCCCGAAAGCCCTGGAACGGGTGCAGGCGAACCTTGCCGAACTGAAGCGGGAAGTGCCGGACTTTCTGCAACTGACGCCGGGGCCGCGGCCCGAGGGCCATGTGTTGCGTTCGCCGGGAATTGAGGACGTCTCGATCCCCGTTCAGGTTCAACTGATTGTGGAATTCTGCTCGAGATAGCCGGTTTCTTGTCGGAGTCTTCCCATGCGAATTCGTTGGCGCGGACTGGAGCTTCCTAGCCAGGTCGTGTGCGACCGCAGCACGCTCACCGCCACCTATGGCAAGTTCGTGGCCGAGCCCTTCGAACGCGGTTTCGGCACGACGATCGGCAACAGCCTCCGCCGCATCCTCCTTTCCAGCCTCGAAGGCAGCGCCGTCACCCGGATGAAGGTGCATGGCGCCCTCCACGAGTTCACCACCCTGCCGGGCGTGGTGGAGGACGTGACCGACCTGGTGCTCAACGTCAAATCGCTGGTGGTCAAGAACCACAGCTTGCAGCCCAAGGTGCTCCGCGTCGAGAAGAACACCAAGGGCGTGGTGACCGGGGCCGACGTGCAGACGGATGGGCAAGTCGAGGTCATCAACAAGGGACACCTGCTGGCCACGCTCACCGAGGACGTCCCGTTCGTCATGGAGCTGGTCGTCGAGACGGGCCGCGGCTATGTGCCCGCCACGGAACACACGCCGCAGGCCCAGGAGATCGGGGTCATTCCCGTCGACGCCGCGTTCAGCCCCGTGGTCCGTGTGCGGTATGAAGTGGAGGAAACCCGCGTCGGCCAGAAAACCAACTACGACAAGCTGACGTTGGAGATCTGGACGAACGGATCGGTCGGGCCCGAGATGGCCCTGGTCGAGGCCGCCAAGATCCTCCGCAAGCACCTCAATCCTTTTGTCCAGTACAACGAGCTGGGCGCCAGGGTCCACGGCGACATCCGCGGCGCCGCGGCCTCGGGCGGCGAAATGAGCTTGGAAACCAAGCTCGCCATGAGCCTTTCGGAGTTGAATCTGTCCGTGCGGGCCATGAACTGCTTGGAATCCGAGAACATTCGCACGGTTCGCGATCTGGTCCAGCGCACGGAGGACCAGTTGCTGGAGGTTCGCAACTTCGGCGAGACGACGCTCAACGAGGTGAAGGAGAAGCTGTCGGACCACGGGCTGCGGTTGGGCATGCGCCTCCCGCCCGTCGCGTCCAGCCCCTTCTGAGAACCCAACACGCAAGGCCGCGGATGCGCCGAGACGCGAAGCGGTGGGCAAGGGCCTGTTCCGCGGCCCCGGGAAACAGGAAGCGACGATCATGAGACATCGACGACGCGGCCGCAAGCTCGGCCGAAATCCCAACCATCAGCGCGCCTTGCTCAGGAGCCTGGCGAGCGCCTTGATCCTGACGGAGCGGGAATCCGAAGGCGAGGAGAATGAGCCGAAGGTCAAGGGCCGAATCATCACCACGCTTCCGAAGGCGAAGGAGGTGAGGCCGCTGATCGAGAAGTGCGTGACCATCGCGCGCCGCGCCCTCGTCGCTCAAGAGGCCGCCGACGCGTTGAAAACCAAGGCCCCTCGCCACAGCGACCAGTGGCGGGCCTGGCGGGCCAGCGCGCAGTGGCGCCAATGGAACGCGGCCATCGCGCCGGCGATCGCCGCCCGGCGGCGAACGCTGCGCCTGTTGGGCAACAAGCAGGCCGTGCGCATCTTGTTCGAAGAATTGGCGCCGCGTTTCGCCGACCGCGAGGGCGGTTACACCCGCATCGTGCGGCTGGCCAAGCCGCGCCTCGGCGATGCGGGGACGCGGGCGATCCTGGAGTTCGTGGGCGTGCATGATCGGCAACGGAAACGAGCCACCCGCCCCACCATCGAACCGGACGCGGCGCCGACCGCCGAGCGTTCCGCCCCCGAAGCGGCCCCCGCCTCGTAGCCTCCGCCGGTTGCGCGGCGGCGCGCGGCATCAAGGCGCTTGCGTCGCCGAGTGATAGCCCATCCGAAGCTTCCCCTTGTTTCGCTGGCGAGGCCGCGAGGTGGACGGTTTCGACTTCACGCTCCACGTCCGCCGGGTTTGCGAGGACATGGCGGCGCGATTGGAGTCGTTGCGCCATGTGGACGTCGCGCGGGTGGCGTTCAGTTTCTCCCAGACCCGGAAAGCGGTTTCCCACGGCAGGTACGCCTCGCTGACCCCGTTGCGGTTTGCTGGCGGCGCGTCCGAAACGGTTCGGCGGGGACGCCGATGGCGAATGCCTCAAGTCAGGGACGGCGACGGCCGCGAGATGCTGTACATCCTGACCTTTTACTTGCCTCGGTTTCTGAATATGCCGCTGGAGGCCAAGCTCGAGACGATCGTCCACGAGCTCTGGCACATCAGCCCTCGCTTTGATGGCGATATCCGGCGTTTCGGCGGCCGCTGCTATGCCCATACTGGCCGTCAGCGACGCTACGACGCTCAGGCCAGCGCCCTGGCGCGAACCTGGCTTTCCCTCGGTCCGCCTGAGCCGCTGTACGAGTTCCTTCGCCACGATTTTCAAGAACTGGTGAGACGGCACGGCCGCGTGTTCGGTCAGCGTTATCGCCTGCCCAAACTACTGCCCGTGGACTGACTCCCGCCGAACAACGCCTTCGCGGAGTTCGCCCCCATGGCGGCGCGGCTCGAACCGAGGGGAAGTTCGAAAGCCGCGGCACGCCTTACAGATCCTCCAACTTGCCCATTCTGCCTTGACATTTCCAGGCAATCCATCTACGCTCTCGCCGTCTTTTCCAGATTCTCGAAGCGACGGTTTCGTCATCCTTGTTCCCGCGGTCCCATCGCGTGAACTCCGCGAGGCCTCGACGGCGAGCCGCCATGCTTCGTGATGGCGACTGGATTTTCCCGAGGGTGCGCCTTGACCGGGTCGTTTTGCCGCGCGGGTCTGTGTTTGGCGTTGTGCCTGATGGGGCCGGCGGGCTGCCGCAACTTTGCCGAGCCGGTGGGCAAATCGCCGCTCCGGCCGGTGCGGATGTGGCCGGACAGCGTGGCGTTGGACGTCTTTTTCGTCCGTTTTCCCGCCTGCGACGCCGAGGACGCCGCGACGCTCTGGGCGGAGGCCGATGAAATGCATCTGCCGGCCGACGTCCGCCAACGCTTGACGCAGAACGGATTCCGCGTGGGACTCCTGGGCGGGCAGGTGCCGATCAGCCTTTCCCGGTTGCTCGAACTGAAGGACAAACCCGCTCCTGGTTGCCGTTCCCTCGAGACCCAAGTGGCCAACTTGGAGCACGAGCCCCGCGTCGTGCGGCGGCACATGGAGTTGCGCGCCGGGGTGCGCACCGAGGTCATCGCTTCCGACGTCCAGGAAGAGCTGCCGGTGTTGCGATGCTGTCCCGCGGGCGTGGAGGGGGAAACCTTCCGGTCCGCGCAGGCGGTGTTTGCGTTGAGCGTGGCGAACGAACGGGACGGGCGCGTGCGGGTCCGCCTGATTCCCGAGATTCACCACGGGGAAAGCAAGCTCCGTTACGTCAGCACGCAGGGCGCGATCCGAATCCAGTCGGGCCGGGCCAAGCGGGCGTTCGAGGACCTCGCCATGGAGGCCCTGCTGGCCCCCGGCCACATCCTCGTGATGGGCACGCTCAAGGAACGGCCCGGCACGATCGGACACCGCTTTTTCGCCGAAAACGTCGACGGCCGCGTCGAATACAAGCTGCTCGTGCTTCGGTTGGCCCAGACCCAGCACGACGAACTGTTCGACCCGGCCGACGTGATCCCGCTCGACTCTCTCGCCGAGCCGTAGGCGACGCGGCCTGCCGCGGAAACGGTCGATCGACGGCCACGGACACGCCGATTGCGCGGGCCTGGGCGAGAGTATCGGTTCCGAGGGACTTTCCCGATGTTCGCGGCGATGCCCGCGAGAAGGGGACGGTCCGCTTGGCCGGCAAGCCTCTCCCCTTTTGCCGGCAAGCGTCTCCCTTTTTTGCCCGCAAGCGGACAGGCACATGGTTCTGACCGACACGGCCCGGAAAATGAGCCAGATTCCGGCCTGGGAACGGTTGCCGGCGAGACGATCCTTCGTGTCTTTCTTGCGTCAGGCGGTCGATGCGTCGACAGGTTTTCCGCACGCGCCGCCGGGGTTCACCGTGTTGCGTCGCTTGCGGCAATTGCGGTTTTCCGCGGGAAACTCCGGCCTTCGGGCGATGGTTGCGGCGGGCCTTGCGGGGATCGCTTTCGCGCGCCCCGGCCCGTGCTAGAATGGCCCTTATGGACGAAGCACTTCATGACGGGTTGGGCGTTGAGTCGCTCGCAGCCGGGGCCCAGGGCGTCGGCGGCGCCGAGCAGGAGATCGAGGCCGCATCCGCGGAGTATCTCGGCCGGTGGAACCGGCTGGTCAGCACGACCAACTGGGAGAAAGGCCGCATCATCTGCCAGTGGCGGCAAAGGGTCTTGTCGGCCGGCGCTCCTCTGGAGGCCGCTAGCGACGAGGCGTGGAGCCGCCGCGTGGGCAACGTCAGTCCGCAGCACGTCGGCCGCCTGCGACGCGTGTTCCAACGCTTCGGGGAAATCCATGAGCAATTCCAGGGGCTCTACTGGAGCCATTTCCTCGCCGCCCTCGACTGGCACGACGCCGAGATGTGGCTGGAGGGCGCCGTGCAAAGCAACTGGTCGGTCGCCCGGATGCGCGCCGAGCGCTGGCAGGCCTTGGGCGCGGCGCCCGACGAGGTTCCCTGCGAAGAGGACGTCGTGTCCGCCGAAGCGGATGAAGACGCCGAACTGGCGGAAGATTTCCCTAGGGAGGCCGCGGAACCCTCGCTTCAGGAGGTGCGAACCCCGGAGGTGGATGCTTTCGACGAACCGCCGGCGGACGCGGAACGGTTGAATTCGAACAACTTCGCCGGGCCGTGCGACGGGCCGGCGGGCGATGCGAAGTCCCGCCCGTTTGAAAACCTCCCCCCGCTCCCCAATGACCTGGCCGACGCCTTCGAAACCTTCAAAGTGGCGATTCTGAATCACAAGCTCGCCGGCTGGCGCGATGTTTCCGCCGAGGCCGTGCTGGCGGCGCTGGACGCCTTGAAGGAACTTGCCGCCGGGCCGTCGGACGCGGCGATTCCGGCGTAGAGCCTGTCCCCCCAAGGGGGACGCAAAGCAGCGGCCGTGGGCGCTCAATCGCGGTCCGGATCGTATTCCGCCCAGAAGGATTGGTCGGGATTGCGGTACAGATCGAGCAGTCGCCGGGCGATTTTCACGGGATGGTGCCAGCGCCGCACGAAACGCAGCCCGCGGCGGCCCAATTCTTCGCGCAGCGCGGCGTCCTCCAGCAACGTCGCCAACGCGGCGGCGAGCGAATCGGGCGTAGCGTTCTGGATGGGCAATTCCTCGCGCATCCGCGGCGGGATTCTGGCCAGATCGGCCTCGTGGAGATAGGCCACCACGGGCACGCGGCGGGCCATGGCCTCGACGGCCAAGGCCCCGTACCAACCAAGCCGAAGCTGATCGACCAGGATGTCGGCCCGCGCGTACACCTCCAACGCCTCGGCCCGCGGCAATCCCTCGACGAGCCTCAGCTCGTGGGGATGCGTGGCTTGAAGGGCTTCGGAAGCGGCCAACAGGAACTCCGTTCCCTTGATCGACCGGTTCGACGGGGCGTGGACGACGACCGGCCGGGCGTTGGGGCGTTTGGGTTCGGCGTCGGGGATCTCCGTGGGAAGGGCGACGTAGGGCAAGAACTCGGCGGTGGGAACGTGGGCCAACAGGTCGGGATTCAGGCAGAACGCCTTGTCGGTCCAGCGAAGCAGAATCTCGCACGAACGGCGGAGCCGGGCTTCGAGCGCCGCGTCGCAGCCGGGGATGTCGCAGACGCCCTCCTGGCATGGCGAAAAAGGCCGTCGCCACGTGGCGCTGCGGTACCGCACCTCGCAGCCCTGGAAGGTTACGAAGATCCGCTTGCCCAGGGCCTTCCATAGCGGCAGGTCGCGGCGGTCGAACAGCCCGAAACGCCCCTCGCAGCGCAACAGGCTTCGCCCGCTGTAAAGGTGCAACACGTGGAAGTCGGCGGCGTGTCGGAGTCCGTACAAGAACGGTCTTAGCGAACGGTGCAGCTTGCCCTTCCAACCGCCAGGCGTGGCGAAGACCTGGGTGGCGGCGGAGAACCGCGGAAGGGGCTCGAAATCGACCGACCAGCTCCGGCCCGGCGCGCCGGCCTGGCGGCGGGCGACGTTTTCCGCATCGGCCAGCGACGACGCCTGGCTGCCAAAATTGAACGGGGCGTGAAGGACGTTCATCAAAGTTCCCGCGGAGGTTCAAGCGGCCCCTGCGGCGCGCCAGACGCGGCCGGTGAGGCGTGCGAGCCAAGAAGTCCGTCCAAGACCACGCCGCCCAGGACCCGCTCGAAATGCGGCTCGGCGCGGTACCGATCGTTTCCCGAACAGGGGATCTCGCGATCCAACCGGCCCGCCAGCCAAAGCCCGAACAGGTCGAGCAACGTCCGGGCGATGGCGCCCGGATCGGCCGGACAGCAGATGCCGGCGGAGGTCTCTCGAAGCATCCGGCTGACTTCGTTCTCGCCGGAGACGGCGAAGATGGGCCGCCTGGCCGCCAGATAATCGAACAGCTTGCGGGGAATGACCGAGCGGAGTCCTTGGGGGGCGACCAGCAAGAGCATCGTGGCGCCCGCGGCCCAACGCATGGCCTCGTCGTAGGCACAAGGGGGCCGGGCCTCGACCACCGCGTCCAGCGGCGGCCGTTGCCACAAGGCCCTTTCTGCCTCCGTGAACGAGCCGACGAGCACCAGCCGGAACCGCTGGGCGAACAGCCGGTCGGCGTCGAGCGCTTGCCGGAGTCCCTCAAAAAACGGTTCAGGCGACGCCTCGGGCCAGGAGAGCGTGAACCGGCCAGTGTAGACCAGGCGAAACATGCCGTCGTCGCGATCGGGACGAACGGCATCGCTCGCCAGGAACCCGGTCGGCAGGACATGGATGCGGTCCTTGGCGCAAGGGACGCGCGTGGCGAAGTCATCGGCCACCGGCCGGGCGTTCACCGTGATCCAGCTTGCCCGGCGGACCACGCACCGCTCCAGTTGGCGATCGAACCATCCTCGAATCGGCAGCCGGATCTCCTCGCGGTGGGGTTCCAGCGTCCAGCCGTCGCGGAAATCGGCCAGCCACGGCGTGCCCAGGGCCCGTTGCAGACGCCAACCGATCCAGTGAACGGATTCGGGCGGGGAGCTGGTGATGACCAGGCGCCAGGGCGCATGGCGGGCCTGGCGGAGCGCGGCCGCCGCCGCCGCCCACGACCACCCCACGAACACATCCGGCACCAGCAACCATCGACGAACCCATCGGCGAAACCTGCTCCAAGGCCGCGCGGCCGCAGCGCCGTCGGGCGGTTGAGGACCGCCGCGGAGGTACCGTGGAAGCGGGACGTGCAGCACGCGGCTGCCGCAGAGCCCGCGCTCCAGCCGATGAGGGACAAGCAGCGTCACGTCGCATCCCCGCTCCACCAGAAAGCGTTCCATGATCCGGGCACGCTGCACCCCGGCCGAAATCTCCGGCGGATAGTGGAAGGCAACGAGGAGGACGCGAAGACTCGGCATGGAGGGGCAGGCTCGCGAAACGGTCCAGCGACGGGCTTTCAGGCAAACGATCGTGTCCGACGCCCGAATCGTCCGACAACGGCGGGGCGCAAGGAGGCGCGGCCCCGGGGGCCGCATGCCCCGGGGTCCCCGCGACCGAAGGGCAATCCCGACCAATCCGCCACGTTTGCCCAAACGGTCCCGTCAATTATGCCCCAAGCCGATGGGGAAGAAGAAGGGAGGGAACCGAAAGACGGGCCTGCGCCTCCGCGCGGGCGTTCGCCGTCTTGCGATCAGGGGAGCGTTACTCGGGAAGGTCGTTGAGGCCCGACCATGCGGGCGGCGCGATCCCTGCGTCCGGCGCGGGCGAGAAGATGGCGTCGAGCAGTTCCTTTTCTGGCAACGCGACGGGACCGGTGACGAGTTCCGGGATATTGTAGGTGTGCAGGCAGGCGTCGTAGAACCGGGGATCGCGCTGCGGGAGCACGAAAGCCTTGTGATCTTGCCCCGAGCGGTCCAGGTAGGCGATATAGGGCCGCGCCACCAGCCCGTTGTCCCGCCGGCTGCTGAACACGATCCAACGCGAATTGCTCGACCAGCAATGCCAGGACTCCGATCGCCGACTGCTGGCCTTGTCCAGCCGCCGCCAGCTTCGGTCGGCAAGGTCCATCAGGCCCAGATCGCTGCTTTCCTGGAAGGCGGGAAACGGGCCGTAGTCGGCCATGCAGAACAGGAGGTATCGCCCGTCGGGCGACGCCCGAGGCTGCAACACGCTCTTGCCCGTCGCCGCGGCCGAAAGCAGCACTTCGGGCTCTCCCCAGCGGTTGTCGGCGAAGTCGTAGGCGATCCCCATCAGGTCGTACTTCACTTCCCTGAAGTCCTTCAGCGGGTCGAAATCCGTCTTCATCCAGCGCCGCGGCGTGCTGGAAAAAAACAAGTGCTTTCCGTCCGCCGACCAACTGGGGAAGGTCTCCAGGCGGTCGGGGTCGGCGATGCCACGGGGGGCGGCGACCTGGCCCGTGCGGAAGTCGAGGATCGCCAAATCGGACTCCAAATCGACGACCTCCCGGGGTTCCGCCCCCGTCGCGCGCATGAATTGCCCGAACCAGTTGACGCAGAATGCCGCCAATTCACCGCTCGGATGCCACGACGTGACGAAGGCGGCCCTGGGCATGGCTTCCGTGCGCGTCGCGACGCGCACGGCCTTGCCCCCGTGAACCCAGATCGGTCCGGCGGCAATCGACTCGTCCGGGCCCGGCCGGGTGTGGATGAGAAACGGCGCCGGGCAGTTGCCGACAAAGCTGTGGCAGTTCACGCAACCGCGACGGAAGTCGGAGTTGAACAGCAGGCACCGCTCCTCGAAGGACTCGAGGTGGCGCTGGTACACGCCCAGGTGCTTGTAATAGTCGAAAACCGCGTCCAGCACCCGGTACACCAGATAGGGATCGATTTGCTCCTCCGCGACCTTCCACGGAAACGCGTCAAAATGCCGCCAAGCCCGGTCGTGGTCTTTGACAAACACCTCCACGCTCAGCGTCCTGCCTCGGTTCTGCGCCAAAAGCGACTTCCAAGCCGCGAGCGGGAATTGGATGCGCCCGTCGCTGGAATGAACCTCAAGGGGCGGGCCCTCGTCGCCCGCCACCCGCACCCGATACGCCGCGCCGGGCTCCTCGATGAGGAAGTTCAAGGGGGCGATGTTCGGCGGCGCCACGATTCCGATATAGTCGGGACGAATGCGCGGAAGACGCCCCGCGGGCGTGGCGTCGCTCAAGCCCTCGCCGCCCCGCCGATCCCACCAGGCAGCCGCGGCCAGGAGTCCGCCGATCAACAACACGGCGATCAGGCCTCCTTGAAGCTTGCCCACGGTCAGTCTCCCCATCGCCCGTGATAATAGAAGTGGAAATACGGCAACCCTATCTCCTTGGCGAGGCGCGCGGTTTCCTTGGCGTCCGCCGTGCGCGAGCCCAAGGCCGCGTCCAGCGCGCGGACCTTGCGGATCGTCTCCTCGCGGATCGTGCAGCCGTTGACCTGCATGGGCCCGTCTGTGGTTTCCCGCCGCTCGTACACCCGCGCGTGGATCATCGCCGCTTCTTCATAGAGCGGCGGGATGGCGGGATAGGAGAAATTCGCGGCCATCGGCAGCAAGCCGACCACCTCCGCCACATTGGCGTCGATCAAATATCCGGCCATCAGGAACTCGAAGGCCATGCGATGGCGCGGGTTCTGCCGCAGCGCGCTGGCGATCTGTTTTCGCGTGGACACCGTTCTGCCCGCGATGATCGGGTTGGCGACGAATTTCGCCGTGAGGTGAACATCCTCCTCGGCGAGGCGGAGCAGGCGGGCGGAAGCGATTTCCGCGTCGAGCGGGACGCCCGCCGCCCCACGCAGCCGGCCCAGCCAGTCTTCCGCCCAGGCCCCATGAACCCCATCGTCGCGAAGCACGCTGAGGAATGCCCGGGCCTGTTCCACCTCGTCCTTGGCCAGGGCGATCCGCGCCAGCAGGCGAAGGCATTCCGCGGTCGGACGCCTCACGAAGCTCTCGTGCGCGTAATACTCCGCGTCGTTCAATCGCCCCAAGTGGAAATGGAAATCGCCGAGCTTGCGCAAGGCAAGCGCGTCGAGATCCAGAAACGGCAAAGCGTTGGGGCCAGGGTGCGTGGCCACCACGACGGGGCTGGCGAACTGGCGATAGGCAAACATGTCGTAGGGCATCCGGCCGACGTGATACAGCGCCATGTTCACGTCGTGGACCACGTATTGCGAGTACCACTCGGGCCCGACGCGGCCCGCCAGCCGAAGCACTTCGTCCCATTGCTCGCCGTCGGCGCTGGCATGCAACGCCAGGACCGTTCTCACCTGGGGGCGCGCGGCGGTCCATCCGGCAAGCGCCGCCCCGGCGGCAAACAGCACCGTCGCGGCCATCCAGCGGAGCCGTGCGCCAGGCACGTTCGAACGACTCGAGCCGGGGTGGACGTCGCCCGGGCGCAGCTCGGCGGGCGTCGCCCTGCGTCGTTGGGCGGCGCGGTCGGCCACCAGCAGGGCGCACAACGGGAAGGAGGCGTACAGCGCCGCGGCGAACCTGCCCAGGGACTGCTCCGCCGCGAAACCCGCCGCGACCGGAACGTGAAGAAAGAACCAGCTCGGGCGGAGGGAGCCAAGCAAGGCGTCGACCAGGAACCGGCCGGTGATCGCGCCCAGGACGCAACCGGCCTTCATCCACCAACGGCCCGGCCCGTAGAAGTCGTGGATCATCGCGCAAAGCGCGAACACGTAGAACGCGGCCCCCGCCGTGGAGTAGACCAAGGCGCACATCGCGGTGAACCCCACGATCCGCCAACGCCCCCAACGCGGCGAGAACTCAACGTAGGCAAGCGCCGCAGCCATGGCCATCGCCGCGCCGACGCTTGCGGAAATCGCATACTCGTGGCGGCCGTGCACCGCGATCAGGACCAGCGCCGGGGCCATCCACGCCGCGCCCGCCCCCGACGGCGAAATCCGTTTCAGGTATTCCAACGTGCTGATCAAAATCAGCCACGCGATGGCAGTGAGGATCACGGTCCCGGGCCAGCCAAAACGACAGGCCTGAAGAACGGCCCCGGCGAGCCAGTCGCACAGGTCTCCCGGGGCCAAGAGAAAATCGCGAAAGTAACCGAGGTTCCACAGAAAAAGTTCGCTCTGGACAAAGGCCACGCAGCGGGGGTCCACCGCGACCTCGACGTGCCAGGCGAACAGAACAAGGAAGAGAATCACTCGCGCCGGAAACAGCCGAGCCATGGCTTCGATCCTAGCGGCCCGAACGCGGCGGGCCAGGCCCTCGGCGACGCCGCCTTCCCAGCCAAACGGAAGCATCTCAGGTCTGCCCTGCGATTTCAAGGCGTCCCAGGCAAGGCAGTTCCCAATTGAATTCGCGTAACCGTTCACAGGCCGGGAACTGGCTCGTTTTTCGGGCCGTTTCGCGCCGAAAAACTGCCTGTCCCCTCACCGCCCGGGGAGACAGTCCCCGGGAACGGTTACGAATTCGCGGGCGGCTTCCGATTCCTTCGTCCGCAGGCTCGTCCAAGCCCAACCCGCCGGGATCCTCCGAGGCCGCGGGGCCCCCGCCGCGGCGATCACACAACCGGATGGATCCACGGCTGGCGGTAAGGGCGCGCCAGCAGCCGGGTGGCCTCGGGGTCGCCCACGACCTGGCGGGTCTTCGGATCGTAGACCAGCGTGCGGCCAAGCTGCATGGCGAGGTTCGCCAGGATGCAGCTTGCGGTCGAAATGTGGCCCTCCTCGATGTCTGCCACCGGCCTGGTCCGTTTCTCGATCGCGGCGAGGAAGTCCAGCATGTGGCGGCGCGTGGCGGGCGCGGCGTTCAGTTCGATGCCCTTCTCGGTGACGTCTTCCGGGTATTGCTCGCGCTCGTACAAGCACTCCCGGTGAATCGCCTCGCCCTTGCCGTGCGGGATGAAGTCGTAGCTCATCGTGCTGGCCTTGAGCGTCCCTTTGTCGCCGTAGATGACCAGCGCCCAAGGGTACTTCGGGTCGGGCGGGTCGCCCCACGTGCGGTGCTGCCACGTGCAGCTCAGCCCGTCGTACTCGAACACGGCGGTCTGCGTGTCGGAGATGTTCGATTTGCCCTCCTTCTGCACGAAAATCCCGCCGGATGAACTGATCCGCTTGGGCCAGCCCAGTTTGAGCATCCACCGCACCGTGTCGAGCATGTGAACGCACATGTCGCCCACGATGCCGTTGCCGTATTCCATGAACGTGCGCCACCACCGGACGTGCGGCAGCCCGTCGTAGGGCCGCAGCGGCGCGGGCCCGGTCCACATCTCGTAGTCGAAGAAGTCCGGCACCGGCTGGACCGGCGGGTTGCCGTTGGCGCGCATGTGGTAGTAGCAACACATGTCCACTTGTCCGATCGTGCCCAAGAGCCCCGCCTCGACGATGTTCTTTTTCGCCTCGATCAGGTGCGGCGTGCTCTTGCGCTGGGTGCCGACTTGGACGACGCGCCCGTGCTTGCGGGCGGCGGCGACCATCGCCTCGCCTTCCAGCACGTCGACGCTGATCGGCTTCTGCACGTACACGTCGGCCCCGCTCTCCACCGCGGCGATCATGTGCAGGGCGTGCCAGTGGTCCGGGCTGCCGATCAGCACGATGTCGAGGTCCTTTTCCTTGAGCATCTGGCGGAAATCGCCGTAGGTGCGTGGAACCTTCTTCGACTTCTGCCGCTGGCTGACCATTTCGGCGGCCTCGGCCAGGAGCTTTTTGTCGGGATCGCACAGGGCGACCACCTCCACCGGCGCGACCTGGATCAGACGCATCAAGTCGCTCTTGCCATACCAGCCCGTGCCGATCAATCCGACCCGCTTCGGCTTCTGCTGGGCGATGTCGACCGCTTCGGCCGCGTCCAAATCGCCGCGCATCGCGGCAAGCCCGCCGAGGGCAATCGCGGTGTTCCGGAGAAATTGGCGTCGCTTCATGGTCTTGGCTCCCAGGATTGGAGGGCTTGGCGAAAGGAAAAGACGTCCGGATCCGCCGCGCGGACCGCGCGGCCCGTCTCCTCGGCATGGAGGGTCGAGAGGGCCAGGCCGGGAGATCGCACGGCCCCTATTATGCGCAAGTGCGACGCGAGAGACAATGCGACGGGACGAGCCTGACAGGAGAGATGGTATACTGGATTTGGTTCCGTCGCGATCGGAAGCCTGATGGCGGTCATCGCTTCCTCGCCGGGCCGCCTCGACGGACTGCAACACCGCTGGCTGCGAGAAGAAGAAGAAGAAGAAGAAGAAGAAGAAATGACTCCGCGCGAACGAATCCTTGCGGTGTACCGGGGTCAGACGCCCGACGTCGTGCCGTACGTGCTCGACCTGTCGCACTGGTTCTACCACCGTCGAAAGATGCCGTGGGACCTGAGCGTTTCCTACGTCGACCCGGAGCGCGAACTGATCGACTACCATCGCCAGGTGGGGGCCGGCTTCTACATGCCGAACCTGGCTGCATTCTACTCCGTGGTCTATCCGCCAGAGGTTGCCGTCACGGTCGCCAAAAGGTCTCGCGACGGCGCCCCGGAGATCGTCTGGCGGATCGAGACGCCCGACGGAGTGATCCAGCGCGCTCGGGTATGGGAGAGCGGGACCTATTCCTGGGCCATCAGCCAGTGGGGCGTGCGCACCGAGGCGGACCTCCGCGTCTTCCGCCGGGCCATGGAAGCCCGCCGCTATGAGCCTCACTGGGACCGATATCAACGCTGGGACGAGTACGTCGGCGACGCGGGCGTCGTCTACCTGCCGCTGGGATACAGCGCGATCGGCCACCTGATGCACTATTGGATGGGCGTCGAGGCGCTGCTCTTCGCCGCCGCCGATTGGCCTGGCCTGCTCCGCGACACCGTCGACGCGGTCAACCAGAACCAACTCGACCTGATCGACCTGGCGTGCACGTCTCCGGCGGCGATTGTCATCATGGGCGACAACTTTTCCAGCGACGTCCAGCCGCCGCATTTCTTCGCGCAGTGGTCGCGCCGGTACTACGAAGAGGCCATCTTGCGGCTGCACCGGGCGGGCAAGTTCGTGGCCGTCCACATCGATGGCCGCCTCCGCGGCGCGCTGCGGATGATCCGCCAGTGCCGCGCGGACTGCGCCGACGCCGTAACGCCTGCCCCGATGGGCGATCTCTCGCCCGCTGAGTGCCGCGACGAGGCGGGCGGCAGCTTCATCCTGTCAGGCGGCGTGTCGCCGGACCTCTGGCTGCCGAGCGCCCCGCGCGCGGCGTTCGAGGCCGCCGTGCGCCAGTGGCTCGCTCAACGGGAAACGACCTTCCGCTTCATGGCCGGGGCGGGCGACCAGGTCCCTCCCGGCGCGGAAGAGGAGCGAATCCATTGGATGCGCGACCTGGTGGAGCAATACGGCCGGTTCCCGGCGCCGGGCATCCTTGCCCGGAACGAGGACCGCGATCGCGGCGACTGACGAATCAGCCCCCTGGCCCCACGAGGACGGCCCCCTCGGCCCACCAGAGGACAGGCACGTTCTTCTCCAGGCCGAAACGGCCTGAAACATCGGACAGTCCTGTGCCTCTGAACAGGCGACTATGATGCTCTCCCAGATCGAGGTGGGCAGGCTGGATGGGCTGCCCGCGCGGCGGTTTGAGGCCGCGGCTGGCGGTGGAAAGAGCGATTCCGCGTTTGCCAATCGAATCATCCCGGGCGCTGCATGACCATGCCTCACAACCTCCGGCGTTCCACAAATCTCTTAGTTTGCTTATCTTGACTACTCTGTCGGTACAAAATCCGTCTGGTCTGGCAACAGGCGGTTTGCTACACTCCCGCCCGCTCGTCTTGGGAATGGGCGTTTCTTAGCCAGGTTCTCCGATGAGAGACGCCCCATCAGGGGAGACAGTCATGAGTGCGGGTCGTCGAGATTGGTTGGTTGTTGGTCTTTGGGGGTTGTTGGCGTTGGGGGAGTCGGCCTGGGCAGCCGGTCCTTGGGACAAGTTGCTCACGGTCCAAAGGGTCGAGGCCGATCCGAAGAAGTCCTACAACCTGACCGAGCAGAACGGTCCCTGGATGATCATGGCGTGCAGCTTCACCGGAGAAACGGCCCTGGAACACGCCAAGGAATTGGTGCTGGAGCTTCGCCAGCGATACAAATTGCCGGCCTATGTGTATGAAAAGAAATTCGAGGTGGGCAAGGACATCCAAGGCCGGGGCGTGGATGAATTCGGCCGGCCCAAACGCATGAAGCTGCAACGCGGCGCCGAGGAAATCCGGGAAGTCGCGGTGCTCGTGGGCGATTATCCCACCGTCGACGATCCCGAGGCGCAGGAAACGCTCCGCAAGCTCAAGTATTTCGAGCCCGACTGCCTCGCTCCCAAGGAGGGAAAAAAGACCTCGCGGAGCCTGGCGGGATTCCGCTGGCTCCAGACCGCCGTGCTGTCGGACGACAATCCGAAGAAGAAAAAGGGACCGATGGGCCACGCGTTCGTGACCACCAATCCGCTGCTCCCTTCCGACTACTACGTGCCCAAGGGGCTCGATCCGCTGATCGTGAAGGCCAACGAGGGGGTGGAATACAGCCTGCTCGATTGCCCGGGAAAATACACGGTGCAGGTGGCGCATTTCACGGGCCGCGTGGTGACCGATCAACGGGAGATCGCGGCGATCGAGAAGGGCAAGGAGATGGACAGCCAACTGGCCAAGGCCGCCTATATGGCCCACAAGCTGACCCAGGCCCTCCGCATGAAAGGCTACGAGGCCTACGAGTTCCACGACCGCTATGCGAGCATCGTGACGGTGGGAAGCTTCGATACGACCGGTCAGCCCGGCCCCAACGGCGTCACGGAACTCGATCCGCGCATCAAGGCGATCATCGACCAGTTCAAGTCCGAGGGGAGCAGTCAAGGCATGGTGACCGCCAAGACGCTCGTCGGCATTCCCTTCGATCCCCAACCCATCTTGGTCCACGTTCCCAAACGGTCGGTCAGCGCCGTGCTCAGCCAGAATCGCCCCGGTCTGGAATAATCCTCTCCTTTCCAACTCCCGGGCTGCCGCCATGTCCGAGCCGCTTCTGGTCTTGGGAACCGCCAATCGCAAGAAGGGCGAAGAGCTGGCGGAGTTGTTCGCGCCGCTCGGCCTGGAAGTGCGCAACCTGGCCGATTTCCCGAACGCGATTCAAGTCGAGGAGTCGGGCACGACGTTCGCGGAAAACGCCGCTCTCAAGGCTACCCAACAGGCGGCCAACCTTCGTCGCTGGGTCCTGGCCGACGACAGCGGGCTGGCCGTCGACGCCTTGGACGGCGCCCCGGGAGTCCTCTCGGCCCGCTTTGCCGGTCCCCACGCGACCGACGAGGCCAACAACCAGCTTCTCTTGCGGAAACTGGGCGACCTCCCGATCGACCAACGCTCGGCGCGGTTCATTTGTTGCATGGCCTTGGCCGATCCCGCCGGCGCCGTGCGCGCGACGAGCGAAGGCGCGTGCCGGGGCCGAATCCTTTTCGAACCCCGCGGCGGCCAGGGGTTCGGTTACGATCCCCTGTTCGAGATCCCCGAGTACCATCGCACCTTCGCCGAACTCGGCATTGCCGTCAAGAGCTGCCTGAGCCATCGTGCCCGCGCCGCCCGAGCCATCTTCCCCGCACTGGTCGCCCTGCTCGACGCCGGCGCCTGGCAACAGGCGATCCAAGAGGCTCGCTGAACCCCACCGGCCACCTCGCGTCAAAACCGCGCCCTCTGCCGGAAACGGGAACAGCACACGTTTCTGTCCCCAACGGCCGGAAAGATGAGCCATTCGCCGGTCTGGGAACGGGCCCCTTGGCCCTTCCTCGCTCACTTCGGCGTCCGACTCCCGTGCGCCAGGTACTCGGCCTGGAGGTCGGCCATCAATTGGCCTCGCTGCGGGTAGAGGCGTTTGAGTTCGCGGGGGGCGCGGCGCGCCAGGGCGTAGGACGTCAACAACGGCATGGCGATCGTCGTGTCGCAGTAGCAGACCACGGCGTCGGGAATGAAATCCGGATCGACCTTGCCCCAACTGACCGCCTCATGCGGCGTGGCCCCGGACAGTCCGCCGGTGTCGACCCGGGCGTCGGTGAACTGGAGAAAAAAGTCGTGCCCCTTGATTTCCAGGCCGAGGCTGTCGGTGCAATGGGGGGCGGTCTGGAGCATGAAGTTTTTTGGGCTGCCGCCGCCCCACAGCACGACGGCCGACTTCTTGCCCGGCCGCTTGGCCGCGAAAAAGATGCCCGTCGTCTCGTTCACGTCCAAGAGCGGATCGAAGGCGAACTTCGAGGTTCCGAAGCGGATCGCCGCCAGCTCCAACCCGATCGTCGAGTCGCCCGGCGAACTGGTGTAGACCGGCACTTCGGCCCGATAGGCCGCGGCCAACACCGAGACGTGCGGCAGCCCCGCCTCCTCCTCGGCCTGGGCGCAATAGCGGCCGAGGTGGTAGTGCAGTTCGGCCGTGCCCATCGTCTTCTGGAATTCCGGCTGGTAGAGGATGGCGCGGAGCCGCTGGTCGGTGGCCAGCAGGCACTCGTCGCGCGAGAGGAGCACGTCGTAGATCCGCACCACCCCAGCGTCGAAAAGCACCGTGTCGTCGGTGCGGAAATCGCCGGCCACCAGCTTGCAGTTGAAGGCGAAGTGCAGGTCGTGGTAAAGGTTCGCCCCCGTCGAGACGATCCAGTCCACAAACCCGGCCTCGATCAACGGGACCACGCAGGACATGCCGAGCCCGGCGGGCGTCAACGCCCCGGAGAGCGACATCCCGACGGTGACCTCGGGCTCGAGCATCTTGCGCGTGAAAAGCTGGACGCCCTCCCGCAGCCGTCCCGCGTTGTAGGCCAGAAACACGCGGTCGACCACCTCGGCCAACGGTTCACCGGCCCGCAGCCCTGCCGGAAAAATCCGCTTGCCTGACAAATATCGATCGTGTTCCGCCGATCTGCCGCAATGTGTGTTCACCTGAGCGACTCCGTTGTGTTGAAGAAAAGGGGTCGGGAGTCTGTTTCCGTGTCGGCGAAAAAATGCCTTCCTGGGCGGACCAACGCTGCCGCCGACGCGGAAAAAGACTTCCGCCCCCTTGACGCGGGCGTCAAAGAATCCGCCAAACGTTCACGGGGACTGTCCCGATTTTCGCGGCGAAGTCCGCGAAAATGGGGCTGCTCCCCTGGCCGGTAAGGGGACAGGCACATTTTTTCGGCGCGATAGACGAGCCACTCCCCGGCCCGTGAACGCTTCGAATCCGCAACGCCCGGACCCTAAATCATAGCCTCCCCCGCCTTTGCCGACTAGGCGTGCCCGGCGCGGATCAAGCTCAGCGAGAGCATCTTGTAGACGAGTTTGGCGGCCAGGAAATCGGGCCCATGGAGTCCTGGGATGGGCGCCAATTCGACCACGTCGAACACCGGCAACGCCGCCGATTCGCGGCACACCACGCGGACGACTTGGAGGGTCCGAGCCCAGGAAAGCCCGCCCGGCTCCGGCGTGCCCACGGCCGGCATGATCGAGGGGTCCAGGCCATCCAAGTCGATGGTCAAAAAGACCTTCTTGCCGCGAACGAAGCGGCTGAGTTCCTCCAGAAGCTCGGGCCCTTCGAGGGACTCCTCGGCGAAAAACGTCCGCACGCGATCCGACTGCCGCCGAAACGCCTCTTCCGCGGCGGAAAGGTTGCGGATGCCAATCTGAAAGACCGGACAAGTCTCCAGGATCCGACGCGCCGCGCACGCGTGGCTGTAGGGCGACCCTTCGTACTCGTCCCGCAAGTCCGCGTGGGCGTCGATCTGAACGGCCACCAGGTCGGCCGCCCCTTTGGCCCGGGCAAGCCCCCGCACCACGCCCACCGAGACCGTGTGTTCCCCGCCCAAGACCGCCAGCACTTCGGGAGCTGTGCGTCCGGAAAGGATCGCGGCGACCGCCTCCTCGATGGCCTGGACCATCGCCTCGGGCGAGCGATGCATCAGGCCCAAGGGGCTCATCGTGTGGACGCCGAACTGCACGACCGGCTCGCCGTCAAACTCCCGATCGAACCACTCGACCTGCCGCGACGCGGCGATCATCGCCGCCGGCCCGTTCCGCGTGCCCGCGCCATACGACGTGGTCGCCTCGTAGGGAATGGGAAGCACCCAAGCGCGGGCCTGCGCCGCGGCCGCCAGTTCCTCCGGCAGCCCGAGGAAGTTCCACGGCGGCTGAAACGTTCCGGTTTCCGACATCCTGGCCTCCCCGCCTCAAATCCCAGAGCGCCCGGGTGCGAAAGGCGGCAGTTGACCGGCGCTGTCCCGAAGTTCGCGGCGAGGTACGCGAGAAAGACCGTAACCGTTCACGGGGACTGTCCCAATTTTCGCGGCGAAGTCCGCGAAAATGG
>Ga0101944_10000430_pt1 | contig 124160 bp, 98 predicted proteins | sample DewCreD2012metaG_FD_75245 | JGI IMG/M metagenome (GOLD analysis project Ga0101944, IMG submission 75245) | Hot spring sediment bacterial and archeal communities from British Columbia, Canada, to study Microbial Dark Matter (Phase II) - Dewar... ...
CATTGAAGCCATGCTCTAAATACTTCCTGCGCCATCGGTCAAATAACGAAGGGGCTAATTGATACTTCCTGATCGTCTCTATGCGACCCTCCCGTTCTGCCTCTCTGATTATCGAAAGGCGTTCTTCTGCTGTAAACTTTCTCTTTGTTTTTGTCATAATCTGTAAAGTTAAGCAGACCTAATCTGTTTTTTCTATTTACTCCAGTTATTTGGGGGTCTAAGACATTAACTCAATCAATAAATACAGTCGGTTTCCCTTTTTTTGCTTAAAAAATGCAATAGAAAATTTTCCATTGAATAAATTGGGATATTTTTTACCTGTTTCGTCATTTCCGGCAGCAGGAAAGAGTTTTTTTCTCGTTAATGGTGATATTTTAACCCAATTTGTATTGTCTTGTCATTTGGGTTTATACACTTTAGTGCTTTTCTGTTGGTATTACAGTTAATCAAATTGAAAAAAACTTGCGCAGATAGCCAAAAATCACTTTTTTCTTTTATTTTTGGCACGCTAATTTCATTTAGTGTATTCACAATTAATTAAACAAAACAAACCTTTATGAGAAAGAACAAGAAACTATGGCTCATGGCTTTGGGTTTTATCCTTACTGCATTTTCTGCGGTTGCCAGTGAAGCCGATCTGGCAATCCCTGATTTATCATCCGGTAATTTCACACTATTCTTTAACCTTGACGGATGGCATCTTTTGTTTTATGGTTCCTTTATTATATTAGGAACATTGAGTATCAGTTTGTTCCTTCGCGAACAGATTAGAAGATTACCTGCTCACAAATCAATGCTTGGTGTGGCTGATACGATTTATCAAACCTGCCGGACATATCTTATCCAGCAGGGTAAGTTTCTGGCTATTTTATTTGCCATTATAGCAGTTTGCATGACATACTATTTTATGTTTCTGAAGGGTGAAGGAGTTTCGGTCGCCGGCCTTGTGTTATTGTTTTCTGTTATCGGTATGGCCGGTTCCTATGCTGTGGCATGGTATGGAATCCGTATCAATACTTATGCGAATGCCCGCACGGCTTTTGCTTCATTAAAAGGCCGCCCATGGGATGTGGTTAATATACCGCTCCGCTCTGGTATATCGGTTGGATTATACCTCATTTCCCTCGAATTAATTATGATGGTTATTATACTCCTTTTTGTTGACCGTTCGATTGTTGGTTACTGTTTTCTTGGTTTTGCCATTGGCGAATCACTGGGAGCTTCGGTGTTGCGTATTGCGGGTGGTATATTTACAAAAATAGCCGATATCGGTTCTGACCTGATGAAGATTGTTTTTAAGGTTAAAGAGGACGATCCGCGCAACCCCGGTGTTATTGCCGATTGCACAGGCGACAATGCCGGTGACAGTGTTGGCCCTACTGCCGATGGATTTGAAACATATGGCGTAACCGGTGTTGCACTTATTTCGTTTATCACCCTTGCCGTTGCTGATGTTCATCTTCAGGCAAAACTGATTGTCTGGATTTTTGGTATGCGTTTTCTGATGGATATTTTTTCCGGTATTTCTTATTTTGTTAATCAGATTATATCTGAACGTAAATACGGTAAACTTAAACATTTTGATTTCGAAGAACCTTTAACACGTCTTATTTGGATTGCCGCTATTCTTTGTATCAGTATCAGTTTTGTGATGAGCTATTTTCTTGTTGGTGACCTTGCTGATCCTACATTGTGGTGGAAGCTGGCTTCTATTATCAGTTGCGGAACACTCGCTGCTGTGCTGATCCCCGAATTCACCAAGATTTTTACCAGTGCTCATTCTAAACATGTTAATGAAATTGTTACGGCATCACGCGAAGGCGGTGCTTCGCTTACTATCCTTTCGGGTATTGTAGCCGGCTATTTCTCGGCTTACTGGAAGGGATTGCTGATGGTCGCGCTAATGGCTGTTGCCTTTTTCATCAGTCAAACAGGCCTGGAGCAATTTATTTCCTATTCAAGCATTTTTGCGTTCGGACTGGTGGCCTTTGGATTCCTGTGTATGGGTCCTGTGAATATCGCTGTTGATAGCTATGGCCCGGTGACCGATAATGCCCAGTCGGTTTTTGAACTGGCGCAGACCGAAAGTATTCCGGGTATTAAAGAAGAAATAAAAAGAGATTTTGGTTTTGAGCCCGATTTTGAGCAGGGTAAACTGTATCTCGAAGAGAACGATTCGGCAGGTAATACTTTTAAAGCCACTGCTAAGCCTGTACTGATTGGTACAGCAGTTGTAGGTGCTACAACAATGATCTTTGCTATTATCCTGCTACTTAAGAAAGTTGGTTTTCTTTCGCTTGAACTGACAGAAGCGCCTGTGCTTCTTGGCTTTATTTGCGGCGGCGCAATGATCTTCTGGTTCAGCGGCGCATCTATACAAGCCGTTACCACCGGCGCTTATAGAGCTGTTGCGTTTATTAAAAAGAATATGAATCTAGATAAGACAAAAGCCGATATCGAAGATTCAAAAGAAGTAGTGAAAATTTGTACGCAGTATGCGCAAACAGGTATGTGGAATATTTTTATTGCACTTATGACAGCTACACTGGCCTTTGCCTTTTTTGACCCTAATTTCTTCGTTTCTTATCTTGTCTCTATTGCTATATTTGGTTTATTCCAGGCCATCTATATGGCTAATGCCGGTGGCGCTTGGGATAATGCCAAGAAACTGGTTGAAGTTGACCTGCGGGAAAAAGGTACTCCGCTTCACGCTGCTACTGTGATTGGTGATACTGTTGGAGATCCTTTCAAAGATACGACTTCGGTTGCATTGAATCCGATTATTAAGTTTTCTACCCTGTTCGGATTGCTCGCCGTGGAGATTGCAGTGGAAATGAAACTGGCATCACACGAAGGCGGAGCGGCCGACATTACTGGCATTATCGGCGCTGTTTTATTAATCGTTTCAATGATTTTTGTATGGCGGTCGTTTTATGCTATGCGCATTAAAGTTGATGAATAATCATTTGATGGATAGAAGCCGTCTGGTATATTTTCCGGACGGCTTTTTTATCTTTATGCTTTAAAGCGAAATTCCTGATATAATACAATAGATATTTCTATAGCAGTAATTCTGTCAGTTCATTAGACAAGCCAGATCAGGAGTAATTTTTTTGTTCATTGTTGTTTTTATGCTAACTTTTCGCCATATTCTGCTTTGCCCTTTCGCTGCTCTTTACCGCATGGCTGTTGGTATCCGGAATTTTTTATATGATTATTCGTTCTGTTCTTCATTTACAGCGCCGGTGCCGGTGATTGCTGTAGGCAATATTACTGTAGGGGGTACCGGCAAAACACCACATATTGAGTATCTGATTTCTTGTTTTGCCCGCACACATACAATTGCTGTATTAAGTCGGGGATATAAACGTAAAACCAAAGGTTTCGTTTTAGCGCAGACCCAGTCAACGGCTACCGAAATCGGTGATGAGCCACGGCAGATAAAAACACTATATCCGGATATAGTTCTTGCTGTTGATGAGAACAGGAAACGGGGTATCCTGCAATTGCTGGCTATCAACAGGTCTGTTAATCTTATTCTTCTTGATGATGCGTTTCAACATCGCCGGGTACGTCCTCATTGTTCTATTGTGCTGATTGATTATTCACGACCGTTGAGCAGTGACGCGATTCTTCCGGCCGGTATGCTTCGGGAACACCCGCGGCAATTGAAACGGGCAACAATAGTAATAATTACTAAAACACCTGCCCGATGCACTGCTGATGAAAAATTGCGAATGATAAACGATATCCAATATTATTCTTCTGCTCCGGTTTTCTTTTCATCTTTTGTCTATCATCATTCGGTTATACCCCTCTTCTCCGGCGATTCGATTCCCGTGAACCGGCTAAACGAATACTCAGTTTTGTTGTTGACCGGCATAGCGCAGCCCGCCGGCTTAATAGAGTTTTTGACAAATCAAAGCTTATCGCTATATACATTGCATTACCCCGATCATCATCATTATAAAGCGTCTGATATGGATGCAATATTGAAACGCTTTGTAAAAATGGATGCTGAAAAAAAAATAATTGTTACTACATCAAAAGATATTGCGCGGCTGAGGCATATTTCTATTCCTGATTTGTTGGCCGGCAGTATTTATTTTCTTCCGGTACGTGTTGAGATTTGTGATGGCCGGGGACAAGAACTACATCTCCAAATTCAGCAGAAAATCCGGATAGATCAATAATCAGTTTTCCGGCGATGGCAATGGAGCGGTATATTCGCTTGGTGAAACTCCATACTGTTGTTTAAAGCACTTGGTAAAATAGCTTTGTGAATTAAAGCCCACTTTATACATGATTTCATTCACGGTCAGTTTGCCTTCCAGTATCAACTCTGCCGACTTTTTTAACCGTATTGTACGGATAAATTCGCTCACGGTCTGATTGGTCAGCCCTTTTAATTTCCGGTAAAGCTGTGCGCGGCTTAGACCAAGTTGTTCGCTAAAACCCTCAACGCTGAAATTATTATCTGTCAGATGAATTTCTATCATCTCAATTGCTCGTTCAATAAATTTTTTATCTGATGAAAAGGCCGAAAAATCTGCCGGCACACTAACCAATCCTTTGCTGAAAATAGATTTGAGCGAATGCCGTGATTCGATCAGGTTTTTTATCCGCGCCAGTAAAACATTTGTGCTGAATGGCTTGGTGATATAGTCATCTGCGCCAAGTTCCAGTCCTTTGATCCGGGAGTCCTCTGTGGCTAACGCCGTGAGCAGTACGACGGGGATATGACTGGTTTTTTCATTTTTTTTCACCTTGTCGCACAGATCAAAACCATCCATGTCGGGCATCATGATATCCGATATGATCAGGTCGGGGATGATCTCCAGCGCTTTGTTATATCCTTCATTGCCGTTTGATGCTTCCTCCACGAGGTATGTCGGCGACAGGGATGTGCGGATGTATGCGCGTAAATCGCTGTTATCTTCAATGACAAGAATCAGGGGAGCATGCTCATATAGTTCAATCATCTTTTTTTCTTCTACATCTACCGGTTGAATTTCTGCAACATAGTCGGGAGTCATTTTGACCCCTGTATCCGGTTCGTCAGCAACTGAAATAATTTGATCGGGTGTGATATGCTTGTTGCCTAATGGCAGCCGTACTTTGAAAATGCTGCCCTCGTCCGGCTTGCTTTCTACCATTATCTCGCCCTTATGCAGTTCTACCAGTTCTTTGGTTAGCGATAATCCTATTCCTGTGCCTCCTTGCGGTTTTTTGGTTTCGACCTGATAAAAGCGATCAAATACTTTCTTCTGTTTATCAACTGGTATTCCGATTCCTGTATCGCGAACAATAATATCTACAAATCCTTCGGGATAACGGGTACCATATTCGGCCTGATAAGCCAGCAGATGAAAATTAATATTGCGCATCAGCTTTATCGTGATCTCACCGTTATCATGAGAAAATTTGAATGCATTACTGATGAGGTTGCTGACAATTTTTTCCATCATATCTCTGTCAAACCATACCTCAATGTTGTCAAATCCTGATTCGAGCCGGAAGTTGATTTTTCGCTGTTCGGCCAGAAAGTTAAAGGGGGCCATTACGCTCTCGATAAAACTAATCAGGTTCCGTTTGCTTACATGAATACTCATCCCGCCTGTTTCGAGTTTCCGGAAATCCATCAATTGGTTGATGAGTCGTAACAGATGCTGGGCATTTTTATGAATGATCTGTAACTGATGCTGCAATTGGGTAGGGAACGACGCATAATCCTTAATCAAATCCTCAATAGGTCCGATAATGAGTGTTAGTGGCGTGCGAAATTCATGCGAGATATTGGTAAAGAAAGAGAGTTTCTGCTGATTGATTTCTTCCGTCTTTCTGATTTCTTCCAGTTTGCGCTGTGCCTCTACCTGTGCTATTTTGAGGTTTGTGCGTATACGCTCCTGGCTGATGGTGATTGTGCGAATGAAATACAGGATGAGCAGGAAAATGATAAGGTATCCGATAAAAGCATACCAGGTTAGCCAGATCGGCGGCTTTATGATCAGTTGCAGCGCAGCGCCCGGCTCAGCCCATACGCCGTCACTATTTGATGCTTTTACCCTGAAAGTATATTTGCCCGCAGGTAAATTGGTATAATGTGCCAAGCGCCGGCTTGCAACGGTATAGTTCCATTTTTTTTCAAACCCTTCCATGATGTAGGCGTAACGGTTCCGTTCGGGTGAAAGAAAATGCAGGGCAATAAATTCAAACGTCAAAACCTCGTCGCTGTGCCGCAGTAAAAGCATCTTTGTTTCGGTTATCGGTTTTTCAAGAATTACACGGCCTTCATGATTTTTACCCACAGGTACAGGCCGGTTGAATATTTTAAAATCGGTGATGGCTACCTTGGGAACAAAGGGATTATCTTTAATCTCTTCAGGATTAAAATGGGTGACGCCTCGTACGCCTCCAAAATAGATGGTTCCCGATTTATCTTTAAAGCAGGAACCTTTGCGGAACTGGTCCGATTGTAATCCATCCCGCTCATAATAATTCCGTATCGAATTTTCATTTGGCGAATAGCGTGAAAGACCTTTATCTGTGCTGATCCAGATATTCCCTTCATTATCTTCAACCAGTCCATATACGGTATTCCCTGCCAGGCCGTTTTTTTCTTTAAACAGAACGGATGTGTAATCTGCTTTGGCAAAATCAGTAACCGTCATTTTATTCAGTCCGCCGCCTTCAGTACCAATCCAATAAATTCCTTTGCGGTCTTCGATGATTGACCAGATTTTATTTGAACTGAGCGAATTTGGATCATCTGGTTTTTGCATATAGCGTACAAAGCGGATGGCCTGCAGATTGTTGAAATTTATGTTTGATTTGCGGATGAGGTTTAATCCGTTTTCGGTGCCCGCCCAGATATTTCCCTTTGAGTCCTCATAGAGTGTCAGTACCTTATTTGAACTGATAGTGGTTTGTATGGTAGAATCGTTTTTAAAATGCAGCAGTGTGTTTAATGATTGTACAAACACATCCAGCCCGTTTGATGTGGCTATCCAAACATTACCATCTGTATCGGCGATTACCGACCATACAGCCCACCCTGAGATGGTTGACGGATCGTTAGGGTTAGGATGAAAATATTGAAAACGGCCATTGGTCATTTTATATAATCCTACTCCCCCAATCCAGATATTCCCGAGTTTGTCAATACAAATTGAGTTGATAAAATTTCCGGAAAATGCACCGATGCTTCCCATGTATGACGGGAATTGTGGCGTTGTATTCCGTTTGCGCAGCATCTCCTGCACCGGTTGTCCGATGGCTGTTGCTGCCCCATCGCGCAGAATATATGCTTCAGCGATTTTGTCTGCAGACATTCTGGTTAATACGCCCGTTTCAGACCCCATCCATAAATCCCCTTTTTTGTCTGTCGTGATGGTATTGATAGTATTGTCAATCAGTCCTTCTTCAATATCTTTAATGAAAAAAGGTTTTCGTGTGATATTTAGTTTATTCAGCCCTTTATATGTTCCGATCCAGAGCATCCCTGAACCGTCTTCATACATTGATTCAATGCTGTTATCACAAAGGGTATTGATATCTGATGGATTATGCCTGAAGGTAATAAAGCGGGGATCTTTTGTCTGAATATCGTTTAGTGGTGTAATCAATTTACTCAGCCCATTGTTTGTTCCAATCCAGATAGTGCCTGTATGGTCTGACAGCAGTGTTTCAATGCCGTTATTACATAAACTAAGGGGATCGGATGGCTTTTGAATAATCTGAATAAACTGAATTTCCTCGGCCGGAAGGCCGCGATATTTTGCCGGCAGGATGCTGATTCCGGCTTTTGTCCCAATCCAGATATTTCCTTCTGCATCCTCTGTGATTGCTGTGATGGTATTGCTGAGTATACCATTATTATTCCCTGCTTTGCTGCGGTAATTGGTACAGGATACTTTTGTGTTAAAATTTTTTGGAGGATTAAAATGGCTGACACCATTGTAGTGTGTGCCAACCCAAAAATTGCCCGTTTTATCTTTATAGATGCATGAAATTTCATTTCCTGCAATACTGTTTTTGTTTGCCGGATCGGTAAGGATGGATGTGAAAATAAATTTACCGTTTTTGTCGCGTGAAATCCGGTTCAGGCCGTTACCGTATGTGCCGGCCCAAAGGTATCCGTAGTCATCTTCGTTTAGCGCAGTGATATTATTGCTTGCCGGATGGCTCTGTTTAACCTGTATGAAATAGGGCTTCTCCGTTAAGCCATCATCTATTTTTTCTTCAGGTAATAATTCGGGATAATAAACAATATCGCGTGAAAGGATATTTAATCCGCCGCCATTCGTTCCAATCCATAGTTGCTTTGCTTTGTCTTCAAAAATAGCTGTGACACAGTTGTTGCTTAAGCTGTTGGGATTATCGGGATCGGGTTTAAAAATCTTAAACTCAAATCCGTCAAAACGGTTGAGTCCATCCCATGTGCCAAACCACAGGAATCCTTTACTGTCCTGAAAAATCGAAAAAACGTAACTTTGTGATAAACCCTGGCTGGTGGTAAATCTTTCAAAATGGGTATACCGGTCCTGTGAATAAGATAAGAGCATATAGTAAAGAAACAGGCCGATGGTAAGCAAATGCTTTTTAAACCGTGAATAAGTGTTTTTAATAGGTCGGATAGCTTGCCCCGATTGCTTGGGTATATGGTTTTGATCCGGATTAATAATTGTGTTGTTATTTTGACTATGTTGAGATTGCGAACCTAGTTCATGCGTATTTGTGTGTTTGCAGTTTTGAATTGCAAAATATTGGTTAAACAAATGTTTATATGTGGGTTTCATACGAACAAATAAGTTATTCAAATGTACGAACAATTTGAATAGAGTGGTTTCTTCAGAGAGAAAAAAATGATTGATTATGCAACCAATGGTTAAATGTCAGGACAAGGCAATGCTTGCGGTTTTCGCTGCCGTTCACGTACTTTAAAATGGTAAACCAACGAGATTTCGTGTGCGCCGCCTGATGAAGGGCTAAGGCCTGAAATGGTGAGGTCGTAGCTATAGCCGAGATTGATAAAATCAGTCATTTGGTAGCCCAATAGAAATACCATAGCATCGTGTCCCGGATTGCCTTTCATTACGGGTATTCCCCTGTACCAAATACCGAATACTAACGGATTAATATGATAATAGGCGCCAAGATTCATTTGGTTGTATTTTTTCTGTTTTTCAAAAAGAAAGGCCAGTGTTAAACTTTCTTTGTAGTATTTCAGCAGGTTCCCCCGTAATCGTAAACGGTAACCGCCAAAGAGTGAATATTTCACCGAAGAGAAGACCGAGCGAGATTTATCAATGTTTTCGTTATAGAAATAGAGGTTTGGTTTAAGCAGATGGGATAATGTAATTCCGCTCCAAAAGATATCCCGGTATAAGATGGCTGACACGTTCAGGTCAATGTCGTTGTTCGATTCAAGCGGTATAACTTCAGTTGATTCTACAGGATCCTGAGTAATCTCTGAATAGGACACGAGACTATTGAAATTCAGTCCGGTATTCATATAGCTTAAGCTTAACCCGGGCCTGACATGCCAGAGTTCATCCATTTTAAAGTCAAATGAATACAGAAATGAATAATAGGTTGTGCTGAGCCGTGCAGTGCCTGCAACATCACGTAAAACAAATGCGCCCACGCCGCTGCGGATCTTGTCGAAAAAGTGATCGAAGGCCAGATTATAGGTAGTGAATGTTTTAGGGATGGATGGCCACTGATTACGATAGTTGCCCGATATGCGTGTCCCCATTTTACTTGCGCCGGCAAACGAAGGTGATAAGTATAATGGATTTGCATAGAACTGGCTGAATAGCGGGTCCTGCGCAATTAGTTTAATGCCCGGAAATGCAATCGAACACAACAATATGGCAAGTATCTTCTTCACTGCTATTTTATTAATAATGTTACATTGCCCATATCAATAAATGGTTTACCATTGGAATATTTTCCGGTCACACGGTAAACATAAACACCTTGCCTGCACATGGCTCCTTTGTAATATCCGTCCCAGCCCTGGTTAATATCAGTGGTACGAAACATCAGTTCGCCCCACCGGCTGTAGATTTCCAACTGGTATTCAATCACACCGTCATGATAAGGCCTGAAAACACTATTGTCTTGTACCTGCAGATGATTATAATAACCATTCGTTGAACCGTTTCGGGAAGGAATAAAATAGTTCGGATAACGTAGAATACCTTTTCCGATGGCTAGCACGGCATCTTTTAAGACGAGCGAATCAACACATCCGTGTTCTGTCCATACTTTTAATTTGATGGAGTATAAAATGGATTGATCGGGCTTGAGTAAGGTGTCGAATGAATGTTTCGGATTCTTTTCAGTGGAAAAACTTCCATCGCCAAAATCCCAAAGGTAGCGTACTCCGGTTGAAGGATTGGTGAGATTAATACATTGTAGCTGATCATCGGGTAACATTACCGTATCGGGCGACACTTCAAATAGAACATCAGGTGTTGGGTATACGTCTACGCGTTGCATGGTGGCCATGTCGGTGCCTCCATCTCCGCTGACAAATAACTGAACGGTATAGGTTCCTGCTTCAGTATAGGTATATGTCGGATTCTGTTGTGTGGAGGTGCCTCCATCTCCAAAGTACCATGAGTAACCGGATGCATATTTACTCGTATCGGAAAAAGTAACAGTCAGTGGAACGCAGCCGTTTTTTGTTTTTATGAATCCGGCAATTGGCGTGGGCGGTGCAATAATTACGCTGTCAAAGGCCTCACTCCGGCAGGCAGGATTTACAACCGATGAAACAACCAGACGAATCTGATATTTGCCCCAACTGCTGTAGGTATAACCGGCAAATGTATTGCTCGATGAGGTGTAACCGTCATCCATATCCCATTCATAAATCCAAGAAGGACTTAAGGCCGATGGTGTTCCGTTAGTTATAAGGACGGTTGTTGATGGATACATCTGATATGGCGGATTGGCATCAAATTGTGCTGATGGCGTGGCATAAACTGTAATCGGCATAACTGTGTCGCGCGTACACTGGTAAAGGGAACCTACCGTTAATTTGGTTTGATAAACCTTGGTGGTTGTGCTGTTGTTGTTGAACAGGTGTGTGGGATCGGCAAAATTTGTTGTTGCAGTACTGTCGCCGAAATCCCAACTGATGGAGGTTACATTAGATGATGAACGATTGTCAAAAACAACTCTTAACGGACCGCATCCACTGGATACCGATGGGAGAAAGTTGGCAATAACTTCCGGAAATACACTTACCGTGCGTTGCGCTGTATCGCTGCATTCAAGATTATGATTCCACACAATCTGGGTTACTACAGGATATTTTTCAGTTACTGTCTTATTTTGGTACGAATGGGCAATATCGGCCAAACTGGTGGTGTTATAGGTTACGCCATCACCAAAATTCCAGAAGTATGATCGTCCGCTTACCGAGGTGTTTTTAAAGGTGGTGGTCAATGGTGAACAGCCGGTGTAATTGGTTAGTTCAAATTGTGCAACAGGTTTTGAATAAATAATTACTGTTCTTTGCATTGAATCCATACAATTATAATTGGACGAAGCAATCAGTTTAATAGTATAATTAGCGTCTGTGGTATCATAATTATTGTAGGTATGGATAAATGCGTTATTCGTGGTGTTTGAACTCGATTTGTCTCCGAATGTCCAGAAATATTTTGTTGCGTTTGATGAGGTATTGACAATCGCAAAGGGATAAGGGTGACAACCAGTTGTATCGCCGAAAAACTGTGCTGTAACTTTTGGGTATACAGCTACGGTGTCGGTAAATGATGATAGGCAGTTTTGTGCATTTTGTGCATCCAGCCGGATAATATGTTGTTGAATTGCTGTGGTGGCATTGGTTAATGTTGTGGTATATGGTGATGCGTTTATCGGGGCGGAGGGTTGAAATATATTATTAATATACCAGCGGTAAATGTTGGATGACCCGGCAGACGCATTATTGAATGTGACAGTAAAGGGCGAGCAACCGGCGTAAGTTGCGGTTGCAAATCGTGACTCGATAAATGGATTTATGCTTACTGTGGTATCGCAGGATGCAGCGCACCGGTTATTTTGCGAACGGATTGTGAGTATAATATTTTGGTCAATGGGCATCCCGCTGTTATTGGGCTCATATAAATGGGTTAGTGTATCGTTTGTGCTGGACGAACTTGAATTATCTCCGAATGTCCATGAATAGTAATACCCGCCCTGCGAACGGTCAACCAGGGTAAACAATGCCGGATGGCATGCTGCCAGTTTGTCAATATCAAAACGGGCAGTGATACGAGGATATACAGTAATCAATCGCTGCATACTATCGCGACAGCCATGGGCATTTACGACTTTCAGTGTTAAGACAAAAACAGTGTCGCTGGTATAGGTGGAATTTCTGTAAAGATGTAAAAATGCCGGCATTGAATAATTGGTTGTCGGACTGCCGTCGCCGAAATTCCATGTATATGTGGAGACACCAACAGATTGGTTGGTGACTAATACGTTAAACGGATCGCAGCCGTAAACAGTGTCAACTGAGAAATGTGCATTAATAAAGGGATAAACTGTAACCGTTGCTGAGGATGTATCGGTACAACGGCTGGCCGATTGAACCGTTAAACGTACGGTATATGTTTTAACGGTTGAGCCCTTGTTCAGGTAACGGTGAACAGGATGCGTGGCCTGTGATGAACTGCTGTCGCCAAAATCCCATCCGTATTGCAAACCAAATCCCGTAGACAGATTGGTGAACGATACCATCATAGAATCGCAACCTGTGGCTGGCGTCAGAGCGAATAGGGACGAAACATAAGGATATACTTCAAGGTACCGGATAACAGTATCGCTGCATCCTTCTTTGTTTTTTCCGATTAAACGGATCATCTTGGTGTGCGGAATATTGGTATTATTAATTAAGGTGTAATTAAAGGATGGAAATGTTGTACTGATAAACGATGTATCCGTTGCCGGAACCGTTAAATCGTTGATTACCCATTTAAATGTATCAACCCCGATACAGGTATTGTTTATTCGAATGGTTACCGGCGCACAGGCCTGTGTGGTGTCAATGGTAAATCCGGCATCAATGTAAGGATGTACAAGGATAGGGGTGGTCGCTGTATCGCGGCATCTCATGGGCGATTCGGCAATCAGGCGTATCGTATATAAACTGTCCTCGGTGCCGATATTGGTGAATAGGTGAACAGGACTGGATGCTGAGGTGGATCCTAGATCGTCAAAATCCCATTCCCATCGCAATGTATCACCTGATGATGTATTTGTGAATTTCACATATAAGGGATTACATCCGGCCGAAATACTGGGTGAGAAATTTGCGTTAATCTGGCTGTGAATCAGCAATGGCTTCACCATTTCTTCAGCGCAACCCTGCAGATTCTGAACAACAAGCCGCACTAAAATAAAAGTGTCGGTATTGGTTGTATTGTTATATGTTGGCGGAGAGAAAAGTGCAGCGCTGGTATTAGAATCCCATATACTGTCGCCATTAAAGTCCCAACGGTATTGACCGGTAACCTGGTACGATTCATTATGGATAACCGCAGTAAATGGCGCGCAACCCTCTGCAACATCATAATAAAAACTGGCGCTCAGTTCGGGTGCAACTTCAATAAAAATAGTGATGGTTGTATCGGCAAAACATGACTCCCGGCCTATTGTCACCTGATAATTGTGAATGCCCGGCGGTGGGGTGGCAATGGGATTGGGGATCAGCGGGTCGTTGAGATAAATGGATGGCGACCAGCTATACGACCTTCCACCCGATGCGATTAAACTGATACTGTCACCAAAACACGAAGTGATTAATGTTGATCCTGTCTCAATGGTATTAGCGCGTCCGCGGCTCACGCTGAAATCGGAAAAATATCCATAGTTACAGGTAGTGGATACTCCGCCGTTCATGATGCCGAGATGGAATCGCTCCTGAGTATTCACAACTTTTACCACTTCATTATATGGAACACCGGTATCCCGGTCGTTAGCAAAAAGTTTGTTGGCATTTTTTAGTACCCACCAGCCCGATAAAGGGTCTTGCTCAAACCATGAGGCCGGCAGCGGATCAAAAGTATTGTCTTCGTAATAAATGCGAAAACCGTCTTCGCCGCCATTACGCACCATCAGGTTTATGTAGAAGGGCTCGGTTCGTACACGTACAAAGCTGACTTCAAATGATCCGGTGCATTTTTCGATGCTCGGAAGAACGGCTCCGCCCATTTCACAACCAAATCCGGCCAGATGATAAAGGTAGGCAGGGTTCGAGGTGCGTACATTTATATAATCAGTGGTAATAATAATACGGTGAGTTTCTCCGGCATTGATTGTGGCATCCAGCACTCCATTGATGTAGATAGAGGTATTATTGGTTACGGCTGTAATAAAACAACTTTCGTTGGTAGTAACCTGTCCTTTCATCACCAGGTATTCGGTGCCAATAAAACTTAATGGAACCAACTGGTCGCCGTTCACATCGCGGCAGCCGTTTTTTTCAATCGAATCATCACTTAAAGTAACCGCTATTTTTCCGCCCGAGGTAACACGGATGCGCGTACCGCACAGGTGATCGGCGCCTAAGTTTCCCAATGCCCTGAGATTAAATGTTTGCCCGCGCATTAGCGTAATGGTAAACGGAATGCCTGCTGCATGCCCGATGGCGTCTTTGCTGGGAGTGATCTCAACAGTGGTATTGTCTTCTGTTGAAACAATATGTATTTCATTATATGGGTCAGGATCATAGGCGCCCCAATCATTGTACCAAACATTCTGGCCCGGAACATAAAAATCTTTACCAAGCGAATTTTTTCCTTTCAGCGACCAGATGTCGGCATTGCGGTTATTCGCTATCTCATAGTATGCTGTAATATCGCCACCCGCACTCTGTATGAGTATGCCTTTGTTGTTAATTGTGTTGTCGGGAAAATTTTCAATATCTGTTAAAAAGGCATCCAGCAATATGCTTTGTGTGGCTTTGGCTGCAATATTTACAACGATTGGGGTAAATCCCGGATTAGCCGGTTGTGAGATGGTGACTGTTACGGGATTATTGACGGAACTTAGCCGGATGTACGATGGACGGCCGCCTCCGGGGCTGCCCCCGCCATTATGCCCTGCTGTCAGATCGGGCGCCACAAACCAAAACTCATTGTCGGTTTGTGATATTGCCTGATAACCAGTGACTAAAACAATTATAAAAAATAGGATATTCCGCATAAAAATAACCTGTCCTTAAAAACCCTTTCAAATTTAATAAAATTTACTTAACATGAATTGGGTACAACGGGAAATTTTGTAATTTAGCAAATAAATGTTTTTGTGAGACGCATCTTTTTTATATCCGCTATTTTTTTTTGCCAGTTAAGTTACTGTCAGATATATTTTTATGAAAACTTCGAGCATGGTATCAACCCTGCCGCGTGGTCACAGGAATATATTACCGGAACGGTTAACTGGTTTAGTCGGAATGGTGGTGGCAGCTTAACTCCGCAAATTAACGGAAGTGGTAATCCTCCGTATGCGTTCGAAGGTGACAGCAATGCTTTTTTTACCTATGCCAGTTATAACAACGAGGCAACAAAACTTATCACACCACCCATAAATCTTGAGTTTGCCATTAAGCCGCAATTACGGTTTATGCATGCTCAGGAAGTACGCTTCAGTTTTAACCAGCATAAAAATGATGTACTGAAGATTTATTGTAAATCACAAACGCATCCCGGCTGGCTGCAGATCGCCGAGTTTCCCGATTCAACGCTCTGGCATTGGGAGCATGAAATGATCAATCTGCCTGATACCATCCTTAGCGATAATTATTTTATTGCTTTTGAAGCCATTACAAAAAATGGATGGGGTGTTTGTCTTGACAGTATACGGGTGGTTGAAACCGGTTATAAAAACCGGAAAATAGATACCATCGAGTATTATCAGCCATCAACAACTTACATTCCTACAGCAACCATCAATAACCCGGTGTTAATGATTAAAATGAAGGTTTCGGGGAATATTCAGCAGGTTATCCTTAATCAGTTGCAGTTTACTGCCGTTAACTCGAGCAACAGTGATATCATGCCTTCCGGTGTCCGGCTTTATGTCACAACCTCACCGCATTTTTCTGTTAAAAATCCTTTAGATGTTCCAAAAAGTATTATTTCAAATACTATTACGTTTACCGGATTGAATTACTCATTACCTACCGGATATTGCTATTTTTGGTTAACCTATGATATTCAGGCCGCGGCTATTCAGGGTAATACTGTTGATGCGGCTGTTCCGGTGAACGGAATACAAACCAGTACCGGTAATTTTCCATCTTCCATCACAAATCCGGCCGGATCACGTATATTGTATGAAACTATTTTCAGCGATGATTTTGAATCCGATAAGGGATGGACTCTTGTTGGTGAGTTTGAAAGGGATAAACCGCGCGGACTTGGAGGCACTGAGAAGTTTAATCCCGATCCATCTGAGCCGGTCTCTGATTCAATGATCCTTGGTACTGATATTACCGGTATACTTCCCAGTGCCGGTGATTATGAGAATAATATTGCTAATCGCGCTTACCAGGCTATATCTCCTCTGGTTAATTGTTTTTATTATAAGGATGTACGACTGCGTTTTCAGCGCTGGCTCAATATTGAGATTTCTGACAGTGCCAGTATTGATATTAGCGCAGATAATGGTGTTACCTGGCGCAAAGTATGGTCAAATCCCGGTACAATTACCGAGGAGGAGTGGAAAGATATAGTTCTTAATCTTTCGAAATATGCCGACCGGCGGAAAGAAATAATGCTACGGTTTACTCTTGGCCCTACAAATACTTCATGGAAGTTCTCGGGCTGGAATATTGACGATTTGTTTTTCACCGGCGATTTCGTTGAAGCCGATGTAGGTGTAACCCGTATTGTTTCGCCTGTGAGCGGTATTCATCATACAGCGAATACTCCGGTTTCTGTTTACATTAAGAATTTCGGACCCGTGGTATCACCTGCATTTGTTCCTGTAATGATGATGATTACTGATGATTCCGGTTCTGTAATTATCAACGACACCCTCACCCAATCAATCAATCCGGGCGACAGCGTTCTGTTTGTTTTTACTCCGACGCTGGATCTGACACGCTCAACCATCTATTATAATGCTTTTGCTGCCACCCAACTGACGAATGATGAATACTCGCGTAATGACACCATGAAAATGAATTTGTTTGTACTGCCTGTTTTTGACCTTCCGTATTCGCAGAATTTTTCCGCTACCCGTACATTTTGGTTGGTAGATGGGACAGGTGAAACTCAGTCGGCCAATTCATCCTGGCAGTTGGGTGTCCCTAATAAAGTAATTATTAAGCCATTGTCTCCTGGAAATAAATCATGGGTAACCAAGGTCTCGGGCGCTTATAATGATAATGATGATTCGTATCTCATGAGCCCGTATTTTAATTTTAATGGTATCGAAAAGCCTTATTTTGAATGTAAGATGTGGTACAGTACTCAGGATACAACCGATGGTGCTGCTCTTGAATATACCATTGATACCGGACGTACATGGCACCTGGTTGATCATCACACGTATCCCTGGCCATGGAACTGGTATCCGGGAATAACAGTCACTATGCTGGGATCTGAAGGATGGAACGGTAACTCAAGCCAATGGATCACTGTACGGCAGGTGTTGCCGGATATCATCAGGAATAAAACCGTTTGCTTCCGCATGCGGTTTGCAAGCGACAGTATTAATACCGGCAGCGATGGCATTGCTTTCGATGAGGTAGTTGTCAGTGATGCTCCGGCCGATATTGGTGTTTACAGCATTGATGCACCGGTTAGCTCCTGCGAATTGAGCAAAGCCGAGGATATTGTTGTTACTATTCGTAATTATGGTATACGCAATCTTAAAACCGGGGAGAAAATTATTGTTGCTGTTAAACTCGATCAGCTTCCACCGGTTATTGATACAGTTATTTTAAACGCACCGGTTATGCCGGGATCATCGTTCAGTCATACTTTTTCGCGGAAATTTGATTTCTATCTTACCGGAAACCATTCTGTCGTTGCATATACAATGCAACCGGATGATAAAAATATTTATGATGTGGTTCCTTATAATAATGATACGGCAAAAGTAATTGTTGAAGTTCGTAAACCATATGTTGAGTTAGGAAATGATATATATTCTGTTCGGCCGGATACCGTAGTGCTGAATGCATATTTTCAGCCGGGTAATTCTTATTTGTGGCAGGATGGCAGTACAGGTCAGACCTTTGACGTAAAGGGCCCGGGTGTTTACCATGTTTCGGTTACAAATGCTTTTTGTACTGCCCGCGATACCGTTACGATTATTAAACTGATTGCCGACCTTACTCTTGCCCAGTTGTTACAGCCCGTTTCATCGTGTGACACATTAAATAATGCATTAGTTAAGGTTGTAGTTAAAAATAATGGGACAGATACGTTTACAACCAAGCATTTTATTGTTATTGGTTATATATTGAATTCTGATGCTGCAATTCAGCAGACGTTGACCCTTACCGGAAACTTCTATCCCGGGCAAACCATGCAGTTTACTTATGCAATGCCCGTAACACTAAATAGTTTTAAAACTGCAAACTCACTTAAATGTTTTATCCGGTATAATTATGACAGTATTACGCTGAATGATACCCTTCGCAGCACAATCTATATTTGGGGAAAACCTGATTTCGACCTGACACCTGACGATACTACTTTATATGCCACCAAATATCTGCTGAATGCCCGGAAAGGCAATACAAAATTAGTGAGTTATCTGTGGAATAACGGCTCTGCTGATTCATTACTTATGGTCTACTATCCGGGTGGATATTATCAGGTAACGGTAACAGATATTTATGGCTGCAGGAATACCGATGTGACGCATATTGCTTTACAGATTATGGATCTTTCGATGGCGGCCATTCTTCAACCATCCAATTCGTGCGGGCCGCTGCTCAATGGTAATGTGCTGGTTAATATCATAAACACGGGTACTGATGTCCTTCCGGTTGCTACCGTGATTGATGTTGGTTATCAGGTCTCCGGTTTTCCGGCTGTAGCCGAACCTCTTATCCTTTCCAATAATCTTAATGCCGGTGATTCGATTAAACTCTATTTTGCAAATCCGGTTACTGCATCAGCAACAGGCAGTTATTCTATTAATGCCTATCTGCATATTGATGGTGATTCTATTCCCGCTAATGACACAATACAGAAAGTGTTTAGTGTATTTAATAAACCGGCAGTGTGGTTGGGTAAAGATACCGTGCTGGTTAATCAGTCATACTTTACGCTGGATGCCGGCCCTTCATTTGTGTCTTATTTATGGCAGGATATGTCTACCACCCGCCAGTATGTTGTAAATGGATCAAACAATACCCAGAGCAAGTTTTATATTGTTCGAGGTACCGATGCAAATAATTGTACTGTTGCCGATACCATTATGGTTGATCTACGGTTTAAGGATATCGGTATGAAGAGCGTCTCATGGCCAGATACATTATGTTATGTCAAAGATAAACTACGCGTAACTATTGCCAATAAGGGTACTCAGGTGCTTACTTCGCAACAGATCCATCTGACGTATTCTATGAACAGTAGCGTGGTACGCGATACAGTAGCCCTTTCAAAGAATATGTATCCGAATGATTCGGCTTCATTTACCTTTGATAAAGTGAATAAAATAAGTGCTGAAGGCAATTATTCATTCAAGGCATTTGCTGAAATGTCTGAAGATATTGTGAAATCAAATGATACACTGAAAAAGACAATTCTGATTAAAGGTGCGCCGGAAGTATTGGGCTATAGTGATACGATCCGGACAGTATTTCCATATAATATTATCCTTAGTGGCTCAACTTATGTTAATTACCTGTGGCATAATGGTTCAACACTTCATTATTTTATTATTAATTCGCCCCGGTGGGTAGCAGTTACAATTACGCTTACTAATGGTTGTCTGACTAGCGATTCACTCTATATCGGTACCGGTATTGCTGAAGTTGCCGGGTCGCCAGTACGGATGTCTGTTTACCCGAATCCTGTTTCAGGTATTTTAAATATTGCTATTTTATTTAATGGATATGAAGAGTTTTTTATCGAACTGTCAGATGCTTCAGGAAGAATACTTGAACAGAAAATTTATAGCGGTACCGGCGTAATAAACAAACAAATGGATTTAAATGCTATAATGCCCGGTGTATATTATTTGTCGGTTACAAACAGGAATGGACAACGAAGAACAACTGTAATAAACAAACAGTAGCTTTACAATTCATCAGTTGATCTGTTGTTGCTTAATTGAATACGCCGTTTCATATTCTCCCATATACGGGTGATCAGGAAACTCTCGGTCATATTGTTTACCATGGTTGTGAATTTTTTCATTGGTACGGCAAAGGTGATGGTGTTTAAATCTACACAATGTCTGGCCGACGGATCGAACATTCCGGTCACTGCCCTGGGTGTTTCGGATTGTTGCTCGATCAGCGGAAAATGAATGATTGAAGCGCAACCGGATGCAAAGGGAGAGATAACTGCGTTTGCCGGGCCCGGATGGTCGTAACAGGCCAGTGTGAATAATCCCGATAACACTTCAGGATTGGCAAAAAAAATCACAACCTCCGGATTATCCTTTTCTGTGAGATTATCCCATCGTTTAAACACATAATATAAACCCGTTGAATTTATCTGGTCCATCCCGGCAACCAATTGATCAACCATTTCAGGCGTTTTAATGTACCGTTCACCCTCCATTGATCCGGCTATGCCATGTGAAAGAAAATAAGAGAAGTTTTCTTTCATTTGTGTGGTATAGCCGGTATATCGCCGGGAACCGCTACAGCGTAAGTCGTCTTTCCCGAACAAAATGGATTTTCCTTTGCGTACTCCCGCTAATTCGCATATTAAACAATGATGATTTCCGCCTTCTTTTATCCTTTCTGCTGCATGGATGTCTGGTGTGCGATAAAAGGTTACTGGCGGCTCCGACAAGCCGAAAAAGCGTTCCCAGTGATTCATAAATGCATGTTTAAAAGCCAGATCCATGATTCCTGATTTATAGCGTAAAGATAAAAAGAAAGAAATTGCATATTAAAAAACTGTTTTTCAGCAGTTTTTCTGTTTATTTTAAATTAAGCATTAGAAAGATTGAGAGGCCTTTTTTTCGTTTAATTTGGAATTGTGTTAATGCAATTTTTGTTTTAGTGCCGGAATTTCTTATTTTTATATCGTGATGAACAGATACGATTTGAACAATAATCAAGCCATTGACTGGTTGTATTCTCTTTCTTTTGCCAGTTTGATTACTTTCGGATTACTTTTGTTTTCGATTGGATTGCAGTATTTTATAAATATAAGCGTGATAGTTCCTTCCTGGCCATTGAATGGTTTGGTAATTGTTTTGATAACTGGTGTGGCTGCAGCTTTGGCTTTTTATCGGCAGCGGTTTTCATTTATTGCCTGGCTTTGTAATGGAACAACATTGCTTCCGGCAATTGTTCTTTTTATCGCTATACTTATAATAACTGTTTTTTTTTCAGGCCATGATGTTTCCGGGAACAATATTGTTTTTCCTGATCAATGTCAATTACCGTTTGTTGTTTCTGTTCTTTGGTTGCTCCTTGTTTTGAGCTTGTCTGTTATTCGCATGCTTTTTGAATTTAATACGAATAATATAGCCATCCTGTTTATCTTTTTTGGATTGTGGATTGTGCTTTCTGCTGCCATTCTTAACACGGGCGATTATCAGCGGCTTACTGTGAATGTGTACGAAGATGAAATGGCCGAAACAGCGATGGATAAATATAATAATGTAATTCAGGTCCCTTTCAGGATGCGGCTAAACCGTTTTTATTTATCTGAATATAATCCCGAACTGGCTATCGTGGATGAGTCGCAGGGAAAAATTTACCGGCGGGAGGACTTCCGGGCCGATAGTGGTAGCACCGGTTATATTCTTGACTGGGAAATTCAGGTGGTGCGTTATATTTCCGGCGCATGGAAACTGGGCTCAATTTTTTATCCACTGAACGAATCAGGTTCTGCGCCTGCAGCCGAACTTATTGTCCGGAATACCAGCACACAGCTTACAACCGATGGATGGGTCAGTTGTGGAAGCAATGTCCTTCCCCAATTACGAATGCAGCTTGATAATTCGCACCAGGTGGCAATGGCCGTGCCCGATCCCAGGGAGGTAAAATCATATCTCACCATTCTTGATGCTGTTAAACCGTTAAACATTATAACGTCTGTAAATAAACCGGTAGCTTTTGACGGATGGAAAATCTATCAGGTTGGCTACGATATCCGTAAGCGCCGGTGGAGCGATCTTAGTATTATCGCTCTTGTTAAAGCCCCTTGGATGCCGCTGATTTATGCTGGGCTTATATTTATTCTTGCCGGACTGCTCTTTTTTTTAGTTAACATATTTTTAGTATTCAGAAAGTATGATGTGGAGTAAGTTTCAATATTATTTGCCGATTACTCTTTTGGGTTGGATTCTTGCTCTGATTTCAATGGCTGTTTTTAGAAAAAAACAGTTTAATTTTCTTAATGTTTTTTTAGTGCTTGCCGGTACAGTGCCTATGATTATGTTTATTGCCGATTTATGGTTTTACCTCCAGACACCTCCTTTCCATACCGTTGATGAGGCAGGAATATGGCTGTCTGTTTTTTTAACCCTTAGTGGCTTGTTGTTTTTTCTTGTTTATGGCGTGACCTGGATGCCAATGATGTGTATTGTTATTTCATCTGCGCTGCTTATTATTTGTTTTTTTTCACATCAAGGATTTCTCAAATATCTCCTTCCCGTTTATCAAAGTGTTTGGTTTATCATTCATGTTGCCGCTTATCTGGTTAGTATTGCTTTGCTGATTATTTCCTGGCTTATGGGTTTGCGCTCATTGGTTGCGGTTTATGCAAAGCGCGATACGAAACTTTTCCTTTTACAGGCCGACCAAATGGTAATCAGTGCGCTTGTTTTTTTTACTGTCGGACTATTATCCGGAATCCGGTGGTCACAGCAGGCATGGGGATGGTGGTGGTTATGGAATGGGGAGGAATTGTTTGGCCTTATAACAGGGCTGGCATATCTGTTTTATCTGCTTCTTCGTCAATATTTGCCTAATCATGAAAAGTTGCAGGCATGGGTGTTGTCCCTTCTCTTTATTTTTTCTGCCGTGTCCTGGTTTCTTCTGGTTAATGTGACCGGTTGATTATTTCAGATATTGATTTTTTGCAATAAGGCCTGTCCTGTATATGAGGTCTTGCATTTTATAAGATCCTCAGGCGTGCCTGCGAAAAGAATATTGCCGCCTTTTTCACCCCCTTCAGGGCCCAAATCAATTACCCAGTCGGCACACTTGATAATCTCTGTGTTGTGTTCTATAATTAGTATAGTGTGTCCATTTCGTATCAGCGCATTAAATGAAGCAAGCAGCTTTTTTATATCATGGAAATGTAATCCGGTGGTTGGTTCATCAAAGATAAACAGATGTGGCTTACCGCTTGCTCCTTTGCCCAGGAATGAAGCCAGTTTTATACGCTGACTCTCGCCACCACTCAGAGTGCTTGATGACTGGCCGAGTTTAATATAGCCAAGACCGACATCCATCAGTGGTTGCATCTTTTCAGTGATTCGTCGTTCGATACTGTTTTTGGCTGTATTGGTCGCAAATAATTGCATGGCTTCCTCAACCGTTAGTTCAAGAATATCATAAATATTTAATCCCTTGTATTTAACCTCTAATATATCGTCTTTGAACCGTCGTCCGTGACAACTGTCGCATACCAGCCGGATATCGGCCATGAACTGCATTTCTATAATTATTTCTCCTTCTCCTTCGCATTCTTCGCAGCGTCCGCCGGGCATGTTAAACGAAAAATGCGCAGGTGTAAATCCATTGATTTTTGATTGCTGTTGTTCTGAGAAGAGTTTCCGGATTTCATCATACGCTTTGATGTAAGTCACCGGGTTTGATCGTGATGAACGGCCAATCGGATTTTGATCAATAAATTCAACCCAACCGATACGACTTATATCGCCGCCTATAGCTGTATGTTCTCCCGGCTTTTGCATATCCCCGTTGATTTTTCGTGCCAGCGCAGGATATAAAATCTGGCCAACCAAGCTCGACTTTCCCGAGCCGCTTACACCCGTTACTACTGTTAATGCCTGTAACGGAAAACTGACATCAATATCTTTCAGATTATTTTCGCGCGCGCCTTTGATTTCGATGGATGCATTCCATTTACGCCGGATTGCCGGAAGTTCTATCTTCTTTGCGCCGGTCAGGTATTGCGCGGTAATACTGTCGCTGTTGTTCTCCAGATTTTTTGTGTTGCCCTGGTATACAATGGTTCCTCCATTTTGTCCGGCCAGTGGCCCGATATCAATCAACTCGTCGGCTGCCCTGATGATTTCTTCATCATGTTCGACAACAATGACTGTATTTCCTATGTCGCGTAATTGTTTCAGAACACTAATCAGCAGCCGGCTATCGCGAGGATGAAGTCCAATGCTTGGTTCGTCAAGAATATACAAAGAGCCAACTAAACTGCTGGCTAACGAGGTTGCCAGATTGATGCGCTGTGATTCACCTCCGCTCAGTGTGGATGATAAACGGTTTAGCGTTAGGTAACTCAAACCGGTGTGTAATAAAAAATTCAGCCGGCTTTTAATTTCAATAAGAATTCGTCCGGCAATTTTTTTCTCATATTCGTTCAATGTTAATTTCTCTATGGTGTCAAGCAACTGGTGCGCCGGCATTTCTACCATATCTTGTATCGAGTAGTTATTTATTTTTACGTTTGCTGTCTCGGGTCGTAATCGCTTTCCCTTGCATACGGGACAGATTGTTTTCCCGCGGTACTTTGCCAGCATAACTCTGTATTGTATCTTGTATTTCTTGGATTCCAGATAATCAAAAAACGATTGAATACCCTGTATCTTCCCTTTCCCATTCCATAACAGATCTTTTTGCTGTTCGGTGAGTTGGTAGTAGGGTTTGTGAATGGGGAATGATGTGCCGGCAGCATAAATGAAATCGTCTTTCCACTGGCTCAGCTTTTCTCCTTTCCAGCAAACTACTGCATCATTATATATTGATAAACTTTTATCGGGTATTACAGCATCGGCATCTATGCCAATCACTTTTCCATAGCCCTCGCAACGGGGGCATGCGCCTAATGGATTATTGAAACTGAAAAAATGTTCGGTCGGTTCATCAAATATAATCCCATCGGCCTCAAACCGTCGTGAAAATGTTTTCGTCCAATAGTGTTCTGCTTCCTTGACTTTTATCATGCATATTCCATCGCCTTCCGAAAAAGCAGTCTGTACCGAATCAGCTATCCTGCTTACCAACTCCTCGTTATGGCTGATGATTATCCGGTCAACAACAATATTGATGGGCTGCTTCCGGTCAAGGACACCGGGTTTGTCTATAATTTCGTCAATAAGATAGAGCTCGTCTTTTGATTCGATGCGGGTTATGCCTTCTCGGAGAAGTATTGAAAGCTGTTCTTTTAGTGGCTTCGCACGAAAACGGCTGAATGGTGCAAGGATGACGGCCTTAGTCCCTTCGGATAACGATTGCAGGTAATCGGTCACATCTTCAATGCTATGTTTTTTGACTTCTTCACCACTTACCGGCGAATACGTGCGACCGATACGCGAGTACAGCAATCTCAGGTAATCATAAATCTCTGTTGAGGTGCCTACCGTTGACCGTGGATTTCGGGTATTGACTTTTTGTTCAATAGCAATAGCCGGTGGTATGCCTGTAATAATGTCTACTTCCGGCTTATGCATCTTGCCTAAAAATTGCCGCGCATACGATGATAAGCTTTCAGCATATCTCCTTTGGCCTTCTGCATAAAGCGTATCAAATGCAAGGGATGATTTCCCCGAACCTGATAAGCCGGTAATAACAATCAGCTTATCACGCGGTATTGTCACCGAAATATTTTTCAGGTTATGAACCCGTGCGTTTTTTATGACAATACTGTTATCTGTTGGTTTATTATTTTCCATGGTTTTTTCAGGCCTGCAAAGTTACCTATGATTAAGTCATTTCAATTATCATCATCACATTTTTTTATCCCGGTTTGTTCTGCCGGAGTGGCTAACCCGAAACGAACTATCTGAATTAATTGTGTTTAATACTTCTTCTTCCTCTTTCTTTTTCTCTTAATTTTAATAAGATTAAATCTCCTGTTTAACAGACAAATGTTTATTTATAAGTTAATTAACTGATTTATAATGATTTATTTATCTTTTTTAGGTAATATTGTTCAAGTTCGAATGTAATAAACAGCAGTTTTTCTATGTTTTTTTTTGAAAGTGATTTTTTTTATGTAATTTAGCTTTTGAAAATTAAAGTATTAACCATTAACTGATTGCCTATAGAAAACACATCTACCTCTGAACTGTACTAATATTTAAAAAAGGAGGTGATTGTGAATGCAATTAGCTTAACCGACAGGGAACTCATACGTCAGTTCCTCAAGGGGAATCAATCTGGAATCGAAATTCTTTTCGAGCGATACAAAGTTAAAGTGTATAATTACATTTTGCTTATCGTACGTGATAAACAACTGGCCGAAGATATTTTGCAGGATACTTTTATTAAAGTTATCCGGTCACTGAAGCAGGGTAAATATAAGGATGATGGTAAATTTGTATCATGGGTTATGCGTATTGCTCATAATCTGGTAATTGATTTTTACCGGAAGGCAAAACAACTCCAAACAGTTCCCAATCTTAGTTATCAAAGCGACAGGTTTAATTCTGTTAAATACGCCGATGACACTATCGAGGATGTTATGATTAATACCCAGATTTCAAATGATGTAAAAAAATTAATTACTGAACTGCCTGAGGATCAGCAACAAATCATTTATCTCAGGCATTACGAGGGGCTTAGCTTTAAAGAGATTGCCGACCTTACTAATGTCAGTATTAACACTGCCTTAGGCCGTATGCGTTATGCCATTATCAATATGCGGCGGATTATGGAAAAGAAAAAACTTAATTTGTCCAAAGTATGACGTAATTGCTTTTTAGGAAAAACAGGATTTAGCATGAATCTCTGTTTATTGTATACTATTTATTGTGCTTGTTCGTTATATCAGCAAAACATAAATAGTATTGCCTATGAGAAAAAACTACCCTCGCTATGTACATAACAATTTAAGCCAGTCTAAACCAAGTTTGAACCTTGTTTTTTCAGATCATTCATTAATTAAACGAATGATAATGAGTTTTTCGGCTGCCTATACTGTGGTTAATTCAATCCATATTGGGTCTATTGAATTAATTTGCAATTAGTTGATTTAGGTTCTTCCATATAGGCAAAAGTGGCTCGTTTAAACAGTCATCAATTTTGTTTTTAATGATTCAAAGATTGAATTGCGGGATGTTTTCTTTCCTGTGGTTTTTTTCTCTACTTTTATCACACATCATAAATACCCATGTCCGAATTTTTATATTTAAAGAATTGCAAGAAATTTCTGGTTGAGAAAGAAGGGTGGGGTAATGTATCGGAATGGTCGCATTATCATTTTGTCCAGTTGCAGGAGAAGATAATGGCTGTCGCTTCAATCGAAGTGAGCGCGCTTACGTTAAAAAGGATATTCGGCAAATATGCCGATAAAGATTATAATCCGCAGGCGCAGACAAAAGATGCTCTGGCTATATATTTCGGGTATAAAAACTGGAGCGATTTTAAACAACAGGTTGATGTTTTACAAGCACAAAAAAAATATTCAAAGCGCGAAACAAAAATATCGTTTTTTAAGTTTTTTTTTGTAGCCCTTGTTTTTATTGCCATTGCAATTACTGTTGTGATCATCTATTTATCCCGAGGGAAGGTGTCCGAAGTGGTTTTTAAAGCGGATACTGAGTCATTTTCTGCCCCGGGAACTGTTGTTTTAAAGTATTCAATTCCCCCAACCATCCGTGACAGTGTCTTTCTTGATTATGATCTTAATACTCCGCCTTTGTTGTTAAGTAAAAAGGACAGCACTGTTATAGTGTATTATTCTGTCCCCAAATACTATCAACCGAAGATTTTTACCCGGAAGAAGAATCTTGCCATTCTTCATTTATTAGCAATGTCTGATGGCTGGCTCAGGATTATTCAACAATCTGATGCGGTTGTTTATTTAAAGAACAACGCCGAAGTATTCAATGGTGTGCTCACTTTAACTACTGCGGAAGCTTCAAAACGAAATATTGATACCTTGAAATATTTTCAGTCCGATTTTCGCTTATTTGATCAGTTTAATGTTAGCGGCGATCATTTTAGTGCTTCGGTGAAGATTAAAAATTATACTGTCCGCGATGATGAATTCTACTGTAATTTTGATAAGTTGAATGTCTTTTGCGAGAACGGACGCATTTCTATAACGTTAACAGACACCTTTTGCTTTCAACATGCTTCTTGCATTGTTGGCGAGAAGGATATTCGCGGCTTCAAGGTTATGCTTAAATCATTTGGCAGGATACTGGAAAACCCGGTTTTGTTAAATGTCCGTTCGCAGGATGGTAATGTTTTTATCACTGCCGATAATGATAGTGTGATAAGTGTTAATTACACAAAGAAACTTGGAATGATCATTGGTTTTCAGATCGTTATGAATACAATCGGCGAAGTAGATTCGTTCAGGTTGTATAACGCATCGGGAGTTCTTGTCGCTGAAGATGATTTTTTATCCCCCAATAGTTTGATTAAACACTGAGCAATAAACCGCCGCTATTATTCCTGCCGTTTCTGTTCTGTACCTGTGTTCGCCTAATGATAATAACGAGAAGTGATGATTGATAGCCAGCGATATCTCCCGTGGACTGAAATCGCCTTCAGGGCCGATAATGATGCAAGTGTTCTGATGTAACGGTAATTGATGAAGTGCGATTTTTTGACCATCACCGCAATAACCGATATACCTGCATGCTGTTTTTTGTTGCAGAATGAAATCTGTAAATTTCTGTGGTTGATTCAATATTGGCAATATCAGATTACCCGATTGTTTGGCTGCTGAAATTATAAGGTTTTCAAGCCGGGGGTATTGCAGATTTGGCTTTTCTGTCCGATCACAAAGCAATGGGCTGATCATTGCCACACCCAGTTCAACAGCTTTCTCAATAAACCATTCAAATCTTGCCTGTTGCTTAATAGGCGAAATGCCGATGTGCAACTGATGTTCAGTGCGTCTTTGTTCCCTGATCGTTGAGATGATCCGCACCTGGCATTTTTTTATATCCGGTTGTTCAATGCTTCCTTCGAGCAGAATCCCTTTGCCATTCATAATGCCAATGGTATCATTCCTGTGCAGCCGCAGTACCTTTATGCAGTGATGGCTTTCTTCGGCCGAAAGCAGAAGCGTCTCTCCTGTGATGTCAGGGCAAAAGGCAATGTGTTTAATCATGAATCGGTAAAAGTTGTTAATTTCGATGCTAAAATACAAATATGATTCGAATTGGCCTGCTTTCTGATACGCATGGTTTTTTAAACGACCGGTTGTTTGCTTTTTTTGATTCCTGCCATGAATTATGGCATGCCGGTGATATTGGCAGCATTGCGCTGGCCGATCAACTGGCGGGATTCAGGCCACTGAAAGCTGTGTATGGAAATATTGATGGTCATGAACTGCGGTCGGTGTTTCCGTCTCTCCTTTATTTTCTTTGCGAGCAAACTCCTGTTCTGATGACTCATATCGGTGGTTATCCGGGTCATTACGACCGGTTGGTGCTCCCGGAACTGATGACCAAAACACCTAAACTGTTTATCTGTGGCCATTCACATATCCTCCGGGTTATTTATGATAAAAAATTTGATTTATTGCATATCAATCCCGGAGCTGCTGGAAATACCGGTATTCATAAGGTGTGTACCGCAATACGTTTTACGGTTACCGGAGATCAGATCAGTGACCTCGATATTCTGGAGATTCCGCGGCGTAGTTCAATCTGATCGTCTATTCGACCTCTTCACTCTTTTCTTCTGTATCTTCGGTTTCTTCATCTGCCGCTGTCTCATTTTCGAAGCGGGAAAGGAAACGTTGCATCTTTTCATTTGTTGAAAGAATGAAGATATAAGGCATTTCGCCCCGCTTAACTTTCATCTTTCGCTTCCCTGCGCTTAATGAACCAATCGCATTATTAAAGCCCATATTCGATGATAACATATTCATCACTCCATGGTTATATCCGAAATAATACCAGTTGTTACGGTCAACTTCAATAAACACGTCCATCATATCACCGCTGCGTTTACGCGTCACCTCAATCCAGCCGTCAACCATCATGTTTACCGGTGTGCTGCCAATGGCCGCTATGCCAAACTGACCGGTTGAGCGATACGATTTAGTCGTATGGTTCCACTTCAGCCGCGCATTGTTGAGAATCAGGGTATGTTTGATTGCTGCCGGCCATTTATCGGTTGAATCGTATAAAACCATACGCGTTGTCAGCCCTGTTACTTTCTGGTTCGCAATCATATCCCCGATTGATTTTCGATAGGTCTCTGTTATTTTACCGCTTCCAACCTGACGCGCGAGGGTATCAATATGATTGGCAAAAATCTTTAAAATATTATCCGGCACATGAAAGTCCATCGCCATGGTAACGTTCATCGTCGTCCGGTTGCTGTCAAATTCATACGTCGCATTACCGTACGAGTTCAGTTTTACCTGCCACAGGTTAACTCCCAAATCAATTTTTCCTTCACCATATAGCTTACACGGACTTTGATCAAATCGCAGGTAATTACCCGAGGTGTCATATTTCTGATATTTTTCGGGCTTTGTAATCAGGTACCGGTCCAGATATTTATTGTAATAAAGATATCCGTCGGCAGTGAAGATGTAGCTGTCGTTATAATTTCTGTGGCCGGAAATAAATGCAGGGTAGATGTGGATCGAATCCTGTCCCATCATTAAACCGATGTAAGTATTGTTGTTGTCAATATCTTTGGGTTCACTGCTCACCGGAATATAGATGCTGTCAGGAACAATAACCGTTTCGAATGCCAGCCATTGAGTGGCAGTGCCCTGACATGATGTAACAATCATTACTGCGCCATCAAAAATCATATGTTCTGCTTCGGACCGGCAGCGCACCTCGCCCTGAAAATACAGGTGCGGATTTAACATGAAACTGTCCGGCTCAACAATGCTCGCTATTGCATACGTTCGCCGGGCAGTATTAACATTGATTGTATGATAATGGATTTTTTGTTTCTTTCCATCTTCATCAATGTAATCTTTATCGCCCTCTCCGCTGTATTTGAACCGGCCGCCGATATTTATCTTTGAGGCGTAAAACAAATGATAATTGGTGGTATCGTTTGTCAGTACTTTTGAGTTCTCAAGGGTTCTCATCTTTGCATCCTGTTCGATCACAACTTTTCCTTCGTGCGGATATATTCGTGAGTCAGCCACACGAATATATTCTACGTCATCGGCTTTTAAAAGGTTATTCAGGTAATCGTAGGTTGCTTTTGGTGAAACAAAGTTGAGCGAATCCTGATCCGGATGAACGGAAATATACCGGGGACCTTCAAGGGTGTCTAATACATACGATGCCCGCGCGCTGGTGGTATACTCTTTGGCTACTCCCATTTTAAACTCTTTGGTATCCATTAGCCAGGTAAAATAATCGAGATAACTGATATACTTGTTCTCCGGAAATTGTACAAGCGTGAAATCAGCATTGGAGCGGAATACGCCTTGCCGTTTTGTGTAATCAATATGTGCATTGACATTATTGGTTAACACCGTGAATCCTGTGCTTTTTAACGAGCGGAGTTTAAAGTCGGCTGTATCGCTGTTAAAACTGTTTGACTTATATGTGTATAGTTTTGATGTCATTTCGGCTGTAGTCAGGTCCATCTTTCCGCTTCCTGATAATCCGGTTGGCTCAAGAGTCAGCCGTCCGGTGATTGTGTTCTGGTTATTGATAATGGCAATGGGTGCGCTGCGGCTGTCAATAAACATCTTGTCTTTCTTGGGTTCCCAGTGAATATAAATATCCCGTCCGTTCACCCATGGATATTCAACCCCGGATGTTGTCTGGTTTTCAATAAATGATGTAGCATACGAATTCATCGAATCAGGATAAAAAATATAATCTTCAGACATGAGTGTGGCCTCCAGCCATGTTATTTTTCCTTTACCATGAAGGCCGCGGTTGCTTAAATCAATATCATTGTAGAATCGTCCTTTGCTGTATAGCGAATAACCCTCCGGCGGTGTTTTTTCAATAAATCCGAGCGACAGATCATCCCGTAGTTTTAATGTCTGCCTGAATTCCGGAAATATACCGGATGATGATAAGGATCCGTGAAACTCCATGGCCTCCTTTGAAAAGTTATCAAGACTGTCAATAGTAAATGGATCGAGTTTAAAGTAAAAACTGTTCCGGGGATATTTACCTTTTTGTATTTTCGGATCATCATAATATACATATGAGTATTCCCTGCTGTTAAATATGGGATATTCGGGGTAGTCCCTGAATCCTGATTTATTGCTTGATTTATCAATCAGAAGATCACCCGTCACTTTTTCAATTATGCTCCTTAGCGGAGTATATACCGGCAGTCCGTAATTATCAACACCTGTTGCTACTGCTATCTCAACCGAATCAACATTTTGAAGGTTAATCTTAAAACTGTCATAATGAAAAAAGAAATTACTTCCGTGAAAGGTAAACAGCCCTGCACGGATAACTCCATTGAACTGAAAATTTCTGTTCCGTTTCATAATGATCTGACTGTTTTCAGGAAAAATTGCAACATTTTGAACAGTACTAACCATTACCTTTGGCATACCGTTGATTGTCATATCCATGGTCCGGATATCGAGAAAGGCGTTCTCAAGAGGTGCATTGGTTGTTGAATGCAGATCAATTACATCATAATCTATCTTGCCCATGTAAGAGCGGATATAATCTTTTGTTCGTTGTAAAACGCGAACGTCATCGGTTTGTGTATTGAAGAAGATGAAACTCTGCGCCGCCAGATCCATTAAAAAATGACGTACCTGCGAAAGATCAATTTTCAGGTATTTAGCCAGATCGAGGGCATTATAATTATCACTCTTCATTTTTTCGGCGAATTTATTTACCAGCACTAATGGATGATCACGGTCGTATGCCGACATCATTCTTTCGTATCGTTCCCGGGTAAAGTAATTCATGGATTCAAAATTCGCTTGTCCTATCGCATCGCCTTTTATATAGGACATTGAAATTAACGGCTCATCAATTTTCCAGATCAATTGTCCGAAATTCATATTTACTTTATGATAGGAATTATTATATGCAGCTTTTGAGGTGATATCTAATGTGCGTAAAAGCAGTAATTCGCGTTTTGTGGCATTGTAGCTGAAGTTGAGGTCGGGATGATAGATTGAATCTTTCCCGACATAGATAGACACCTCGGTGTTTAGTCCCCGTACAACTTCTTTTTTAATAATAAAATAATTTGATGAGGCCTGCAGTACTGTTGTATCTGAGCGTGTGAAGATAAGACGCGCTTTACCCTGTTTATTCCCCCTTCCAATAATTTTTGCACCGCTGAACAGAAAGCCGCCATCGAAATCCACACCCTGGTAGAGATTTTTAATTTTAAACTCATTCGAGTAAGATTCGAATTCAGGAAATATACTGTTTTGCGGGTCGCTGATTTCCATCACCTTGTCATCTAATCGTCCAAACAGGGGTTTGTCGAAAAATAGTTTATTTGTAAATGAAACACTGTCGGCATGGTAATCAGAGCCGGTAAGATCTATCCGGTAATTGTTCAGTGTGGCATAAATCTGCTCGCGGTCATAATGGGCACGTTCCCACGTAACTTTTCCTGTTCTTCCTGTCCAGGTATGTTCAATAGGATCCATTATGCCACGGGTATTCTCAATCTTTATGCTGTCATGCTTTGCGTAACATACAAGATCAGTATTTTTAATATCTACGATTAGTTTTTTTCCGTTAAAAATAAAATAGTAATCTTCTGTTGTGATGCGCCAGTCGGTAGAAAATGATTTGTAGATGATCTTCTCTTTTAACAGTTGCTGTGTCAGTTTTAAAAAACTGTTTAGTTTAGTTAGTGATATTTCTTTTTCCAGTATATCCGCCAGCCCGTTTTCCCATTGTATATAATCCATCTCCCGGCCCGGAAGTTCTTTGTAAATAAAAAGAATTTTTATGTAATCAATGAAATATGGATTTGGTACTGCTTTGTTTTTAATCAGTAAATTCGATAGCTTAATGATGCGGTGTTTCTCTTCTTCGCTGAATGTGGGGAGAGTGTTCCAGGTCTCAATAAATTTTTTAAGTAAATCCTGATTTTCATCCGACAGGTTAGGGTTTACATAGCTGTTAAACTCGTTCGGAAAAATGATTAGATCATCAGTAAATTTTTTAATAACCTGTGCAAAAGATGTGGCGGCAATCATCCATATTGCAATTACAGTTATAAGGTTTTTCATGTGCTTGTGGGTTATTGCAGAATCAATAGCGTATTTTTATTATTCATTTTTGCATCTAAGTCAAAAGCACTGATGGACCGCAGGTGCTTTAGTGATGGCTAAAATAACTATTCTTTCTGAAGTATGTGAGATACACAGTGTTTTTTTTCAAACAGGACTTAACCCGCCTTTTTTAACAGAAGTGGTTGCAAAGAGACGAACTGCTTGAATTAATTGGGTTTAACAGAATCCGGCATTTGTGCGTTGTTGTTGGTTACTCTATTTCAATACCTTTCCTTTTAATCTCATCTAAAAATCCGGATTTATCATTGTTTTTGTCAATTAAAATCGGTTCAATTCTATCATCAACTTGTCTTCTTAACTTCCAAAGCAATTGGGTTTATGGCAAAATAGTCTCCCGAAATATTTTTTACAATAACTGCTACATCAATATCGCTATCTTCTTTATTTGTGTCATTTGCAAAAGAGCCAAAAAGGTAAACTGATTCAAGGTCAAAATGATTTCCAAGCAACAATTTATATTGCATAACTTTTTTTATAGCTTCTCTTTTATCCATTTTTGCAATTCTTTTGTTTGTTCAATGATTTCAATGCATTTTTCGTGAGTCAGACTTTGCAATAATCTTTCTTTGTGTGAAGGATATCTTGCTTCAATATATAGAGGTTCAATCTGGTCAATAAAGTTTTTGGACATCAGAGAATTCTTCATAGAAATCTCCTTTTTTTGCCTGATAGGATAAACTGTGTGAAAAGGGTGCTGTTTCAGATTTTAGGGATGTATAATAGGACTTAAATATTTTTTCAATAGTCTGGTGACACATAAAACCAACATATAAATATCTCTTGCTGTTTAGCATTGCCAATGCTGTTTCAAGGTCATAATTTGAAAGCTCAAGCCAGTTTTTACTTTATCATCCATGTATTGAATTATTTACACTCAAAGATAATATGTTTTTTCCTATTCTTAGAGTATTAGAGCTGTAACAAAAAATTAGCATAACTATTAAATTATCTGAATGCGCTATTATTGTACAGCCAGTATTTAAAAACGTCTGTAGGGGTATGTTTCAGAATGCCTTAACAATAGCGACAAAATCGGCCGCTTTCAGTGAAGCACCCCCGATTAATCCGCCATCTACATCCGGATTAGAAAATAATTCTTTGGCATTTTGTGCATTACAGCTTCCACCGTATTGGATCGTTGTGTTTTGTGCAATGTCTTTTCCATATTTGCCGGCAATGGTTTCGCGGATAAATTTATGCATTTCCTGTGCCTGTTGTGAAGTGGCTGTTTTACCTGTGCCTATAGCCCATACCGGTTCATAAGCAATAATGATTGTAGAGAATTGTTCTGCTGTCAGATTGAATACTCCTTCATAAAGCTGGGTTTTAATGACATCAAAATGGATGTTTTTTTCTCTTTCCTCAAGCATTTCACCAATACAAAAAATTGGATGAAGGCCATGTTCAATGGCCAGTTTAACTTTTTTATTTAGTACCTGGTTGCTTTCTTTATAATAGGTTCTGCGCTCCGAATGGCCGATGATTACATATTTTGCGCCGGTTGAAACAATCATTTCTGCTGATATTTCGCCGGTAAATGCGCCTTTCAATTCGGATGAGCAGTTTTGTGCGCCTGTAAATGTTACTTTATTATCTACTAACCGTGATGCTTCAGCAAGGTGGATAAACGGAGTGCAAAAAATTGCCAGCGTATCGTTATTCTTATCTTTGAGTAATTGGTTTACTTCTTTTATCAGTTCTATCCCTTCAGTAAGGGTTTTGTTCATCTTCCAGTTTCCTGCAACTATTTTTTTTCTCATTGGTGTTTAAATTATAGGTTTGAAATTATATTTTATCAGTTTAACTTTTTTTACAAATACTGTTTACCGCAGGTTTTATTAACAGCAGTACTAAAAATAATAAAGTAATGCTTAATGCAATGACGAGTTTGTTGTGGCAGATGCGTTGCTGGTTCAATGTTTTTGAAAGGATCTGCTTGTTGATTTCTGATGCAGAAGGCATGCGTCTCCATGGCCATTGACCAATTACTGTGCCGTTTTTCAGAAGTACCAATCCGGGATTTGAGCGAATAACAGTTTTCAGCATTATCTCATCTGCTGAATATAGTGGATAGGTAATGTTGTTTTTCTTTCTGAGCCGTTTTATCTGCGCATCGGTTGACGCCGTTATTGCAAAAAAACGAAACATGCTGTCGCTTTTGCAATAGTCGGCAATGAGCTGTGCTTTTTTCATGGATTCCTGATTGGCTTTGCTGACATTATAACTGATCAGCATAAACACATATCCATTGCTGCCGAGTACCGAATCGGTTATTATATCGCCATTGCTGTTAGTGATACTAAAATCGTGGATAGGTGGCTCATATCCCTTTTTTACCAGTTTATTGTCATACGAAACAAATTCCCATCCCAATGTATCCTGCCAGGGATAATTGGTTTCATCAAATTCCTGAAGATTACCGTTTTTCTTATTTTTATAGGTAAAAATTGTTTTATATTCATCGTGCGGTGCATCTGCCGGAATACTCATTTTTTCGGGAATGTTGGTGCCTAATTTATATGGCCTGAAGTCAATTACAGGCAGATACCGGTAATTTTGTATTCCAAAAAAAACAAAGCCCGCTGTAATCAGTCCAATAACCACCCATTCTGTAAACGGTTTGTACACCGGCTCAAATTTTTTGCGGTTAAAAAATATGATGAGCGTAAAAATGATTAGTACAATATTTTTCCAAAAGGTTTGCCAGTTGGTCATAATCAGCGCATCGCCGAAACATCCGCAATCTTTAACGGGATTAGCAATGGCAATATACAAGGTTAATGGAAGAAAAACAGCCATAAACAGCAATGCAAGCCAACTGAAAAATTGAATTCTGTAGCGGGTCAGCAGCCCTATCCCGGTTATAAATTCGGTGGTGCATAATATCATCCCGAGGAAAAAAGAAATGGGCATCAGGAATCGTAATCCCAGGGCATCAAAATAATCGTTGAATTTGTACAATGAACCCAGTGGGTCAATTCCTTTGACAAACCCTGAGAAAATAAAAACTAAACCAACAATCACGCGGCTGATATTACGTATTATTTTCATTTTATTAATTTTTAGTTTTTAATGATATGATGGAATATTATATCTTTAATTATTAGCGCTTGTCGGTTTTGGTTTTTCAAACAGGCCGATTTTATAGTTTTGTGTAAAAATAAGCAAATTGGTTTTTCTCAGATGATTTTTTTTTCGGATAGAATAATTATGATTTTTTCAAAAACAGTATCCGGGTTTAGAATATTTCCTTCAGTATCTGAGCAATTTATGTAGATAAGATCATTATGTTGTTGGCTCTCGTAAATATAGCTCTGTCGTACACGGCTTTGGAAATCAAGTGATTCTTCATGGATATCACGCGCGCCCTGTAAATAGCTGCGGTCGGTTCCGGCCCGTTCTGATAATAATTTTTCTTTTGTAAATTTCTGAGGAACATCAAGAAAGAGATTGATGTCGGGTGCAGGAATTTTAAAGTAGTCCAATTCAAGATTCCGGATCCAGCGGCTGAGATTGTCGGCTTCCTGCCGGCTGGCAGTTTTAGCGCACTGAAATGCAATATTTGAGTAGTAATACCTGTCGAGTAAAACGTGAGCGCCTTGATTAAGCCAGGCCCTTATTTCATTTCCTGCATCCCACCGGTCACCGGCATACAGCATGGCAACCAGATATGGGTCAACATTTTCAATACTTCCCAGTTCACCACGCAGAAATCGTGCTACCAGTTCGCCAAAATAAGGCGAGGCGGTGCGTGGAAAATGTAATTGTTTTACGCTCTGGCCACGGCTTTCGAGATACGTGGTGAGTTTTTTAACCTGTGTGGATTTTCCTGATCCGTCAATCCCTTCAAAGACAATGAAACTCATAATATTTTTTTATCTTGCGAACAATATTCCTTTTATGAAAACGGTTAAAGATACAATATTTCCACAGAAATTAACATTGAATATTCATGGTAAATTATACACACTTACCAGGCCATGGATAATGGGGGTGCTGAATTGTACTCCCGATTCGTTTTTTGATGGCGGCCGGAATATTCAGCCCGAGCGCTTACAACAAACGATAAATGAAATTATTTCGGATGGTGCTGCAATTATTGATGTAGGCGGTTGTTCTAGCCGGCCCGGTTCGGTTCCCCCTTCTGAAGAAGAAGAATGGATGCGCATTGAGCCGGCCCTCAAGTTAGTTTTGCAGAATTATCCTGATACGATCATTTCAATTGATACTTATCGTGCATCTGTTATTGAGAAGGCGGCTAAGTATTACCGGGTAGATATGGTTAATGATATTACTGCCGGACGTGGCGACAGCAGGATGATTCCTCTGGTTGCCAGTCTTCATCTCCCTTTTATTGCCATGCACATGAAAGGGATGCCGCTGGATATGCAGCAAAATCCGGATTACGAAAACCTGCTCGATGAGATAATGACTTTTTTTGCAGAGCGTATCAGCTTGTTGCGGCAGCAAGGCATTATAGATATTATGATTGATCCCGGGTTTGGATTTGGAAAAACGCTTGATCATAATTTTGAATTGCTGGCTAATCTTCATGTTTTTTCTGTATTCGGAGTCCCTTTGGTTGCCGGTCTTTCCCGCAAGTCAATGATCTGGAAACCGCTGGGCACGAACCCCGAAGGAGCGCTGAATGGTACAATTGCTGCCCAAACGATTGCATTGATGAATGGTGCAAATATTTTAAGGGTACATGATGTAAAAGCTGCCGCCGAATTGACTACAATTGTATGTAAATCGCAATCATTTAATCATTTAAAATAGTTTTTTATGAAACACATATGTGAATTATTTCTTTTTCGGATGAAAGCGAAAATCATGTTTTTTTTGATAATCATTGTGTTTTTTGCTTGCCACAGGCCTTCGCTGCAGCCAATTAATGGTGTTTTTCCGGATCTAACGGTTGTTGGGTCTATGGAGCATCGTAGCGAAAGCGGGATTGGCGCTTTACTCCCCTGGGCAGATAAATTATACATGATCGGGTATGTGGCTCATATCAAAGGTTCGCGAATCGGTTTATATGAGATCAGCTCCGATATGACAATGCGAAAACATCCCCAGAGTGTTACGGGTACCTTTGCAAATCGCTATACGCAACGCGATCCGGATATTGCGGTTATTGGGCCTCATCTGATCAATAAAAACGGTTTGGTGCGCACCTATAAGGAGTTATCGAAACACCGCTTAACTGCAACGATGCGGCATCTCACCGATCCGCAAAATAAAGTTTTGTTTCTTACTATGGAGGGGCTCCTTTTTGAGGCCAGCATCAATAACGACATGGCTGTTACGCTTTTGTTTGATCTGGTAAAAGAATTAGAGATTCCCGATACTGTTCAGCCACACTTTAAGGGTGGGTACACCGGTAACGGGAGGGTAATCGTTGCAAATAATTCGTACGATCAACTCGATTATCTTAATGTAGTGCATGGCGGCCGGCTGGCTGAATGGGATGGAAAGAAGTGGACGATTATTGAACGTACCGCTTTTGTTGAAGTGAACGGTAAAATGTCTGAAATGAAAGGCCGAAGCGTTTATGGAAACCCCATTTTTGCAACCGGATGGGACAATAAATCGGTTATTCTGAAATCGTATAATGAGAAAACCCGGAAATGGGATTCGTACCGTTTACCTAAGGGCAGCCATAGTTTCGACCATACCTGGAATACCGAGTGGATGCGTATCCGCGAAGCACAAACTGAGCGGTTTATTATGGATATGTTCGGTATTTTTTACGAACTTCCTATGATGGCCTATAATGGCGATATATGGGGCATCAGACCAATTTCTTATCATCTTCGTATTGTGCCCGATTTTTGTTTCTGGCGCGGTATGTTTGTGATGGCAGGCGATCAGACCGACTATGGGGTAGGGCAGCCGCAGTCAGGTTTGCTTTTTCAGAATATTGACGACCTGTGGAAGTATGGCAAACCCACCGGATGGGGTTCGCTCTGGCTAAATGAAGATGTACAGTTAGGCCAGATCTCCGACCCATATCTAATGACCGGTTTTGATAAAAAAGCAGTACACTTCATGAATAATTCCGGAGGGAAAGCGACAATTGAAATACAGGTTGATATTTCAGGTAATGGAAAATGGCAAAAGCATTATGATATTACTGCTGACGGGAGAGCGCTGGCTACTTATATTTTCCCTGATGGTTATAGTGCACACTGGATGAGGGTTGTGGCTAAAAACGGAATTAATGCAACAGTAACAGTTTTCTATAATTAAGACATCAGCATTTATACCGCAGAGACAGCGATTCGTAGATATCAATTACAGCGCGCGATTTATTGAGTGTGTAAAAATGAATTCCCGGCGCGCCATGGTTTAACAGGTCTTCACATTGGTTAATGGCCAAATCAACACCAATCTGGTACGATTTTTTTTCATTGTCCTTATAACTTTCCAGAATAGTGGCCAGTTGGCGGGGTATGGTGGCATTGCTGACTTCAACAAATTTTTTAATTTGATGGTAGTTGATTACCGGAATGATCCCGGGGATAATTCTGCAGGTTATTCCTGCTGCTCTGGCGCGTTCAACAAAGCGATAGTAAAAACTATTATCAAAAAACATTTGGGTAACAAGGAAGTCAGCACCGGCTTCTGTTTTTTCTTTTACAAATTGCATATCTTCATCAGTGTCTCTCGATTCAATATGCATCTCCGGATAGCAGGCAGCGCCTATTGAAAAACGATTCTGGCTTTTGGCTAACCGGATCAGGTCGCTGGCATGTGTAAAATCGGCCGACGTAGCAATAAATGATTGCTGGCCCTTGGGTGGGTCGCCGCGTAATAACATCAGGTTTTCAATGTTCCGGCTGTAAAGATAGTCGAGGTCGGCTGATACTTTTTGTGCCGATGCATTAACACAGGTATAGTGTGCCATGCATGTCAGCCCTAGTTTATTCTGAAAAAGGTCAACTAAGTTAAATGTCCGTTCCTGTGTTGAACCGCCTGCTCCATATGTAACAGATATGAATGAGGGTTGTAAACGCATCAGCTGTCCGGCATTAATTCCAAACTCTACTGCGGTGATCTCGTCTTTTGGTGGAAAAAACTCGAATGAAAAGGTGTGCTTTTGTTTCTTAAAAATTTCCGTTATCCGCATTATTCCTGTTCCGGATTGTGAGCATTATCAGTAGTTGACATGATATTTGCCCAGGTTGTTAATTTTACACCACCAGTCGAAAAATTCATTATCTGTAATTAGTTTCTCTCCAAACTCTTCAATATACAATGCTTTTTCACGGTTGGTGATGAAGCGTTTCTTGATTTTACCGCACCAGTCCTCCATCACTTTTAGTGTCCATCCGTTTAACCGACGGTTGGGCTCAAAAATGATTTGTTGATCTTCTATTTTATGCTTGTCGAGCATATATAATTGAATTGAATTGTAAAAATAGAAAAAACAACGGATATTGTTAAAAGAATATAATAAAAAAAGGCGGACATTGATATCCGCCTTTTTTGTGTTCATTTACGCAATCTTGATGTTGCGTGTAATCTTTTTTGTCTCTTCGGATTTTGGTACGGTTATGTGCAGCACCCCATCGGTGTAAGTTGCTCCTATCTTTTCCGTTTCTACCGAATCGGGAAGAATAAAGGAGCGTTTGAATGAATTGAAACTGAACTCGCGTCTGACATAGTTGTCTTTTTTCTCTTCTTTTTTGTTCTCAATCTCGCTCGAGATGGTAAGAACATTGTCGTCCAGATCAACCTTAAAATCATCTTTCTTCATTCCGGGTGCAGCAACCTCAATCCGGTAATCTTTCTCATTCTCACTGATATTTACTGCCGGAACTTTGTAGTAATTCCTGCTGGCCTCAGTAATTGGCCACAGATCGCTGTTTAAAAACTCATCAATCAAACTCGGGATTGAATGGGTTCTGTTTAAAATCGGTAACATAGTTGTATCCTCCATTTTTTAGTTTAACAATTATTTTCTGTTGTTTATTTATCAATTTGGGTGCCAATGATACGCGTATGTCAAAATGTCTTAAAAAGCAAATTTGATAAGACAATTTGTCAGTTGCATTTTTTAAATTATTAATTATTAATATATTGTGAAATGAGCGGCTTTTTTTCTATTTATTATATTTGTTGGGTTACGTATTGGGTTATTTATAAAAAAATAATCTTTTTAAAGATTAGGATATTGTTATTCTATTGCCTGGCACCAGATGATATTGGCGTGTGTAGCGACATGCTGCAGAAAAAAGCTATTTTTGTGCTGATAGAAAATGATATATGAAGATTCTGATTACCGGAACTGCCGGATTTATTGGGTTTCATCTGTTGCAGCGGCTTGCTGCCACAAATCATAGCATTGTTGGTTTAGATAATATTAACGATTATTATGATACGGGCTTAAAATATGCTCGGCTTGAACGTTCTGGTATTAATACCAACGAAATTCAACCGAACAGGATTATTCAGAGTTCTGTTTATCCTAATTACCGGTTTGTGAAAATGAATCTTGAAGATAATGAACTCGTGCTCCAATTATTCAATAATGAGAAATTCGATTTGGTTTGCCACCTCGCTGCCCAGGCCGGTGTGCGATACAGTATTACTAATCCGCAAGCATATATTAACAGTAATATTCATGGATTTTTAAGCATACTCGAAGGATGCCGGCATTATCATATTAAACATCTCGTATTTGCCAGCAGTTCCAGCGTGTATGGATTAAACGGTAAAATGCCGTTTTCGGTAAAACATAATGTTGATCATCCGGTGAGTTTATATGCTGCTACCAAGAAATCAAATGAACTGATGGCCCATGCCTACAGCCATCTGTATCAGTTGCCGGTTACAGGACTTCGTTTTTTCACCGTGTATGGCCCCTGGGGTAGGCCCGATATGGCCTTGTTTCTGTTTACCCGGGCTATTCAGGACGGGAAACCCATAGATATTTTCAATAAAGGTGATATGATGAGGGATTTTACATACATTGACGATATAGTAGAAGCATTGGAAAGGGTACTGGCAAATCCTCCGTTCCCTAATCTCTATTGGAATGCTGAATATCCCGATCCATCGTCATCTCCTGCTCCCTATAAAATATATAATATCGGGAATCATAATCCGGTTAAATTACTTGATTTTATTCAAGCCATTGAAACGGCAACCGGTAAAGAGGCCATCAAAAATTTTGTCGCCATGCAGCAGGGCGATGTTAAGGCAACCTATGCCGATGTTAAAGACCTTATTGATGATTTTGATTATAAGCCGGAAACACCTGTTGCCGAAGGCGTGAAGCGGTTTGTTGATTGGTTTAATGAGTACTATTCGATTAAATGAAGATACTAACTATTATTGGTGCCCGGCCTCAGTTTATTAAGGCAGCGGCCGTGAGTCGCGAGATAGCCAAACATCCGGATGTTACCGAGGTTATTGTGCATACCGGACAGCATTTCGATAAAAATATGAGTGACATTTTTTTTGCCGAAATGCAAATTCCCAAACCGCAATACTTTTTAAATATTAACGGGCTTAATCATGGGGCTATGACGGGGCAGATGATGGAGAAACTGGAGCCGGTTCTGCTCGACGAGAAGCCCGACCGGGTGCTGGTGTATGGCGATACCAACACAACGCTTGCAGGCGCGCTTACAGCCAGGAAGCTGCATTTCAGTATAGCACATATCGAGGCAGGTTTGCGTTCGTTTAACATGAAAATGCCTGAAGAAATCAATCGTATTCTTACCGACCGCATTAGTGATGTTTTATTTTGTCCTACCGATACAGCCGTTAAAAATCTTGCCCGGGAAGGGGTTGACCATTGGGGATGTAAAGTGGTGAAATGCGGTGATGTGATGTACGACGCAGCGCTGTTTTACCGGAATTTGGCCCGCAAACCAGCATTTGATGTGCCGGAAAATTTTATTCTGGCCACCGTCCACAGGGCCGAGAATACTGATAATGAACAGAACCTGAAAAATATTTTTCAGGCATTCGCTGAGATATCCCACACCACTACGATAATACTTCCGCTGCATCCGCGTACAAAAAAAATTCTATCCGGATGCCAATGGTTTGATACATTAGATATCAGAAATATTTTTATTACCGAACCTATCGGATACCTTGAGATTATTTATTTGCTCGAGCGCTGCTCAATAGTTATGACCGACAGCGGCGGCATGCAGAAAGAGGCCTATTTTTTTAAAAAACCATGTATTACTTTGCGGGATGAGACGGAATGGGTTGAACTCGTGGAAGCAGGGGTTAATAATGTGACCGGAACAGATCATGCATGTATTATTCAAACCGCTATCAGCTATCTTGCTTGTAATTTCAATTTTCCGGCTTATCTTTATGGGGAGGGAAATGCGGCAATTTTTATAATGGATTATCTTTTTAAGTAATAAGTATTTATTGTTATTTTTGTAAAAAAATTATGCTGAATAATAAAATCGTTGCAGTCGTTGTTCCTGCGTATAATGAGGAAAAGCAAATTGGCATTGTTATTGAAACTATGCCCGACTATGTTGATCGTATTATTATTGTTAATGATTGTTCAAAGGATAATACAGCCAATGAGGTTATCAAGTACCTGAACAATCCGTTATATAACAAGAAAAGTCCTCTCCCCGCAAAAGCAAAAAGGGTTGAACGAAACCGTTATAATCAGGCCGAAATAGTGCTGCAGCAGGTTACGGATGAAGAAATTAAATATTATGTGCCTTCCGAAATTGTAAATCAGGATAAAGAAAACGACAGGATTATTCTGATCAATCATTTAGTCAATGGCGGCGTAGGCGCTAGTATTGCCCGCGGTTATAAATGGTGTAAAGATCATCTGATTGATTGTACCGCAGTGATGGCCGGTGATGGTCAAATGGATCCAGATGAACTGGAGATGTTATGCAAACCTGTTATTGATGAGAATATTGATTATGTGAAGGGAAACAGATTGATTCACCGCAGCGCTTTGCTGGTAATTCCAAAGGTGCGGTATTTTGGTAATTCAATTCTTTCCATTCTTACTAAAATAGCATCAGGGTACTGGCATATTTCCGACACACAAACAGGGTTTACAGCCATTTCTCTCAATGCCCTTCAATCTATCCGTATTCATAAAATTTACCGTTCGTATGGTATGCCGAATGATCTGCTGGTGAAATTGAACATTGCTTTTTGTACTATTAAGGAGGTTGAGATTAAGCCCATTTATCATGTTGGAGAGAAGTCCAAAATGAAAATATTTAAGGTAATACCCCGGATTTCTTTATTACTCTGGTCGTTGTTTTTCCGACGTCTTTGGCATAAGTACCTCTTTCGTGATTTTCATCCGCTTTTCCTTCTTTATAATCTCGGCTTTATTTTGCTCCTGATTGATTTACCTTATATTTATAAAGTTGTAAAATCATTAGTTTATGGCTTAACCATTGGCTTTGAACCATTAATGGCATTTCTTTTTTTGAGTTTCAGTAGTTTTCAGTCCTTATTGTTTGCTATGTGGATGGATATCATGGACAATGAGAGGTTGTATAAAAGTTAATTTTAATCGCTCTTTTGATGTAACTGATAGCTAAAATGCAAACCCGAAATGAGCCATTATAAGCGGTACCTTTTTTTTCTTGTCCATCCTTCAAAATATCATCTTTTTAAGTATACCATCCGCTTCTTGCTTAACCACGGGCATCACGTTGATTTATTAATAATCACAAAGGATGTTTTAGAAGAGTTGATAAAATCTGAGAAGTGGAATTACGTTAATCTTTTTCCGAATGGCCGCCGTGCTCCTTCCCGGCACCCGTTGTTAATTATTTTTTTTACCGCTCTGAATTTTATCCGGACTCTTCTGAGATTAAACCGGTATCTTTCAAAAAATCACAGGTACGATCTCTTTATTACAGATGATGCATTATCGGTTATAGGGCGTTGGTATAAGACACCGTCTTTTATTTTTATTGATGATGATTATTCAATTGTCCGGCTTAATCATCTTTTGTATGTGGCTGCTACCCGCATTATTTCCCCTGTTTATACCAATATGGGTCGGTTCGAAAAAAAAACTATTCATTACAAGGGATTTCATGAACTGGCTTATCTGCATCCTGAATATTTTACCCTTGATCCGGAGGTAAAAACAAAATATAATCTGCCTCAGGGACGTTTCTTCCTTATCCGGCTTGTGTCTCTGACTGCTCATCATGATGTAAATAAAAAAGGTATTGATAATGCAAAACTTTTTAAATTGATTGATTTATTAAAAAAATACGGAAGTGTTTATATTTCATCTGAGCGGCTGTTGCCATCCGAATTAAATCAATACCGTTTACAAATCAATCCGGCTGATATCCTTCATGTATTGGGCTATGCCGATCTTTTTATCGGCGACAGCCAGACGATGATTTCTGAAGCAGCTATACTGGGCACACCTTCTATTCGTTTCAATGACTTTGTTGGCCGGATTAATGTAATGAATGTTAAGGAAGAGGTGTATAAGCTTTCTTTTGGTTTTAATACGAATCAGTTTGACTTATTAATCCAAAAGGCCGAAGAACTGATTTGTACACCCGGGATTAAAGAATTATGGAATGAGCGCCGGATGAACCTGATTAATGATTGTATTGATGTTGTTGATTTTTACAACCGGTTACTCCTTGATTTTCCAAATTATCTTAAAAACCAGACATGAAGGTATGTGTTCTTGATATTGGAATGGGTAATATCGGGTCAATTGTTAATATGATCCGGAAGACAGGTCATTATGCTCTAGTGGTAAAGAAACCATGCGATTTACCTGATACCGGTAAAGTCATTCTTCCGGGAGTGGGGCATTTTGATCAGGGCATGATTAACCTTCATGGATTAGAACTTTATGCTCCTTTAAATGAACGTATTCAACAACATAAAATCATAGTACTGGGTATTTGTTTGGGTATGCAACTCCTGACAAACGGGAGTGAAGAAGGCACACAACGAGGTTTAGGATGGCTGAAGACCGATTGCAAACGGTTTAATTTGTCGCCGCCTTTGCGAGTTCCGCACATGGGATGGAACATTGTTAGCCCCGTCACCAGTACCAAATTATTTAATGATATTGAAGAATTGAGATTTTACTTTGTTCATTCATATTATTTATCAATATCCAGGGAAATGAATATCCTGGGCACTACTGAATATGGGCAATCGTTTGTTTCGGTTGCTCAGTCGGACAATGTTTACGGCGTTCAGTTTCATCCCGAAAAAAGCCATCATAGCGGAATGCAGTTATTAAAAAATTTTATTGAAAAATGCTAAACATCCGCCTGATACCGGTTTTGTTATTAAAAGGCACGGGTTTGGTTAAAACACGTCGTTTCGCTCGTCCTACTTATATTGGCGATCCAATTAATGCGGTACATATTTTTAATGACATGAACGCTGATGAGTTAATATTTTTGGATATTACAAAATCCCGTTCCGGTCAGTCACCTGATTTCTCCATGATCAGCGAAATTGCCAATGAATGTTTCATGCCTTTTTGCTATGGCGGAGGTGTACGGGATATTGACACAATGAAAAAAATTTTTTATATCGGAGCAGAAAAAATTGCATTGGGCGCTGCTGCATTTGAAAAGCCCTGCCTGATTGGTGAAGCCGCAAAAACATTTGGTTCTCAAAGTATTGTGGTGGTTATGGATGTAAAAAAGAATTGGCATGGACAATACCGGATAACAACTCATTCGGCAACCCGTATACATCCTGTTGATCCTGTTACTTATGCTAAACGGATGGCCGATGCGGGGGCAGGTGAATTATTGGTTTATTCCGTTGACAGGGATGGTATGATGAATGGCTATGATATTGAATTGCTTCAGCAAATTACCCGGGCCGTTAATATTCCGGTTATTGCCTGCGGAGGCGCCGGGAATTTTCAGCATTTTAGACAAGCTATAACATTGGGTGGCGCTGCGGCTGTGGCTGCCGGCAGCAGATTTGTGTTTTTTGGCGTGCATAATGCCGTATTAATAAATTATCCGGACAAGCAGCAGTTAAAACAACTATTTTTAGGAAGCAATGAATGATACCCGACAGATTTGTTCATGTTGCGTGATGGATGCATCGGTGCCGGATTTTTATATTGATGCATCGGGAAAGTGTAATTATTGTTATCAGTTTGAACGGATTGCCGCAGATGCCCCAAATGATGAACGCGGGGAAAAGATTCTTCATGACCTCTTTGCTAAAATTAAAATACAACAACGCAATAAAAGGTATGATGTGTTGATTGGCGTTAGCGGTGGCGTTGATAGTATGTTTCTGGTTGATCTTGCGGTAAAAAATGGTTTGCGTCCCCTGGCCGTTAATTTTGATAACGGATGGCATTCCGAAATAGCTGTCAGCAATATTAAATGTTGCCTGGAAAAACTCAATGTTGATTTAATCACCTATGTGGTTAATTATGATGAAATGAAGGATTTGCTCCTTTCTTATATGAAAGCCGGACTCCCCTGGGCTGATGGCCCTACGGATATTGCCATTGTATCTACCTTGTATCGTGTAGCTGCAAAATTTTCTATACGATTTATTTTCGTAGGAAATAATTTCCGTACCGAAGGAAAGCAGCCCGATTTGTGGACACATACTGACAGCAGGCAGATTCGCTATATTCATCGCAAATTTGGAACAAAACCTTTGACTACGTTCCCTAATCTGTCGCCGTACCGGCTGATATATTATTCCTGGTTCAGAGGGATTAAAATGATCCGGCCGTTTTATTATATCCCCTACGATAAGGCAGCCGCTAAAAAAATGTTGCAGGGTACCTATGGATGGCGCGATTATGGCGGACATCATCACGAATCGGTATTTACTAAATTTGTTATTGCCTATTGGTTGCCCAAAAAATTTAATATTGATAAGCGAAAAGTTACTCTTTCGGCACAGGTCCGTTCGGGTCTAATTTCCCGTAGTGATGCTTTGTCAAATCTTGTTTTGCCTCCCTACGACCCCGACCGGATGGAGGAAGATAAAAACTATGTAATGAAAAAATTGGGAATTAATCAAATCCGGTTTCGTGAAATTTGGGAGAATCCGAGCCACAGGGTTACCGATTATCCCTCTTATTTTTTATTTTATAGAAAATTCAGAAAAGTAATTAATTTCTTTTTTTCAAAAGTTTTCCATTTCAAACCAATGATGGGTTACGATTTATGAGAATTTTACTGGTAGCCACCGAATATAATGATGCTTTTACCAAAGGCATGGATGAGGGATTAGCATCAAAAGCGATGGATGTTGATATTCTCTCCATGAAATACCGTTTTTTTCGAAAATCAGGAGTAATAAAAAATTGTTTCCGTAATCATTATTCTTTCCGTCTTTTTGAACTTTTATGCCGTATCCGTTTTGGATTTCTTCAGGTTATGAATATTTCTCGTTATGATATTATTCATATTTTGGGATGGAAAGAAGAAGTTGTTTTTATTTTTCCGTTTCTTCGTTGGAAGGCAACGGCCGTGATTGTTAGTATTTATGGTCAGGATACTTTTAAATCAAAAGCTCTATCTTTTTCCCTCCGGTTTTTTAATCCCTTTGCAGACAGGATAACATTTACTTCAAAGAGTTTTTATCAAATGTTCAAACATTATTTTTCATCTGCTGCTCAAAAAAAAATAATATTTTGTTATCTTCCATTACCTGTTATGCAGGTGATTGACCGGATTAACCCTCTACCATCTGAACAACGGATTCATATATCCTGTTCTACAAACCGTTCTTATTATGATAATCATTTACAAATTATCAATCAGATCAGCCATTGCCCATCTCTAACAGATAAAGTTCAATTAAATTTTTTGTTGAGCTATGGAGAACAAGGGGATTATTATCAATCTGTTTTGTGGGCTATTAAAATGCAATTGGGTGATTTTAAAATTTCTGTTATTGATAATTATTTGTCTGAACATGAACTGGCTGTTTTCCGGATTAAGAATAAAATCTTCTTGAATTTGCGTCAATCCGACCAGTTTTCCGGCGCTATGATGGAAGCGTTGTATGCCGGTTGTTATGTAATTACAGGTAATTGGTTGCCTTATCAGGAATTATTGGAGTATGGAGTTGTTTATAAGGTTATTCACTCCATTGATGAACTGCCATCTGCTTTAGTTGCTGCCGTTGATTTGATTGAAAAGCAACAATGGGTAAGCGCTGAACTAAACCGGACTATTATTCGGAAATATTTTCATCCTGAAATTGTACTTGAACAATGGCTGAATTTATATCTTGATTGTATTAAGGATTATCGTTTACGTAATACTTTTTAATTTTATGCTTAAGCGTATATCTCAGTTTATTACCTATTTTTCTACTATCCGATTTGTACAGCAGGTTATTGTTAGCGGTGCAAGTTATTTTATTTTATCTGTCTGTGGTTTGATCGTTAATATTGTTATTGCAAATTTTTATTCTGCCGACGGGCTGGGGTATTTTCAGCAGGTTATGTCTATTTACCTTATTGCCAGCACCATTGCGTCAATGGGGATAAATTCTTCATTGATTAAACATGCTGCCGAAAATAAAGATAATCAAAGCCAGCTTCAACAGTGTGTAAGCGCTTCTGTGCTCTTAACAATTGCTTCATCATCTGTTTTATTATTGCTTTTGTATTTAACAGTATGGATTTTCCCTAATCTGAAAACCGGTATTATTAATGGTTTTATTGGAATATCATGGGGTTTGCCTTTATTTGCTTTAAACCGCACATTGCTCGGATTACTAAATGGACTTCGTAAAATGAATCTATTCTCTTTTGCACAATCGTTGCGATGGATACTTATTCTTTTGTTTATCGTTATAGGAATTCGATTGAATTTGCCCGTAAAAAAGATTATCCTTGTTTTTCCTTGCGCTGAAGTAATGCTAACATTATTGCTGGTTAGTGTTAATTTAAAGAATTTTTCTTTCTTTCCACCTTTTTCTCAAATGTGGGTTAATGTACATTTTAATTACGGAATTAAAACTTTGTTAACGAATCTGGCCGGAGAGTTTAATGATAAGATTGATATTCTTGTGATTGGCTCAATTATGGGAAACTCTGCCGCCGGAATTTATAGCTTCACTATTAATGTCGCAAAGGGCTTATTGGTTTTTAGTTCAATTATTCAACTTAATTTTTCTCCGCTGATTGCTGAATATTGGTCAAAGCGCCTGTTTAATGAGCTAAATGGGCTTATTCGTATTATTTTTAAGTATAATTTGCTTATTTATTTTATTGTAATTATTGTTGCTTTTTTTGTTTATCCGCTACTATTGGATTTATTTATTACTGATCCAGCAATACTGCAGAGTACTTCAATTTTTAATATCCTTTTACTGGGCGTTTTTTTCTCATCTGTTTTTCTTTTTATGGGAGGATTCCTTACTATGTCCGGGTTTCCTACAGCTCAGTTAATTTATATGACAATTGTTGTAATCTCAGGCCTGGGATTTATTATTGCAGGTGCTTCTTTTTTCAATCTTTATGGCGTTGCGTTGGCTTTTCTTTTGAACGGAATATTTACCAATGTATTGCTTAAATTTTTTATCCGGAAATATACCGGAATTGATATTTTTCAGATTGTTTTACAGAAATCATAAAATTTTTTCAGAGTATGAATACGTTGCTGTATTATTCTCTGAATTTACTATTGCCAGATTAAATGTTTAATTTAGTCCGGCTATTTATGAATTAAAATGTGACAATGAAAATTTATTTGGTTTTATTTGTAGAACTTTTATTTATCGGGGTTATATTTAATTTCATTATTGCGACCTGGTTGTTCAGGTTTAAACTGTTTAAAGCATTCGAATGCTTATTATATGCGTTCCCTGTTGCTCTAGCAATTATTGGTTTAATGCTGTATTATTTATTTATTATTGCGGGCGGATTGCCTTCATGGGTATATATTTTTGTTATTTGTTTATTTTTTATTATTCTATATTTGTTTTCGTATCGCTTGCATATTCCGCTACTCCACGCTGTTGTGCTTTCATTAAAAGGACTGAATAACAAATCTGCGAAAAAAAAGATTTTTATTCTCATCACCGGAATATTGATTATCTGGATGGCTTATGATTTGGTACGGTCTGCATTTATATATCCATTAATGAATCATGATTGCCTTGAATACGCATTGATGGCAAAGCATTATGCGCTTCATTGTTCCTTTGATTTTGTAAAACATCCGTTTATTGAGTCAAATTATTTTTATTATGTCGGCCTTCATGCGCCGGCATTTCCTTTGCTGGGTTCGTTTGAGCAGTTGATTAATCAAATCTTTGGAATTCAGTCAGATCTCTTTTTTCGGTTACTGACTGTATTCCCCGGGATTTTTATTCTTCTTGTCCTTGCATATCACCTCAATTCAATAAATCCGGCATACAGTATGACGGGAATTTGTGCTCTGTTTTTTACCGGAAGTTTTAATTATTTGATTTATGATTATCATATTGATATGTATCGTATTTCTTTGGTGTGTGTGGCTTTCATTTGCATGCTTTATGTTTTTCATTTAAAAAATTACAATGGGTTTTTATTATTTGGGTTTATAGCAGGCCTGCAGGCCCATGCCCATACGTTGGGCTTGTTTATCGGCTTGATTGAATTTTTTTGGCTGATACTATTAATTCGATGGCCGCTAAGAAATAAACTGGTTACTGGAATATTCGCCTTTATTTTGTTTTTGGCAGGAGGTGCTGTTCATTATATTATTGATAGTATTGCAGGTACTGGTTGGTTGTTTAAATTGATTTGATATGAGAAAAAAGATTTTAATTAGCGGTATTTTAATTTTAGTTGCCGGGCAGTATTTATTATTTTTATTGAATTATCATTCAAAGGACTCTGCCGTTGAGTCAATATTATTAAATAATCTGGCTTTGTTTTTTAATTTGAAAAACAGTTTTGTTTTGGCATGGACTTTACCATTTTTTGTTTTACTTACTTTTCGTCGATTCGATTCTGTTGAATTTGTATTTTTTATGGTTTTTTTAAGTATTGCTTTGCTTGTTGCAATACGAGGAGCATTTAATTTCAGATATTCGCTTACGATTCTCCCAATTTGTATTTTTGCTTTTTTTTATCTGGTAAATAAAAATTTACCGGCATCTCCTTCAATCATTTTTATTGTTTCATTTATTCCATTACTCTTTTTATATTTTCAGATGGTTTATACTGTTCAACCTGATTCGTTTAATAAATGGCTCTCATTTCGGTTAAATATTCAGAGATATTCTTATTCAAGATCGTTTTATCCTCACGATATTTATTTAGCTCTTCAGCAACCACCATATTCCAGCCAGGTGTTTTTGGTCAATAATTTACCGGGTTTTTATTATTATACTCCTTGCAAGGGCTATTATTACTGGGCGCCAAATGACAGGTATTTTACCAATCACGGATATGAGAATCTTTTCGAAAACCGTACTGATATGGAAGTTTATTCGGTACTTACAAATAAGTTAAACTGTAAATATATTTTTACTCTTCATTCATATAACAAACTTAATACGCGTTTTGAATCTTTCTTGAATAAATATTGTACGTTAGTCCTTACCAGCCGATATGGCGATTATGAGGTATATGGCATTACTGGATATAGAGTTATTGGTGAGAACCATAAGTAAATCAGTTACGTAGATTAATTTTTTTTTAATTGTTAGGATATTGTTAATTTTGGCCAAAATTGAATTATGTGTGGAATATTTGGATTTGTGGTAACCCCCGAAAGCCACGTAAAACGTGATTTTCTTGTTAAGGCACTAAACGAATTATTTATTTTATCTGAATCCCGAGGGAAGGAGTCATCGGGAATCGCTGTAAAAAATCCTGTACAACAATCAATATTTGTACTTAAACAGCCCACACCGGCATCTAAATTTATCAAAACAAAGGAATATGATAAATTTCTGAATGAGTCGTTGTCAGGTATTTTTCAAATGCAAAACGGACTAGGTTTAAACGCTCCTTTTGGTGTAATTGCACATGCCCGACTCGTCACAAATGGTGGACAGGATGATAATGAAAATAATCAGCCGGTGATTAAAAATGGCACTGTCGGAGTTCATAATGGGATTATTGTTAATGTTGATGAGCTATGGAAAAAGTATTCCCATCTGAAACGAATTTATCAGGTTGATACCGAAATTTTTCTGGATATTTTCAGTGAAAAGTTCAATTCTACTAATGATATGGAAGGATCCGTTATCTCTGCTTTTAACGAGATTTACGGGGCGGCTTCAGTAGCTCTTTTAAACAACAATACCAATACACTTGTTTTGGCTACAAATACCGGTTCGCTTTATTATATTGCTAATAAATTAAATAATATTTTAATCTTCGCTTCAGAAAACTATATTCTAAAATCGTTTAGCCGGAATATTCATTTACAATCTGTTATTGGCGATTATTCTATCGAATGGCTAAAACCTTATCATGGCGTTATTGTTGATTATTCGGGTAATGAATTTTTAAGTAAATTCAATTTTACTGATCAACGATCGTCAAAAAGAGTTTCTGTTTACTCCGAGCGTGATAAACTGATTAATTTATCCGGTCAACGATATATCAGTAATGATGCTTTTTATATTACTCGACTTAACTCGTCGGCTAATGAAAAATTGCTCGAATATAATTTATCTGAAATATCTCATTTACGCCGTTGCTCAAAATGTTTATTACCCGAAACTTTCCCTTTTATCGAATACGATAAAAATGGTGTATGTAATTATTGTCATAGTTATGTGCCTATCCGTTTTAAAGGCGAGGCACAGTTGGATTCTGTTGTTGAAAAGTATAAATCAAGCGATGGAAATCCAGATTGTATTGTAACATTTAGCGGTGGACGTGACAGTTCTTTTGGTCTGCACTATGTTAAGCAGGTACTAAAAATGAATCCGATTGCATATACTTATGATTGGGGAATGGTAACGGATTTAGCCCGCAGAAATCAGGCACGTATCTGCGGTAAGCTGGGTATTGAACATATTTTAATATCAGCTGATATTAATAAAAAACGCGATAATATCCGGAAAAATGTTAGCGCATGGCTTAAACGACCTCATCTGGGAACGATTCCTCTTTTCATGGCAGGCGATAAACAATATTTTTATTATGCAAATCAGCTTAGTAAGATTAATAAAATCTCTCTGGTAGTTCTTTGTGAAAACAAGCTTGAAACAACAAGTTTTAAAACGGGGTTTTGTGGCATTCGCCCCAATTTTGGCACAGAACATACATATACCTTGAATGTATTGCAAAAATTGAAAATGCTTTTTTTCTATGCTCGCGAATATGCCGCCAATCCTTCGTATATTAATTCATCAATCATTGATACATTGGATTCTTTCCGGTCATATTATTTAATCTCTCATGACTACCTGAATTTGTTTGATTATCTTAAATGGGATGAATTAGTTATTGAAAAAACATTGCGTAACGAGTACGATTGGGAGCTATCGCCCGATACTATTACTACCTGGCGCATTGGAGATGGTACCGCCGCTTTTTATAATTATATCTATTATACAGTTGCCGGCTTCTCTGAATTTGATACATTCCGGAGTAATCAGATTCGCGAAGGTATGTTGTCACGGGATGAAGCGCTGCAACTGGTAAATCAGGAAAATAAACCACGCTACGAATCTGTTAAATGGTATTTGGACACAATTCATCTCGATTTTGATGATACGATTAAACGGATTAATCAGATTCCTAAACTTTACAGAAAATAATATGGAGTACCTTCAGTTTCTTTTAATCTCTTTTTTTTCGTATGTGTTTATTCCGTTGACTTTTGCACTTTCCCTTTATTCATTCAGACGGTTTATTCCTTTGCCGTTTATGGCCATTTTGCTTGTTTCAATGATTTTATCTCCTTTTCTTATTTCAATATTCCTTTACTATTTGTTATTACTGATACCTCATCAGAATCCTTTGTTCTATGTTTTTATGCCCTTTATTCTAGTGCTTTTCCTGTTTTGGATGTTTAGAAAAAATATTCCCCTGTTTATCGGAGAATTGAACCAACGGGTTAGAAAAAGTAAAATAAAAAGTGATTGGCGATACATGGCCTTTATGAATTATGCCGCATTGGTCGTTATTTCCTTTTTTCTTTTGATATTTTTTAACCGGATGTTTACGGTTTCTATCCTTGGACATGATATGCTTGAGTATGCGCTTATGGCACGTATAATATCCAATCAGCAGGCGATTACTTATGTGTCCGATATCTTTGATCCTTCATCCGGGTTCTACTATGTTGCCCTGCATGGATTAGCTTTCCCGTTAATGGGCGTCTGGGAGAACCTTTGGAACCGGATCAGTGGCTTAAACAGCGATTTGTTTTTCCGGTCACTCAATCTTTATTTCGGGATTCAGATTTTTTTGTTGCTCTATTATTCGTTGCGTAAAATTAATCCGTTTCTGGGTAGTATTGCATTGTTGTTGCTCGTATTTACAAAAGGTTTTTTTTATGCATTGAATGATTATCATATTGATACCTGCAGAATTGCTGTTTTTTGTTGTTCACTTTTTTTACTGATATATACAATTCAGCAACAAAATTTTTATCTTGCTGCTATCTTTGCCGTTGCATGTGGGTTTCATGGCTTTACTCATTCGCTGGGTGTGTTTTTGTCGTTTCTTGAAATAGCTGTGCTCTTTTTTTCACTCCGGTTTAATATTCGAAAACGTCTAGTGTGGGTTTTAGGAGTACTTGGTATTTTTTTAATTATGGGTGGTATTCATTATTTCTTCGATTCATTATGGGGTACACACTGGATATTTAAAGATATCAAATTTTATTGAGAAATGAAGAAACCGTTAATTTTATTTTTAATCGGAACCGGTGTGGTGTTGATCAACATATTGATCGTACTGAATTTATTCCGCACAAACCCCGAAAATGATATGAATATGGTTTACCGGGGAATTGATACTTCTGTGAAAATGTGGCTTAACGGCCGCTTGGGCTTTTTTTTTAATTTTGAATATATTGGTATTATTAACTGGCTGTTTATTCCCCTCCTTTTGATTTACTTTTTTACAGGACAATTTTCTGTTTTATTCCGGGTATATTTATTGTTTTTTCTTTTGGCTTTATTGATTATTTCGGTAAAAGGTTTTTTTAATATGCGTTATGGCCTTACTGTTCTGCCGCTTTTTATTTTTTTAAATTTGTTTTTTTTGTTTCGGATATTTGAATTCTACCGGTTTAATATAAATCAGTTATATTCTTTCCTTGTATTTCTTTGCGTTTTGTCTCTGATTAATTTTTTTATCAATTATCGTGCATCCGTTAATAAAATATTTATTCGAAAAATTAATTCAAGGTCTGATTTTGTTACCAATAATCCGGATACGGGCTATCTGTCAAATAAAATACGTTCAGCTTCTCATTCAACAATTAAACTGATTGAACATTTAATATCATATCGCGATTCGGCCGAAGGAGTGTTTCAGACAAAACTGAAAAATGCCGCTAAAATTTATTCCCGTTCAATGTTTAACCGTTTCTTTTCTGATCCGTTACCTCTTGAACTTGTTCGTCATATCAATCAGAAAGGAGTTTTTAAGGATTCATTATTTTTGGTTAATAATCTACCTCTGTTTTTTTATTATACTCATCAGAAAGGGGTCTATTTCTGGTGTGAGGATGATTTTTACTGGGATTCAACCGGCCGTCATTCTCTTTTTAAAGGACGGTCTTTAAATGAGGTGCATGCTTTTATTAAAAATTCGCTTAAATGCAATTATATCTTTTCTTGTACCAGTTATGATATTTATGATCCGCAATTCCTTAGTTTTGTTCAGAATTTTTGTTCAATTGATTATATTGATGATTCGAAATACTATGTTTTATATAAAATCAAATGATTAATCCCGGCCGGTTACAGGAAAAATATTTAACAGGTAAATTTAATATTGACCTGATTTGGAATTTTCTTAGTTTAGGATTGATTGGGGTTATTGGTGTTCTTATTAATGTCCTTATTATTCGTAACTATGGCAGTACTGTATTGGGCGTGTTTAATCAGGTGTATGCAATTTATATACTGCTTTCTCAACTTGCCGTTGGAGGTGTACATTTGAGTATTCAATCATTCATACCCCGTTTTATTGGTTCACCTAAGCATCTTCGCTCTATTTTTAATGCGGCTCTGTTTATTAGCGCTGTCTTGTCCATTGTTGTTGTTTTGATGACGTACTGTCTTCATTGGTTGCCAGGCCTGATTCTTAGCAGCCAGGGCGTTGGTGTTTCTTTTGTTTATGTCATCTTTGGCTTGTTCTTTTTTTCGCTTAATAAAGTAATGATTTCATACTGTAATGGATTACGCCGTATGAAGGCATTTGCTGTTTTTCAATCTCTCCGATTTATTTTCATGATCGGTATATTGATTTTTTTTATTAAATTGAAAGTAAATAGTCAATACGTTCCGTCTATCTTATCTTTAGCTGAATGTTTTCTTTTTTGCATTGTTCTGGTGTATAATTATAACTTTATTCGTTTCAGAAACAATTATAAGTTCAGTCATTGGCTTCGCATTCATTTTCGTTTCGGGAATAAAGCCCTGATGGGTAACTTTCTGCTTGACGTTAATACCCGCGTAGATGTCTTTATTCTCGGTATTTTCTTAACTGATAAATTAGTTGGGGTATATAGTTTTGCCGCTAATATTGCCGAAGGTTTGATGCAATTCCCGGTATTATTCCGGAATAATATTAACCCGCTTATCAGTCAGTCAAGAAGCCGTTTCTCCGTTCGTTATTTTGAACAGTTTATTCAGAAAAAAATTAAATCTTTTTATAAAATTATTTCGGGACTTTCTGTGCTTTCCATAATATGTTTTCCGCTGGTTTTGATAGTATTTGGAATTAAAGAGGATTTTTTAGCGATTTGGGTTGTGTTCTCTATTCTTGCAGCGGGTATTGCTATTGCCGGCGGATATTTGCCTTTTCAAATGATTTTTAATCAAATTGGCAAACCCATGCAACAAACTGTTTTTATCTTTTTGATCTTTCTTTCGAATGTTGCAGGAAATGTTTTATTAGTACCCTTATTGGGTATTTATGGAAGCGCTGCCGGTACCGCTCTTTCCTTTATTCTGCTGGTAGTGTTTATGAAGGTTTTGCTTAAACGGCAGTTTAATATTCATGTCTGATGGATATGGGCTTGAGGGTTTGTCATATCTCTTCAGCTCACCGGAATACTGATGACCGGATTTTTCTTAAAGAATGTGTAACACTTGCTCAGAAAGGATATACTGTAACGCTTATTGCAAAAGGTGTTGTTTCTGATAACAGTATGATTAATCAAATTCTTTTTCCTGATTATCATTCCCGGTTCGGGCGATTTGTTGCGGGCGGTGTAAAAATGCTTTCTTATTGTTTACGACGTAATGATGATCTGATTCATTTTCACGATCCCGAACTCCTCTGGGTTGCTTTAATCCTTAAACTGACAGGCCGGAAAATAATTTATGATGTACACGAAGATTTGCCCAGGCAAATTTTGAATAAGCAATACATCCCTATCGCCTTTCGTCGTATTCTTGCTGTTCTGATTGAAATAACTGAACGGGTGGCATCATGTTTTTTTGATGGTATTGTTGCTGCTACCGATGATATTGCCAGACGTTTTAATCCGAAGAAAACCAGCGTAGTGAGAAATCTGCCCGTAATGGGTATGAGAAATTTTGTGTATGACAAAAAAAATGATCCCTCTGTTTTACGTCTGATTTATGTTGGTGGTTTATCTTATGACCGGGGTATTCTGGAGACGATTCAGATTACGGGAATTCTTAACAAATCGGTTTCTTGCAGGATATGGCTGGCCGGTGACTGGGAATCGGCCGCCTTTTTTCAGCGTTGCCGTAATCTGGATGCCTGGCAGTTTGTTGATTTCCTTGGGTATCTTCAACCCGCAGAAGTATACAACCATATAAGCAATTCAGATATTGGCGTGTGTCTGCTTCATCCGTTACCGAATTATGTTTCGTCTCTTCCCGTTAAGTCGTTTGAGTATATGATGTTTGGCAAACCCATGATAATGTCCGATTTCCCTTATTGGTTAAGTCAATATAAAGGTGCAGCTGTATTTTCTGACCCATTTGATATACAGGGGGCAGTTGATAAAATTCTTGCATTATGGCAGAACCCATCACTCTATTCATCTGTTTCGTCTTTTTCATCCGGCTTGATTTTGAGTGAGCTGAATTGGGAAACCGAAGCAGCGAAATTGCTTAATCGGTATCATGCTGTTCTAACGAAAGGAGTTAAATGAATTGGCGTATTTTTAAATATTTTGGTTGGCAGGGGTATTCATCGGTATACCGCGGAATTGCTGTTATATCTACCGGTACAGTTATTGCACAATTAATTCCATTATTATTATCTCCTTTGTTTACGCGGTTGTATAGTCCTTCTGATTTCGGTTTATATGCTATTTACCTTTCCATACTAGCTATCCTGGATGTTATGGTGGCTGCCCGCTATGAACTTGCCGTCTCAAATCCTGCATCGGATGAAAAGGGTGCGTTATTGGTTTTTGGCGGTTTTTTACTGGTCTTTTTATTCGGAATAATTTTCATTATCATTGGTTTTTTTACTCAACATCAGTTAGGTGTCTGGATGGGCAATGACCGGGTTGCATCCTGGTTTCCGGTTATTATTCTCAGCACTGTGTCTGTGGGGTGTTATAAGCTTTTAAATGCCTGGTTGATGCGGAAACAGGCCTATTCTGCTGCAGTTATTAATAAATTCAGCCAACGGTCCGGCGAAGCTGCAATTATGCTCATTGCGGGATGGAGTAAAAAGGGGTATGGATTGTTGGTCGGTGATTTAGGTGGCCGGATTGTGATGTTTGTGACTGCTTTTTTTCAGTGCCGGAAAAAACAATTGTTTGGCTTTAAACCATCTTTAGTCAATATAATTAAAGTACTTGGCGAATATCGCGATTTCCCTTTTTTTAATACCTTGCCGGCAGTAATGAATGTGTTGAGCACTATGTTGCCGGTTTTTTTTATAAGTCATAATTTTGGTGTTCAACAGACCGGTTTTTTTAATTTCAGCCGAACTTTGCTTGCAGTGCCTTTTGCCCTGGTATCAACAAGTATTTCTCAGGTATTACTTCAGGAGGTGGCTGCCCGCCGTAACAACCGGGAGAATATTTACCCTTTAATCCGGACCTTGGCTATGCAATTAGGCCTTGCCGGTATATTTATGATAGTTGTTTTATTTCCTTTTGCGCCGCTGTTGTTTCGGGTTATTTTTGGCAGTGAATGGATTACGGCCGGCGAATATACACGTATTATGGTTTTTTCTTATGCCATACAGTTCGTTTCATCTCCTTTAAGTGTTGTTTTTGCTGCCCTTAACCGCATCCGGTTGTATAGTATCTGGCAAACGGTTTTTTTCCTTCTTGTGCTAGGCCTGTTATTTTTAACGCATTTGCCGATCATTCATTTCTTAGTGGTTTTAACAGCGCTTGAAGTTCTTGCGTATACAATCAGCTTGTGGATGATTATTAAACTTTGCCTGGTTTGTGATAAAACGCACTGATGCCTGTCTCGTGGCGGTTTAATTTTTTACCCGTATATTTGGTGTGAATTGGGATTATTTGAAATGAAAATAGCTGAAGTAAAACCGGAGCATTATACTTCGTACGACCGGATCTGTAATATCTATGGTTCTGTATTCATGTCGCGTTCCTGGCTTAATACCCGGCGATCTGCAAAATTGTATGGCGTTTTTAATGATTCAGGAGTATTGGTTGCCGCATTTGCCCTTCGGGTAGTCCGGCGTTTTGGGCTTCTTTTTTTAACCGATTGTGATCTCACTCCATCCACCGGTTTTTTTAATGCCGAGGCAATTCATTCTCAGGTGATGGTGGAGATTAAAAAAAAAATAATTTTTGCTATTTCTGATTTTATAGCTTCATTACGTCCCTTCTTTGTTTCTATCACCTGGTGTGAGGAGTTTAGAGATATGCAACCATTTATCTGGAAAAATTATCACTGTGCCTTACAATATACTTACATTCTGAATATTGTTCCCGATGAATCGGTATTGTTCGAACAGATTGATAATAATCGGCGGCAAGTTATTAAACGAACCTGCCGCGATGGTATTGAAATAAAACTAACGTCAAATAACGAGGATTTGAAGATGTTTGTTTTTAATACTTTCAAACGCAAGAAAATTAATGTTGATATTAACAGTATTCAACAGGTCTTTGATCATTTCATGTTGCCCGGTAATAGTTTTTCGTACTTTGCGTATTTTAATAATTTACCGGTCGCAATGGCATTTTGTATTTATGATTCGTGTACCTGTTACTATCTTTTTGGTGGTTATGATGAAACATCGAAGCATAAAAGCACCGGCGCTGCATGCCTGTGGGAATGTGTTAAGCATGCACGTAAGTTAGGTCTTAAGAAGTTTGACTTTGAAGGGTCAATGGTGCCATCAATCGAAAAGTATTTCAGAAGCTTTGGCGGGGAATTGCATTATAATTTCCGGGTACTTCACGCCCCGTTTTTTGTTGAATGTATTCTAAAGTTCTTTAAACCCCATTTATTTTGATAAGAAAAACTTTATATATTATTTTCGATCGAATTAAACGATGGATTATTGATACAGCAAGGAAAAGTAATCGTTTGAAAACTCCAATGGATTATATCTTGCAAACTCTCGAACCGCTTGATCTTTTACCTGCTAATGCTGTTGCTGTTGATCTTTTCGGAATGTATGGATTATGGACAACACGTGATATTTATCCATATTGCCGTCGAATTGAATTGTGGGAGATTGACCCTGTATATGCGCGTTGGGCTAAACGGTTTTTAGCTGATGCTGCCGTGTTTTGCGGTGATAGTATTAAAGCCATGAGTGAGGGTCGTTTGTCTCAGCAATTTTATGACTTTATCCTGATTGATAATCCCCTGGGTTGTTTTGATAAGTATTGCGAACATTTTGAAGCCCTTCCCCTTGCTATGAAATATATACATCGTACAGTAATGGTTTTAAATGTTATCCCATCTGTAAAACCGGTATTGAACAATTATCAAAGAAGTGATCAATATATTAATGATTGGATACTGCGAAGGCGTCTCTTTTATCAGAAAGACAATGCAGAAAATATCACAGTTTCTGAAATTTTAATTTTTTACCGGAACTATTTTGAGACGAATGGTTTTGTGGTTAAATTTCTTTCTTTTGTACCCAGAACACCAGTTGTTTTATTTTTATATGCTTCTGTTTCACGATCGTCATTATGAAAATTATTATTTCACACGATATTGATCATATACATCCTGCCGAGCATCTCAGGGATGGGTATATCCCTAAATATTTTGTGCGGAATTTTCTTCATTTGCTTTTGAACAAATGTTCGGTTAACGAATATTTTGCACGTTGGCAGAAATTATTTTCGTCTCGTTTAAATAATTTGAACGAATTAATGGATTATGATGAGAAGCACCATATCCCTTCAACATTTTTCCTTGCCGTAAGTAATGGTTTGGGTTTATCTTATTCGATACGGCAGGCAGAGCGGATATTCAAAGATATTACCCACCGGAAATTTGACACCGGGGTGCATGGTATTGCATTTGACAGGGTAGAACTTGTTCGGGATGAGTTTGAACGATTTACACGTATCACCGGATCGAAACCGGCCGGCATACGAACTCATTACCTTAGGTTTAATCATAACACACCTGACGCTATGAGTTCTGCCGGATATACCTATGATTGCAGTGTCCCTGGCCTGAAAAAACCCTGGCGTGCCGGACTTATCTGGGAAATACCTTTGTCTGTAATGGACTGCAATGTATTGGATAATCCCTCCGTTTCAAACCCTTTTGATTTTACGGTACAACTCATAGAAAAAGCAAAACAGATGGAATTGCCGTACTTTAGTATTTTATTTCATGATAATTATTTTTATTCCGGTTTTACCAAATGGAAAAAATGGTATATGGATGTAATTCACTATTGCATTGAACATTCGTACAGGTTTATTTCATACAAAGATGCCGTGCTTGAATTAAATCAAAATTATAATAATGGATAGTCCCTTTGTTTCATTGATTATTCCCTGCCGGAACGAAGCATTATTTATCCGGCAATGTATCAGCAGTATTCAGGAAAACGATTATCCTGCAGGGAGAGTTGAAATGGTTGTTGTGGATGGATTAAGCAGTGACCATACGCTGGATATAGTAAATGAATTGGCACAGAAAGATAATCGTATTACGGTGCTGACTAATCCAAAAAAAGTTTTTCCTGCTGCGGTAAATATCGGGTTGGATGCTTCGAAAGGTCAGGTAATCTTTATTTTGGGAGCGCATGCAATATATCCTCCCGATTATATTTCGGTTTGTGTAAAGATGCTCTATCAATTAGATGCGGGGAATGTAGGCGGCGTGCTTAATACAATAGGAATGAATTCTTCGTGGGTTGGCCGGATGATTCAGCAGACACTGTCAAATCCTTTTGGTGTGGGGAACAGCCGGTTTCGTACCGGTGTAACGGAGGTGATGGAAACGGATACAGTATTCGGGGGATGTTACCCGCGTGATATCTTTAATTCTGTTGGATTATTTAATGAAAATCTTGAAAGCAGTTCGGATATTGATTTTAATACCCGTCTTAAAAAAGCAGGAAAAAAAATTTATATTATTCCTCATTTGTTGGTTACGTATTATACCCGTTCTACTTTCATAAAATTTATTGTGAATAATTACCGCAATGGTTTTTGGGCTATTTATCCAATGCGTTTTGTTGATTATATCCCTGTCCGGTTAAGGCATTTTATTCCCTTGTTTTTTTTTAGTGCATTAACAGGATTAATTCTTTTGCAATGCATTTGGCCGTGGATAAAAATTCCTCTTGGCGCATTACTTTTGATCTATCTTTCCGGTGCTTTATTCTTTTCATTTAAAAGTGTGAGATTTAATTTTCCCGCATTATTTTTACTGCCATTCTTTTTCTTTCTGCTGCATATAATCTATGGTTTAGGATCTTTTGTTGCGGTTGTTAAAGTTATTTTTTATCGGATGTTTAAACGAACGAGATGATGAAACGGATATTTGATTTTGTTTTTTCGGGTCTGGCTATATTATTTTTATTACCTGTTGGCCTGTTGATGGCTTTGATTATTTGGCTTACCGACCGGGGGCCTGTTTTTTATCGTGCTCCGCGTGTCGGATTAAATGGTCGCCTGTTTAAGATGTTTAAATTCCGCACCATGGTTGTTAATGCCGATAAAATCGGTGCGTCATCTACTACATTGAGTGACCCGAGAATAACACATATTGGGCATTTCCTGCGTCGCTACAAACTTGACGAAATACCGCAACTCATCAATGTATTGATAGGTGATATGAGTATTGTCGGTCCCCGGCCCGAGGTTAAAAAATTTACGGATATGTTTACTGATGAAGAAAAGGCAATTCTTTCCGTTAAACCGGGAATTACCGATTGGGCTTCATTATGGAATATTGATGAAGGGAAAGTGCTTGAAGGAGCCGAAGATCCCGATAAAGCTTATATGATGCTGATCTGGCCCGAAAAGAAACGGTTGCAACTTGAGTATGTCCGCCAGCAGTCAATGATTAATGATATTAGGATTATTTTTCTAACTTTACGGGCAATTTTTATAAAAAATTAGTTTTCTGTGAATTATACACCTGAGTTTCTCCTTAATTTATACCGGATGATGCTACGCATCCGGTTATGCGAGGAGGCCCTTGTTGAACCGATTCTTTCCGGTCAGATTAGATGTCCGGTACATCTTTACTCCGGTGAAGAGGCCATTGCTGCCGGAGTATGCGCTGCACTGGAGGGAAAAGATATGGTCTTTGGTAATCATCGTTCGCACGGCCATTATCTTGCCAAAGGGGGAAGTATGCATGCTCTGTTTGCTGAAATTTTCGGTCGCCAAACGGGCTGTTCACGCGGACGCGGTGGTTCTATGCATATTATCAGCCCTGAAAATGGTGTTTTGGGAATCGCTCCGATTGTTGCAGGTACTATCTCTCTTGCCTTGGGTGCAGCGCTCGCTTCATCTATAAAGAATGACCTGCGGGTTACCGTATCGTTTTTTGGTGATGGCGCTACCGGCGAAGGTGTACTCTTTGAATCGCTTAATTTTGCCGCTCTGAAAAAATTGCCGCTGATATTTATTTGTGAGAATAATTCCTATTCAACACACCTGCCCATCCGGGAAATCCGGGCTAATAATGATATTCATCTGATTGCTGAACCTTTTGGGATAACGCACAATAAGTATGATGGCAATGTGGTGTTGCAGGTCTATGAATCCGCAAGAAATGCGGTTGAGCTTTGCAGGAATGGACTAGGGCCTGTTTTCCTTGAATTTAATACCTATCGTTTTCGCGGACATGTAGGCCCCGATGATAATGTGCAGGGCGCACACACCGACATTCGGCCCGAAGATGAAATTGATGCCTGGCGTAAAAAGGATCCGGTTTTATGTTTTGAGAAATCGCTGATGCAGGATAATATTCTTACTGCTGAATTAAGACAGGAGATTCAGGCATCTGTTGATAAGGAGGTGAAAGAGAATTTTGCAAAAGCACTGTCGGACCCAATGGTTCCTCCGGACGAGCTGTTGAAATATGTTTATGCCGAATAGAGAGATTCAATACAGCATTGCATTAAATGAGGCGTTAATCCAATTGATGACTGCCGATTCGAATGTTTTACTTATCGGTCAGGGAGTTAAAAGTCCCTGGTACGTTGGAAATACCTGTAAAGATTTAGTTCGTCTCTTTGGTGAAAAGCGGGTTATTGATACACCGGTATCAGAAAATGCAATGACCGGCGTAGCTGTTGGAGCTGCCATTGCCGGGATGAAAGCCGTGGTGGTGCATCCGCGCGCTGATTTTGCCTTTTATGCTTTTGATCCTATCATTAATCAGGCCGCAAATTGGCATTATATGAATGGCGGACGCTCGTCGGCGCCTGTGGTTTTCTGGTTAATTATTAATCGCGGTGGAGAACAGGCCGCACAACATTCGCAAGCAATACAAGCAATGCTGGCACATGTCCCGGGCCTGAAAGTGATAGCTCCTTCTACTGCTTACGATGTTAAGGGATTGCTTATCGCTGCAGTGAAGGATCCCGGTCCTGTAGTTTTTATTGATGACCGTTGGCTGTATTCAAATCAATGTGATGTTGTGCCGGAAGAAATGTACGAAGTGGAAATTGGTAAAGCCGCAATACAGCATCAAGGAAACGATGTTACTATGGTTTCCTATTCATGGACGGCTTTTGAGTGCCGGCGCGCAGTGAATGAACTGAGCCGTTGCGGTATTGGCGTTGAACTGATTGACCTGCGTTCACTGAAACCAATGGATGATGAATTGGTTTATCAATCAGTATTAAAAACTCGTCGGCTTATTGTTGTTGACGGCACATGGAAAAGTTTTGGTATATCGGCTGAAATTTTATCCCGTATTATTGAACGGTTTGGTACCACAACGACGATTCCCATGTTACGCATCAATCTCCCAGATGCACCTGCTCCCGCTTCATCGGTACTCGAAAAACAATATTATATCACGGTTGAAATGATTATTGAAAGAACAAAAGAATTTATTAATAAAACACATCATGGAACGTAAGGTGCGATTTGTTGAACCTGCAAAACTCTACAGGACATTAAAAACCGAACTTGATAATGCTTATTACGATGTGATGTCAACCGGACAGTTAATTGACCGGGCACATCTGAAATCATTTGAAGAAAATCTTGCCCGTTTTGTGGGTACGCGATATGCCGTTGGACTTAACAGTGGTTACGATGCATTGCACATGTCGCTTCGCGCAGCCGGTATCGGCCCGGGAGATGAAGTGATTGTGCCTGCTCATACCTTTGTGGCCACCTGTTCGGCGGTAGTGAATGTTGGCGCCACACCGGTGCTGGTGGATGTGGCCAGAGATTTTAATATTGATGTACGGCTTATTGAACCGGCCATTACCAGTCGCACACGGGCCATTATCCCTGTTCATCTGAGCGGGTGGATGGCTGATATGCCCGCAGTTATGCAGATCGCTGAAAAATATAATCTGATTGTTATCGAAGATGCCTGCCAGAGTTTAGGTTCAACCATTAATGGTAAAGGTGCCGGGGCATGGGGATTGACCGGTTGTTTTAGTTTTTATCCGTTTAAAATACTGGGTGGCTATGGCGATGGCGGTGCCATTACGACTAATAGTGAGGAAGTGGCCCTGTTTGCCCGGCGTATGCGGTTTAATGGTGAAGACCGTGAAACCGGCGAGTATCACGGGCATGGCTTTACCTGCCTGCTGGATAACCTCCAGGCCGCATTTCTCGATGTCAAACTTCGTTATATGCTCCGCTGGATTGAACGCCGGAAGCAGATTGCTGAAAAATACCGCAATTCTTTGTCTGATTTATCTGATCTTTTACTCCCTCATTATTCCAGGCCCGGGTCGGATCATGTTTATCAAAATTATACTATCCGGTCTAAACAGGGAAATGATTTTTCAGAGTATCTTAAACAGCATGGAGTGGAGGTGCTTACCCAGTTCCGCAAACCTTATTATAAACATGCAGCGCTTAATCTCGAAGATAAGGGATTTCCGGAAACCGAGGCATTGAGCCGCGAAGTATGTTCATTGCCCATGAATGTTGAAATTGATGATGAGGACATAAATTATGTTATCTCTGTCGTGCGATCGTTTTATGGTAAATAATTGAACAATATAATTTGAATGAAAGAATTATCACGGATCACAGAAACATTTACCGAATCGGTTATTCGGGAAATGACGCGTATAAGCGATGAAGCCGGAGGATATAACCTGTCGCAGGGGTTTCCGGATTTTGAAAGTCCCACTGAAATTAAAGTGGCCGCCATACGCGCTATTCAGAATAACTATAACCAGTATCCGGTTACTTTTGGTGAACCGGAGTTGCGGGAGGCCATCAGTAAAAAATTAGACAGGTACAATGGGATTATATGCGATCCGGCAACTGATATTACGGTTACCTGTGGAGCTACCGAGGCCATGATTGCAACACTTAAAGCCATTATTAATCCCGGAGATGAAATCATTATTTTTGAGCCATTTTACGAAAACTATGGCCCCGATGGCATATTATCCGGCGCTGTGCCCCGGTATGTTACTCTTTATACCCCCGATTGGAAATATGATTATAATGAGTTAGCCAAGGCGTTTAATGCAAAAACCAAAGCAATTATTATAAATACACCTAATAATCCAACAGGTAAAGTATTTACGGCTGAAGAACTTCGTGAAATTGCAGATTTATGTATCAGGTGGGATGTTTATGCTATCACTGATGAAATCTATGAACATATTCTCTATGATGACGCTCAGCATATTTCTATTGCATCCCTGGAGGGGATGGCTAACCGTACCATTACTATTAATTCGTTGTCCAAAACTTACTCGGTTACCGGATGGCGTGTGGGATGGGCTGTTGCGGCAGCTCCAATCACCCAGCGGATACGCAAGGTACATGATTTTTTAACTGTCGGAGCACCTACTCCTCTTCAACATGCTGCTGCTGAAGCGCTCTCTTTTTCTGACCAGTATTACCGGCAACTCAGTTATCGCTATCATGAAGCGCGTAATCATTTATGGCAAACCCTCACCGATACTGGATTTAAACCCTTTAAACCACAGGGTGCGTATTATATTATTTCGGATACCACTGAACTGATGAAAAAGTTGAATGCCCTCGATGATTTTGATTTTTCCCGTAAATTGATTGAACATACCCGGGTGGCAACCGTACCGGGTTTTTCTTTTTATCAAGACCGATCAAAAATAAGTTATCAGGTGCGTTTTGCCTTTTGTAAAAAGATGGAAACACTGCAAAAGGTGCGCGAATTGCTTTATGCTGCTTTTAATTAATCGTAGGACGTTATGTTGCGCATCCGGAACATATTAATGCTTAAACATTGGACCGGTGTTGCATTGGTTTTTAGTATGCCTTTATTTAAAGGATTATTGTCGCCACTGATTGCATTATGGTGCTTATTAGTGCTTGCCGAAGTGATTGTTAATCCTCCTTCGGTTAATCAATGGAGAAAATCAATCGTCAGTCCGCCGGCTTTTATAGTTCTCCTTTTCTTTTTATTTGCAGGAAGTGTTTTTCTATTGTCTGATTTTAGCCATCGGACATGGATAAACCTGGAGACGAAAATGTCTCTGCTGGTTGTGCCATTAATGTTTTTACTCTCCAGACCGGACAATCCACAAAAAAACAGTCAATTGGATAAATTTTTTATTTATGGAAATCTGGTGGCATCCCTGATCTGTTTTATGGTTGCTGTTTATAATTCTATTTATATTACACCCAGAGGAATTGCATTTGATCCAAAGTTAAGCAGCTCATATTCTCTTCTGGAGTCAATTACTATCGGAGGAAATTATTTTTTATACGATAATTTTTCCCGCTTTCATCACCCGGCATATTTTTCATTATTTCTTACGGTAGCCGTGATTCTTTTGATTGAAAAATGGTTTGATGAGGAAAACGGTAAGGTATCATCTTTTTTCATTCTCCTGTTGTTCCTGATTACTATTCTTTTACTCTCATCCCGTGCAGGTATTTTAATCTTTGCGGTTGTCCTAATCGGATACCTGATTTTTGCCCTTATCCGTAAACAAAAAAAGGTTCTTCCATTTATCGCTCTGCTTGTCGCTTTTTCTCCGCTTGTGATTATTTATCTGAAAAACAACTATCGCATTAAAACAATTATTAAAAATCCGTCATTTAATATCAAAAAAATAACTGCAAATAGCAGTAACGACAGGTTTATTATCTGGAATGCGGCCATTAAAGCGGCATCGGCCAATTTTATTACAGGTTATGGCATTGGTGAGTCCGAAAAGGTTCTTGCAGCCATTAATCCCCCTGCCAATGGGGTTTTTTATAACGCCCATAATCAGTTTCTTGAAACGCAAATTGAAACTGGTATTTTAGGGACGATTTGTTTGCTGTTGATTTTTATTACTGCATTAATTTCCGGCTGGATTAAAAAGAATATTACGTTTCTTTTTTTTCTATTATCTGTTTTTTTGCATTTTTTGTTTGAATCTATGCTTGAAACTCAATCAGGTGTTGTGTTCTTTAGTTTTTTCTATTGTTATTTATTTTATAAAGGAACATCGGAGGAAGTGGTTGATAAATTGTAATTTTGTATTCTATTTTTAAGCCATGGTAAAACGTATTCTTCTTCGTTATTCAAATATTGTTGTTTCGCGCTGGATAATTTTATTAATTGATATCTTAGCGGTTACCGGACTTTTCTTTTTTGCATATCTGGTTCGTTTTAATTTTGTATTACGGCACGTAGGTGAAAGTTTTTATCCTGTACAGGTTTTTTATATTATTGGTATTTATACCATCGGATTTATTCTTTTTCGTTCGTACTCAGGAATGATACGGCATACTACGCTGATTGATACAATAAAAATTGTTTCTTCAATTTCTTTTTCTGCACTGCTGGTTGCATCTACTACCTGGTATGTGCAGACAAATTTTACAGGCCATCAGCTTAATATTCCTTTTTCGGTAATTCTTATTCATTATCTGCTTTGCGCATTTATTCTGGTCAATACCCGTGTGTTGTTAAAAATGGCCTATCTTCAGATTTCAACAAGCCGGAATATTAAAAATATGATGGTTTATGGTGCCGGCAACCTCGGACTCATTACCAAACAAACATTTACCCAGTCCAATGCAAGCAAATATCAGGTGATTGGTTTTATTGATGATAATCCATCTATCCAGAAAAAAATGATGGAGGGAATTAAAGTATATTCTCCACTTCGGGTGTTTAGGGAATCTTTTATCCAGAAGGAAAAGTTGGATACAATTGTTATTGCTATCAATCATCTTCCTGTAGAAAAAAAGAGGAAGATAACGGATCTTTGTTTACGTTTTGGAATAGAAGTCAGGATTGTTCCACCGGTTGAAGATTGGTTTAACGGGGAACTGAGTGTTGGAAATATAAATAATCTTAGAATTGAAGATATACTGGGACGAGAAAGCATCGTGCTGGATCTTGCAAATATTAGTCAGGGTATAAAAAATCAAACTATACTTATCACCGGCGCAGCCGGTTCTATCGGCAGCGAAATTGTACGGCAAATACTGACCTATGAGCCGCAACGGCTTATTTTGTATGATCAGGCCGAGACACCGTTGCACGACCTTCAGCTTGAAATTCAACAACGGATTACGAACAAAGAAGTACATTTTATTGTTGGGGATATTAATAACCGGGAACGATTAATTCGCTTGTTTAATACGTATAAGCCCCATATCGTATTTCACGCTGCCGCTTATAAGCATGTTCCCATGATGGAAGCAAATCCTGGCGAGGCCTTGCGCGTGAATGTCGGGGGTACGCGAAATCTGGCCGACCTCTCAGTTCAATACGGAGTACAACGGTTTGTGATGATTTCTACCGATAAGGCCGTAAACCCAACCAGTATCATGGGCGCCAGCAAGCGAATTGCCGAATTATATACCCAGGGACTCAGTGCCGCCGGGGTGCAGACAAAGTTTATCATTACCCGTTTTGGCAATGTGCTTGGTTCCAACGGATCGGTTATCCCTTTGTTTAAAAAGCAAATTGAGCAGGGAGGCCCGGTTACTGTTACCCATCCCGAAATAACCCGCTATTTTATGACTATTCCGGAAGCCTGTCAGTTGGTGCTTGAGGCAGCGTTTATGGGTGACAGGGGAGAAATATTTATTTTTGACATGGGTGAGTCGGTTAAAATTATTGATCTGGCTGATAAAATGATTCGCTTGGCAGGGAAAGTACCCGGACAGGATATTAAAATTGAGATTACCGGACTCAGGCCTGGCGAGAAACTGTATGAAGAGTTATTGGCTAATAAAGAAAACACCAAGCCAACTCATCATCCTAAAATTATGATTGGAAATTTTCAAACCTGTGACTTCGAGGCCGTAAACAGGGAAATAAATTATCTTCTTGAACATTGCGAAACCATGCAATCTTCCGAAATTATTGCAGCAGTCAAAGCAATTGTGCCCGAATATCGTTCTGCCTAACACTCGTTTACCACAGGATTGTAAAACGGCTGTTTTGTCAAAAAAAAATAATTCAGAAACGTTTGATTCTCTTTTTGTATATTTGCAATCCCTTTGTCCGATGGTGTAATGGTAGCACTGCAGATTTTGGTTCTGCCTGTCCAGGTTCGAATCCTGGTCGGACAACAAAACGAAATCTATCCTGTTATTTTTCGGGCTTCAGAGCTTCACTGATGCGTTTGTACTTGATGTCTGATAGGGGAACATATCCGGCAGCCATAGCTTTTTCACCAGCCCTGGTTATATAAAAACGGATATATTCCATGATCTCCGGGCGCTCTGCCGAATTATCCGATACATAGATATAAAGGATACGCGACAAGGGCTTGTACGTGTAATTTTCGATTGTTTCTTTTGAAGGAAATACTGCATCAGAACTTGAACCATTATTCTTGTTTGAGATGGGTATCAGTTTTAACCGGTCTTTGTTCTCTTCATAATAGGCCAGACCGAAATATCCGAGGGAATTGACATCATTCACTACTCCCTCAACCAATACGTTATCATCTTCACTGGGGGTATAATCTGTACGGCAGGCAGTTTCTTTCCCTAAAATCTCTTCGGTAAAGAAATCAAAGGTTCCGGATGCCTTGCCCGGCCCAAAAAGCCGGATTTTTTCTTTTGGCCATGTCGGTCTTACTTGATCCCATGTAGTTACCGGGTTTTGGTTATTATCCATCCAGAGTGTCTTTAGTTCTGCAGTGCTGATATAATCCAGCCAGACATTATTTTTATTTGTAACCAAAACAATACCATCGTATGCAACAGGGATCTCTGTAAAGGTGATCTCCAGCGAATCACATAACCGTTTTTCATTTTCATTAATAACCCGGGATGCATTATTGATGTCTGTTTCACCTTTGCAAAATTTATCAAAACCACCGCCTGTGCCTGATACCTGCAGATCAATTGTTACATTCGGATACGTTGCGGTAAACTCGGAACTGATCGCCTCAGTTAATAGATATACAGTGCTGGATCCGTCAATTTTTATGGTGCCGCTAAGGTTACGTTTTGAAAGGTTGCCGCTATTGCAGCCGGCAAGTATAATTATTAATGATAGAAAGAGCATTCGCTTCATAAGTATGTTTTTTATACAAATGTCTGATAATAGTTTTTTCTCAGCATTAAATCATTAATAATTCTGTATGAATTTTTTATTAACTCATTGTAAAATGCATTCCGTTAATTTATAAAAGATGTTGGCTTAATTATCAGTTAAACTTTAGTAGTTTACTTTACTATCCAATTCAAAGGGAGATGTTCAGGAGGTTTAAAGTACAGATGTTGCTGGTATTTGGCACTTTTTTGTTGATATTCGCAGCAATGATTTTAATTAATAATCTGTTATATATCAAGAAAGAACGAATAAACAAATCCATAGATGAGATTAGCCGGATTCAGATTATGCTTCATAAAGATATCCTGTTAATGAATAATTTCTATTTGTACGAGAGCCGGAATATTGATTTTTACAGAACAAAAAACAGCCGCTATCTTGCAGAGCATCATCAATTGTTCCGGCAAATTAATAATTATATCAGGCAACTTCAGAATAAACCTGAGATCCGGCGGTTAGATAAAGATGATCAATCTCTTGCCCGGATAGAGAAAATGCTGAAGGAGTTCAGTGATACATTTTATAAGATTGTATTGCTTATGTCTACCCGTGGTTATGAGTCGTCAGGGCTTGAGGGTGAATTAGTATTATATTATGAGCAATTGAGTGATCTGCGGCACGGAATGGCTGAAATAAGAAATCTGAAGCAGGCGCAGCAGTTGTTTTTTAATAATAACAGTTCAGAGAATTATTTGTTTTTAAAATCTGCAGTAAATAATCTGGTAGAGAAAGAGGGCGGGCATCCGGATATTGCTGCAATTTGCCGGCAATACATGATGGTTCTCGATAATCTGGGGAAACTTGATGCCGAGATTGGTTACCGGTTTGATGACGGTTTAAAATATAAAACGGTTGTTTTGTCTAACGAAATCTTGAAATCGGTAAGTAAGTTTGTTACTGAGGCAGAACATCGCCGCGACAAAACCTTTCACCGTATGCAGAGCAGTTTGATGCTTCTGTACTTGTTGAGCGGCATATTGTTTATTATTTTCAGTTTTCAGATTGCAGCCCGTATGGTAGGCCGTATCTCGGCTATCGCTAAAACCATTGAGTCGTTTGTAGCCAGTGATTTTTCTGTCGGCCATCAGTTTACACTCAAAGAAACCAATGATGAAATCGGTGGTCTGATAGGAAATCTCCGTGTGATGCATTCGCGCATTGTTACGCTGATTGGTAATTTCAAGGCATCGGTTGAAGAACAGACGCTGGCCTTGCAGCAACAGAATCAAATGATTGAACAAAAAAATGCCGAGATTCATCATCAGATGAAGCAGCTTTCAGTTAAAAATGCTGAGATTGAGATGCATTTGGATACATTGAACAGAAAAAACCGTTATATTCTCGACAGTATTAATTTTGCAAAACTTATTCAGGAGGCCATGCTTCCTTCTGCGCACAATCTGGAGTCGCGATTTGCAGAGTCGTTTTTGATTTATTTACCGAAAGATATTGTTAGTGGTGATTTTTACTGGATGAAAGAGTTCAGAGAAGCTGAAAAAGAATATACGCTTATTGCAGTCGCCGATTCTACCGGACATGGTGTGCCGGGCGCTCTGATGAGCATGCTTGGTATTGCATTTCTCAATGAAATTGTTGTTCGGGAAAGAACCATTGAACCGGATAAGATCCTGAATAAACTCCGCAGCCATATAAATAATTGTCTTAATTCGGGTTCGAATTATCTCGATTATGGTATGGATATGGCTATTTGCCTGATAGATTATTCGGCAATGAAAATTCATTTTGCCGGAGCCAAACGGCCGGCCTATCTGCTCCACCAGGGAGAAATTATTATTATAGACGGACAAAACAGATCAATCTGCCGCACCGGCAGTAGTAATCATGAATTTATCAAAGTAGTGGTTGATTATGCCGTTAATGATCAGTTATACCTTTTTACAGACGGAATAGTGGATCAGATTGGAGGCCCAACGGGTTCAAAATATATGAAAAAGCGATTTAAAGACCATTTGAAGAGCATTTCTGGAAAGCCAATGAATATCCAGAAAATTGAGATGCATCAGCAATTTTTATCTTGGAAAGGTACACGTGAACAGTTGGATGATATCACGGTCCTTGGCTTGCGGTTGACCAGCGCAGTACCGCTGATTTCTGATGCTGCATTAAGTCCTTTGGAGGCCATTCATACACCGCTCAATTAGTAATCTCAATAGTTACATAATTCCTGTTATTTGCGAAGTTTTTCGCAGATTTGGTGCTTCTTATGATTAAATGGGTTTGTTTGACCCCTCAAATACAGAGGTTTTTACTGTGAAATTTTTTTTTGTCTTATTTTTTTTTTATTATTGCACAGAATTTCCTTGGAACACTACTGTTCATTAATCCACAAATTTTTAAATACAATCCTTTCAATTTTATTTAATTACTTTATTGATGTACGAAATTACTGAACTGAATGACAAGTTGCTTCCTGAGTTGCGGGAAATCGGCAAGCAACTCAACATTAAGCGCGTTGAGCTTTTCAAAAAACAGGACTTAATTTACCGGATTCTTGACCGGCAGGCACAGATGGCGTCAGGCTCACCGGATGGTTTGAGTTCTTTCATGCCGGAAGATCCGGTTGAGGAATCCTTGCCTGGGTCTGTCTCGGGAGAAGAACCTGTTTCAGATGCTGGTGTGAACAGCGAGACAGCCGTTTCCAGGCCATCTTCAGACGTAGCGCAACAGTTCAGGGAAGGAATGCGTCGCCGGGAGCATTTTAAACGCCGCGAAAAAGTTTATTCGGTTCAGGAGTCGCAAACACAAAATCAGGGAATAACATCTGAACCGTTTGTAAGTCAGGTATCTACAGAAGGCACAGTCATTGCTGCTACCGAGCCGGTTAATCTTCAACCTGCCGTTAATCATGAATCGGAACTACCGGTGGCTTCTGAGACAGCAGCTCCGGTTATGGAATCCCAAATTCGTCAACCGGCCCCAGAGCGTAAACCTGATAATGGTTTTAAGCCCGATTATACTCCAAGAGCAGAGAATATAAATAATAAGTACGAATTTGAGGGTTCAATCCGGAATTTTGGTGTGCTTGAAATTATGCCTGATGGCTTTGGCTTTTTGCGCTCAACTGACTATAACTATTTTAATTCACCCGATGATATTTATGTTTCACAATCACAGATTAAATTATTTGGATTGAAGACGGGTGATACCGTTGTAGGTACAATCCGGCCACCCAAAGAGGGCGAGAAGTATTTTCCGTTGATAAAAATTGAAGAAATCAATGGCCGGTCACCTGATTTTATCCGTGACCGTGTATCGTTTGATTACCTGACTCCATTATTCCCGAATGAGAAGTTTAATTTGCTTGGTGATGGTGAAAATTCATTGTCTGTCCGGATTGTTGATATGTTTACACCAATAGGAAAGGGTCAGCGTGGATTAATTGTTGCTCAGCCAAAAACAGGGAAAACAATATTATTACAGGAGATTGCCAATGCCATTGCTCGTAATCATCCTGAAGTATATCTGATTGTATTATTGATTGATGAGCGCCCCGAAGAAGTTACCGATATGGCCCGTAATGTAAATGCCGAGGTGATATCATCAACCTTTGATGAACCGGCAGACCGGCATGTACGCGTTGCAACCATTGCACTCGAAAAAGCAAAACGTATGGTGGAGTGTGGTCACGATGTGGTTATTCTGCTCGACTCTATCACCCGGCTTGCACGCGCCTATAATACTATTGCGCCGGCATCTGGTAAGGTCTTATCAGGAGGTGTTGACTCAAATGCATTGCATAAACCCAAACGGTTTTTTGGTGCAGCACGCAATATTGAAAATGGAGGGTCGCTAACCATTTTGGCTACCGCGTTGACAGACACGGGTTCAAAAATGGATGATGTGATTTTTGAAGAGTTTAAAGGCACCGGTAACATGGAACTTCAGCTCGACCGGAAATTATCTAATAAACGGATTTTCCCTTCGGTTGATCTAAATGCATCCAGCACTCGCAGGGAAGATCTTTTACTCGATAAAAATACATTGCAGAAAATCTGGATTCTTCGCAATTATCTTTCTGATATGAATTCAATTGAGGCCATGGATTTTCTCCGGGACCGTATTCTTAAAACACGAACTAACGAAGAATTCCTTATTTCTATGAACAGCGAATAATGGAATTTTGCTGTTATATTTACCGATTTTCCATTGTTAGATTGTATTTTGTTGTATGATAATGAATTAATGATGGTTCATCATTTTTATCTTTTTTTAACCTGTATAATACAGTTTTTGCTTATTTTTGAGGACACTTATTCCAATAATTAATTAATTGATAATCAAACACATAATATGAGCACAAAAAAATTTATTACATGTGACGGTAATTATGCAGCTTCACACAATGCCTACATGTTTAGCGAAGTAGCTGCTATTTATCCAATCACACCCTCATCAACCATGGCAGAATACGTGGACGAGTGGGCTGCCTATGGCAAGAAAAATATTTTCGGAGATGAAGTAAAAGTAGCAGAGATGCAATCGGAAGGTGGTGCTGCTGGCGCAGTACACGGGTCGTTGCAGGCGGGTATATTAACTACAACCTTTACGGCATCACAGGGTTTATTATTAATGATTCCGAATATGTACAAAATTGCCGGTGAATTGTTGCCCGGCGTGTTTCATGTCAGCGCCCGTACTCTGGCTGCTCATGCTTTATCTATTTTTGGTGATCATAGTGATATTTACTCGGCACTGAAAACCGGATTTGCCATGCTGGCTAGTGGTAGTGTGCAGGAAATTATGGATATTGGTGGTATTGCGCATCTTGCAGCAATCAAGTCAAGGGTGCCATTTGTTCATTTTTTTGATGGATTCCGTTCATCGGCTGAATTACAGAAAATTGAGGTGATGGATATGGAAGACATGAAAAAGCTGGTTGACTACAAGGCGATACAAGAGTTCCGCAACAGAGCGCTTAACCCCGAACATCCGGTAACCAGAGGCACAGCGCAGAATCCTGATATCTTCTTCCAGGCCAAAGAAGCATGTAATAAATATTATGAGGCGGTGCCTGATATTGTTGAGAACTATATGCTCGAAATTAATAAAATCACCGGCCGTGAGTATCATCCATTTACATATTATGGGGCTAAAGATGCCGAAAACATTATTGTTGCCATGGCATCGGTAACCGATACTACCCGCGAAGTGATTGACTATTTGGTAGCAAAAGGTGAAAAAGTTGGTTTAATCGCCTGTCATCTTTACCGTCCGTTTTCTTCAAAGTATTTTTTCAAGGTATTTCCTTCAACCGTAAAACGGATTGCAGTTCTCGACCGTTCAAAAGAAATGGGGTCGCTTGGTGAACCATTATACATGGATATCCGTTCGCTATTTTATGATAGGGAAAATAAACCATTGATTATTGGAGGCCGTTACGGTTTAAGTTCAAAAGATACTACACCGGCACAGATTTTTGCGGTATATGACAATCTGAAACTGAAAGAGCCCAAAAACAATTTCACCATTGGTATTGTTGATGATGTAACATTTACTTCACTTCCTGTAAAAGAAGAAATTAATGTTGGCGGAAAAGGAATCTTTGAGGCAAAGTTTTACGGGCTTGGTTCGGATGGTACGGTGAGCGCAAATAAAAACTCGATTAAAATCATTGGTGATAACACTAATAAATATGCTCAGGGCTATTTTGCCTATGACAGTAAAAAATCCGGCGGGATCACTATTTCGCATCTTCGTTTTGGCGATTCGCCCATCCGTTCACCTTATTATGTTGTAAATCCTGATTTTGTTGCATGTCATGTGCCTTCGTATATTGATAAATATGATATGCTTGAGGGTTTAAAGCCCAATGGGACTTTCCTTTTTAATAGTTTATGGGACGTTGAAGAAACGAAAAAACGGTTGCCCGATAAAATGAAGAAGGATCTGGCCGATAAAAACGCAAATATTTATATTATTAATGCAACAAAAATAGCCGAAGAGATTGGTCTTGGCAACAGGATTAATACAATTATGCAGGCCGCTTTCTTTAAAATTGCCAATGTGATTCCTTATGATCAGGCCGTGAAAGAAATGAAGAAGGCCATACTGAAAACTTTTGGCAATAAGGGTGAGGATGTAGTGAATATGAACTACTCTGCTGTTGACCGTGGTGTTGAAGGGCTTGAGAAGATTGCTGTCCCTGCCGAATGGAAAAATATCAAAGTAGTTGAAAAAGTTGCAGAGAAAGGATTGAAGCCCGATTTCGTAGTTAAGGTGGCAGATGTTATCAATGCATTGAAGGGCGATACTCTACCCGTAAGCGCATTTGTTGACAGGGAAGACGGGACGTTCCCTGCAGGCACCACCGAATTTGAAAAACGGGGTATCGCAATAAATGTTCCCGAATGGATTGCCGATAATTGTATCCAGTGTAATCAGTGTGCTTATGTTTGTCCTCATGCTGTAATCCGTCCTTTCATTCTCACTGAAGAGGAAAAGAATAACGCTCCGGCAGGCACTGTTATCCCTCAGGGGAAAGCACAACTGAAAGATTATTTTTTCCGTATTCAAATTAGTCCGCTTGATTGTACCGGTTGCGGTAATTGTGCGGATGTATGTCCTGCCAAACAAAAGGCGCTTGTTATGAAACCATTGGGAACCCAGATGGATGAAGTGGAGCGCTGGAACTACATGAATTATAAAGTGGGATATAAAGACACAATTTTACCGAAAGATCAGAATATCAAAAATTCGCAGTTTGCTCAACCTTTGTTTGAATTCAGTGGCGCATGCGCCGGTTGCGGTGAAACACCGTATATTAAGCTAATCACTCAATTGTACGGAGATCGTATGCTGGTAGCCAATGCTACCGGTTGCTCATCTATTTATGGTGGGTCGGCGCCTGCTACTCCATACCGTACCAATAAAAATGGGTGGGGACCTGCCTGGGCTAATTCACTATTTGAAGATAATGCTGAGTATGGATTTGGAATGATGCTTGGCATCAGTAAAATACGTGAACGGATTGCCCGGCTTATGACAGAGGCCATTAAAACCGGAGCAAACGGACAAATGAAAGAGTGTTTTGAAGAGTGGTTGGCTGCGTTTAGCGACGGTGAGAAGTCAAAAATTGCATCGGCCAAAGTAATTGATGTATTGTCGAAGGATAACAGCCAACTGGCAAAGGATATCCTTGCCTATAAGCAGTATCTGATAAAAAAATCAGTGTGGGTAATTGGTGGTGATGGTTGGGCTTATGACATCGGATATGGCGGGCTCGATCATGTCATTGCTATGAATGAAGATGTAAACATTCTGGTGCTCGACACCGAAGTGTATTCGAACACCGGTGGGCAATCGTCTAAATCATCGCCTTCGGGCGCAGTGGCTAAATTTGCCACATCAGGTAAAAAAACAAAAAAGAAAGATCTAGGGATGATGGCTATGAGTTACGGATGTGTTTATGTTGCACAGGTCTCAATGGGCAATAATCAGACACAGTATCTGAAAGCGCTCAAAGAAGCAGAGGCCTATCCCGGACCATCTCTGATTATTGCTTATTCTCCTTGTATAAATCATGGTTTACGTATGGGTATGGGTAAATCGCAGGAAGAGGCCAATCAGGCAGTTCTTTCTGGTTACTGGCATCTCTATCGTTATAATCCTTTGCTTGAGAAGGAAGGGAAGAATCCATTCCAGCTTGACTCGAAAGAGCCGGATTGGGATAAATTTGATGCCTTCCTTAACAGCGAAGTACGCTATATGTCGCTGAAAAAATCGTTTCCGCAGGAAGCCGAACGGCTTTTTAAGGCGACCAAAGAGGATGCAATATGGAGATATAACTCGTACAAACGGATGGCTGAAACTGCAGTTAAAGTTTGATCATTAATTAAACAAAAAGCCCATTGATTAATTTTCAATGGGCTTTTTTATCATTGGAATGGGGCGGGTATTAGCAATAGATTATGGATTGAAGCGTTGCGGAATGGCAGTGTCTGATCCGTCAGGAATTATTGCTTTTGGTCTTGATACAGCTTCTACTGATCATTTGTTTGAACAAATAGAACGCCTTTTTATTGAGCGAACGATAATACGAATTGTTGTTGGTATGCCGGTGACGATGCAGAACCGGCCATCACAATCGGCTCCAATGATTGAACAGTTTATAGTGAAGTTGAAGCAGCGATATCCCCAAATTGCCGTTGAAACGATGGATGAACGGTTTACGTCCAAAATGGCGATGCAGGCCATGATTGACGGAGGGGTAAAAAAAATGGCCCGCCGTAATAAGCATCTGGTTGATAAAACAAGCGCTGTGATTATGTTGCAGGATTATCTCGACCGGATGAATCAGAAAAAAACATCTTCTTATGGTTTACCCGATTGAGGTCTACGGATCGCCGATACTGCGCAAGGTATCTGTGGATATTCCGATTAATCATCCGGATCTGAAACAACTTATTGCCGATATGTTCGAGACGATGTATGGAGCAGAAGGCATGGGACTTGCAGCGCCTCAGATTGGACTTAATTTCCGGCTGATAGTTATTGACACCACACAACTATCCAAAGAAGAACCGGCTGAGGATGGATTTAAGATGATACTTGTCAATCCGAAAATTATTGAATATTCCGGCCCCGAAATATTGTATAATGAGGGTTGTTTGAGCTTGCCAGGAATACGCGAGGAAGTCAGCCGCCCTGATGAAGTGTTGCTGGAATATTATGATGAGCATTGCATTTTTCACACAGAGACGTTTACAGGATTAAGGGCACGGGTTATCCAGCATGAGATTGATCATATTGAGGGTAAATTATTCATTGACCGTATCGCCCCTATCCGGAAAAAACTTCTTAAAGGTCGTCTTTCCGATATTTCAAAAGGATTGATTGAAACACGCTACCGGATACGTATACCAGGTAAACCGAACAGATAATTGCAAGTGGTATAATTGCATTGTTGAGGCCTCGTTGGCGCTGCTGCGAAGTATTTCTTTTCAACCGATATGTATTCGACAATTTGAATAACCCTTGTTTGATGACAGTCCGGCCGGGATGGTCTCATCTTTTTTATTATTTTTACAACTGAATACTTTTCTGAAATGGAAATTCATGAAATAAATACAGGTTTTGGCAAATCAAAACTGTTACTGGGTGAGAAAATTCAACACTTAAGCAAATACCTGCCCGGCACACGAAGGGTAATAATTACAGATAGAAATGTTAAACAATTATATGAACCGGTATTTCCTCCCGATAATCTGGTTATCACCATTGGTACCGGGGAGGAGTCGAAAACGATGGAAACACTGGCTTATATTTTTGATCAACTGATATCGAACGAATGTGACAGGTCGTGCTTTATTACTGGTATTGGAGGTGGCATTGTTTGTGATATTGCCGGGTTTGCCGCATCTGTATATATGCGTGGTGTACGGTTCGGATTTGTATCTACTACATTGCTTTCACAGGTTGATGCTTCAATCGGTGGTAAGAACGGTGTCAATTTCAAGGGATATAAAAATATGGTCGGGGTATTCAATCAGCCGGAATTTGTGCTAATTGATTATTTTGTGTTGTCCACTCTTCCGGCTCATGAATATATTGCCGGATATGCCGAGATTATAAAGCATGCAGCGATTTACAGTGAGCCGCTATTTTCTTTTCTTGAAAAGAATATTGATAAAGCATTACATCACGATCCGGAAGTAATCCACCGGTGCGTCCGTGATTCGCTGGTTATTAAACAAAATGTTGTACAGCACGATGAACACGAAGAGAAGGGCTTACGACGGGTACTAAATTTCGGACACACGGTTGGTCATGCGGTAGAAAAGCTCAGCGGGATGATTCATGGTCAGGCCGTGGCCATTGGTATGGCTGCCGCGGCCCTTATTTCTGAGAAGAAAGGCCTGCTCTCTTATGATGAATCCCGTCGCCTGATCAAGTTAATCGAGGATTTTGGATTACCTGTATCATGTAACCTAAGCAAAAGCGAACTGATTGAAGCCATGAAACGCGATAAGAAACGAAGTAATGATGTTATCCACTTTGTTTTATTGAAAAATATTGGTAGCTTTGAGATGGTCCCTGTTCCGGTTAACGAACTAAATGAATTGCTGGATGATTTTTGTATCCCTTGCTAATATTGATTTTGGAGCAGTACTCAATTGCCTGCAACATGAAACACATGCTGAGATACGGCTCGATAAATTATCGCTCACGGTAAAGCAGGTTACGGAAATTTTTAATAAACCCTGTAATCTTATTGCTACCTGCCGGCCAGGAACGTATACCGACAGACAACGGAAGAAACTGCTAAAAGCCGCTGTTGATGGTGGAGCTAAATTTATTGATATTGAAATAGAGTCGAAAACAGGTTTTATCAGAGAGATGGTAACTTATGCGAATGAGCATGATTGTGGTATTATTATTTCTCATCACGATTATCATGAAACACCATCTATTGATAAACTGGAGGCCATTACCCGTAAATGTTTTAAATACGGCGCAACGGTTGCTAAGGTTGTAACTATGATAAATAGTGATGTCGACAGGGCAAAGATTCTTTCATTATACAGCTTGGGTAAAAACATTGTTGCCTTTGGCATGGGCGAAAAAGGGAAACTCACCCGTATCTTATCTTTGCCGATGGGAGCTCCCTTTACTTATGCATCACCCGACCAGGGCATGGAAACAGCGCCCGGTCAGTTAGACCGGAAAACGATGGAAGAGAAAATTAATTTATTGAATCTGATCTGAAGTAAAAAATGAACCGATACGGAATAATTTTTTCAGTTTCAATCTTTGGTGAGTCGCACGGCCATGCCCTCGGAGTAGTGATTGATGGCTGTCCTGCAGGAATACCATTTGCTGCTGCCGATTTGGAAAACGATTTGGCGCGCAGGCGTAGTGGCGCATTAGGCACAACACCTCGAAAAGAATCAGACATTCCCTTGATTGAAAGCGGTGTGTTTAATGGTTTTACTACCGGAGCGCCAATTATTATCCGGTTTCAGAATATTGATACCCGTTCGCACGACTATGCACAGTTCCGGGATATTCCTCGGCCCGGTCATGCTGATTTTACTGCAGAAAAAAAATTTGGTGGTTATGAAGATTATCGCGGAGGAGGTCATTTTTCAGGACGTATTACCACGGGGTTTGTGGCTGCAGGTGTTTTGGCAAAAAAAATAATCGCACCGGCAACGATTAATGCCGAACTTATTGAAGCAGGCGGAATGGATAATATTCAGGAGGCCGTTAAAAAGGCGATGGATGCCGGTGATTCGATTGGTGGTATTATCCGTTGCACTATCAGCAATGTGCCTGTCGGTTGGGGTGAACCCTTCTTTAATTCGGTTGAATCATGTATCTCTCATCTCGTTTTTGCTGTCCCAGCTACCAAGGGAATTGAATTCGGATCTGGTTTTCAGGCTGCACGCATGAAAGGAAGCGAACACAATGACAGCTTCATATCGGCTGATGGCAAAACACGAACAAATAATGCCGGCGGAATAAATGGCGGTATATCAAACGGGAATGATATAGTGTTCAGGGTAGCGGTTAAGCCCACCTCAAGTATTTCGGCCCGGCAGGAGACCTTTAATTTTAAAACCAACACAGTTGCTCCTTTGCTGGTTGAGGGACGACATGATACTTGCATCGCTATTCGAATTCCTGTGGTGATCGAAGCTGCAGCAGCTATTGCACTGGCCGATCTGGCACTCGTCAACCAGGATGTATCACGAATTAAAAAATAACTGACAGACGTGGTTTTCTTAAAGTACCGGCTCTTTTTTTTATGTTTTGGTTTGATGTTTTTTTTGTTCGTTTCGGCCCAAAACGATAAGCCGTTTCAACTCTGGAATATAGATGAAGTCAGTTATAAGGTCTCAACAACGCTTACGCTGTCTGTTAATCAGGAATTACACTGGGTAGATAATATTACGCTGTTGAGTTATAATCACACCGAATTGAAGTCAACATGGCGTATTACCAAAGTATTTTTTGCAGGGATTGACTTCAGGCATGTTCGTTTCCACGATCAATTGCGGTATAATGAGGAACGGCCCGAATTATCAGTAATTGCGCGGATGCCTGCAGGACGTTTTATATTTATTAACCGGCTGAGAACCGAATACCGGATGTTTACAATAATGGATGATTATATCAGAGGTGTAAACCGGTTTTTTGTAATTTATCCGGTAACTCTGTTTAACCATTCAGCAGAGCCCTATTTTTCAACGATGCATTTTTATGCTTATTCAGATCAGAAACTCGAAATGGCTCGTTATTATTGTGGGATTATTTATAACTGGAATAAACATTTTTCAAATGATTTGTGTGTAATGCATTTGAGCGTGAACAAAAGCAATTGGCAATATTTTTATGTGCTCATCGCGGGAGCCAAGTACACCATACGCTGATTTTCTTCTGTTATCGGCTAATTGATTACTTTTACAATACGAATTGAAATGATATGTTACAACCTGATATCCGGTTTTTAATCAGCAGTTCCAGTATTCACACATTTCCGGCAGCCGATAAACCGGAATATGCTTTTGCCGGACGATCGAATGTTGGTAAAAGCTCGCTGCTGAACATGATTGCTGCAAATAAACGGCTTGCCCATACTTCACAAACTCCCGGGAAGACACAGTTGATTAATCATTTTATTGCTGATCAGAGCTGGTATATTGCCGATTTACCCGGTTACGGCTATGCCCGCGTTTCGAAGGGAACGCGTAAGGAGTTTAACCGGCTTATTCAGAATTATGTATTGTCGCGTACTAATCTGGTATGTCTTTTTGTTTTGATTGACAGCCGGCTGGAACCACAGACGATTGACCTTGATTTTATTTACTGGCTTGGCGTAAATCAGGTGCCCATTGCTCTGGTATTTACTAAAACGGACAAACTGGCTAATCAGCAATTGCAAAGAAATATTGATCATTTTAAGAGGGTTTTACTACAGGGATGGACAGCTATACCTCCTGTATTTATCACTTCCTCTGTTAGCCGTGTAGGGAAAGAAGAATTGCTGAAGTATATCTTGCATTTGAATGAGCAGTTTAAAACTGGTTAAAAAAAAACACTGTAACAGCAGTTTGATATTCTTCATAATCATTATTTTCGTCGCATTGTTCTTCTGTATAATACTATAAACTTCGTCAATGAAAAACGGGTCACCGATTAAATTTTTTGCAGGCACACAATCAATGTACCTGGCCGAGAAAATTGCTTCGCATTATGGTCAGGAGATTGGAAAATTCAGTATTAATAAGTTCAGCGATGGTGAATTTCAACCATATTATGATGAGTCGGTACGCGGATGTACGGTTTTTATTATTCAAAGCACATTTCAGCCCACAGATAATCTGATGGAACTGCTGTTGCTTATTGATGCTGCTAAAAGAGCATCGGCCTATAAGGTGGTTGCAGTTATTCCATATTTCGGATGGGCCAGGCAGGACAGAAAATCTATCCCGCGCTCTGCTATCGGCGCAAAGGCAGTATCCGATATGCTTACGGCTATGGGTGTTGACCGCATTATGACAATGGATCTACATGCCGATCCTATTGTTGGTTTTTTTGATGTGCCTGTTGATCACCTTTTTGCATCGCCTATTTTTATTCCCTATATCAGAGGATTAAATCTTGATAATCTGGTGGTTGCCGCTCCGGATATGGGTGGAACAAAACGTGCAAATGCCTATTCCGGTTTTCTTAATGCCGAAATGGTTATCTCGTACAAGCTGCGTAAAAAAGCCAACGAGATTGAAGAATACAAGGTAATCGGCGATATTAAAGGAAAGAATATTTTAATTATTGATGATATTATTGATACAGCAGGAACCATCACTACAGCCGCCAGAATGATGATGGAAGAGGGTGCAAAAAGTATCAGGGTTATCGCTACTCATCCGGTTCTTTCCGGGCCTGCCTACGAACGTATTGAGAAATCTGATATTACCGAAGTTATTGTTACTGATACCATCCCATTGAGAAAACAAAGCAAAAAAATTAAAGTTCTTTCTGTTGCTCAATTATTTGCAACAGTTATCAGTAATGTGCATAATAATGAATCCATTAGCAAAAATTTTATGTAATCCGGGTAAATTAAAATTCCACAATTATATAATATCTGCATGAAGAATTGCTGTATGGTTTGATAATTATTTGTTATATAGCCATTTAGCTGATTTTGTGCATAGGAATTTTTTCTACTTTTTGAAATATACTTTTCAGTAAAAGATTGTATATTTGCAGACGCTAAAAATGAAGCGTTTATATTATTAAATATTGATAATCAGAAATTTGTAGATATGAAATCGTTCGACCTGAAAGTTACAACCCGCACTGCAAACGGTAAAAAAGATGCAAAAAAACAACGAAAACAGGGTATGGTACCTTGTGTAATGTATGGCGGCCCCACGGGTGAGAATAAAACATTCATGGCCGAGCAAAAAAACTTTATTCATCTGGTGTATACAGCGAATGCCTATATTGTTAATCTTGATATTGACGGAGAAAAGCATCGCGCTATCATTAAGGATTTGCAGTTTAATCCTACAACTGATCGTTTGAGTCATGTTGATTTTCTGGAGATTTCTGACGATAAAAAGATTGAGATGAGTTTGCAACTGGTAATCACCGGACAATCAATCGGAGAAAAGAATGGCGGTAAGCTTCGTGTTAATTTAAAACGGCTTAAAGTTCTTGCGTATCCGTCCGATATGCCTGATACCATTAATCTTGATGTTAGCAATCTGGATGTGAATGATCATATTCTGGTGAAAGATCTGAAATACGATAAGCTTGAATTCACTGATCCGGGAACAACGCTTGTGGCTACCGTATTATCGTCACGGGCTCTGGCTAAGATGGAAGAAGAAGCTGCTGCTGCTCTTGCCACTCCTGCTACCGCTGTTACTGCTGCTGCGCCTGCCGAAGGACAGCCCGCTGCTGCTACTGCCGGGGATGCAAAACAGGAACCGGCTAAAGAGAAGGCCGCTAAATAGTTATTACCTTGAAATACCTCATTGTTGGTTTAGGTAACATTGGGGACGAATACACCGGTACAAGGCACAATATCGGGTTCGAAATTCTCAACCGGATGGCTGATGAAAAAGCCATTGTATTCTCGTCAAAACGATACGCATTTTACGCTCAGTACAAGTATAAAGGCCGGCTGTTTATTTTGATTAAACCAACAACTTATGTTAATCTGAGCGGGAAAGCTGTTAATTATTGGCTGCAGAAAGAAAATCTTGCTGTTTCATCAATGTTGGTTTTAGTGGATGATATTGCATTGCCGTTTGGAAAAATTCGTTTGAGGGGCGAAGGCAGTAATGCCGGACACAACGGATTGAAAAATATTGAAGAGACGCTCGGGCATCAGCAGTATGCACGACTGAGATTTGGCATAGGGAACGATTTTCCACAGGGTAAACAGGTTGATTATGTGCTTGGCAAATGGACAAATGATGAATATGCCGCATTGGGCAAACGAATCGAATTTGCTATTGATGTAATTCTTAGTTTTGGCACAGCAGGTTTGAACGATACCATGAATAAATACAATAACCGGGAATAATGCAACAGGGTGTGCGGATAGATAAGTGGTTGTGGGCAGTGCGAATTTTTAAAACCCGGACAATGGCTGCCGCTGTTTGTCATAAAGGACGGATCAGTATTAATGATGTGGATGTTAAAGCATCGCGTATTGTAAAACCAGGCGATAGAATTATTGTGTTCAAACCGCCGGTGCGCTATTGTTACCTGGTTACAGCAATTACCGGTCAGCGCCTTCCGGCCAGGGAAGCAGTATTGTATTATACCGATGAAACACCGGAACAGGAAAAGGAGAAGATTAATCAGAAGTGTTTTACCGTCTACCGCGATAAAGGGGCAGGAAGGCCAACAAAGAAGGATAGACGGACTATTGAACGGTTTATCAATCAATAATAATGATTATTGCCAGCGTAAAAAGAAAAGAAAATATTGCGGAGTATCTGTTGTATATGTTCCAGATAGAGGATATTCTGCGTGCGAATAATCTGGATAAGGACAGGATACGGATAAATATTGTCGCGAAGTTTGAGCAGCCATCCGAAATTATGGATGAGATCAGGGCATGGTACGACGGATTGACTGATAGCATGATTGAAGAAGGGATTAAAGAAAAAGGCCATCTGAAATTCGTCCATGATATTATTGCTGATTTGACGCGGCTGCATAAAAAACTTCTAGCCGATCCGTATGAACTTAAATACATTGAACAATATAACTGGGCAAAACGTAATATCGAAGATTTCAGGCGTAAGAGCAATGCTGCTGATGCTGGCGATATCGAGGTTTGTTTGAATGGTTTATATGGTTTTCTGATACTGAAGTTGCAGCAAAAACCCATCAGTGTCGAAACAGCGGAAGCGATGCAAACTTTTAGTAATCTGCTGGCAATGCTGGCAAAAAGGTTCAGGGAGAACAGGTAATGAATTTCACCGACAGGCGATAGGATTGTATTCCTTCGCCTTTAATGGATTATTGCCATCAGGAATTAATTGCGTATTGAAATTAATTACCGGCTGATTGGTTTTCTTTCCTGTTCCAGTTGCTGATAGAATTTATACAGGTCGTCTTGCGCCCGTACGGAGTATTGATTATTTACTGTTTTGTAGGTATTATTCTGTGACCCGTTAATGACACGGGCTTTAATATTATCCATGAGCTGGATTACAAGAAATTCTCTGATTTCTTTTTTCAGGTCATCATCATAAACCGGGCACGCCACTTCCACTCTGTGATCAAGGTTTCGCGTCATCCAGTCGGCTGACGAGAGATAGATAATTTCGTCATTGTTGTTGCAAAAAACAAAGATGCGGGCATGTTCCAGATATTTATCCACTATGCTGATTATTTCAATGTTGTTATGCTTGTCGCGATAATCGGGATTAAGCATACAGGTTCCGCGTACAATTAATTGAATCTTAACTCCCTCATTGGCTGCTTTATACAGTTTGTTGATCATGTCTACATCTACCAAGCTGTTAATTTTACAGATGATATAGGCCTCCCTGCCTTTACGCGTATTTTCAATTTCGTTGTTTATGAGCCGTTCTATTTTACTGCGCAAGGTTAATGGCGCAACAAGCAGATGATTGAACGTATAATTCTGATATGTATTTTCGAAAAATTTAAACACTTTGGCAATATCTTTGGTTATTTTTTTGTTAGAGGTGAATAAGGCAATGTCCGAATAAACTTTTGCTGTTCCTTCGTGAAAATTCCCGGTACTTACACATCCATAGTCAACCGTTTTATTTCCTTCACGACGTGTGATCAACGTTAGCTTAGCGTGTACTTTCAGATTAGGGATACCGAAAATAACTTTTGCGCCGATATCGCTGAGCCGCTTGGAGTGATTAATATTTATTTCTTCATCAAAGCGTGCTTGTAATTCGATGTTAACGGTTACTTGTTTCCCATTGCGTACGGCATTCATCAGTGCACGGATTACCTTTGAATCCTCAGCTACCCGGTAAATGGTGGTGCTGATAGAAATAACTGCAGGATCAATACTGGCTTCACGGATGAAGCTGACAAAATGGTTGAAATCGTAATACGGAAAATGCAGTAACACATCTTTTTTTCGTAAGACACTAAACATGTTCTCCGATTCGAGCCATTTGTGCTTAAGGGGTTGAATGGGAGTATAGGCCAGATCGTTTCGTCCTAAGTTGGGGAATTTCATGAAGTCGCGAAAATTGTGATAACGGCCGCCGGGTATAATATTGTCTTTAGCCCCGAATTTGAGCCGGTTTTTAATAAACGACAGCAGGTCAGGGGCAATTGTGTTGTCATAAATAAATCGTACGGGCTGGCCTTTGGATCTACCTTTCACGCCCTTCGAAATGCGTTCGAGCAAGCTGTTGGTAAGGTCGTTGTCAATATCCAGCTCAGCATCGCGTGTCATTTTAATGGTATAGGCATCGAAGGTATCGTAATCAAAAGCAACAAAAATATCTTTAAGACAAAAGCGAATCACATCATCTATAAGGATAATATTATTCTGTTCGTTTTTCTTTGGTAAAACAATAAACCGGCCAAAGGGTTGAGACGGAATTTCAATAAGGGCATAATCGGGTTTATTGTCGGTACCGCTTTTCGAGAGACGAACAGCGAGGTAAATGGATTTGTCGCGCAGATAAGGAAATTCTTTCAGATTACGAAGTATAATGGTTGCCAACTGTGGTAATATTTCTTCTTTAAAAAGGTTTCGAACATATAACTGGTGCTCCGGGTCAAGCTGTTTTTCATTAATGATATAAATATTTTCTCTTTGCAGATCAATTAATATTTTTTTGTATACCTCGTCAAATTTTTGTTGCAGTTGAATTACAATGCTTTGGATTTGTTGCAGTACAGATGTCGGATTTTCGCCGGTGATTTTGTTTGGTCCTGCATGGATGTCAATCATCCGTTTTACTGTTGCTACACGAACCTTGAAAAATTCATCGAGGTTATTGGAGAAAATTCCCAAAAAACGTATTCTGTCCATCACGGGCACGGTGCGGTCATCGGCTTCCTGCAGAACACGGTGGTTAAACGATAGCCAGCTAATCTCACGGTTGATAATGGCTAATGATGGATTTGCAAAGTCCATAGTATTTTGTTTCTTATCCGGTAAATAATTCTTCTGATATGAGATTTCTGGCATGAACATCTTCCCATGTTAGGGCAGAGAAGCAAAATGCTGCACATGTACTTGTGGGCAGTTCATCTACCGGGTTACGCAGAAACAGATTTGCTAATTCAGAGACCATGGGGTTATGCCCAACAATCATCATGCAATCGTAAATATCCTCTGTTTTGCGGATTAGTGCTTCAAGATCGTTTGTGTCGCCGGTATAGATCAGGTCATTAATTACCACTTTCGAAACAGGATAATTTATTTCGCGGGCAATAATGAGCGCGGTGTGCATGGCGCGGGCGGCAGGGCTCGAATAAATAATGCCGGGAACGCCGGCTGCTGCAACCTGGTTAGCCATAGTGATTGTTTTCTGTATGCCTGATTCTTTTAGTGGACGGTCAATGTCTTTGATTTCCTGATAATCCCAGGTTGATTTGCCGTGGCGGACAATATAGAGTGTTTTGGATGTCATATCTGCTACAACAGGTTACTTGCCAGTTCAGCCAGATAGCTGCGTTCACCTTTTAGGAGGTTGACATGCGCGAATATGCTTTGTCCTCGCATCTTTTCAGACATATAGGAGAGACCGTTCGATTTGGCATCCAGATAGGGTGTGTCAATCTGCTCAATGTCTCCGGTGAAGATTAGCTTGGTCCCTTCACCCGCACGGGTGATGATGGTTTTTACTTCGTGCGGTGTCAGATTTTGCGCCTCATCAACAATAAAAAATACTTTTGACAAACTGCGTCCGCGGATATAAGCCAAAGGCGAGATAACCAGTTTTTCGCTTTTCTGCATGTCATCAATCTGGTTTTGCTCTTTGCTCTGGGGTTTGAATTTATGCTTTATTACAGCCAGATTATCATATAATGGCTGCATGTAAGGGCCAATTTTTTCTTTGACATCACCCGGCAAAAAACCGATGTCGCGGTTCGACAACGGAACAATAGGTCGTGCAAGGTATATCTGTGAAAACTGCTCGTTTTGATGTAGGGCAGCAGCCAGCGCTAACAGTGTTTTACCGGTTCCCGCCTTACCGGTGATTCCCACCAGTTGGATATCAGGACGCAGCAGGGCATCAAGGGCAAATGTTTGTTCGGCATTGCGCGGATCAATGCCATACGTTTTTCGCTTTTCAACTCGTTCCATGGTTTGAGCCACAGGATTGAAGTGAGCCAGAACGCTCGAATTGTTGCTCTTCAGTATAAAATACTGATGCGCGGTAAGGGGTATGGTAAAATTAAATTGCGCGGCAGGAATGCCTTCGGGTTTGTCGTATAATAACTTAATCAGCTCGTTATCAACACCCTCAAGTGTGTCAATGCCTTTATATAGCTCGTCAAGGTTTGTAACCTTGTCGCTTTCATAATCCTCCGCCACGATACCAATGGCTTTGGCTTTAACGCGCAGGTTGATGTCTTTTGTCACCAGCGCAACCCGTTCACCCGGCATCTTGCGGTTCATGTAATCGGCTATAGCCAGTATACGATGGTCGGGTGTATTGTCGGGGAACGATGACCGCAACTCTTCTGAAAAGGGCTTAACGGTTTCGATACTTAACTTGCCTAACCCAGCGCCCAGTTCAACACCGCCATTGAAAAGATTATCACCGGATATTTTATCTAACTCACGGGTAAACTCACGGGCATTATAATTAATCTGGTCACTTCCCTTTTTGAATTTATCCAACTCTTCAAGGGCAGTGATGGGTATGATAATGTCGTTTTCTTCAAAATTGTAGATGCATTTGTAATCGTGAAGCAGAACGTTGGTGTCAAGTATGAATGTTTTTTTCGTGCCCTGGGCAGTATCATTTGCAGCTCTTTTCAATATCATGTCGTTTCGTTTTTTGCATAAAAATACAAAAATAATTGAATTTTGTTACGTTTTGGATTGTTGTTTTTGTTGAATATTTCGTTGCCGAAACAGTTGTTATACGATAGAATAGATAAATTTTAGGATAATAGTTTTACTTTTGTCGTAAAGAGCAGATATGGAATTAACAGAAGGTATTGAAACACGCCGGAGTATACGTCGCTATACAACCGAGCCGGTGAGCGACGATATGGTACGGAGGATGCTTGAACTGGCGATGTACGCTCCTTCGGCGCAAAATCAGCAGCCCTGGCATTTTATAGTGGTTTCTGATAGGGCTGTTATGCTTCGTATTATGGAGCATCATCCCTTTGCCACGATGCTTAGGGAAGCTGCCCGCGCTATTATTGTTTGCGGCGATATCCGGCAGGCCAAACGACCTGATTACTGGCCGGTTGATTGTTCCGCTGCAACACAGAACCTGTTGCTGGCGGCGCATGGATTGGGGCTTGGCGCTGTATGGATGGGCGTTTATCCTATGACCGAAAGAATGGATGCACTTACCATGTTGTTTAAATTGCCCGAAGGGGTGTATCCTTTTGCAGTAGTGGCTGTGGGCCATCCCGCCGAAAAACCTCCGCAGCCCAAACGTTTCAGGGAAGAACGGGTGCATTATGGCAGATGGTGATTGCAATGAATTACAATGAGACGCTCCATTACTTGTTGAATACCCTGCCGGTTTATCATAAGTCGGGGACCAAGGCCTATAAAGGCGGACTCGAAAACGCTATGGCCATGGATGAATATTTCGATTATCCGCATCGTCGGTTCAGTTGTGTTCATGTGGCCGGAACGAATGGCAAGGGCTCGGTGTCGCACATGCTCGCATCGGTGTACCGGGAGGCAGGATATACCACCGGGCTGTTTACATCGCCTCACCTGGTTGATTTCAGGGAGCGTATACGCGTGAATGGTGTTAAGATCCCTGAAGCATTTTGCTCGGAATTTATCAGTGAACATAAAGATTTTTTCGACCGGCTGCAACCCTCTTTTTTTGAGCTGACGGTTTTTTTATGCTTTAATTATTTTAGCCGGCAAAAGGTTGATATCGCTATCATTGAGACAGGACTTGGCGGGCGGCTTGACACTACAAATGTTATTACTCCTGTTTGTTCAATCATCACCAATATCGGGCTTGACCATACGAACCTGCTGGGGACAACAATGCAGCAGATAGCAGTTGAAAAAGCAGGGATCATCAAACCCCGTATCCCGGTAATCATCGGGGTGCGGCAGCCGGAGACCGAGCCGGTATTTCGCGATGTCTGCCAGGCAAAAAAAAGTAAAATGATTATTGCTGCCGATCATTATAATGCATCTCTGAGTAATAGCCGGCTCACAGTGGAATCGAATGGAAACCATCGTTTTTCCGAAATAGAATTCGATCTGAAAGGAAGTTATCAGGAGAAAAATATTCCTGCTGTGATTCAAACTATTGATGTTTTGCAGCCGTCATTTGCGGTGACTGATCAGCATATTGTGAACGGACTCAGCCATGTGACTGATCATACCGGATTAATGGGCCGCTGGCAGATACTGGGATCAGCGCCGGCCATCATTTGCGATGTGTGCCATAATGCCGATGGCGTGAGGGAGGCCATGGGACAACTGGTGCAGGAGAAATTTGATATTCTGCATATTGTATTCGGACTGGTGGCTGATAAAGATGTTGATGCCATTGTTGGGCTTCTGCCGCCGGTTGCGCGTTATTATTTTACCAGAGCCGATATACCGCGATCGCTTAGCGAGAATGACCTCCTCGTTGCAGCCGTCAGAGCCGGGTTGAAAGGTGATGCATATACGTCAGTTTCTGATGCTTTTCACCAGGCGAAGAAGAATGCATCGTCCGGTGATATCATTTTTATCGGAGGCAGCACTTTTGTTGTTGCCGAGTTGCTTCAGGAATTGCCCCGCTGACACGATAGCGTGGGTATACACTTTATAGTACATCTCCGGCTTAATAATATCTATCTCAAGGTAATCGTTCAATCCTTCTAATCATGGTTCAGACAATATGGCTCGTTTTGGCATATACTACCATTAAACCCAAATTAAGCGATAGAAGGATTGAAAATCTTTTTATTCGCTTTAGTTGGGGTAACCCCGATTTAGAATTTGTTTGAAGTATTTAAAAAATACTGAATTACAAATTATTAATCGTTTCCGCATTTTCTAATGCGGAATCTGGGTTAAAACAGAAAGTCGTCATACGGGTAACGTTGTGTATGGATATCTTTTACCAATGTATACAGCATATCACGAAAAATATCAAAGTTATTTTTTTTCAGAGCTGAAATGAAAACGGTCTGCTCTTTTCCTCTGGCCATCCATGAATCGGATAATTCCTGCAGTGACAGGTTTTCACGGGTGACTTCAGTCAGGTCGTCATCTTCTTTTTTAATGTATGTATATGCATCAGTTTTATTAAAGACCATTATAACCGGTTTTCCCGAGGCGCCGATGTCGGCAAGGGTTGTGTTTACAATACTCACCTGTTCTTCAAATCCCGGATGTGAGATATCGGCTACATGCAGCAGGATATCGGCTTCGCGCACCTCGTCAAGTGTTGACTTAAACGACTCGACCAGATGATGGGGCAGTTTGCGGATAAAGCCCACGGTATCGGATAAAAGGAACGGCAGGTTGCCGATAACCACTTTACGTACCGTTGTGTCGAGTGTTGCAAACAATTTGTTTTCGGCAAACACATCACTTTTTGCGAGTGCATTCATCAGTGTTGATTTTCCGGCATTGGTATAACCCACCAGTGCAACACGTACCATGCGCCCACGGTTAGAGCGCTGAACTTCTTTTTGTTTATCAATTTTTTTCAATTGCTGCTTGAGCAAGCTGATGCGGTTACGCACGATGCGGCGGTCGGTCTCAATCTCTTTTTCACCGGGACCACGTAGCCCGATGCCTCCGCGCTGCCGTTCGAGGTGTGTCCACATCCCGGCTAAGCGTGGCAGCAGATATTGATACTGCGCCAGTTCAACCTGCACCATGGCATGAGCCGTTTTTGCGCGTGAAGCAAAAATGTCAAGAATCAGATCGGTGCGGTCAAGAATAGTGCATTTGAATTCTTTTTCAATATTGCGCAACTGGGCAGGCGACAACTCTTCATCAAAAATAGCCATGGATACTTCGTGCGCGCTGATATATGCTGCTACATCAGCCACCTTTCCTGCACCCAGAAATGTCCGGGGGTTGGGATATTCCATCCGTTGTGTAAAACGCCTGACTACTGCTACACCGGCTGTTTCGGCCAGCAGTTCCAGCTCATCGAGATATTCCTTTGTGGTTTTTTCATTTTGCCCGCTGGTGACTATGCCAATCAGCACTGCGCGCTGTATCTTGTGTCCTGTGTGTTGGGTTTGTGATTTCAAGAGGTACGATGCATGTTATTTTGAAAATAGACGCAAGGTATATTTTTTTTGCTGATCATCATTTAGGAACCCGTGTTTTTTATCCGATTATCCCATTTTATGCCATAGTGTCTCTGGCTGTGACAATCTGGTTCGTGATATTTTTATTTTTGTATTTGAATCGTTTTATGTTGATAGAATAGAAAAGCTTTGTTGTCAATGATCTCAATGTCTAAATTTGTTTTTAATGGACACGAATGTTTTTAGCTATCTTTATTCCGGAATAGGATGGTTTATGATAAAGATTTATGCTATGGGATGGATGCTGGTTCCGGCCATTTTTCTTGCCGGCGCAACGGTGTTTGCATTACGCATGGTTCCCATTTCGTTTAGTCGGCGGCGCTGGCTGCTGGTGGCTGCCGGTTGCCTGTTGCTGTCGGCTTCATTTTTTTGTGATAAGCAATGCATTGCGTTGAATACAGAATATACGGGTTGGCTGCGTTTTATTTTTTCTGCCGCCGGCAGCGGTCTGTTGATACCGGGGTTGTGGGGTATCGGGAATACTATGCTGCGGCTGCGACGCACGGGTGCTGTCCGCCGTGAATCGGAACAGCGTTACCGATCGTTGTTTAACAGCGCCAGTGATGAGATTTTTTTAACCGACCTGTCTGGCGCCATCACTGAGGTTAATCAGGGAGCATGCGACCGGCTGGTCTATTCGTATGCCGAGCTTACTGCAAAAAATATCAGTGACCTGCATCCTGATCATCAACCGCTGGATATCAAAAAGGTGCTCACGAAAATCGAAACCGGTTCACCCTATCAATTCGAGTCGCAATACCAGACCAGCGATGGGGTGTGTTTTCCTGTTGAGATAAAAAGTAAGATGATTGCTATCAACGATTCATATCATATCATTTGGACAGCGCATGACATCAGCGACCGCAAAGAAATGGAGAAACGGATCGTGGGTGTGGTTATCGAAACCGAAGAACGGGAACGCGAACGGTTCGCGCGCGATCTGCATGATGGTCTGGGACCTCTGTTATCTGCCATTAAGCTCTATGTTGGCGAACTGGGAGCCGATGAGATTGAAAAAACAGAAAGAGATGAACTGTTGCGCTATTCGAATGAGCTCATTGACGAAGCCATCAGCAGTACACGAACCATATCCAATAATATCGCGCCGCACCTGATCAGTAAATACGGGTTAATTAAAGCGATTGAATCATATATCAAAAAAATCAATCTGACACATACAATCTCTATTGATTTTAATGCCGTCAACACGCAGCCCGATTACAATCGAACGATTGACCTGATCCATTTCCGTGCTGTTACCGAATTGATTAATAACACGATTAAACATGCCGGCGCTGACAATATCCGTATTTCAATGGAAGAAGCGGATGGTCAGTTGGTATTATTATACGCTGACAATGGCCGGGGATTTGATCCGGATGAAGCGCTCCGGAGAAGTCCTGAAGGTATTGGCTTGAAGAATATATTGAGCAGGGTGCAGTCGGTTAAGGGAACTATTACGTTTGATAACCATGCCGCTAACGGTGTTCTAATCCGTATTGTTACGCCTGCTGAATTAACCGTTTAGCCGATAGATATTTGAGTGATGATTGTTTACACAATAGAGTGATTAGAACAATCAGGGGAAAAAGTGTTACTTTTGCTCTATGAGTGATCCGGGAGAGAAAATTCGCGTGATGATTGTTGATGACCATGAGATTTTTCGTAATGGTCTGAAGATGGCTATCAATAAGCTGAAGAATGTACAGGTGGTTGCCGAGTGCTCGAGTGGCAATGAGTGTTTAGCTGTTCTGCCCGGTATTATGCCGGATATTGTGTTTATGGATATTCAGATGCCCGGATTGAATGGCATTGACACTACTGTCCGCGCTCTGGAGCTGTATCCTGATTTACGCATTATAGCGTTGACTATGTTTAACGAAGATGACTATATTCAGAGCATGATTGATGCCGGTGTGCGTGGTTTCCTGATAAAGAATGTCACCCGTGAATTGCTCGAAAAAGCGATACATACCGTGATCAAAGGTGATAACTATTATTCACCCGAATTGTTTTCATTTTTCACACGCCAGGTGGCGCGCGAGAGCAAACCGGAGCCGGCGGCTGATATCGAGTTTACACGGCGCGAACGTGAAATCCTGCAGCTCCTGATCGAAGGCCTGACCAATAGTGAGATTGCTGATGTTCTGCATATCAGTGAGCGTACAGTGATCGGCCATAAATCGAACCTGTTGGCCAAGACGGGCTGCAAAAGTGCTATCAGCTTATTGTCTTTTGCCATAAAAAATAAACTCGTTGTCATGTAGATTGATTATGACAACCCATTCAATTCGTATATCATCAAAGGTTATAACGATTGTACAAATGTAATAGTATATTATAAATTGGCGTCGCTTGCGCTTAAAAAATAGGGGATAATTCAGAGTACCGTTTCCGGTTTCTGAAATAGTACTGAAGGATAATACTGTTGTTCATTTGTCCATGATGCCGGGCGCTAATTTTTTGTGCTTTGCGCTGTTTATTAAGTTTTTTCAATGAACAGAAGAATGAGGAGTAGCCACGGATTACAGCGCCGGCTGAAGCGAAATCGAACTGTAATAGAAATCGTAAAACGGCCAGTTTGTCTAACAATATACGGATGATCAGCGTAGAAAACAAAGCGCCCGGATGAGTATTTTTATATAAAGTGGCTAACGAGTTGCGGAAATTCAGATATAGCTTATGTGGATTTTTGTATTCAAGTGTTCCGCCACCGGCATGATAAATGACAGATGCGGGGCAGACAAAGATTTTCATGCCCAGGTTTTTCATTCGCCAGCACAGGTCAATTTCTTCCATGTGCGCAAAGAATGATTCATCGAAACCGCCCGCCAGCCGGAATGAAGCGGCACGGACAAACATGCAGGCGCCCGAAGCCCAGAAAACTTCCATCGGTTCATTGTATTGGTTATGGTCGTCTTCGATCGTCTGAAGTATGCGGCCGCGGCAAAACGGATAACCATATCGGTCAATGAAGCCGCCCGCTGCCCCGGCATACTCAAAATGAGTTTTTTTCTGATGTGAAAGTATTTTAGGCATCATGGCAGCTATCAGCCGGTCTTGCTCCATCATCCGCAGCATGGGCTCAATCCATCCGGCTGTTACCTCAACATCGGAGTTGAGGAGGATGAAATATTCTTCATCCAACTGTTGCAGGGCTTTGTTGTAGCCACCGGCAAATCCGTAATTTTTATCCAGTGCAATAATCCGCACAGAGGAAAAAGATGAACGGATAAATTCCAACGAATCATCGCTGCTTCCGTTGTCGGCCACTACCACCGAAACGTCCGGGATTGATGAATATTGAACGACAGATGGAAGAAATTGTTCGAGGAATGCCCGCCCATTCCAGTTTAATATCACTACGGCAATTTTACTCATGAGTAGTTGGTTTAGGATGTTTCCATCGCCGGTGCGACCAAAGCCAGTATTCGGGTTTTGCACGGATGATGGATTCAAGGTAACGAAGATGTGTCTCGGTTATAGCCGTTGGTTCTATGCCCGATACATTTTCAAACAGTAACACCGGTTCGATACGGTATCTGCCGCGGTTTATTTTATCCATCCTGAAATACACCACAGCCATATCCATCCGGCCGGCAATCTTTTCTATTCCCGTAAATACTCCGGTCTGCTGGTTCAGAAAAGTTGTCCAATGTTGTATAGTATCCCGCACAGGGCGCTGGTCGGCAATGAAACCGGTGGCTGTGATGATATTTTTATTTTTATACTGTACAAGTGTTTTGTATATCTGTTTCATGGGAACGGGTTCAATGCCAAATTTGGAACGCAGCCCGATCATAAAACGATTGAAATATTGATTGCGCAGCGGTTTGTAGATAGTCAGCGGATGATGTTTCAGCCGGAGCGGCAGAATACATGTCCATTCCCAGTTTCCGTAATGACCTAAAACGGCTGCAACACTTTTGTCCTTTTTGTAAAGATCTTCCATGACTTCGAAGCCGATAAATTCGATTCTCTTTGACAGTCCGTCGGATGAAATAGATACCAGCTTGATGGTTTCAACCAGCACATCAGAAAAGTGCCGGTAAAAGCGCCATGCGATCTGTTTACGTTCATGAGTCGTTTTCTCAGGAAAAGCATTGGCGAGGTTTTTCATTACCAGCGCTTTCCGGTAGGGAATGAGGTAATAGAGGATAAATGCCAGCGCGTCCGAGATCAGGTATAATACCGCGAAAGGCAGCCATGATAGCAGCAGGATAAAAAAATAGCCGATATAAAAGCCAAACCATTTCAGCATACTCAGCACGTTTAGCTAACCATGAATTGTTTTACGGCCTGAAGAAATTCGTCGTGAACAAATCCATTGGTTGCAATTATTTCTTTACCAAAGATATAATTTTCTCCGGCACTGAAGTCAGACGCCCGTCCACCGGCCTGTTCAACAATAAATGCGCCGGCTGCCACATCCCATGGGTTGAGGTTATACTCGTAAAAAGCATCGAAGCGTCCACAGGCGACATAAGCCAGATCGGTGGCTGCGGAGCCCAGCCGTCGGACACCGGGTGAATAGCGGAAGAAAAATTCAAGAGTTTTCATAAAAGGTTCCAGCCGGTCGAAGGCATAATAAGGGAATCCGGTTGCAATAAATGTGTTCCGGAGTTGTGATGTTTTGGATACCCGTATCTCGCTTCCATTCAGCAGAGCAGGTCCGTTTTTCCAGCTATAGAAACATTCTTTCAGGCAGATCTCGTATACTATTCCGGCCACTGTTTTTTCGCCTTCCATCAATGCAACACTGACAGCAAAGGGAGGACATTTATGAATAAAGTTTGTGGTGCCGTCAAGTGGATCAATCACCCAACGGTATACCCTTTTATCCTGATGAACGGTTTCCTCCTCGGTGATAAAACCGGCCTCGGGCAGCAGCGCCGATAAACCTTTCACCAGCATCTGTTCCGCTTGTTTATCAACATACGTCACAAAGTTGTGTGTACCTTTATCTTCGATGTCTGATCGTGAGATTTTATTTTTTTCCTGTTCAATAAATGAGCCGGTTTCCTGTATAATGGGAAGGGCTGATTCGCAAATCTGTTTGAAGTTCATCTTTTTATTTTTATCTGGTTTCCAATCATCATTCCTTTTTGATTAACTCCGGCAAGATGCACATCAACTATTTGTCCTATCAGTTCTTTCTTGTAAGGTATTGCAACCTTGATATAATTGCCGGTATAACCCGTTAGCATGCCATCTTTGTGTTTTGATTCAACAATTACTGTTTCATGACGATTCATGTTCTTCATATAAAACTCATTTCGCTTTTTTTCAGACAGGTCTAACAGTAAGCGGCTGCGTTGTTCTTTTTTTTCGGAGTTAACCGTATTCTTCATTGTCCAAGCGTTAGTGCCGGGACGCGGTGAGAACGGGAATACATGCATATAACCAATGCCGAGCGTCTGAATGAATGAATAAGTCGTTTCAAAATCCTCATCTGTTTCGCCCGGGAAACCGGTAATGATATCAATACCGATACAGCATTGTGGCATTTTATTTAGAATGGAATCTGTCAGTATGCGGAATAATTCTATATTGTAGCGTCTTCCCATTGCTTTCAGTGTGTTGTTACATGCCGACTGCAGAGGGATATGAAAATGCCGGGCAAAGACGTCTGATCCGGCTATTGCATCAATCATCTCTGTGGTCAGCAGGTCGGGTTCGATGGACGATAGCCGGTATCGGATATCTTGCGGGGCAGAGCGGATGATCTCCCCGATCAGCGCGGTGAGCGATTCGTTATGACGGCGACCAAAATCACCGATATTGACACCGGTAAGAATGATCTCCCTGACTCCTTTTCCGGCAATACGGTTAATCTGTTCCATTGTTTGCCGGATAGTTGCACTGCGGCTGCTCCCGCGGGCCAGTGGTATGGTGCAATAGTTACAGTGGTAGTCGCAACCATCCTGTATCTTTAAAAATGAGCGGGTGCGTTCTCCCAATGAATGAGCAATTATAAATTTTTCATTTTTTCCCACCGGATGAATATTGCACAATGTTTTATTTTCCGACGGTAATGATTCGAGCGCGTTGATAATTCCGTATTTATCTTCAACGCCCAATACCAGTTTAACCCCCGGCAGAGAACTATAGCCCGTGTGGTTTAACTGCGCGGAGCAACCGGTGACTATAATCGTTGCTCCGGGATTTGTTTTATGGATGCGATGAATGGCCTGTTTGCATTTTTTTTCGGCACGGGCTGTAACTGCGCAGGTATTGATAACAACTATTTCTGCATCCTCTGCCGGATTAACTGATAAATACCCATTCTCACGCAAATCGGCTGCCAGTGCTGAACTTTCGGCATAATTCAGTTTGCAGCCGAAGGTGCAGAAGGCAATCTTATTTTTTTTTTCTTTCACACCTGTGTGGTTAGCGCGGTGTAAAAGTAATAAAAACAGTTGCAGTTTTTTTTACTGCACAACAAACTTGCGTACAACAGGATAATTATCCGTTTCGATCAGCATTATATAGATCCCTGCCGGAATACCGTTAAGCATTACCTGATTGTTGTTGCGGATGGTTTGGATGGGTTGGCCGTTGCTGTTCAGCAGGGAAACAGAAATGACAGGTTTACTTGTAATGATTTCAATATAGGATGAAGCCGGATTGGGGAATAATAACAAATCATTATCCGAATTGTTGTTTAGTATATCGCTGGTGAGTTTTTTGTAGTTTGTTATACACCGCACTACTTCGTAGCTGTCTTTCACTCCATTATCTGTTGTACCGTCCATAAATTCAAGCCGTTTGGCCAGCCAACTGTTATACTCGGTACTTGACCAGTAGCGCTTCCATTGGTAAACATTCAGTGCATTACGGTTATTGTAGATGGCCTGCAATTCATCAATGGCCGGCAGATACCAGTCGGTGTTGCCATAAGCGGTCATTGTATCACAGATGTATGCAGTACAGCCGGTGCCTAACTGTGAAACTATGGCACTGGTGTTTGCTATACCGTCGGTAGTACTGGAGGCGCCATTGCCGGCCGTGATATCTGTACCGTAGGGTCCCCATTGCGCCCAGGTATAATTTGGGTTAACCATAAGGGTGTCGTCATTATAAAATAACAGACCTGCTACAGGCGTTGATGTATTGATAAGGTAAGTGTTGTTATATTTTTTCGCGGTCTGTGTGTCGGTAACCGTAAGCGAATAGCTGCCGTCATTAAGGTTGCTGATATCCTGCGAGGTTGCACCATTCGACCATTGGTAAGTGAAGAATCCGGATCCGTTATACACCGACACATCAATTTCCCCTTTGGCCGAAGTATAGAATTGCCTGAATACCCGTGCCCTCACCATGAGGTCTTTAAGCATCTGTGGCCGGCGGATACAATGTACAGAATGCGTTTCATTTTTCATGACCGCATATTTACCAGCGACAGGGAAAAATTGCATATATGCCTGGTAAATATTATCTATTGTACTCGACCAGTAAGTGCTTTGTGAGAAGCAAGCCAGTGTGGTTTGGTTATCATACAAGAAATTTAATTCATCACGCGAGGGCAGGTACCAGTCGGTATAACCATAGCCGGCAAGCGTATCGCAAATATAGGCAGGATAACTACCGGGACCGAAAGTAGCCACAACGGCCTTGGTGTTTGCATATCCATTACTGTCGGAAAAAGCACCATTGCCTTGCGATATGACGTCATAAGTACTGTACCAGGTGATTTCTCCATGGTTATCGGTCGGGTATACCCACATGGTATCACCGGGCATGAAAATGATCTGTTTTGGTTGGCTAAATGTTACAATGAAATTTATAAAGATAACGAGAGGGATTAAAACGGTGTTTTTCATAAAATAGATGTTATTCGGTTATGGGGATTAATAATAATGCATCAGCAGTAATTATACCGTGTACTGTATCGGCCACCAATTCAAACGTGCTCGATTCATTAAGTTCCAGGCGGCCAAGTGGAAACCAGTCGCGTTGATGTTGTGAATAGTCAATCATTATTACCTGGCTATTGCCTTTGCTGCTGATAATTAATGGCACAGAAGCAGGGATCGGGTTTTTAGGATTCTCCCAACTGATGGCAGGACAATAGAAATAGGCATCGTAGGTGCCGTTGACGGGTTGTCCGGTGATAAATTTTACCCGTCGTTGCTGACCGGTCAGGGAGTCGGATACCAGGCAGTCCTTTTTGTTCTGTCCCATTTTTTTATTGATCTTCCAGTAGCCACTGTAACTTACTTTTATGGTGTCCTCATTATCAATCATGATTTCGGGGGGTGTGCCATTAAGCAATGGATCATTGGTTAGCCATTGTTGTAACTTTCTGATATTGATTTTTTGCACCGGTTTACCGGCATCAATAGCCATAGAAGCAGCCATGGCAGCGCTTTGTGCCAGAACCATAAATACGGGTTCCATGCGTATAGAACCATACGCTATGTGGGTAGCAGAGAGGCACACCGGCACAAGCAGGTTTTTACATTCTTTTTTAACCGGTGTAAGGCATCGGTATGAGACGGGGTAGGGAGGGAATCCGCCCACCTGTACATCGCCTTCGTTTTGTACTTTTCCATTGACCACCAGCCGGCGGCAGTTGTGTGAGTCCATGGTATAGGCAGCCATTCCTACTCCATCATCAACTACTTCTTTTCCGGTGCAGTGATGTTCAGTCATTACATGTGCACCAATCATGCGGCGCGCCTCGCGGACATACATCTGGAAGGGAAAATAGTTATTATCGGTGAATTCATCTTTTGCCCATCCCCACTCTAGCATTTGTTTTTTTACTCCTTCGGGCAATGCTGGATCATGGCCAAGAAAGTAGAGTAATCCGCGGATATAATTCTCATGCTCTTTTTCTATTTGGGCGCGTATTTCATAATTGGCCTCCGGATAGTTATAATTCATTCCGATCATATCGGTTGAGAACGGGCCTTTATTATTGATGTCAGTTTTCAATTCAGGCATTTGAACGATGCGCAGATAGTAGGAGCCGAGAGGTTGTTTCCATCCCTTGTCATCTTTTGCCTTAATTACCCGGCGCAGTAATTCGTAGCGTGTTGAATCATAGTTTGCCGGACGGCTGATAGGGATCATGTTTGCAGTGTCGTTGGTAAGACACAACCGGTAATTATAGGCCTGAACGCGTTTGTCGCCGGTGCCGTTTGCTTCGAGTGTGTCGCTGCTGATACCCCAGCACAAGCCGCTCGATGAGTCGCCCGGAACGATATACGGGTTGATTGAATCTTCGAACTGATGTTTATCGCGCAACTGAACGCCATTGAGTGTTTCGTTATACTCTTTGTTGTCTTCCCGGCCAATGGTGTATGATACCCCGGCCTTAGCCATCAGATCGCCTTCGTAACTGCAGTCAATAAACATTTTTGCCGTCAGTGTACGATATGACGAGCTGCCCGGCTGTTCGCTGTTCTCAACGGTAATAGAACGGATCCATCCGTTTTTCTTTTCCACCGAAACCAGGCGGTGTTTGTATATTACTTCAACATTGGCTTCACGAATGTAATCGTTCATTATTTTTTCGGCTACATGCGGTTCAAATTCCCATTGTTCAAGTTTGTTGTAATAGTTGCCCAGCCGCCGGTAAAAATTGCGGGCAATACCTGTTACTGCATATTTATTGCCGATATCTGTAGCGCCCAGTCCTCCGGTGGTCATGCCGCCCAGATGGATGCGCGGCTCAACAATTAAAACTTTTTTTCCTATCAGTTGGGCCGAATAGCCGGCAATCACACCGGATGCATTGCCACTGTAAATAATAATATCGTAATCGGTTGTGTGCTTGCTGCAGCCAACCATTATTAAGCCGGCAATAGCAATGATTAATAATTGATTTTTCATATATCCGTGGTTATGTATTATCTCGATTGGGGAACTAATAATATACAATCGGCAAAGATTGCGCTATCTGTTGATAACGGGTGAATTTTTATTTGTATGGTTTCTCCTTGTTTCAGAGAACATCCGGTGATGGCATTCCAGTTTTCGTCTGACCGCTGCAATGTTAAGCGCGTTTTATATTCTTTAGCAGAGGTAGTTACAGAGACGGTAACCGATGATGCGAACGTTATTTTTTTGCTGACATGCGGAAGATAATAATAGAGCATATATTTGGCAGTAGCTGTAACCGGAATGTTAAAAACAATATGATAATTTGTATCCGATGGCTGAATCCAGAAATAGTTATGTTTGTACTGATGCATGAACCGGCTGGCTGTTTGCCAGGGGCCTGCTGTATCAACAAGCGTTGAATCGGCATTGTCGGCAACAATATCGGGCAGTGTACCGTTCAGTAAAGGATTATTGTTCATGATACTCATTAATTTTGTAACATCTACCTGTTGCACCATGATGTTATTATCAATTGCTAAAGATGCCGCTGTAGCCGATACCTGTGCCAGTACCATGTATACCGGCTCCATACGTATCGAGCCATAAGCGATGTGGCTGGCCGAAAGGCAAACCGGCACTAAAAGGTTTGTACACTGACTCCGTTTGGGTGTCAGCGAACGGTATGAGATTGGATAGGGAGGGAACTGGCCGACTTCAACATTACCTTCATTTTTTACCATACCATTGATGACCAGCCGCTGGCAGTTGTGTGAATCCATGGTATAAGCCGCAAGACCCACGGCATCAGCCACCATGCTGTCGCCAACACAGTTATGTTCGGTCATTACGTATTCACCAATCATGCGGCGCGCCTCGCGGACATAAAGCTGATGCGGAAAATGATCGTTATCGGTAAATTCGTCTTTGGCCCACCCGTATTCGTTCATTGACTCCTGAACACTGGCCGGCACCCGCGGATCGGTACTGATGAAATAGCAGAGCCCTTTGATATAATCGGTATGTGCCTTTGCAATACTGTCGCGTTCGGAATATCCGGCTTCAGGATAGCTATAATTCATGCCGATAAAATCGGTTGAGAAAGGACCTCTGTTGTTTACATCTGTCTTGCTATTGGGCATCGGCACAACGATAAAATATTTATGCACATCATGTTTTTTTATTGCAGTATCAGCAGCATTGCGAAGCATAACGCGCAGCAATAGTTCGTAATGGTCGGGGTCGTAGTTTGCCGGTTTGGTGGCTGAAAAGGGTATCCGGTTTGCAGAATCATTTGTCCAGCATAAGCGGTAGTTGTAGGCCTGCACCCGTTTATCACCTGTTCCGGCAGCAACAGCCGGGCCATCGCCGATACCCCAGAGCAGTCCGGATGTACTGTCACCTGCGGCTTTATATGGGCTGATGCTGTCGGGGAATTGATGGCCGTCCATGATCTGAAAGCCGTTGATCGTTTCGTTGTACTGGCTATTGGGTTCGCGGCCCACCGTGTATTCAACGCCTGCCCCGGCCATCAGGTCGCCTTCATACGAGCAGTCAATAAACATCTTTGCCTGAATAGTGATTATTTTGGTTTTCCCGTTTTTCAGCGGCCTCTCAACGGTTATCTGCCGGATGACGTTGTCTGACTTCTCAACTGAAACAAGTCGGTAATGCCGCAGGACTTTTACGTTTGATTCGTTGATGTATTGTTCAAAGGTTTTTTCGGCCACCGATGGCTCGAATGTCCATGCTTCAAAAATTCCATAATATTTTCCCATGCGGCGGTAAAAATCACGGGCAATGCCTGTTACAGCGTGCTTATTGCCGATATCGGTTGATCCGAGACCGCTCGAACTTAGTCCGCCAAGGTGCGCCGTTGGCTCTATGATGATGGTTTTTTTTCCTAATCGCGATGCCGATACCCCGGCCACTACGCCCGCTGAGGTGCCTCCATAGATACAAATATCAACGCTGCGATGATTTGATGTACAGGAAAAAAGTGAACAAACAGAGAGGAAAATCAATGTTCTTTTTATCATAATATCTGATTGTTATGAATGTTTATTTTATTTTTAATTAATGTTATCCGTTATTGGCTGTTAGCGGTAAAAATAGCAATTAATTGCATTTTCGTAGCACATTTTTGCTGATTGAATAAATAGAATCATTACTGTAACATCGCAATTGAACATTGATGGGTTTATTCCTTCAGCATTATACCGGCCATAAACCGACCGGTGATTCCGCCGGATGCTCGATGGGAGAAAAATTCGGAGTGATGTGATACGGTGCATATTCCGGCGCATTCGATGTTATGCGGTAATACGCCTTCAGTAATAAGTTGCAATCGGTTGGCTTCCCACAGATTGATATATTGCTTATTACCGGCTATACGGATAATTTTTTTATACTGATCAGGAAAAGTCGCGGTAAATTGTTGTGTTACTTCTTTCCCTACTTCAAAGTTTTCAGGCCCGATGGAGGGACCAATACCGGCCATGATATCTGCAGGTGAACAACCGAATTCCTGTACCATCCGGCGGATAGTATGTGCGGCAATTTTTAATGTAGTACCACGCCAGCCCGCATGGGCAACGGCAATGATACGCCGGGCGGGATCATAAAAAAGTACAGCCGTGCAATCAGCGCATTTAACAGCAATACATATACCGGGCACAGCCGTAATGAGTCCATCGGCAAGGCACGGTGTTGAGACCAGCCGGTGTGCCGCTTCAACAGAAGGAATACTTACAATGTTATTTCCATGCACCTGTGTGGTTAGAATAATCATCTCTCGCGGTAAATTCAGAGAGCCGGCCAGTATCGAAAAATTGGTCTCGACATTCTCTATATCATCACCCTGTGAACTTCCGAAATTAAGCGATGAGAATGATCCCTTGCTTACGCCGCCACTGCGTGTTGTGACGAAGTGCAGTATATCTTTTGTTTTACTCCACTGACGGAATTGCTTTATCGTCAAATTTCCTGCCGCTGCACTGATCATGCTATTGTACTATTAATTATTACTTGCTGTTTTAAACAGTAAAATGCCATATAATGTAAAAGTATAAATTAATGACTGATGCAAGCTTTTTTTTTCCATCTTTACAGTTATGTATAGCATAAACGAATTGGCTAACGGGATGCGGCTTATCCATCAGCCATTTGCCGGCGAGGTGGTTTATCTGGGATTAATTATTAAGGTTGGTTCATGTAACGAAAAAGCGGCTGAACATGGTTTGGCGCATCTTGCCGAGCATATGCTGTTTAAGGGTACTGCCAAAAGAACCTACCGTCAGATTATTGATTGTCTCGAATCGGTTGGCGCAGATATTAATGCTTATACAACAAAGGAGTATACCTTTATTCATACCGCTTTTCTTAAAAAATATGTTGAGCGGGCCTTTGATGTTTTGAGTGACGTTTTTTTCAACAGCAGTTTTCCCGATAATGAAGTGATGAAGGAAAAGTCCATTGTGTTAGACGAAATTAATTATTACCGCGATAATCCAGACGAGCATATTTTTGATGATTTCGAAGAATTGCTTTTTGGCCGTTCGGCATTAGGCCACAGTGTTCTTGGTTCCGAAAAATCGGTTAAGGAAATGAATCGTAATTGTCTGGTGTCGTTTGTTAATCGTAATTACTATAATCAACCGCCTGTTCTATCATCGGTTGGTCCGATAGATCCTGGGGAGTTAAACGAATTACATTGCCGGTATTTTGGTGCAGCCACGTTTAAATCATCTGCTATAAAGAAAAAAGAAAATTTTCGTTCAAAAAGTTTTTTTGTGACGCGGAAGAAAAATACGAATCAGGCGCATGTAATTTTGGGGTCTAAAGCATACTCTTATTATCACCCAGATCGTCATGTGTTACATTTGTTAATGAATATTCTGGGAGGTCCGGCCATGAATTCCCGCCTGAACATGATTCTTCGTGAGCGGTATGGTTTGTGTTATACAATTGATGCGAATTATTCTGCTTTTTCCAATGCCGGTCTGGTTACTGTGTATTTCGGTACTGACAAGAAGAATATTGACCGGTGTATCCGTATGGTAAAGGAAGAATTCAATGCTATTATTTTGGGCTCTTTGTCGGGGCGTATGCTGGATAAAGCAAAGGAACAGTTAAAGGGCCAGATTGCTATCGGATTTGAAAACAGAGAAGGCCGGATGTCTGCCGCAGCAAGAAATTTAATGTTTTTTAACCGGTATTTCTCGTTAGAGGATATTTTTGCAAGAATTGATAAAATAGGTCCTGCAGATATTTGTAAGGTAGCTGCAGATATCCTTGCAATAGATAATTTATCCACCTTAATCTATCACTGATGTTATACACGAATCAGAAAATTGAAGATTTTATCCTTTGTCACATTGATGACGAGAGTCCTGTGCTTGCAGAACTCAACCGCCAAACTCATCTGAAATTATTAAATCCACGCATGCTCTCGGGACACGCACAGGGTGTGATGCTTCGGTTTATCAGTAAAATAGTCCATGCTTCACGTATTCTGGAAGTTGGTACTTTTTCGGGTTATTCAGCCATTTGCCTTGCCGAAGGATTGGCTGAAGGCGGCCTCCTGCATACGATTGATAATAATGATGAAATAAAAGAATTTGCCTGGTCATTTTTTGTGAAGGCAGGTGTTGAAAAGAAAATAATTATGCATACCGGGGATGCAAAGCGAATCATTCCGGATTTGGAAGATTGCTTTGAATTGATTTTTCTGGATGCAGATAAAGAGAATTATCCCTTATATTACGACATGCTGATAGAAAAACTAACTCCGGGTGGTGTGTTGCTTGCCGATAATGTGTTTTGGGATGGCAAGGTACTGGAACCGGTTACTGATGAAGAGACAGCAGGGATTGTTGAATTTTGCAGGAAAGCAAAATCAGACCCGCGTGTCGAAACAACTATTATTCCTGTGCGTGACGGCTTAATGATGATCAGGAAAAAAACTGATTAATAGGCCAGGGCAAACAAGACACGCCGTTCCGATGGTTTTCCGCTGATTATGCATTTGCCTTGCTCGGGCTTTGCATCAAAAGGGATGCAGCGTATAGTGGCTTTGGTTTCCGTTTTTATTTTTTCTTCTGTTTCGGCTGTGCCATCCCAGTGTGCAGCGATGAAGCCGCCTTTTTCGTTTAATACTTTTTTGAATTCGTCGTACGAATCAACCGGAGTGGTATTTTGTTCGCGGAAGGCCAATGCTTTTTTGAAGATATTCTTTTGGATATCATCGAGCAACGTTGCGATGGTTTGTTCGATATCAACAATACTGACGGTCTTTTTTTCGAGTGTGTCTCTGCGGGCGATCTCAACTGTATTGTTTTCGATATCCCTGGGGCCAATGGCAATACGCACAGGTATTCCTTTTAGCTCATATTCGGCAAATTTCCATCCGGGTTTATTGGTGTCATCACTGTCAAATTTGGCCGTGATGGATTTAGCCGCAAGATTTTTAACAATGGACTCGGCTATGGGTGCAATGAGCGCCAGTTGGTCGCTGTTTTTGTAGATCGGGATAATGACGACCTGTAAAGGAGCCAGACGCGGCGGCAGAACCAGCCCGTTATTGTCGGAATGTGCCATAATAAGCGCGCCCATCAGCCGGGTTGAAACACCCCATGATGTTGCCCATACATAATCAAGTTTTCCGTTTTTATCGGTGAATTGTACATCAAATGCTTTAGCAAAATTTTGTCCAAGGAAATGCGATGTGCCCGATTGCAACGCTTTTCCGTCCTGCATCAGCGCTTCGATTGAATAGGTGTCAATAGCGCCGGCAAAGCGTTCGCTGGCAGTTTTAGTTCCCATAACTACAGGAATGCTCATCCATTCTTCGGCAAAGCGGGCATAAACATTGATCATCTTCCTGGCCTCTTCAATTGCCTCATCTGATGTAGCATGGGCGGTATGCCCTTCCTGCCAGAGAAATTCGGTTGTCCGTAAAAACAGACGGGTGCGCATTTCCCACCGCACTACATTGGCCCACTGGTTAATAAGCAGGGGCAGGTCGCGGTACGACTGTATCCAGTTTTTATAGGTGCTCCAGATAATCGTTTCGGAAGTAGGCCTCACAATCAGTTCTTCTTCGAGTTTAGCATCCTTATCAACAATAATATTCTTGCCCGTTTCATCGGTTTTCAGCCGGTAATGAGTAACAACGGCACATTCTTTGGCAAAGCCCTCTACATGGCTCGCTTCGCGACTAAGAAACGATTTGGGAATAAACAATGGAAAATAGGCATTCACATGTCCTGTCTCCTTAAACATTTTATCAAGCACATCACGCATCATTTCCCATATAGCGTAACCATAGGGTTTAATGACCATACAGCCCCGGACAGCCGAATTTTCAGCTAGTCCTGCCCTGATTACCAAATCGTTATACCATTGAGAATAATTTTCGTCACGTGATGTTAAAAAATCTGCCATACGGGTTAAACTTTTTATATTATATCCTGTCTAATCATTAACTTTGGAAACGAAATGCAAATATGAAAAATAAAATGATACATATAATAAACAAAGCGGTCGCAATGCAACAAACCCTATATATAAACCGTTTAAAGTCAGTAAACTTAAAACTTACCATTATGAAAACGCTTGTTAACCTAACAGTACTTGCAGCGCTGATGATCAGCAGTTGCTCGAACAGTTATTTTGCCACACAGGATTATGATTATACGTATGGCAGTTCGAAAAAGACGGTGAAGCAGCCCAAAACGGCTGATATACCGGTAACCAGCGAAACAGGAAGTGGCACCCAGGCGGTTTCTCCTGAAAGCCGGCCAGCCGGAGAAGACGAAAAAGTGACTGATTACATGCGGTACAGGCAGCAATTAGAGAATGGTAATACCTCGCCAGATGAGTATAAATCGTCTTCGGTTTCTGAATACCAGAGCGGTAAAACGGCTGATTATTATTCACGCAAATCCGAATCAGGGAGTCAGGGCAATGATAACAGCGGTGATGAGCCGGTTTATTCAAATTCAGAGACCTATTCGGATGACGGGAATACTTATGTAACCAATAATTATTATTACGATACTGATGACGATTATTATTATACTACTGCTATCCGCAGGTTTTATCATCCGTATTGGGGTATTTCGTATTATGATCCGTATTATGTGTACCCGAGCTGGCACTGGGGATATAGCTGGCGATCGGGCTGGTATGTTGGCGTTGGATGGAGTCCGTGGTATTATGATCATTGGTCGTGTGGGTTTGGTTATTATGGCTCATGGTTAGTTGATCCGTATTTTTATGGGCCATATTATGGATATCATTATGGTTATTATCATCCATATTGGAGCGGTTATTACCATGGATATTACCGGGGACATTATTATGGCAGTAATTATAATGGGTATTATACAGCGAGTACAGTACGTTATGGACGTATCAGTAACCGAAGCGGTGATCGCAGCAGGACAACAGGAAGTACCTCGGACAGTTATGGCAGAAGCGGATCATCGTACACCCGCAACGGATCGGGGCAATCGGTGTCAACCCGCAGCAATGGTAATACGTATAACCGTTCCGGCTCATCTAACACATATACGCGCAGCGGTTCATCGGACCGGAGTGTAAGCACCCGTTCATCACAGGGTAATACGTACAGCGGCACCCGCAGCCAGTCCGGATCGGGAACATCAACTACGCGCAGGTACAGCACTACTAATCCTTCAAATCGTTCACAGGGTTATTCACGGTCATCGGGCAGTGGATCACCGTCTACCCGCAGTTCGTCGGGCAGCAGTTCTACTTATAGCCGTGGTTCGTCAAGCAGCGGCTCAACGTATAATCGTAGTTCGTCAGGCAGCACATACAGCGGTACCCGCAGTTCGTCGGGCAGCAGCCGTTCGTCGGGTAGCACATACAGTGGCACCCGTAGTTCATTGGGCAGCAGTTCTGGCCGTTCAGGCGGATCATCATCATCGGGAGGAAGCTATAGCCGTTCGGGTGGATCATCATCGGGCAGCGGATCTTCAAGCGCCGGCTCACGCAGAAGGTAAAAAGAAATTCAGCCCGGATTTCATTTTAACGTGGTTTTTATGACAGAAATGAAATCCGGTTTTTTTTGATTAGCAAGGGAGACAAAAACAATAAAAAGATTACTAAAATGAAACGGTTGATTGTGATAGGAATAATCGGTGCAACAGTAGCCATGGTTAATGCACAAAATGAATCGGATGCTTTGCGTTATTCCCGTACATTTCATGGCTCTACAGCACGCTCAATGGGTATGGCAGGAGCATTTGGCGCACTGGGAGGCGACTTTTCAACGCTCAGCAGTAATCCGGCAGGTATAGGATTGTATAAAGGAAGCGAATTTGTGTTTACTCCTAAAATTCATTATAACAGCGCCGATGCATTTTTCAATGGATCGCGGTACAATGATTACAAATATAATTTCGGATTCAGTAATCTGGGTTTTATTTATACCTATGATTATAAACGTGACGAAGGATGGTCAACCGTTAGCTATGGCACCGGGTATAACCGGCTGGCCGATTTTGGAGAAAATACTACTATCCGCACCGAAAAAGCAAATGGTTCGCTGCTGAATGAGTTTGTTCTTAATTCGAATATCGAGGGTTCCGAAGAACGATTCGATCCTTTTTATGAATATCTGGCCTATAACACTTATCTGGTTAATCCCGATACCTTTCAGGTAATCGCGGCGCCGGGTGATACCAGCTATGGAGTCGAGTTCTGGAGTCATATGACTGATTCTGGCAAGTACGGACAGTTATTGGAGAAAACAATCCGCCGTAAAGGAGGCATTGGTGAATGGGTGTTTAGTATGGGCGCTAATTATAGCAATAAATTATATCTTGGCGCAACCATCGGGTGGGAGATGGTAAATTTTTCGCAATCCACTCTTCACTACGAAAATGATGTTGACGATAATACAATGGCTATCGGCAGTTTCAGTTTTCGCGAAAAACTTGATGCATGGGGTAACGGGCTCAATCTGAAAGTAGGGGGTATCTATAAGCCCACAGATGCTCTGCGCATTGGACTTGCATTTCACACCCCAACGATCTACTGGCTCACCGAGGAGTTTCATACTGCCATTGAGGCCAATTATGATGCAGGTTTTGATCCTTCCTATTCAGAAGACCGTTCAGATGTGGCACAGAGCGACTATACAGTGCTGACGCCCTACAAAGCAATGGGCTCGTTAGCCATTGTCATAGGTAAGCGGGCGTTGTTCGATGTTGACTACGAGTTTGTTGATTATACGGCTATGCGCTTGCAGGGCGATATGGACAGTTATACCGATATTAATACCATCATACAAAAAAGTTTTAAGCAGACACATAACGTCCGTGGTGGTTTTGAGGTTCGCCTCGATCCTATCTATCTTCGCGGTGGATATGCTTATTATGATTCACCCTATAAGTCATCGTTGTATGGTAATAATTCAGATGTACAGTATGCATCGGGTGGTATCGGATACAGAGAAGCCAATGTTTCGTTCGACATCGCCTATTCAAGAGCTCTGAACAGCCAGAAGCATTATCTTTTCCTGGGAACAAATTCTAAAATTGATTATACCCGTAATCAGATTCTGGCTACTCTGTCGTTCCGCTTCTGATACGGAATACTCGCCGATTCATTCTGTTTCAACGCAGTCCCTGAGTATGCTTAAGCAATAGGGGCCCTCGTTAAACAGCAGGTCAATGATACTCATGTCCGGCATAAAACCATACCTTGATTCAAATACCTGATGGTACCTGATCTTTATTAAATCTATTGATTTCTTAGGATGTAATGTATAGCGCATGTCATCGGTGTATTTATCCGGCTGAATAAATGTATTGCTTAATGAATAGTGTGAGTCAATGCCCATTTCCTTCAGAATCATTCCGGTTAGCTGAAGGTTAAAGTCGAGGAGAAATGGATGTTGTTTAGTGTAAAATGGCAGCAACAGATCAATGTATTGTTCGTAGAAAGGAGCATTTTTATAGCCCGATTCAATACCTCTCAGATGAATTTTGTTCCAGGGAGTGTCATAATCAATTTTAATGTCACGGATCAGGGTTTTGGTGCCGTTTGTTTTTTTTACCGGTATGGACAGCGGAAGTGCTCCGTTAGCCGAACAGATGATGCACCGGTTCCGGTACGACTGCTTATTGTAGTTTTCGTATTGTTCGATGATGATTGTGCTGTATTTCAAAAAATTAGCGAAGTAGGATACGGGCCCGAGATAGGCCGTGGATAATATAAGAGTGCTTTTTTTTTGATCCATCCTGTAAGATTAGCGTGTGGTAAAAGTAGGAATTAAAACATTTATCTCTATATTTGAAGGGACGGTAATATAGCCGTGAATAATAAAAAAAATCAGGTATGGCAACAAAATCGAAAATTATTTTATTGGGTGGCGGCGGTCATTGCAAGTCATGTATTGATGTTATTGAACAGCAAGGGAAATATGAGATCGCAGGTATTCTTGATCTTCCGGAGAAGATAGGATTAAAAATTTTAAAATACCAGATCACAGGCACTGATGAGCAAATTGCTCTGTTTGCCAAAAAGGTCAAGAATTTTTTGATCACGGTAGGCCAGATCGGCACCGGTGAACTGCGTAAACGGCTGTTTGAAAAACTGAAAAAGCAGGAGGTTAAACTGCCTTCAATTATTTCACCCTATGCTTATGTATCACCCTATGCCAAGGTAGGAGAGGGAACGATTATTATGCATGATGTTATTGTAAATGCCGGAGCTGTTATTGGTAACAATTGCATACTTAATTCACGCTCGCTTGTTGAATATGATGCGGTGGTGCAGGATCATTGCCATATTTCTACCGGTTCAATTGTTAATGCCGGTGTAACCATTGGGAATAATTCATTTCTGGGTAGTGGATCTACCACCAAGCAGTTTAGTACGGTTCCGCCTTATACGTTTGTTAAAGCCAGTAGTATTTATAAAGAATAAGCACAGCTATTTATGAAGCGCAGGCAGTTTATATCCACAGGTATCAAGGCCGGAATAGTTGCAGGCATGGTTCCTGTAGTTTCTGCCGGGCATCAGCAGCAAAAGCCATTTGACCTGGTTGCAGTTAAAGGCGGTGAGCCGGGTGCGATGTTCGATATGGCCATTAGATCGCTGGGCGGTTTATCGGCATTTGTAATGAAAGGCCAGACGGTACTTGTTAAGCCAAATATCGGATGGGATGCTCCGCCCGAAAGAGCTGCAAATACCAATGCGGGTTTGGTGAAAAAGATTGTAGCCCTATGCGTTCAGCAGGGTGCAAAAAAAGTTATTGTTTTTGATAAGACCTGCAATGACTGGAATAAATGTTATAAAAACAGCGGTATACAGCAGGCCGTAACATCAGCCGGCGGTATTATGCTTCCCGGAAACAGCGAACAGAATTATAAGCCGGTAACTATCCCCGGCGCAGTAAAACTGAAGGGAGTGAAGGTCCATGAGGCGTACATTAGCGCTGATGTGATCATCAATGTACCGGTATTAAAACATCACAGCGGCACAACACTGACAATCGGCATGAAAAACCTGATGGGTGTTGTGTGGGACCGCTGGTTCTGGCATGAGCATGACTTGCATCGCTGTATTGCCGAGTTTGTTTTGTATCGTAAGCCCACGCTCAATGTGGTTGATGCCCACAGGGTCATCATGCGCAATGGCCCCCGCGGTGTTTCGGTGGAGGATGTTACAGAAATGAATTCACTCATCGTGTCACGCGACATCGTGGCGGCCGATGCGGCAGCAACGAAGCTTTTTGGCAAAGAACCCGACGAGATAGGCCATATCAAGATCGCTCATAACCTGAAATTGGGTAGCATGCTGCTCGACAAGCTGAATATTGACCGGATTAAAATGGGATAATCTTTGTGCCGATGAATTTCACAAGAGTGTTAAAGCCCCTGCGGATTACGATTTCGCTTTTTTTTATCCTGGTTATTACCTTTGCTTTTATTGACTTTCGCGAATTGCTTCCTGCATCAGGGAAGCAGCATATCATGTTTTTTCAGTTTATCCCATCATTTCTTAAATTTTTGCATGCTCCGGTTTTTATTGCATCGGGGTTTATCGTCGTGCTGATTTTATCATTGCTGGTAGGTCGCCTCTATTGTTCGTTGCTTTGTCCGCTTGGAACTATGCAGGATATCGTTATCTGGATCATGAAAAAATTGCGGATACAGAAAATATTCAGGTTTAGAAAGCCCTATAATGTAGTACGCTACGGAATACTGATTGTTGCTATTGTTCTGTTTATTATGCATAATATTGTTTTGTTTATTCTGCTTGATCCGTACAGCATCTATGGCCGGATAAGCAGCAACCTGCTGTTCCCTGTGGTATTGCATCTGAACAATTGGCTGTCGGCGATGTTGCAGGATGCCGGCATCTATTCAGTTTACCCTGTTTCGGTGGCCCGGCCGGTATTTTTTTCATTGCTGGTGACGTCAGCTATGGCTGTAGTGGTTATCTGGATGGCAATGTTCCATGGCCGTTTGTTCTGTAATACCATTTGCCCTGTAGGCAGCTTGCTGTCACGTTTTTCGCTGGCTTCCCTGTTCCAAATCAGGATTGAAGAAAAAAAATGTACCCGCTGTCTCAAATGTGTTACAGTATGCAAGGCGAACTGTATTGACGTGATAAACGAAACAGTTGATTTTAGCCGGTGTATCGGTTGTTTTAATTGTATGGATGAGTGTGCGTATGATGCGATTAATTACAGGAATGTTATTCGTTTGCGCCAGATTAGCAAACAGAAAGAAGAAGGCCGGCGCAATTTTATGATTGCATTTACCGCCCTGTTTGCCGGAGCACCATTTGCCACAAAGGCAATAGCAGGTCAATATAAAAAGCATAAAAGCGGGACGGCTTATGACGGTATGGTGCTTAATGATAAACCGCATGCTGTCAGTCCGCCCGGATCAGTTAGTCATGAGCATTTTAATGTTCACTGCACCGGTTGTCATCTGTGCGTGAGTGTTTGTCCTACGCATGTTCTCCAGCCCTCGACCTACGAATACGGATGGCAGGGAATATTACAACCACGGCTTGACAATACCGTAAATTACTGCTCCTACGATTGCACGCTATGCTCCGAGGTATGTCCTGCAGGCGCAATCCAAAAGCTGACAGTGGAGCAGAAACATATTACGCAGATTGGTATTGCACGGTTCGAGAAGAAGAACTGCGTGGTGTATACAGACGAGACTTCCTGCGGCGCATGCTCAGAGCATTGTCCCACCAAGGCGGTGAACATGGTGCCCTATAAAAACGACCTGATGATCCCTGAAGTAACGCCTGAAATATGTATTGGCTGCGGCGCATGTGAGTATGCGTGCCCGGTTGACCCACCCTTTAAAGCAATCTATATCCGGGCAAATACTGTTCATCAGCTTGCTCAGAAACCGGAGATTGAGAAGATGGAACCATCCGGTTCGAAAAGTGATTTCCCTTTTTGATATACCCAATGATTGAAATACGAAGTCCTAAAGACTTATTATATTATGAAGATAAAAAAGAAAAATCGTTTGACGCCGTAAAAATGATGCGTGAAATACGTGATAAAATCAGTTCAGAAACTCGAAATAGGGAAGTTTTTATTTTGCCCTGAAATCAGAAAAAAACGAAAACTATTTTGTTTCAGCAGCAGCAGCCGGCTCGGGTAGTTGTTCCTGAACAACAGCTACTTTCTTTTCCTTGATTTTAGAACGCTTGCCAATGGTATCGCGCAGGTAGAAGAGACGAGCGCGGCGTACCTTGCCTTTTTTGTTCAGTTCGATTTTTTCGATAACCGGTGATTTAAGGGGGAAGATGCGTTCTACGCCCACACTGCCCGATATCTTGCGGATGGTGAAGGTCTCGGTGTTGCCACTGCCCTTACGTTGGATAACAGTGCCTTTAAAGAACTGGGTTCTCTCTTTGTTGCCTTCTTTGATTTTATAAAATACCGTTATGGTATCGCCGGCCTTAAAATCGGGATAATTCTTATCCACTGTATTGGTGGCTTCAACAACTTTCATGAGTTTCATATCGCAATTAATTTAAAAAATCGGATTGCAATGTTAACTAAAAAAAACGAGAGTTTAAAAATATTGGGTAAAATTAGCAGATTCATATCAGTTTTAGGTATGATTATTCATCTATATTGCTGATTTGTAATAAATTGAATAAGTCATGATTCCTTGGATGGACGGGTTATCATCAAGTAACTGTCCAAAATGCTGTGCTTTATCGTTTGATTTGTTTACCCTGTTAACACCTCGCACCAAAACCAGAGCATCACGCTTTAAATCCTGCCCGATGGTATATTTATATAGTAAATTGCCTGTTTCCCTCAAGGACACCTTATAATCAAGGATGCAACACACACTTCGAATCCTTATAAGTAAACTCCTCAGGAATACAATCAGAGTACATCTTCTGTTCGCTCAGCAGGTTTATTTTGCCGGTGATGCTGTCTATCTGGTAGCGGGTGATGGTGGCTTGGGTTGGGGGAGCAGTGTTTTTAAATTCTTTTTTATTATATGAGGGATTATATTCAAGGGTTGTTGTAATGACGGAAAGATCTTTATTTATTTGGCCTTCTGTATATCTATTGATTTCTGATTCGCCTTCTTCTGTTCCAATTACTAGGGTATCAATAATTTTCTCATTAATGTATGATCGCAAAAACATTGTAAACTTATGATTTCCACCTTTTGAGTAAATTATAAGTGCTCCTTTCTGATGCTTATAAGCAGCGATTAGGTAGTATTTATATTCTTTTATTTGTATGGTATTAATATCTAAATCATTATCCCAGGTATGAAAGTAATATTTTAGCTTTGAAGTGTCATTAAATACAATGTAATTTAGTATCTTATCCTTGTTTAGTTGTTGACATTTTTTAATATCAATTTTTTTGGTATTTAATGGTAATTCTTGAATTGGTGCATTTAAAAGTTGATTTATCTTGCTGTCTTCTTGAATAAACCCAGAACACACCACAATCATTAAAAATAAATGATAAAAGAATTTCATAATTATTTGTTTTTTCGTATTTCATTAATAATATAAGTTTTACCTCTGTATGTGTTTTTAATTTCTTTTTGTTCGTAATCAATGAAAAATTGATTTATTGGATTAATACCATTAATAATGTTTTCACGAGCGGGATCAATAAATGAGAAAAAGTATTTATTTTTTATTTTATTATATCCATATCCATTTATTAGCATGAAGTGCATTGTAGCGCTATTTTTATTACCAGTAATTTTATTATTCCATGCCTGAGGTCCATAATCCGAAATTTTACTAAACTCCCGACTATCCCAGGTCCCAATCATCACAGGTTTACCTTTTTTTAGTGATGATTTGATATAGTTCACTGCCTCGGCAAACTGCTGGTCGTTGAGGGCGGGTATAATACCCTGCGATAGGTCGTCGTAGTTCACCGCCTCGGCGAGGTAAATGCGGTCGTAATGGTTTACGGTAACTCCTTTCTGTTCCACCATCCATTCGGCG